>Ga0129301_1000063_pt1 | contig 49177 bp, 46 predicted proteins | sample ConPoolayeHmetaG_FD_94489 | JGI IMG/M metagenome (GOLD analysis project Ga0129301, IMG submission 94489) | Hot spring microbial mat communities from California, USA to study Microbial Dark Matter (Phase II) - Cone Pool mat layer H metaG ...
GGTAGTGTCCCGATATTTGTAGAAATTCTGTTCTTCTCATTATATGTAAGCATTACGCCCCTGTCAATGCCAACAGACTCATCTCTTTATAGCCGCTTATCCGTCTCATCTTTACCTGACCAGTAACAAATAACCCGAAAAGAACCACTAAAACCGCATCCTCCGAAGGAAATGAACCCTGAGTCTTTATCCGCCTCCGAAATTCCTCATAGACCCTCTCAATCACATTCGTACTTCTCAAACTCCGCCACTGCTCAGAAGGATAGCGATAAAAGGTTATCAACTCCTCCCCAGCCTCCTCTAAACTCCGCGCCACCCCAGGACATCTCTTCCTCCACTTCTCTAAAAAACGCTCCTTCGCCTCCCTCGCCTCATCCTCCCCTTTCGCATAGACAATCGCCCGAAAGTCTCCTAAAACCTCCTCTTTCAGATATTCCGGCACATAAGCCCCCAAGTTTCTCGCCTTATGCACCGTGCACCGTTGAATATCCACTCCCGGCCAAACCTCCTCCACCGCTTGCCTTAACCCAAGACTCCCATCAATTATCACCAATCTCACTCCCCTTAAACCCCGATTTACCATATTGTCTAAAAAGAGCCGCCAAGCCTCCTTCTTCTCTCCGTTCATCATCTCCATCCCTAAAAGCACCTTCTCGCCATCCTCCCTCACCCCAACTGCTAAAAGTATCGTGCATCTAACCACTCGCCATCCTATTCTCACCTTCACCCCAAACCCATCCAAATAAAGATAGAGACATCTCTCTTTATCCAAAGGACGGTTTCGCCATCGCATCAATTCTTCTTTTAAGTTAGCCACTATCCGACTGACCGTTGATTTGGAAAGAGGGATATCCTTTAATAAGGGACGGAGTGCCTTTTTTATCTTCCGGGTATTTGTGCCGTTGAGGTATAAACTTATTATCCCATCATCCAAATCCTTCGTCCGCCGGGCATAACGGGGCAATGTCTTACTCTCCCATTCCTCGGTGTCGCCTTCTTCTTGAAAGATTCTTGCCCGAGGAAGATTAAAAGTAGTTTTACCAAAGGAGGTGGAAATAGTCCGCTCTCTTTTGCCGTGGCGATATCCTTGCCGTTCTGGACCTCTTTCATAGAAGCCGATTCCTAAGGTAGCCAAGAGTTCTTCCTGGAGGAGGGTTTCAATAAACCTTCTGATTTGGTTGCGTAGTGCCTCAGTTAGAGTTTCCTTCTTATCCAGTATCTCCTCTTTTTCCTCTTGCCTTTTTATTCTTTTTAGGGTATTATCATTATTCATGATATACTCCTTTTGCCCCCTCTTGGGGGCTTTTTTTATTTAAGTTCTTATTATACATAAACTTATATAAATTTCCACACACTTCGGGACACTACCCAACTTAGCACGGAGTGGGATTTTTCTTTTTTGAGGGGGGAGCGCTACAGGGGGTGCTATTGGGGATGGTATTAAATGCCCTATTCTATGTTCTATTCTCCTGCCTATTCGGAATTCTATTCTCTACCCTATTCTCTTGCCTATTGATAATCCTATTCTCTATCCTATTGAGCGTTCTATTCCCTTTCCTATTGGAAGTTCTATTCTCTGTTCTATTGGTAGTGCTATTGGGGGTTCTATTCTCTTTCCTATAAAGAGCTCTATTCAGAATGCTATTATTGAAGATAGCAAATGATGACTCTATCGGATTGGTCGTCTTATTAATATGTCGCCAATGCACCAGTTTGCTCTTGGTGAACCAATTTGGACAATGGTCGTGTTGACAAGGGGTTATTAGTAGTGTAAAATAGAAATGGATATTCCTAAGAGATAAGAAGAAGTGAGCCGAGTTAGAGGATAGGATTAGTAAGATAAGGATTATGGCAATATGTGTCTGACAATTCCGGTCCAGGTGCAAAGGGTTATAGGGAAAAAGGCCTTGGTTAAAAGGGGAGAAGAGGAATTTGTGGTTGATATCACCCTGTTGCCTGAGGTTAGGGACCGTGACTGGCTTTTGGTCATCTCCGGTCTCGCCCTTAAAAAGATAGAAGAGAAAGATGCCCAAGAGATCTTAGAATTCCTCCGCTACTCTTTTATAACTGACCCGCAAAGAGTTTCCGAAAGATTCACATCAATAATCCAAAAGTCAAAGACTCAACCCTTAACCCAAGATGAAATAGTTTATCTCTTGAACACCGAAGGCTATGAGAAAGAGGCACTCTTAGCCGAAGGGAATATGACCCGAATGGTTAATATAAAAGACTTCATCTGCATCCACGGGGTTATTGAATTTTCCAATTACTGCTCAAACGACTGCCTTTACTGTGGACTGCATAAGGGAAATAAGGATTTAGTCCGATACCGAATGACCAAAGAAGAAATCATAGAAGAGGTAATTGCCGCGGTAGAAAATAAGGGTTATAAACTTCTGGTTCTTCAATCCGGCGAAGATGAATTTTACACCCCGGACCTTCTGGCTGAGATTGTCCAGGAGATAAAATCAAGAGTTCGGGTATTTCTATTTTTGAGTGTCGGCGAGCGGGGCGAAGAGTTTTATGCTAAACTCCGAAGCGCCGGTGCCTCCGGCATCCTTTTGCGCTTTGAGACCGCAAACCAATCCCTCTTTGCAAAACTTCACCCCAATGGCAAGTCATTAGCCAAAAGGTTTGAGCATCTCTCTTTCCTTCAGAAGATGGGTTATTTTATTGCCACCGGTTTTTTAGTTGGACTCCCCGGTCAGACAATTGAAGATATTGCCAACGACATCCTGACTATTACCTCCCTTAAACCAGAGATGGTTTCTATTGGTCCATTTATCCCTTCGGATAAGACACCACTTGCCCCTTGTCAACCACCGAATCTTGATTTGGTCTTAAAGGTAATCGCCATTATTCGTCTGCTTCATAAAAGGGCAAGGATTCCGGTCTCCACTGCCTTAGAGACCTTAGACCCAAAAGAAGGGCGGAGGCGCGCCTTACAATCCGGGGCTAATGCTTTAATGTTTATCTTGACACCCCAAAAATATCGCGCACTTTATTCCCTTTATCCAAATCGCTACCAGGCAAAGGGAGAGCCTTGGGAGAAATACGGACTCTTCAAATATGAAAAGAGTTATGATATGCTGGAAGAGAGATTAAGCCAGGAGATTGGATAAAATGACCGTCTTGACCACCACCCCCCGAGATAAAGATTTAGAGGCAAAGGAAATCGTCAATCCCGAAAGGTTCGCTCTTATCTTAGGCAAGAAAGACCATCTGTCAAAACCGAAAATTGAAGAAATCCTCGCTAAGGCCAAGGAGAAAAAAGGGCTCTCCTTAGAAGAAGTTGGTGCCTTATTAAATCTTAAAGACCAAGAACTGATTGAAGAGATGCTTTCCATCGCTGGAAAGGTCAAAAGGGAGATTTATGGAGAAAGGCTGGTCCTCTTTGCCCCCCTTTATCTCTCTAATTTCTGTGTCAATGACTGTCAATACTGCGGCTTTCGGCGCAGTAACCCGCAACCGAGAAAGAAATTAAGCCTGCAAGAGATAAAGGAAGAGGTGATGATTTTGGAAGATATGGGACACAAGCGAATCCTCTTGGAGTGCGGTGAAGACCCAAAGGAAAACCCAATTGATTATGTCGTGAAGGCGATTGAGACAATCTATGAGACGAAAAAGAATAGAGGTGAAATAAGAAGGGTGAATGTCAATATCTCGGCGACAACGGTTGAGAATTACCAGAGATTAAAGGAGGTGAAGATTGGCACCTATCAACTATTCCAGGAGACCTATCATAAAGCGACTTATGAGAAATTACATAATGGACCAAAGTCTGATTTTTATCGGCAACTCTTTGCCCCGAATCGTGCCTTTGCTGGAGGGATTGATGATATTGGTCTCGGGGTCCTCTTTGGGCTTTATGACTATCGGTTTGAGGTTCTGGGGCTGGTTGCTCATTCCCAATATTTAGAAAAAAGGTTTGGCGTCGGACCTCATACTATTTCTGTTCCCCGGTTTCGTCCGGCACCAGGCATTAATTTCCGTACACCTTATGAAGTCTCAGAGGAGGAACTCTTAAAGATAATTGCCATCCTCCGTTTATCCGTCCCTTATACCGGAATGATAATCTCCACTCGGGAAAGGATGGAAATCAGGGAGCGCGCCTTTGAGATTGGGATTTCCCAAACGAGTGCCGGTTCCCGAACAACCCCGGGTGGCTACAGTGGCCAAGAAGAGACCCCCCAGTTTGAAATCTCGGACCGCCGACGATTGGATGAAGTGATCAAAGGGATGCTTAATAAAAAGTTCATCCCCAGTTTCTGCACCGCCTGCTATCGTTCGAGAAGAACCGGCGAGAGATTTATGGCATTGGCTAAACCCGGCGAAATCCAAAACCTCTGTGGACCGAACGGTCTTTTAACCTTTAAGGAATACTTAGAAGATTATGCCTCCCCGGAGGTAAAGGAGTTGGGAGAGAAGGTATTAAGATATTATCTGGAAAGGATTGATTCCCGATATCAAGAAAAGATGAGCGAATTTTTAGCCCGGATTGAAAAAGGGGAAAGGGATATCTACTTTTAGAATTTATGGATAAGATACTGATTTTAGATTTTGGTTCCCAATATACCCAACTGATTGCCCGGCGGGTGAGGGAATTGAAGGTTTATTGTGAAATCTATCCCTATTATGTTAGTTTTGACAAGATTTGCTCCCTATCACCAAAAGGAATAATTCTCTCCGGCAGTCCGGCTAGTGTCCGATTTAAGAATCACCCCGAACCCGAAAAGAAAATCTTTACCTTAAATATTCCAATCCTGGGGATATGTTATGGGATGCAGATAATTGCTCACCTATTTAAGGGGAAGATAAAATTTGCCCCGGAGGAGGGGAAAATTAGGGAATACGGACCGGCTCACTTAACAGTCTTGGAAAAAGACCCCCTTTTCTCTTCGATCACTAAATCACGAGTCTGGATGAGTCATGGCGATACCATAGAAAAAATTCCTGCGGATTTTATCTCCCTGGCTTGCACAGAAAAGATAAAGAATGCCGCTTTCCGTCACAAAAAATTACCAATCTACGGCGTCCAATTCCACCCGGAGGTCTATCATACCGAGAAAGGAAGAGAAATCTTCGCCAATTTTCTATTTAAGATTTGTGCCGTCCGACCGGAATGGACGATGCAGAATTTCCTTGTCCAGAAGATAAGAGAGATTAAAGAAGCGGTTGGTAAAGAAAAAGTCCTCTGCGCTGTTTCCGGTGGTATTGATTCAACGGTTCTGGCTTTCCTCCTTAAAGAGGCGGTCGGTTCTAATCTCCACTGCCTTTTTGTTGATAACGGGCTTTTAAGAAAGGGTGAGAAGGAAGAGGTTAGGAAAAATTTGGCTCGCGCCTTACCCCTCCATTACATCAATGCCCAGAGAAGATTTTTGGAATGCCTAAAAGGAATTTCCGACCCCGAAGAAAAAAGAAAGGCAATCGGTGAAGCATTCATCAGGGTATTTGAAACCTACTCCCGAGATATAAAATATTTAGCCCAAGGAACCCTCTATCCGGATGTAATTGAAAGCCGCTCCTTTTATGGTGGACCTTCGGCTAAAATCAAGACGCACCATAATGTTGGTGGACTTCCTTTGGACCTGCGCTTCAAACTGATTGAACCCTTAAAAGAGTTATTTAAAGACGAGGTGAGAAAGTTAGGGAGGATACTTAAAGTGCCGAAAGCGATCTTAGAACGACATCCCTTTCCGGGACCAGGGCTTGCGGTAAGAATTATAGGGGAAGTGACCAAGGAAAGCCTGGATACTTTACGGGAAGCTGATTATATCTTAATTGAAGAATTGAAAAGGAGTGGTTTTTATAACAAGACCTGGCAGGCGTTTGCTATCTTTTTACCGGTAAAGACGGTTGGTGTGATGGGTGACGAAAGAACCTATGAGAATGTTATCGCCCTGCGGGTCGTCACTTCTCGTGACGGGATGACTGCGGATTGGGCAAAATTACCTCCAAATTTATTAGAAAAAATCTCTAATCGGATAATCCAGGAGGTAAAGGGAATAAATCGTGTGGTCTACGACTTAAGCACCAAGCCGCCCGCGACAATTGAATGGGAATGAGGACTGTCTTGACTTATTTAATAGATTAGTTATTATACCCCTTAGGATATAATGCAATTTTATTTTGCCCGTGCCAATTATCAATCGGCAACGATTGTTATCCTTGGTATCCCCTTTGACCGCACATCTTCCTTTATTCCCGGTGCTCGGTTCGCGCCCTTGAACATAAGGATTGGTGCCGAAAATATTGAAGATTATAGCCCTTATCAGAAGAAGTCCTTAGTCAAAAAAAAGATTTATGACGCCGGGGATTTTATCCCGGAATCTTTTGGCGAAGATTATTTCCAAAAGGTGAGTGAAAAATTAAAATCTTTTATTCTTGATGGTAAAAAGGTGATTGCCCTGGGGGGTGAACATACAATCACTATCCCCTGTGTCAAGGCCTACAAAGAATTCTATCCCAACCTCACCTGTATCCACCTTGATGCCCATTCCGATATGCGGGATGAATACTTAGGCGAAAAAGTCTGCCACGCGACCGCGGCCCGGCGCATCTCGGAAATTGTTGGTAAAGAGAATCTCTTCTCCTTAGGTATTCGTTCCCTCACCTCAGATTGCCGCTCGGCAAAAAATATTTATCTTTTTAAGGTCTTAGAGCCCCTGAAAGTAATTAAAGGGATTATAAAGAGGCGACCCTGTTATTTAACCCTGGATTGTGATGTCCTGGATTGCGGTCTCTTTCCGGCCGTCTCCACGCCCGAACCTAACGGGGTCTCCTTTAATGAACTCATCGCCGCAATAAAAGAACTTACCAATTTCTTTTTAGTTGGTGCCGATATTGTTGAATATAACCCCTTAGCTAATTCATCCTTGGCTTACAGCTCTTCCGTCGCAGTTATGGTAAGGGAATTGATTCTTGCCTTATCTAGTAAATCAACCAAATCGGGCCGCTAGCCAAGGGGCATAAAAATATGGGTCTCGCCCCCATTAATTGGTAAAAAGGAGGGAAGAAGGAAAATGTGTTGTAATGTGTGTGTTCGGTATCAAATATGCCAGACAAAAAATGAACTGCGTGATGACTGCTGTCTCCAGTGCCGTTACTTTGACTCCTGTATGGAAATAACCAAAGACGAAAAGCGAAAAGACAAGTTTATCACACCTAAGAAAAAGTCTCCCCGGAGGTGAAAAATGTGCTGCAATCTATGCCCCTATTATGAAGAATGTGAAGAGATTAAAAAACTGAAAGAAATCTGCTGTCCGGATTGCCCGGATTACGAAGAATGTATGGGTGGCGAGGTAGAAGAAGAAGTCTAAACCGATTCAAAAAAGAGGAATCCATAGATCCAAAGCACTAAATTCTAAACAAATAGCCTTCCTTTCGGAAGGAACCCCAAAAGACAAATAGATATAGGGATCGGATTTCGAATTTTACTTAAGAATCGCTACCTTACCAATCCCACACCGATAGGGAGGTTTAAGTTCCCGGACCCTTATAATATATAAACCCGAAGATAAGGAATCTTTTATTTCCAAAGAAAAGCCGTCCTTTATCTTCTCACACTTAACCTCTACCTTCTTTCCCGAGAGGGTGAATAATTCCACTGCACAGCTATCGGGAATTTTATCAACGATTAACTTCAAATTTTTACCGACGAGAAAGGGGTTAGGGTAAATCTCTAAATTAAAAACGCCCGGAGGAGTTATCTCGCGGTAAGCCATCTCAATTAGACCTTCCTTCGTTCCGATATAAACCTTATCTCGGTCAACAAAGAGGGAAGAATAAAAACCCATGATATTTTTCCAGTTCGGGAATAGGGCGCTATTCACCGGGGTGAAACTTTGCCAGGAATCTTTTTCCGGATAAAATAGGGAAAGTCCCCCCTCGGTTAAAATCCAAACCCGGTTAAAGGTATCGGTCCTGACCCGCAGACAATTAGAAGATACTAACCCCGAATTCTCTTTGGTATAAACCTTAAATCTTTCCCCCTGTAAGCACCCGAGTCCTTGGGGTGTGCCGACCCAAATTCTATCCTGACGGTCCGAGGCGCAGGATTTAATATCAAAAGAAACAAGCCCTTCCATAAATACTCGGATGGAATCATCCGCTGGGTCAGAAAGTGTTCCTTTGTAATCAAATCGGATAAGACCATTGGGTGTCCCTAAATATACCCGCCCCTTACTGTCAAAGGTAAACTCATACCCATGCTGGCAACTGCCTAAACCCGGGATTGAAAACTCATAGGCGGTCTCTTGGCTATCCAAGGCAATCACATTAATTTCGTTCCACATCCATTTCGTATCATTCTGGTCAATATTAAAGGCGCCGATAACATTCTTACCACTCACACCCCCCCACTGAAAGACCCGCCAACTCACTTTCTCTTTATCATAAACCGAAAGCCCGCTGGTCTTTGCCCAGTGTCCAATCCATATTCTATCTTTACTACAAACCTTGACAAAATCAGGAACCGGCAGGGTATCCTTTAAGCGGGTAATGCTATCTTTTGTGATTACGGTCAGATGATTTTCCCCCCACATAAAATGGGGTAAATAGAGATTATCCTCATAATCTTTGGCGATGTCAAATATACTATTGGTAACAATCGTCGGGAAGGAAATCCATTTTTCTCGGCCCTCTTGTATCTTCACCAAGAAGCCCGAGGCATAGGTACTACCCCGAATCCCTAATAAAAGATAATCCGCAACATAAATACTCATCGTCCAATAATTGTTTAGAGTCAAAAAATGTTCCCCGTCATAAGTGAAAGTCCCTTTATTGGTCGCGATGTAAAACCGTCCTCCCGAAAACTTAAAATCATTAACTAAAAGAAAGGTATCTGGCGACACCGCATAGAAAAAGAGATAAGGGGAAAATGTATCAAACCGTGGTTCGTAATAAGCCAACCCTTTTTCGGCGATAACAAACAAAGTATCCTTTGCCTTCAAGATACCCTTTACCGAATCACCGACCGACAACCGATATAAGAAAACCCTCTGCAAATCCCGCGTGATACGAAATATACCCCGACTACAACCCAGCCAAAAATCTTCATCGGGATAAACTCCCAGGATCCGGTTCCCTGAGAGAAGGCGAAGGACATTATCATCGGCAAAATTAAGAAAACTCCCTTGGGTGGCAATAAAATAGACCCCATCCGGAGTACCCAGGAGAACCGTATCGCCGCTAATCGCAACCTTATTGATTGTGGAGGGAACCTTTTCGGATGGATAATGAAAGAATTTTTCTTTGGAAAAAACCAAAAGCCCCCGATAGGAAGTCGCTAACCAGAGGTTTCCCTCCCGGTCCCAGGCAAAAGAGTTGACATAATGAGATAAGAGACCATCTTGATAAGTATAAACCCTTTCCATTGATTCCTTTTGGGGAGAAAAGAGCACGAGACCGCCATTCGTTGCAATATAAAGAATATCTCCCTTCTCTTCTATCTGGTTTAGATATTGAAATGTGGTATAGGTCTTCCAGTTTGTCACCTCAATACCGGAGGCCCAAAAACCCAAGAAGAAAACAAGAGACAAGACAACCCTTAAACAAAATTTCACCCGTAGTTTCATTTATTTTTATTCTTTTCCACCGTGGCGGGTAAAGAAACCAAAAGTTCTCTCTGCGAGTTATAGACCTCAATTTGGAGAAAACTATCGGAAAAGAGATGAGATGCGCAACCAAAACAAGGGTCATACGCCCGAAAGAACATCTCGCAGAGATTGAGGATATCCTCGGATACTTTGCCACCTTTTATATATTCTCTTGCTCCCTGCTTAACCGAAAGATTGATTGCCCCCTTATTATTAGTTGTGGCAACAATTAAATTTACTTCTTTTATCCGACCATCTTCGGTCAACTTATAGTGATGAATCAATGTCCCCCGGGCCGCTTCCACAATCCCTACCCCTTCCCCGGGCGAACCTAAATTCAGGTTCCGGAAATTTTCCCCGGTAATTCCCTCTTCTTTTATAAGTGCTTCTGCTCTTTCCGTGGCATAGAGTAATTCCACAAGCCTTGCCCAGTGATAGGCAAAGACATTAGTGAAAGGCTTCTTACCAAAAAAAGAAACCATCCGCTCATATTCCCTCTGCGCCTCTTTCGTTGGCATCCCCTCCGAGACATTAATTCGACCTAAGGGGCCGACCCGATAAAGTCCAGACGAACTGCCGTCTTTTAATCCAGCAAAACCAATCTCTTTAAGGTATGGAATCTTGACATAAGACCATTCCACCACCTCTTCGGAGATATAATTCAAATAATCCCTTGCTTCAAACTTCAAAAATTCCTTACCGGTTGGAGCACAAACCCGCACAGAACCGTCATAGAAATTCAACTGATTATTATCATCAACCAAACCCATATTATAGAGGTCAAGAGAGAAATTAGGATTCTTGAGCATTCCGACATATTCCGGATTTTCCAAAACCAGTGTGTGATATAAATCCAGGGTCTTCAAGGCAAACTCCTTACAGGAGAGAACCATCTCTTCAATCCTTTTTCTCTCTTCTTCATCCAATCCCTTGGTTACTCCTCCGGGAATACCCGAGACCGGATGGGTTGCCTTACCACCGAGGATTTCGGTAATCAACTGCCCATAGGCGCGGTGTTGGATAACCGCCCGGCTTAACTCCACTCCAACCTTTTCCATAACTCCCAGGATATTTCTCTTCTCCCGAGGACTCGTCGGTCCGACGATTAAATCCGGCCCACCAAGGAAATAGAAGTGAAGGATATGGTCGTAGATAATATAACCGCAATACATAAGTTCCCTTAACTTCTTTGCCAGGGGGGTTGGTTGCACACCAAAACAAGCATCAAGCGCTTTGGTTGCCGCAAAATGATGGGCAACTGGACAGACACCACAAATCCGGGAGGTCAACTGCGGCATATCTTCGGCTTTTCTCCCTTCGCAGAACTTCTCAAATCCCCGTAATTCCGGAACGCAAACGAATGTCTCTTTAACTTCTCCCTTCTCGTCTAAAAATATCTCAATCTTGCCGTGTCCTTCCAAACGGGTAATAGGGTCAATTGTTATCCTTCTCATTTTCTCCTCCGTTTTGGAATGAGAGAAGAAGGCAGAGAATACATATAAAAGGTGCCGACTGGATCGGGAATCTTGCCAACCAAACGTGCCAACTCTTCCTCCGAGAGCATTTTCTCTTTATCTTGCGCTAAAATTGAGGCAATCGCCGAAATCGCCTTCCCCCCTTGGTCAATAACCTCCGGAGTAGGTCCCATACAACCAGTGCAGGGCCAATTTGCCTTAAGACAACGAGATAAACACCCCCCCCGCGTCACTGGCCCCATACAGATAATTCCCTGTTCTAAGAAGCATTTTTTGGGGTCAGGTGCGATTTCAATCATCCTTTTAATATCCGGCATCTTTTTGGCCTCGGATGTATTTCTTTCACACTCTTCGCAGAGGGCTTTAACCGGTGCTAAGACTGTCCCCTTTTCGGGCAGGCTTCCTTTCTTTATGGCATTTACGGCATCAATTATTATTCCAGTTGGCGGCGGACAGCCCGGAAGGTAATAATCAACCTCAAGCACTCTATCTAATGGCTTGACCTCATCGTAAAATTCCGGAAGGGTCAAATTATGAAATTGGGTCTGTGGCAGCTTTCCGTCCGGGTTATTTGTGGAAATGGTATTATAGACTGTTCTTAGGATTTCTTCCCGCGAAAAGAGATTGGCCAGTCCTGGTATACACCCTTTATGCGCGCAGGAGCCAAAAGCGACCAAGGTCTTTGACTTCTTCCTTAGAAGTTTTGCCAGATGCTCTTGCTCACTATTTCTGATTGAGCCATTAAAGAAAGTTACATCAATAAATCCATCGGCGAAATCCTCCACATCCTGGTATTTTATATCAATTGCTACCGGCCAGAATACGATGTCGGCAAATTCCAGGACATCAAGGATTTTTTCATTGATATCTAAGACAGCAATTTCGCAGCCGCCGCAGGATGCGGCCCAGTAAAAGGCAAATTTTAACTTTTCCATTAGCCAATAATACTGAATCTGGGATAAAAGTCAATACCAGCGATATAAAGACCAGAGAGATTACAGCGATATAAGAAAATACTTGACTTTCTGGAATTTTTTAGGATAATGTTCGCCTGTGGAAATAAGAGAATTCCAGAAGTTAATAAAGAAGATTTATTACAAGAAGGATAAAAAACGAGGAGTTGAAGGTAGTTTTCGGTGGTTAGTAGAAGAGGTTGGGGAACTGGCCCGGTGCTTAAGGAAAATCAAATACCCCACCCCCGGTGGATTAAAAGGCAAAAATCGCCAAGAACTAAAAGAAGAGTTTGCTGACCTATTGGCTTGGCTTGTCTCCCTGGCTTCTTTGGTTGGTCTTGACTTAGAGGAAGCCGCCAAGAAATATAAGAACGGCTGTCCCCGTTGTCAGAAGAAAAGGTGTATCTGCAAAGAATAAGGAGGGAGTATGTTATTTTTTCTCCTCTTTATTGGTTTAGCCCCGCCACCGGCAATTAAGGTCTTTGATACACCAAACGATGCCGGTAAGAGCATTACCATCACCTGGTCGCATTCACCCGATGTTCAGATTTTAGACCGCTATGAGGTATTGCGGAAAGAAAAAGACGCAGATGAATTTGTCCCGGTTGGTGTGGTTCTTCCCCCGGAAAACCGATTTGTTGATGATAAAGTTCGGGATAATTATGTATATCTCTATAAGGTCGTTGCGGTTAAAGGTGAGGAAAGGGCGGAATCAGAAATCTCCTCACCGGTTATGTCTTCTCCCCAATGGTTTTCCACGGCTCGAATAAATGTGCTTGTCGGGATAATTATCTTTTCTTCTCTTGTCTTATACTTTATCTATCACGCCCGGAGGGGTAAGGAATTATTTATCCGAAGAATCTCCGGTCTGGATGCGGTTGAAGAAGCGGTGGGAAGAGCGACCGAGATGGGGCGGCCAATTCTTTATATCCCGGGTCTCGGCGGTGTCTCGGATATCGCAACCATCGCCTCGCTCAATATCTTAGGGGAAGTGGCTAAGAAAACTGCCCAGTATGATACAACTCTATTAGTCCCGAATCGTGACCCGCTTGTTTATACGGTTGCCTATGAGATATGTAAAGAATCTTACACCAATGTTGGCCGACCCGATGCCTTTAAGGGTGACAACATATTCTTTATCACCGATGCTCAATTCGCTTATGCCGCGGCGGTTGATGGGATAATGGTGAGGGAGAAACCGGCGACCAATTTCTTTTTGGGTATGTTTTGGGCGGAATCCCTAATTTTGGCCGAAACCGGTGCCACAACTGGTGCCATTCAAATTGCTGGGACGGACGCGGTTCATCAACTCCCCTTCTTCATCACCGCCTGTGATTATACCTTAATTGGAGAAGAACTCTATGCCGCCTCCGCCTATCTCTCCCGTGAGCCCCTACTCGTTGGTTCGCTAAAAGGACAGGACTACGGAAAAATCACCATCCTCTTCTTACTTCTCATCGCAAGTATCTTACTTCTCCTCTCCGCTCTCCCTCAATTTAACTTCCTCCAATCAATAGAACATTTTTTTGCCGTCCGGTAAGGAGGTTCTAATGAGCAGGAGTCTACCATTAGCGATATGTTTTATAATGGGTCTCCTAATGGTTATACAGTTTTTTATTCCTCATCCCCTCTCCCAATCTTTTTTTGACTTAACCTTGAAATGGATACGGATAATTGCCGCCTTTGCTCTCATCTTAGGGGTGAGGAGTGTCAGTTTAAGGCACTATGAACAAATAAAGCGTAAAAAGGGAGAATGGGGCTTTTCCGTGGTGACCCTGATTACGCTTATTGCCACGGCTATTATTGGCTTAGTCTTTGGCGTTGGTGCCAAGTCTTATCTTAGGCTCATCTTTTCTAATGTTCTGGTTCCCCTCGGTGCGACAATGTTTTCAATCCTCGCCTTCTATATGGCCTCCGCCGCTTATCGGGCCTTCCGCGCCCGCACAAAAGAGGCAACGCTTCTCTTAATTGCCTCCTTTATTGTGATGTTAGGCATGGTGCCAATTGGCACCGCGCTCCATCCAAAACTCTCTGACCTTGCCGAGTGGCTCCTTTCCGTCCCTAATATGGCAGCAAAGAGAGGGATTATGTTTGGGGTCGCCTTAGGTGTTATCGCTACCTCTTTGAAGATTATCCTCGGCATTGAAAGAGGCTGGCTGGGAGGTAAGAGATGAACTTCTGGGAAAGAATTGGTAAGATTGACCGAAGATTTATATTCCTAGTAATGGCGGTGGCGATTATCCTTCCCTTAATTAGGCCCCTAGGTCTTGTTGGCCGGGTTGGAAAACGGACTCAAGAACTTTTCAAGGCGATTGATGGGTTAAAAGAAGGCTCGTATCTCTTCATATCAATTGACTTTGACCCCCAGTCAATGCCTGAGTTATATCCGATGTATCTATCAATCTTAAGGCATGCCTTTTCCCGAAACCTTCGGGTTATTGTCTCTGGTCTCTGGATAACTGGTGTCGGCTTAGGCGAAGAAGGCTTAAAGACCGTTGCCCCAGAATATAATAAGACCTATGGCAAGGATTATGTTTTTTTAGGTTGGAAGCCGGGGATAACCGCGGTCGTCTTAGGCATCGGCCGGAGTATGAAGGAGACATTCCCTACGGACTATTACGGCACCCCCTATGACTCCCTTCCCATATTCCAAGGGGATATAACTTATAAAGATATTCCATTTATGATCAGTCTTTCAGCCGGGCTACCGGGATATGAGACCTGGATTGCCTATGCCCAGACAAGATTTGGTATCCGGGTGGGAGCGGGTGTCACAGCGGTCTCAGCGGCTGATGCCTATCCTTATCTGTCAACTGGTCAACTCACCGGGCTCTTAGGTGGTATGAAGGCCGCCGCGGAATACGAATTCCTCATTGAAAAGGCGGGCATGACATCGGCATTTAAACCCGCCTCCCAACTTATGGATTCCCAATCCTTGGCCCATCTCATAATTATAATTTTGGTTCTCATCGGTAATATCAGTTACTTTGCCTTAAGGAGGAAAAGATGAACATAAGTCCAGAAATCTGGACCTGGCTTAGTGCCCTTTTGACCTTATTTATCTTCTCTTTCCTTTACGGTGATAATCCCCTTTATCGTTTTGCCGAACACCTCTATGTTGGGGTCTCGGTTGGTTATACAATTGCCATCACCTGGCATAACTTTTTCTATCCGGATTTAATCGTCCCTCTCTTCAAAGAGGGAAAGGTGATTTATATAATCCCACTTCTCTTAGGAGTCTTATATCTCTCGATCTTCTTCCCAAAAGTCTCCTGGTTAATGCGCATCCCAATGGGATTTGTTTTGGGTTATGGTTCCGGAGTAGCGATACCAGCAATCCTTCAGGCAAATGTCATAAAACAGATACAGGGAAGTCTGCTCACACCCGCCATCTTACAGCGCACCGACCTCTTATTATGGGGGATTATTTCTTTAATTGGGGTTATTTCTACTATCATCTATTTCTTCTTTTCTTGGGAACAGAGAGGCGCAATAAAGAGTATCGCCGGTTTAGGGATAATCTTTCTAATGGTTGGATTTGGTGCCTCTTTTGGCTATACGGTAATGGCTCGGGTTTCTCTACTCCTCGGACGGGTTCAGTTCTTACTACGCGATTGGCTAGGAGTAATAAGATAGAAAAGTAATCTTTCTGTTTTCTCTCCTCCTCTTATCGTTGGAGAATAATCTTTTCGGAAAAGTTGCCGATGGCTGTCCTGAAGTTAATAATATAGATACCGGAACTAACTGGTTCCCCTTTTTCGTCTCGGCCATTCCACAGGACCGTCCGATTCGGATTGGTAAAGGTCTTTATTAAATTTCCGGCGCAGTTATAGATTTTTATTTCCTGCACCCCAGAAGTAAGATGCATTTTAACCTGACTAATTGTCGGATTGGAAGAGATTTTTAAGAAGGTGGCTTTACTCGTTTTTCGTCCTTCGGAGATTGCCCTGGTTATCCATTGGGCATCAAAGTAAAGACCGTATGGATGCCCCCCACTTGCACTTCGGCAGTATAAAACGCCGCTACCCAATACCGGTGCCCCGGGTGAATAGACGACCTTTGGACCAATGTAACCAGCCTCCGCTACCTTGGCACTATCATTAACCTTTTGTCGGGTTGACCAACTGGTTGGGTCACCAATGGCATTTGCCCACCGGCAGTAGACATTAACCGAATCGCGCCGACCGGAATCGGCCGCAATATAAGCCGCATTGGCATAGAGATAACCGGCCGATTTGTAATTCTTCACATCCGGGACGAGTTCATCAAGGATACTACTCCAAGCGAGATGATAGTTTCTTTTCCAGGTATCGCCCCAAACCTGGGAACGGACCGCATAGTCAACATCGTAGTCTCCGGTATTTTTATAGTTGTGGGAGTAAATAATCCAGGCCGTGGCTGAACTATCCGGAGTAGTAAAAGCCTGACTAAATTTGGGATGATAATGGTCAAAGGTATCAGCGGAAACGATAATCGCCGGTGACCAGGCTGTGGGGTCACCATAATCCCGATTATACTGATAAATAACACCATTCCTTGTTTCAGCAATGACAAAGGTTAGGTTGAGAAAAGATGTCGGACCCATAGAGATATGTCCCTCCCAGATATTTTCGCCGATTTGCGCATCCCAAGTTTTGCCGTAATCAAAGGAACGGAGAAGTTTGGCATTATTGCCGCCGCGCCCCTCATTCGCCTGACCGCAGTATAACCCATAGTTTAAGCGATAATCACGACAAACTGAAAAACCATCAACCGTATCAGCATCAGCCGATACCGCATGATGTGTCCAGGTTGCCGCATCAAAGGAAAATCGGAAGAGATAGATATCACCATCCTGTATCTGGTGGCGGACAAAGAGATAAACCCAGTTAGAATCTCCCCGACCGACAACGACACCCACCTTAGAGTAAAGACTCCTCGGTGTATGTCTGATACTCACAAGATGGGACCAGTGCCATCCGTTGTCCGTAGAACGGTAGAGCCGAACTAATGAATCAGTTGCTGGGGCAACCGCTACCCAAATCCAACCGGTTTGTTCATCGTAGTCCGCGTCATAACTGAGGATTAGGGAAGTATCCACCACAATATCTAAATCCCAGTCAAGCAAGGCTGGAACTTCTTTATTCTCGTATCGCACTTCCGGTTGGACCGGACAGGGAACTTCCTGCGCCGGACGGTAGTTTTCCGTGGAGTAAGAGAAGCCAAGAGATTTCAAGGAAGGAGAATATGTGATTTGAACTGCCTCTTTCTCAGCAAAAATTAGGCCGCTAAGAATTAAAAATAAAATAAGAAACCGATTCATAATTCCTCCCTTTTATTTATTTTTCCTACTCTGCCCTATTATAAATAAATTCCCCCTAAATGTCAAGCATTTGACTTTCGGTTTTTATCTTCTTATACTCATAAGATGAAATTTTATCTCTTTTCCATAACTTCTATTTTCTATCTTATCTCTGGTCTTTCCTGTGCCCCGGCTTTTATTATGCCCAATCAACAACCCAACCCTCTCATCCGAGTCTTAATCAGTTCCGAAATTACTGATTCTCTGATAATCACTTCCAATCAGGAATTTACCGCGGGCAATATTGAAATGAAAAAAGGAGATAGAATTGTCTTAAAGAATGATAGCCTTTTTTTTAAGGGGCAAACCCCTAAGAATCTCTGTAATATCGGGCGGGCGCCCGACATTCTCCATATCACCCCCAAGAAAAAGTCCACCGCTGGGTTGAAAGTTGGCGAATTAGAATACCGGGGGACAATTGAGGTAAGAAGAGTTAAAGGTAAGATCTTAGTGATAAATATCTTGCCCTTAGAAGAATATCTCTATTCGGTTGTTGGTTGTGAAATCGGACCACTAAATGAGAAGAATTTTGAATCGGCAAAGGCCCAGGCAGTTGCTGCCCGGACCTATGCGGTAAATAGAATGCTCGCCAATATCAATTCCCCTTATCACATCCAATCACTTCCGGCGATTGACCAGGCTTATAAGGGAAAGAGTTGGGAAACAGAATTAACCAGGAAGGCGGTGGATTTAACTTCGGGAGAAATTCTCACTCATCAAAACCGACCAATCATTGCCTATTACCACTCAACCTGTGGTGGTGTCCTAAATACGAAAAATAAACCCTATCTGAAACCCCTCCCGGATACACCGAACCACTCTTCGGGAAGAAAACCATTCTGCGCCTCTTCTCCCCATTTCCAATGGGAGTTAAAACTAAAGGTGAAGGAATTCGTTAATTTAATTGCTTCTGGCTCTAAGACGAAAAATGGTAAAAAACCGATGTCGGCTTACGCACCACAAGGCATCCGGATTAAAAGAATATCATTGGATAAGGAGAAAAAGACAAAAAGGGTTAAAAGAGTTCGGATTTCAACCTCTCAGGGGAATTTCTTTTTATCCGGAAAAGATTTCCAGAAAGCCCTGCAACTAAAATCTAATCTCTTTGATATCCATCTCGCAAGTGGTTTCTTGTTGATCAAGGGTAGAGGTTGGGGACACGGGGTAGGGATGTGTCAGAGTGGGGCAATGGAGATGGCCCGACGAGGCTATTCTTATTTGGCGATATTGAAACATTATTATAAGAGAGTAAAAATTAAGAAACTTTATTGAAGACTCTCAAATTGGAGGGAATATGGCACTATTTATTGACAGTGCGAAAAAAGAGGAAGTGAAGAAACTTACTGATTTAGGACTGATCCGGGGTATCACAACCAATCCAAAACTCCTCGCCCAGGTTCCCCGCCCAGCCAAGGAAGTAATTAAAGAACTGAGCGAAATTTCACCCCAACTTATATTCTACCAATTGAGCAAAGAGACGCTTTCCGAAATGGAAAAAGAGGCGCACGAGTTTTTTGAAATCGCGCCAGAGAAGATTGCTCTAAAAATTCCCGCCCGCACCACCTATATCAGTTTAGTAAGAAAATTGGGACCAGAAATTCCTTGTGCCGTAACCGCGATCTTCAGTGATTATCAGGCCTATCTGGCCTGTGAGGTTGGCGCCCAATACCTTATCCCTTATGTGAATCGGGCGACCTGCCTTCAAGGTGATGGCCTATCACTCGTCCGACGAATGCGCGAGATTATTGAAACCAAAGGCTACGAAGCCGAAATCCTGGCGGCGAGTATTAAAAGCAAGGAAGAGGCGATTCAATGCATTCTCGCTGGCGCCCATCATTTGACCCTACCCTATGATGTGATTATCTCCTTAGGAAATCACCCACTCTCCGAAGAGGCGATAAAGGAATTCGCCGAAAGGAAAAGCCCGGCTTCGGTTTAGGGTTTAGAGTCCCGGCCAATTAACTTCTTACCGCATTGCGGGCAGGTCTCTTTGGTGCGGGGAACGAGTTCACCACAAGAACAGGTGACGAATTCAATCCCACAGGGGCGACAGACCGGTTCTTCATAGAATACGGTCTTTAAACAGAACGGACAAAGGCATTTACTCTTTTCCTTCATCCTTCCTCCTTTGCCGATAATCTTCTATTGCCTTATGGAGGGCAGCGGCTCCTAGGTTGGAACAGTGGAGTTTATTTGGTGGTAGCCCACCCAATTCCTTCGCCACTAACTCGTTGGTAATCCCAAGCGCCTCTTCAATTGTCTTGCCCTTCGCCATTTCCGAAACGATACTGGAAACAGCAATCGCCGCCCCACAACCAAAGGTCTTAAACTTCACATCGATGATGACCCCATCTTTCACTTTAATATAAAAAGTCATCATATCCCCGCAGACCGGATTCCCTACTTCTCCCTTCCCATCGGCGTCCTCAATCTCTCCGACATTCCTCGGATTTCGGAAATGCTCCATCACCTTTTCGGAATACATCATCCACTCCTTTAAAGAAACTCAAAATTCCAAACTTTCTCTTCTAAACCATCTCTAAATTCAAAATCCAACCACCCTGCTTCGCAGAAAATCTGTGGTTTAAAGAATATTTATTCTTAAGCATTTGGACTTTTGAGTTTAGGATTTTACTTATGTTCACCTTGGTTTCCCTCTTAAATATTTGGCATATAAAGGGGACATCTCCCTTAATCGTTGAACGATTGGTGGTAGTTTCTCTAATAGATAGTCAACATCCGCCTCGGTATTATCCTTGCCTAAGGTGAAGATTAGAGAACCCTGGGCTAAGGCATGTTCAATGCCAATCGCCAAAAGGACATGGGATGCCTGCAAAGTGCGGGAGGTGCAGGCCGATCCGGAAGCGGCCGCAATCCCTTCATCATCTAAAAAGAGAAGCAGCGCCTCTCCTTCAATAAACTCAATACAGAAACTGCTATGCCCAAAGAGCCGTTCGGTTGGATGCCCGGTAAGATAGGTGTTTTCAATTATCTTTGGGAGTTCTCTAATTATTCTCTCACTTAATGGTCTTATCTTTTGTCCCCTAATTTCCATCTCCCTTTTGGCGATTTCCGCCGCCTTACCCATACCAATAATCCCCAATAGATTTTCCGTTCCAGCCCGAATGCCCTTTTCTTGATTTCCGCCTTCAATCAAAGGAGAAAATCTTAATCCTCTCTTTAAGTATAATGCCCCCACCCCTTTTGGCCCATAAAATCCTTGGGCGGCAATCGTCAAGGCGTTCACTCCTAATTCCTTCACATCAATTGGGAGATTCCCACAACTCGCCACCGCATCGGAATGGAAGGCAATATTATTCTCTTGGGCAATCTTGGCGATTTCAGCAATTGGTTGAATTGTCCCAATCTCATTGTTCGCGTGTTGAACCGAGATTAAAATCGTCTCCTTTCTTATCATCTTCCTCACTGCCTCTGGGTCAATCATCCCATATTTATCAACGGGCAGAAAAGAGACAACAAATCCCATCTTTTTTAAGGAGGCAAGGGAGGCAAGGACCGAGATATGCTCAATCGGTGAGGTAATTATATGGTTGCCCTTATCTTTATAACCGAGGGCGATTCCTTTTAGCGCCAGATTGTTGCCTTCTGTTCCGGAGGAGGTGAAATATATCTCATCGGGTGTCGCCTGGATTAAATCCGCAACCGATTTCCGGGCATTTTCCAACATCGCTCTTGCCTCTCTTCCTTCATAATAAATCGCCTGCGGATTACCAAAGACTTTAAGGGATTCGCTCATCACCTTCTGCACCTCTGGGTCAAGGGGTGTAGCTGACTGATGGTCAAGATATACCCGCATGAGAAATTGGCTAATATTTAAGGCCCTAAGTGTTCCAGGGAGAATTTCTTATAGGAATCGTAATCGCTAAAAGTATTGAGGAGGTCGTATTCCGCCTTTAAGAGATAATAGTGCCCTTTTTCCATACTGGCGAGGTAAATAAAAAGCCTTCGGCTATTTTCATTTGAGGAGCTCTCCCAGGCGTCCCGATAGAATTTTTCCGCAGCGCCCTCGGCGGCCATCGCTTTTTCCAAAAGAGAAGGTAAAGAAATTCTCTCCCGGGGCGAAATCACTGGTAACCCAATCACCCCCTTTTGGGGTAGCCGAAGTTTAACCTTGGGAAACTCCTTTGAATAAAGGGAAGAAAGTAATTGGCGGTGCTTTATCTCCTCCTTCTTTAGGAATTCCAATTTCTCGGCTAAGAGGGCAATAGAAGAGATTATCTCTTTACTGCGCCTTAATCCCCGGAGAAATTTATCATAAAATCGGAAGGCGTCAATCTCCGACTTTATCGCTATCCCATATATCTCACATCGTGAATAATTTTTCATCCCTCCTCCTCTTGGTCATAACTTCAAAAGTCAGGATTTAATCTTGGGCAGTCGCTCAGCGAGTCTTCGGATATGAGACTTCTCTTCATTTATAATCTCCTGGACCAAACCAATATCTTCGGGTGGAACGAGATTGAGGATTTCTAAGTAAAAGAGCACCGTCTCCTTCTCAAATCCGATGGCATACTTAATGATTTCTTCTTTGGTCTTAGCCCACGCCATCTGTTTTATCCCTTTCTCTTCGCCCGTAAAGAAACGGGACTCAGTTATTCCCCGAAGATATTTCTGAAGTTCTGGCCAGTTATAGGGAAGGGAATAATGCCTTCCCTTAATCTTCTGATAGAGATTCTTAAAAAAAGCCTCATGTCTTATCTCTTCCTCGGCCAAAGAACCGAAGAGTTCCTGAAGTTCCGGGTTCTTTGTCTTTTTGGCCATACCTTGGTAATAATCCCTCCCGATTTTTTCTGTCTGGATTGCCATCTGAATAACCTCGGTAATTGTAAAAAAGGTCGGCATCGTTTCTCCTTTTCTTTAATACCAATTATAAACCAAAATACTTGTCCTGTCAATCTCATCCTTTCGCTTATGACTCCTAACGATTGGTTCTTGCCGGGAACTTAACTCCGGATTGGCTAATTTAGGCAGGGCGGAGTTGACAGGAGCGGGAAATAATTGTAAAGTTGATGAGATATAATTCCACCTTCCTTAAAGGAGATGACGGGTTCTCAGAAAATAAGGAGGGTGAAAGAAGCCGGGAGGTGAATTATGAAAGGATTAAAGTTTTTCGGTCTAATTTTTATCCCCTTAATAATTTATCCTTGGTCCGACCCAGTGGTCATTTCCGATGGTTCCCATGCCAACAGTAATCCGGAGACCTGTAAGGAATTAAATCTCACTCGTTTGGGCACCGGGGTAGTCTGGCAAAAACAGGAAGGAAGCGTCCATAACATCCTCGTCCGATTTTTTGATAATAACGGAAACTGGTGGAATATAATCCATATAACCCAAGATACCGCTTCGGATAATACCAAACCGGTTATTGCCTATAGTTACCGAACCGGTAAATATTGGGTGGCTTTTCAGAAGAGGACAAACAACAATTGGCATATCTATCTAACCCAAGGGGATACCGCTGGATTTTCCCTGCCCTACTCTATTACCGATACTCTTTACCTGAATATGAACCCAAGTCTAGCGGTTATTGGCGATACCGTCTGGGTAGTTTGGGAGGCTCTCCAGGAAAATGGTTATCATAAAATCCATTCTCGCTTTTATACCCAAAATACCTGGTCTCGCTTACTGGTAGTTCCGGATAGTATCGGTCGGGGAGCGCCTTTTGAGCCGAAAGTTGCCGGGCGCTATTTCACTTCCAATTTTCAGCGCCCGCTTACGGTTTTTAAGAAGATGGACCGGGGCCTTAGCCATATCCACTATTCCGAATTCCGGAACGGTCTCTGGCAGATGAATACCCCGGTCTGCACAACTTCGGGCAATAATCTATCGCCGGAAATAGTAAACTTTGGGTTCTGGGGCTCGGCTTTCCTCTGGTTCAATGAATTAGGCCGTGATATCTGGATGACCGGTATTGACACCTTTGCCACCTGTCACCCAATAACCAGCGACACGATTTTTGACCGTTATCCCTCCGGTATGGGATATTATATCCCAACAGAAAATATTCTCTCCTATTGTCTCGTCTGGAACCGAGGGCAGAAAATCTATTCCAAGTTCTCCCACCTCCCGTCATTTGTCCCGGTGGAGACGAACGCGGTATCTTCAAAACCGGTTATCACCGGTTCTTTTGGCCGAGGCGGTGTTTATCTCTGGTGTCTCTACGAGAAGGATAATGAAATTATTGGCCGGCGGGAAGTCTATAGTGGGATAAAAGAAAAGCCTTCGGCGGTGAGAATAATTCAGCGGGGGGATGAGTTAAAAAAGCTAAAGGGTATCTTCTATGATGCACTCGGTCGGCGAAGGGAGAAAATCCTCGCATCTGGCTTATACTTCATTAAACCGGACCCACTTCCTGCTTCCCGTGCCGCGGAAGGGTTAAAATTGGTCTTAATCCAGAAGTAATCCCCTCACCTTTATCCTCATACCCCTTAACCTTTAAGATTTTTATCTATCCCTTGACTTCTTTCCTTTTTATGCTATCCTATCCTTAAAAATTATTGGGGTGAAATATGAAACAATTTATCCCTTTTTTACTCCTTGTCAGTTTCTTATTTCTTTTTATGCTTTGCCATAAAAAACCGGATATTGAAACCGAAAAGCGGGGCAATTATCCGGGCGATAAGCAAAGATACGGTCTGGTTCAATCCTAATACCCAGGCAATATTTTTACAAACCGGCGATGTGGAGGATACGGTAACCCGGGGCTGGCAGTTAAAAAAAATCTCTCTGGCCTCGGTAGAATCTGATTCGGTCAATACGATAAAAATTGATAGCCTACGGATCCAGAGTGAGAGTCATCCTAATTTAGTAATCACCAACCCCCTAAACACCTTCTTTCCCCTTGATACTTTATTAACCTTTAAACCCGCGGAACTTGTTACTTTAACCCTATGGACAGATGCCACCAATAGCGAGGCCTTTCTCCACACATTTATCCTAATTTGGCCCTTTTATGTCCGGGTCAAATTCAATAAGGCCGGACCCGGCGTCTTCACCGGAACCTGGCGAACCCAAATCGTCGCCAGTCCACGTTTTGCTTTCTTTGACCTCTTAAATCGCCACACACTTTATACCCCGGATGCCAAATACGACTTCAACGGCTGGTTATTGCCCTATAAAATAAAACGACCATAAAGGCGCTATTAGCACCAAAAGTTTCACTGGCAACTTGACAAACCTTTAATCCTTCCCTATAATTAGAGAAGGAGAAAAATATGAAAAAGTGGCAGTGCACGATTTGTGGTTATATCTATGACCCGGCAAAAGGCGACCCGGATAATGATATCCCTCCGGACACTCCCTTTGAATCTTTACCGGATACCTGGGTTTGTCCTGAATGCGGTGCCGCAAAGGACCTATTTGAAGAGTTAGAGGGATAAGCAAACGAGACAGTATTCTTTATCCCCATCCCTAATATGCCAAAAATAAAACTCTTTGCCCTTACCACTTGCGTCTGGTGTAAAAAGACCATTGACCTCTTAGAAAAGAATAAAATTCAATTTGAACTCATTTATATTGATAAACTGAAGGGCAAGGAAAGAGAGAAGGCCCTTAATGCCATCCGAAGATACAACCCTCGGATTTCCTTTCCCACCCTCGTTGTTGAGGATGAAATTATTGTCGGGTTTGATGAGGAAAGAATAAAAAAGGTCCTGAAAATAATGGACCGGAATTAGATCCTCTCCGTCACTTAAAATAACACCCAGAATAGGAAGGAGAATAGCATCCCCTATACCCCCATTTTTCAGGAAAAATCCGATAAGTCCTGTAAAATCAAAGCCTTAAAGGCAAAATGACCTGATAAAAAGGTTTCCCCACAGGAAACTTCTATCCATTAGAATCTGGATATTAACCTTTACTACGATGAGGCATAGAGCCAATAATAGCGCTCTGAATAGAACAGTTTATAGGAAGGAGAGTAGAACTCTGAATAGCACCCCCAATAGGAGAGAGAATAGATTTCTGTATAGGAAGGAGAATAGAACTCTCAATAGAAAAGAGAATAGGATTACCAATAGAAAAGAGAATAGAATACCGAATAGGCAAGAGAATAGGGTATAGAATAGGGCATTTAATACCATCCCGAATAGCACCCCCTGTAGCGCTCCCCCTTCCAAAAAGAAAAATCCCCTCCTATGCCGGGTGGATTGGTCGCAGATAAAAGGGGTTGGGTCTTTTTAATTGGTTATTTATCCTCTCATTTTTACCTCCTTATTAGATAAAATACGAAGGGGTTAATCTCTAAAACATAAGTTATTGATTTAACTATACTTAATAAAATTAGCCTTTTTCTCATATCTAAATATAGAGTAAAAATCCGCTCAAAGTGTTTCACGGAATTTTAATTTCCTTAACCCTCTCTTCTTGGGTTTAGTTTTATTGGGTTTTTAACTAAAATATTGGACCAAGTTTTTCTTTCGCGAATGGCATAGTTGACTTTCCTTTTTATCTCCTTATAATTAAAAGTGAGGTGAAATATGAATAACCAAAAGGCATTGGTCTTAGGAATTTTCTTGCTTTTTTTAATCGCCTATCCCGGCGTGCGCATGGTCTCCCTTTACGAGAACGGAATAGGGAAAGAGAAGACAACCCATACCCTTTTAATTGAAAAGGACCGGATGCGAACGGACATAAGAGACAGCGAGACCGATATGAGTATCATCTTCCGAGGCGATAAAAATCTGTTCTGGTCAATTGACCATAAGGAGAAATCCTACATGGAGATAACGAAAGAGGATGTGAAAAAAATGAAAGGGAAGATGGAGGAAGGGATGAAGATGATGGAGGAGATGATGGAAGACCTCCCACCGGAACAAAGGAAGAGGATGGAAGAGGTAATGAAAGGGAAGACGCCCCCAAAAGAGAGAAAGATTGCCTATAAGAAGGTCGCCAGTGGTCAAAAGGTAAACCAGTGGCTCTGCGATAAATACGAAGGCTACGCAGGAAAGGAAAAGGTGAGAGAGGTCTGGGCAACCGATTACCCAAAGATTGGGATAAAACCCGAAGAGGTGAAAGTCTTGGAGGAGATGGGTAAATTCTTCTCGGAGATGATAAAAGACGCCGCCGCCCATTTCTACCGGTTTGGCACCGAAAAGAAAGAGGGAGGTTTCTGGGGTGTCCCGGTGCGAATTATCGGCTACGAAAAAGGGAAGAAGGAATTCACGATGGAAATCAAAGAAGTAAAAAAAGAGAGCTTCAAACCCCAAATCTTTGAACTGCCAAAAGGTTATAAGAAGGAGAAATTAGAGATTGAGGAATAAAATCCGGTAAAGGGACAATATCTATTTATTAAGAAGCCTAAATAAGACCCCAACCAGGGCCAAAAGCAATGTGACCGACAAAGATGCTATCTTTCTTTATATTCCTGATAGAGTAGAAAGTCTAATTCGTGTCGAAAATAGATTAAAAACTCCCCCCTACACAAGCCTTAGAATTCAATCACCTTATACCAGAGGTTCTCTTTCACCCAGAAACTGACCGTAAATAAAGGTTTTAGTAAAGTCCCTTAGAATTTAATCACCTTATACCAGAGGTTCTCTTGGTTCGTGCGGATATTCACAAAGTAAATGCCGGAGAGGTCCTTTCCGTCCCAAGTAAGATAGTAAGTTCCAGAATTTTGCCTACCCTCCGCAAGGCAGGTAAGCATTCGTCCAGCCGCATCGTGAATTGTGACCCGGACATCACCGCCTCTCTTTAATTGATAGGCGATGAGAAGTGTGCGATTGAATGGATTGGGCAAGCAGCGCACCCTTGATATATCCCGGACTGGTGAGTCTGGTTCCTCCTGGGAAGTTCCTGGCTGGTGGAAGCCGGCATATTTCACAATGTAGTTATTAGGACCACCAGCTGCCATCTCCATTATCGTAACCCAGAGGCTGGCATCCCTTGGGTCATATTCAACACCTCTTGCATTATACCTTTCCGTGATAAGAAAGCGCTGCAAGATTGCGGCATTATCCCGGTTCAGTTCATAAACGCCAACGCTATCAACCGCATTGCCCGCAGCATTAAATGATGTATAGAGATGACAGAGGGTTGGACGATTCGGGTTGCCGCCGGATTTTTCCAGTGCTAGACAGCGCGGACCGACATTGGCATTTAAGGGGATAATCATCTGCCTTATCCGGTTGCCCAGGGTATCAACGACATAGATATAACCGGGCAATACCCCAACACCCCTTCGGTCAGCCAGATAGAGAAGGCGTTCGTTTTCGTCCCAGCAAAGTCCAGTAGGATAGTCATTTGCCGGATTGGCAAATTGCCGAAGAACCGTTCCAGTAGCGGATATTTTATAAACCCGCTTCGTCTGGTAAGAGGCGACCCAGAAGGTATTGTCATAGGCACAGTATTTTATATCAGTGCAGGCCGTCTCATTATTTGGTGTCGGGATTGTGCCAAAAGAGGTGAGCAAAGAATCAGAGGAATAAATAAAGATATTTCGGGCTCGGAAATGACAGACATAGATCCGGTCATTGGTTGGATTATAGGCAAGACCATAGAGTCCCGCCGTGCTCGGAGTTCCAGAAATTGGTTTTGGTCCCCAAATCTTTGTGCCGGGTGGCTGAACCGGCACCCCAATCGTTAAGGTAAAATTCCTCGTCCAGGATGTCTCATTACAGACTAAATATAAGGAGAGATTAGCTACATAGCCCGGAGGTGTGGAACTACTTGCGGTAACGACAAATGGGTCATCACGATTATCTGTGCTATCGTATGCCCCGACATCTCCATAAAAGGAGTTGGAATCCAGTATTGAGATATAGGGGTCATTTTCCCGTAAAATTCCTCCTAGGTTCGTTGCCGGAATCGGACTTGAATTTCGTAGATAGGTGATTAAATTTCCGGTCTCTCCCGGGTCAAGTCTGCCGTTGCCGTTTTGGTCACCGGTGATGCGAGTTCGGTTTAAGGAGATATAAGGACGAGTTGTCCGACTGATTATTGATATATCATCGGCGGAGACCTCCGCCCAAGGACCTCCTCAACTACCACTGTTATAGGCATAAAGGGAAACCTTCACCTTGCGCACAGCATTAGGGTCAACACCGGGTAAATTCTGAGCTATCTCGTTCTGGATATTAAATGAATAAGAATTCCACAGGGTATCCTCTACTTTTATCAGGTGCATGGTCGGTCCTGCCTGCCAGTTACAGTAAGGACTGGGATAATAGACCCTTGTGCTGCCGAGGGCGTTATTATTTTCATCAAGATAAGTAAAGATAACGGCTGATACCGGCCAGCAAGTAGAAGAAGCCTCCTTCTTTCGGAATTTGGCGGAAAAGGAGACATCACAAAATAGACTGGGTAGGTCAACTATTTGATAAATTGATGCATAGACCGTAGCCATTTTATAGACATACGCCTCATAATCTGGGTCGGGATGGGGCCAGGTGTATCGGTCAATCGTATAACTTCCGGAGGCATCTATTGTCCAGCCAATATTCAGCGCTTGCTCAAAATCACCATTCACCACTAATTCCTGGGCGGAAAGCGAAAGAAATGTCAGGATGCCGATTGTGGCTAATATTTTTATAAATCTCTTCATTTTACCTCCTCTTGGTTTAAAATCCATCTTTTCCTACTTCTCATAAAACCTATAACCGAAAACTTTCCTCATTTTTGGTATTTATTATAACATAAAAATAACCAAATGTCAAGACCAAAGAATTCAGAATTTAGCGTTTTTGTTTTTTCTTATTGGAAAACCGCCAAGTAGTTTTTTTAGCCGCTCAATTCGCTCAATTTTTTCAACCTCGGTTTTAGATAAAGCGCCCAGGTGATAACTTACTAAATCACCAATCATTATCAGAGAAAAGAGTCTCTCTAACTCATTACTACCCAAAGGCATGACCCGAATAAATGAGGCATATTCCCCTTTTAAGATTACTGGTAAGAATTGCAGTCGGCGGCGAATCCTTTTATGGCAATCCGGGTCATAAAGCACAACCAGCACTAATAAATCTTTAAGAACCTCCGGTCGGCCAATCCCTTCAATTTCGTTATGATTCTGTTCTGGGAGGGTATTAAAGAAAGATAAGGTCTTGGCATTTTCATTTAACTGACATTTCCAACGGTAGGCAATTGATGAATATAAAAGAGAAGAGGCAAGGATATAAGGAATCTTTTGGTAGAACTCGTGGGCTAATTTTTTAGCGATATTATCGCAAGCCAAACTACTTCGCTTAAGTTGCCGTGCCGTATTTTCTATCACCGCATCCTTGAAGGGGAGAAACCCCAGTCGGCTGGTATAAAGCAAAAGAGGGATAAAGAGAAACCCGATGGCTTGCCGGGGTGGTAGCCCCGGAGGGATTTCAATCAAGATATCGCCATTTTTCTCGGCTAAATCTTTTAGGACGCCGCCGCTGGTCAAGACGACACAAGCTGCTCTTTTCCGTTTTGCTTGGAGATAAGTTGAAATTGTCTCCTCGGTATTCCCGGAATAACTAACCACAAAGAAGAGGGTAGTATTTTTTACTACCGAGGGAATTGTGTAATCCCGGGCGGTCAATATGGGAATTGGAGAATATTTATAACCTAATCCGCTTAAAATCTCGCCGCCGATTCCCGAACCACCAACACCAGAGATTACAATATTTTCTATCTTCCCCCTCAATCTTTTGATGTCGGCATCTTTAATCAGTTTAATTGATTTAAGGATTTGTTCCGGTAACTCCAAAATCATTTGATAGACCCTGGCCATCGCTTACCCAAAAATAGCACTTAATTTTGGGAAGTTTTCCTTTACCTCACCAACCAGGAATCTTTTTACACCGCTGCCCGTCGAGAGGGTCAATATTTTTTTGATTGTATCCTGTAAGCGAGTGAATTCTAAGGAACGGATTATCTCTTTGGCGACCGGGATGCGGTGCGGAACCATAGAAAGTTCATCAATCCCTAATCCAACCAAAAGGATAATACCCAGGGGTTCAGATGCCAGTTCGCCGCAAACGCCGACCCAAATCCCATTTTTTCTTGCGGCATCAATCGTCTCCTTATAAAGTCGGATGACCGCGGGATGGAATGGGTCATACAGGTGGGCAACCTTTTCGTTATCCCGGGCACAGGCCAAAGTATACTGGATGAGGTCATTAGAGCCGATTGAGAAAAAACTACAGATTTTAGCAAACTTCTCCGCTAAAAGGGCACAGGCTGGGGTCTCGACCATTATGCCAAATTCAATCGCCGGGTCAAAAGGAACCCTCTTCTCTTTTAACTCCTCCTTCACACTATTAAGGATAACCCGGCAAGCCTGTATCTCTTCAATCCCGGTAATCATCGGGAACATTATTTTTAAATTTTTATTTTGGGCGCTCGCCTTTAAGATCGCTCGGATTTGCGTTATTAGGAAATCTTTTTTTTGCAGCCCAACCCTTATTCCCCGCCAGCCGAGAAAGGGGTTGGTCTCGGAATATCCCGGAATTATTTTATCACCCCCCAAGTCAAATGTCCGGATAATTACCGGATAAGGTTTCATCTTAGAAGAGACTTCTTGATAAAAGAAGAGTTGTTCTTCTTCGGTCGGAAGTCGGCGTCGGGATAGAAAGATGTATTCGGTGCGAAAGAGTCCAATCCCTTTTGCCCCGTATTCTTTGGCCATCTCCACCTCGCCAATAAACTCAATATTGGCGGAGAGGTCAATATATTTCCCATCGCGGGTAATTGGTTCTTCTTCCTTCTTTCGGGAGTAAGATGCCCGCCGTCGCCTTTCCTCTTCCATTTCCCGCCGGTATTGCCCAAGTCGTTTCTCATTGGGGTTAAGGATAATAACTCCCCGGTTGCCATCAACAATTGCGGTAAAACCGGCCCGGGCTTGGGAGAGGAGGTTTGGGATACCATTCACCGCGGGAATCTCTCGGGCTTTAGTCATTATTGCCACATGCCCGGATTTTCCACCCGATTCAACCGCCACCCCTTTGACAAACCTTTTATCAATCATTGCCACATCGGTTGGAGCAAGATTATGGGCAAAGAGTATAACCTCCTCGGATAGAGAAAGGAGGGAATCTTTCGTCCGGCCCAAAAGGGAAAGCAAAATCCGCTCCGCCAAGTCCATTATATCAATTATGCGGTCGCGCATAAAAGGAACGGGTGAGGAGAGCATTGGTGAGATATAATCTTTTATCACCTGATGATAGGCAAAAGCCGCATCTCTTTTCTTTTCCCGGATAATCTTTTCCACTCCTTCTAAAATCGTTTTATCTTTAAGAAGGAGGATTTGGAACTTAATAAATTCGGCAATATCCGCCCCCATCTCTTCTCTTACCTTCTGATACATTAAATTTAATTCCCCTTCAACCGAACTGAGCGCCGACCGAAAACTACTAATCTCCTCTTCGAGCCTGGCCTCCGGGATAACCCTTTCTTCTACCGGAGGTAACTTTCTTTGATAGATATATATCTTTCCAATCCCAACACCGGATGAAATCGGTATCCCTCTTAAAATTCGCTCTTTCATAAATATTTATCGTATAACTCAATCACAATTTCTCGGTCTCCAAAATTGCCTTCAAGGTCTTGAAACACTCCACTTCGTCTTCACCACTCACCTCTAAGATGACCCGGCTTTTATTCGGTAATCCTAAGGTAAGAACCGAGATTATACTCTTACCCGGGACCCAGATGCCATCCTTAAACAGTCGGACCTCGGATTCAAACTTATTCGCCTGGCGAGTAAATTCAATTGCCGCCCGAATATGCATCCCAATTTCGTTTTTCACTTCAATCTCTTCTCTGATCATAAAAAATTACCTTAATATTACCAGGAAAATTAAAAGTATCAAGAGGCAAAAGAAAATCCGCGCCGCGGTAAAAATTGGGCTTAACTGATAGAGGACTAATGAGCCAATAAAAGCCAGGGTAAAAAAAAGCCAGGATAAATCAGGAACCGGAGATAAAAAAATATTTTTGTTTAAGAGAAAGAAAAAGAAGAGAAAGCCAATAACGATAGGGATGAGGGGTTCTAAAATCCTACTGCCAGTTTTCAAGAATCTTAACATCCGCAAGACCCCGGCCTCGCCTTCATTATAGGAGAGACGAAAACCCCAGAGGCGAGTAAAAAATGTGAGGCAATTATAAGGGATAAGAAAAATAAGAACGCCCAAGAGAGAAGACGGGCTCAAAAGAAAGAAGAGAATAGCGAGAAGCGAGAAGAAAGGGAGGGCACGCCGCCAGAAAAAATCGTCGCCAATTGCTCCAAGGATTTGGGAATAGTTTTCAATCTTTTCTACCCCCTCTTTTAACCAAAGACCAAAAATTGTCGGAAAGAGATAGGGATTAGTATTAAATTCCCGCAGTCGGGGAGATCGGAGGACAAAGCCCAAACCCTTCCCTTGTCTCCATTGGTAAGAGAAGGAGGCCTGCAAGAATAAACTCTTGAAAAGCCCGAGAGCAATTTGACCTCTGCCTATCTTCTTAGAAAGCATAAGATTGCGGCCAAAAGTCCACCCAATAAAAAGAGACCAAATGCCTGCCACCGGTTAGCGGTAGATTTTAAGAGATAATGGGAAAATAGCGGGCTAAAGGCACAACCCAGACCTAAGGGGATAAAAAATTGGACTAGCCGCTGGTGCAGTGGGACAAAAGTCCATACCGCAAAAAGACCGCGTCGGTCATCAATCAATGAATTTGTGAAGTAGGCAAGGATTAAAAAGGGAAGGGTGGTAATAAAACCCCGCCCGAAACTTGTCAGAAGACCAAAGAGGTGAGGAATATCTTTGTTCACCCTTTTCAAAACCTTTTCTGTCTCCCGACCAAAAACAGTAGCCAGTAGAGCAAAGAGGCAAGCGATGGCTAATTGGGTGACCCCAACTCCTCCGGACATTCTTTTTAAGATGATAAAACTGCTGATGGCCGAAAGAGCCCCGATTTCTTTATCCGGCAAATCCTTGCCGCCCAGGGGATAATTGACCAGAAAGAGAAGTTGGAAGAGAATACCAATCCTGAGACCGGCCGCCGGCTCACCGAATAAAAAACCAAGGAGTGGGGCAAGGATAATGGGCGACGAGAGGCCAAATTGTCCGAAGGCAAACTTATCCAGGATTAAAAAACCGGAGGCGAGACTAAAAAATAAAATCAGTTGCTCAGCCGTCATTTCTCTAATTCATATCAGTTTCCGCATATCAATCGGTTTATCTTCGGGTAGTTCATAAGCCAAGACCGCTATCCCTTTTTCTAATAACTTCTTCAGATAAAAGAGATCTCCTTCGGCGAGACGGACGAATTTCAAAATTTCCCTCCCTTTCTCCGAATGTAATCCGCCGAGATTCACCTCTTTTACCTTCAGTCCTTTGTTGATTAAGAGATAAGCGGTGGCTAAGGAACGACAGATAATCATCGTCTTTTGTTTGTCTGAGAAACGAGAGGTATTTTTTATTATCTCTTCTGGGGTGAAAAGAAAGAATTGAACACCTTCCGGGATAGAAAGGGCATAAGCCTCTTTGGGCAGTTCTCGCCGGTTTGGTTCAGTTGCGAGGATAAGTATTTTAATATTCAACCGTTCTAGCCAACCAACCGTTACCTGGCCGTGGATGCCTCGGTCATCAACCCGCAAGATGAGATTAGTCATCGCCTCTAAATGCCTCTTCTACTGCCTCTTTTGGGGTGTTGACTTTTATTATCCCTTCAATCGGATAGGTGGCAAGCCCGATAACTTTCTTCCCCATCTTTAAGGCGAAGGCGATTTCCGAAAGGGTGCCGTAACTTTTACCGATAGCAATTAAGACATCAGCCGTCCGACCGATGATTAAATTTCTTGCCTCACCTAAACCGGTAGCAATCGGGAAATCAACATAGGGATTCGCTTGCTTTTTATCCGGGCAAGGGAGAATACCAATCGTAATCCCCCAAGCTCTCTTTGCCCCTTTGGCCGCCGCTTCCATTACCCCGGCTAAACCGCCACTGACGAGGATACCGCCTTTCTTGCCAACAAGATAGCCAACCGTTTCGGCCAATTGATAAATCTCGGCCCGAGCTTTTGATGGTCCTAAAACACCAATAAACCTCTTTCTCTTTCCCAAGAGAACCTTTTTACTCTTCATAACCAGCTAATAATTTTTAACCCCGAAATAAATCCGGGACACCCGGGCTGGTCTTTTCCTTATAAGCCGTATTCAATTATCTTTCGCCGGAGGGTGTCGCGATGGATCCCTAAAATCTCGGCGGCCTTCGTTATATTCCGGGAAGTCATTTCTATTGCCTCTTTTATCGCCATCTTTTCTAATGTCGGGAGATGGAGGGTCTCTTTCATCGCTTCTAATTTATTGGCAACGAGGCTCATCTCTCCTTCCTTTCTCCTTTTCACAAACTTAATCATCCCTAAGGTTGGGATTAGATGGTCAATATCAATTTCTCGGGCGCCGTCGGCTAATGCCCTTTCGTATGCCCGCTCGATGATATTGCGCAGGGTTCTAACATTCCCTTCAAATAGGTCATTTTCTCCTTTTCGGTATTCTTCAATGAGGGTTAAGAGGAGATTTCTTCCCGATTTTGACAAAGGCAGATTTCTGCGCCCGGGGAGCTCCGAAATCTTTTTGATAAATAAATCAGCCAATTCCGAGATATCGCTCTCAATTACCGAGGGGGATTCATTCTTCCATCTCTCTTTTAGTGAGGGGACTAAAAGGCAGTGTTGAAATAATCGGCTGTAGAAATCAGGTCGGAGTGATTCTGAAATCTTCTCAATCGGCTTATTGGTGGCCGCAATTATCCGGATGTCAACCTCTTTTTCCCGGGAACTTCCCAAGCGCTTTATCCTTTTATATTCTAGGGCCCTTAAGAGTTTAACCTGAATCTCAGGCGAGAGGTCGCCGATTTCGTCAAGGAAGACTGTTGATTTATCCGCGGCCTCAAAGATTCCCTCTCGGGGTAAGATTGCCCCCGTGAAGGCACCCCGTTCGTGACCGAATAGTTCATCTTCAATCAGGTTATAATCCAGAGCGGCAATATTTACGGTCAAGGGCTCCCATCTCTCTTTCTTTTCTAAAAGGAATCGGGGGGAGAGGCGGTGGCAAGCCTTGGCGACCAGTTCTTTGCCAACGCCCGGCTCACCCAATAGCATCACGGTCGCATCCGAAGGGGCAATCTTTTCTATCTCAGAGACTAAATAAGCCATCAAACGGGAGTGACCAATGATAAAGCCGTGCTCTTCCCGCCAGGTTTTCTTCTTACTTTCGGGCACGGGGCGAAGGGCAAAGAAGTCAATCTTTTTTATCACCAGCGGATAGAAGGCGTCGCCCACCGCACCAAAGGGGACAAAAGTTGCATGTCCATAGCCCGGATATACGAGGAGGTCGGAAAACTCTTTAAGGGAATCAATCCCGAGTCTTAAAGATAAGAAGAGGACCGGAACAATCTTATCCATCTCCTTTCTTAAAGCGGTGAAGATTAAAAAGCCCTGCAAGGTTTTCACATCATAGGGGGCGATATTCTTTAAGTCTAATTCCTTTGGTTGCAGGATTTCCGTATCTTCCAGGTGGGTGAAATCAATGTCCTGGACAACCAGGGAGACGAACTTCCCTTTATTCTTTTTATACCACTCCCGCAGTTGGCAACCGGAACGGAGATGAACGAATTCAAACTCTTCTAAGAGTTTCCCTCCCTCATATTCCCTTATCTTTTCAATGAGGGCGATATAACTCTCTCTTAAATCATCACAAATCAGAATATAAGGTTTCATCTCCTCTATTCCAATCTTTCAATTATCCCTTTAATTATCCTCGGGATATCAAGGAAGGCGACCCATAATTTCTCATCCCTTGCGGCATCTCCTTCGCCATAAGATAGATATTTCCCATACGATTGAGAAAGGGCGGCAAGGTCTTCGGCTAAATGTCCTTCAAGGAGATTGGGCCGAGTGGGGGCATCAGAGAAAAAGGAGAATCTGATTCTTCTTGACCAGTCGGTGGTGTGGATATAAGAGACCTCAATTTTGGAAAACGCTTGGCGATAGCGAAAATGGTCAGAGAAGATATGGGCAAAGACCCCCTCAATCCCGGGGTCAATATATAACAAGCAATCTTCTACCCCCTCACCAATTACTACCTCCTCTTTCCCCCCTCGTAGTTCTTGGAGGCGGTCACCAATAAATTGCGCAACGGTTTTGAGGTAGGGGGAAGAAAGAAAGTGCCGCAAGAATTTTTTATACTCCTCTTTTTGCCAGAAATCCTCACTTAACTCTTCCGGTAAGAGGCGATACCTCTTGCGCAGGTTCTCCATCTTTATTTTTGCCGCTGGGATATTGTCCTTGATTAGGAAATTATGGTCAATGGTAATCACCTCATAGGCTAAATTAACAATCTCGGGCACACTTCTTAGGGCAATCCGACGCTTTCTTTTTTTCTCTCTTTTGAGAAGAAGCGTGAACAAAACTAATGGTAAAATGAAAAATAATGATGCCCGGGCGAACCGCGCACTCTTTTGGATAAAATAGGCGATGTCAGCCTTTCGGCGTAAAATGGTAATTTTACTCTCATCCGCGCCTAAGATATCGTTAAAGAGGTAGGCTAAAAAGAGATAACGTTCGGCATCCGTTCTTTCTCCTCTTTTCAGGCTGGAAAGAAAATCTTCAATAGCGGATTTTTGCTGGGTAAGAAGCTTCTTGCGCTGGTTGATAAAAATCTGCACCCACTTCTTCTGGAGGCAGGCGAGGTCTAAAAAGTTGTCACCGTCTAAGTCAATAATGCAACCTTTAAGTAAATCGTCAAATCGCCCGATTTGCTCTGTTACCCCAAAGATATTGCAGGAAAAAAGAAAGGGTGGGCAAATTATGATAAGGTACGGTGGTAATTCTAAAACTTTAAGCTTGTTTTTGTCCTCGACGGGAAAGAGAGGTATTCTGTTAGAGAGGGAGTTTCTTTTAGGGCTATAAGTGGCGAGGTAAAGATCTTTTCCATAAAAGGAAAGGGTTATTATCTTCTCTTTCTCTCCAGTAGTAAAGATGCCAACAAGTTTTTCTTGCACCTTCCCCACCGGGCGAAGATTTAATCTTCTCTTTAATCGGCTCTTTTGGATATCGTATTTGAATATTGAGCGACAATCGGCAATATAGAAAAAATTTCCATCCCGAATTATTGAGGTAATTCCGTCAAAAGGGGCAAGTGGGAGATGAGCAATTTCGGAAAGCCGAAAAGCTGTATAGGTGTAGATTTTTAGCCCCTCGGGTGTAATGAGGGCAAATCCCTGCGGAGGAATTGGAATCATTTTATCAATCTCTTCACCAACCAGACCCTCGACCCGAGGCGGGGAAAGTGGTCCAATTTGTTCCTTTTGGAAGGTGAGGCGATAGATTGTATCCCGGGTTGCGACATAGAGTGCGGTAGAACAACTGAACGAAAATAAAATCTCTTTTGGAAAAGAAAAACTCCCGATCGGGGTGCCATCGTACCGAAGAACTTTGAGAGTAGAAGAAAAAGATTTATCTTGTCCCTCACCGCCCGCGGGAAAAAAGAGAACAATCTCTTTTGTCTTGTCTCCATAAATGTCCAGGAAGGCAAAGTTATAAGCCGGCTCTCCAAGTGGGATAGGATCAACCGGTGCGAGATAAAAAGCCAGTGATAAGTAATAAGTGATAAAGAAAAAAGAGAGTCGGGATTTCATTCCCATTTGTAAATGTTCAGATTCTGGCCTAAAATTATTACCCTATCGGAAAGTAACGCGAAAGAGTAAACCTTATCTTCCAGGTCTTGAGCATCTTTTATTTTTAATTCGGGCGAGAAGCGATAAAGCCAGGACTCTCCTTCATCTCCTTTTTCAAAAGATACCAAGGCCTGGATTTCCACTCCTTCATCCGTGGGAAAGCAACCGAGGAGGTAGAGGATATTTTGAGTGTAGAGTAAAGGAGAGGAGGTGAATCTCCTCATCCGGCAGAGAGTAATCTCCACCTTCGTGTGCGCTTTTAATACAAAAATCCCGGCTGACTTACCTGAGAAGGTTAAAAGAATCTCATCCTCTTGGTCATTATCTAAATCGTAAAGGGCAAGGTCATTGAATCCACCTGGAAAAATTTCCCGAGGAGGAAAATGCGCTTCCTCCTGACCGGTCTCATAAGAAAGGATATAAAACCGGCCGGAATTCAAGTTGGTATCACTCAGGGCAAGAAATATAAGGTGGCCATCTCGGGAAAAGAGGGCGCATGATAAAGGAGCACGACTTGGGAAAGAGATTTCTCTTTCCCAAGTCTTATCCCCCCAGGCAAGAATTTTCTTCCCGATAACGAGGATCGCGGTTTTTTCCTTAGGGTGGACGAGAAAAGAAGAAGGAAAAACCGGAATTTCCCTTTCGCCTACTAGGACGGCATGAGTTGAGGCTTTTTGTTCCCACAGCCGCAGATACAAAGCCTTTTCTTCTTCAACCGTCCAGATAAACCATTTATTCGAACTTGCCTGGATGGCAAAGTCTTTTATCCAACCCTCCCTTTCTTTTTTTAAGAGGAGCGGCTGTCTTCCCTTAAAGAAATAAATTCCCTTACCATCACAAATGACTAATTGCTTCTGTCCAGACTCTCTTTTGGAGTGGGAACCTGCTTCCGGTTTTGCCGGAAGGACCTTGGGCGGAAGGGCTGGCCGAGGGAATTTTCTTAATAGAGAAAGGTTAGCGGATAAAAGATAAGTCATTGGTAGTTGGCAAGAGTAAAGGATAATTTCTTCACCCCGGGCCGGAAGAAAATCTCCCACGAGAATTTGACTGCCACTCTGGGAAAGATTTTTGGGTGTGGAGAAAAACTTTGGGAAACGTCCTCCTGTCCAGTCAATGACTAAACTCTTCCCTTTTACTCTTATTGGCTTCTTGACCACCTGAATAAAAGAAAATAAAAGAGTATTGGTTAAAAAACCACAAAGCAGGCAAAGGGAGATGTATCTTTCCAAAACCCGAATTATTTGGAACGGAGAAGCGATTTTCATCTCTTCTCTTTTGCACCGCCGACGCCCGTGCGTTGGAAATTTCCCCGGTAGGTATACCAAATGCTCTTTTTATAAGCCGGACCAGCCGGATAGGTAAAGATGGCATCATCCCAGGAGGTGATAATAAGTATTCCATCCCTAGTTAAGGTCAAGGAGGGGGTAATGAGATAATTTTTTTCACTATAAGCAATCTCCTTAGAGAAGAGCAGGCGTCCATCCGGGGCCAGGGCATAAAGTAAGCCGTCGTCGGAAAGGATAAAGAGTTTGCCATCATTGGTTAAGACCGGCGAGGCAATTATTGCCCCATCAGTCGAAAAAACCTTCTTTAATCCACCATACCTCTCCTTTTTATAAAGCACGCCATCGTCACACCCAAAGATAAAAGTATCGCCCAAAAAGACCCCTTCACAGCGAATTGGGTCTTCTTCTTCGGTTGGTGCCTTCCAGAGGAGTTCGCCTCTTTGGTTAAGGCAGTAAAGATTCCCATCCTCCGCACCGCAAAAAAGTGCACCGTCTGGACTCAAGATTGGCGCGGTAAGAAAGGCATCTTGATCTGGTGTAGAAAATTTAAAGAGAATTTGGCCGGCCGGAGAAATTTTATAGACACCATCCGAAGAGACATAAATATTCCCCTTGGCATCAAGTGTCGGCGAAGATGGCTCGGGACCAATCTTCTTCTGCCAGAGCAACTTTCCATTAAGCCCAATACTCACTACACCACCGTCATCGGTAGTGAAGATAATTCTTTTGCCATCGGATGCTGGACAAGAATAGATTTCCGAAGCGGCAGGAAATTGCCAGAGGAGAAGGCCTGTGGTATCAATACAATAGAGGGTAGAATCAAGAGAACCAAAGATCACCCGATGACCAATCACCATCGGGGTGGCTAAGACCGGCCCCCGGGTCATAAAAGAGAAACGTTTACTGCCGCTTGGGCTAAAAGATAAGAGGGCATTTTCCTCAATCCCTAGATAGAGATTACCATGTTCATCCAGGGCCGGAGTAGAAACCGTTGCCCCGGGCAGTTCCCAACGGGCTGAGAAGATATTCTCTTTTATTTCAATTTCCGTCTCCTCTCGGGCAAGTTCTTTTTGGGCAGTGCCGGCGATGATTTTTATTAAATATTTCCCTGGTTGAGTATAACGGTGACTCACCTCTATCTCACCACTACCCAAAAGAGGCGATTGGTAATTAAAGCCATCACCAAAGTCAATAGAAAAACTAATCTCCTCCGCCGGTTTGGGATGGATATTGATATAGAAAGTTACCTCTTCACTCGTATCGCCCAAGAGTGGCACCCTCGTCAAATCCAACTTTTGGGATTGGGCGAATAAAAAGGAGAAGATGAAAATGGTGATTAGGTGGGCCTTCCTTCGGCTTGGCGGGCGGAAGATACCGTTGGGCGTTCGCATAATAATCTCTCCTCTTTATATTATAACTATCCCGGCTTCTTGTCAATAGCACGAGTTATTGGGTAGTAAATATTCTTAAAAGAAGAAAACCAAGGCGCCTTCTTTTAGGGTATTATAAATTGCCTCCATTGCCTCTTTTTCAAATTCTATGTAAATTAAATCCAGGAGATCTCCGGGCACTTCCTCTTTCACCTTCCCCGAAAGGACGATATCGGCTCCTAAGGAAATGGAGTATTCCCCAAAGGCATCAATAATCTTCCGTTCTAATGTATCCCTGGGCACTTCTTTGCCCCATAGTTCATACATCTCATCCGGGATATAAAAAGCACCTCCTTTTATCTTTTCTCTCACCTTCAATATGCCGTTGGGGAGGATGGCTTCGCCTTCAATCGCCTTGCGACCTTTTACGGAGAATCGCATCTCCCGGAGGCTTTTATCTTCTAACCTTAATTGGGCAGTTTTTGTCCGACGGTGAAGCGAAAGATAAAACTCTTTCTTAAAAGCGAGTTCTCTTTGTAAAGAGAGAAGTGTCTTTTCTCCTTCCTTCTCTCTTATCCGGGCATCTATCTCCTCTCCCCCGGCCGCCAGGTCTTGATATTCTTCGGTCAAATCTATCAATGCACTCTTTAACTCGCGCTTGATAATACTATCAAAGAGGCGGACGGCGGTGAGGGTGAAAATTATCCAGCAAACCAGAAGAAAGAGATTTTTCCGTAAATTTATATCCCGCTTACTTTCCATAGAGATAAACCTTCATCCCAAGGGAAGTGTTTTCGTAGAGGAATTTTATATCTTCTTTCTTCACTCTAATACAGCCATGGGTAACGCTTCGGCCGATGAGATGCTCATCGGGGGTGCCATGAATTAAGATACCACCTCCTAAGTCCAGGGCATAGTCACCTAACACCCCCCGCACCAGCCTCTCCTTAGAGTTAAGGGGCGGAATTGGTTTCTTCTCTTCAATGAATGCCCAATCCGGCTTATACCAGATTGGATTTTTTATCTTCCGGAGGATTCTTAAAACACCAGTGGGCGTCTCAAATCGCCATCTCTTTTTGCCATAAATTAAGATATTACCACTCCCCGTAGAGATGGCGATTTCTCGTAGGACATTCTCACCCATCTTAAAAAAGAGGCGATTCCGCAAGAGGTCAACGACTAAATATCTTTCCTTGGGGATAATCCCTAATCCTTTAATCTCCCGCTCTAAGTCTCGGAGGAGCTTCTTCTTTTTATAAACCTCCCCTTTTAGTTCTTTAATCCTTTTTCGGTAAAAAAGGATTTCTCTGCTGGTAGTTATTATATTAAAAGAGATACTTTGGGAAAAGGGGAAGACGAGTTCCGAGAGGGAAAGAAAGAGAAAAGAGCTGAAGATTAATATTATGGAGGTGATTATTTTTGTGGCGGTCAAAAGACTTATCTTCGCCAGCGGGCCTTCTCGCCTCTCACATCAATATGGATAAAATCTCTTCTCCGATACCACCCCAGGCCACCGACTAATTGCGGATAGGAAACTTCCAGTTCCTTATCTAATTCATCAGCGATAGCCATCAATATCTTAGAATCCTGGCTATTTCTCCGCCCGTCACGATTCAGGTCATCAATATTTTTATCGCCGTCTTCATCAATGAGACAATCGGCCGCCCCGCCGTAGATGTGGGCGCTATTTCTTCCGCCACCGGCATTATAATTTCGGGCCGGTGTTCGGAAACCGGAGACAATTTTCAATTTAGAGCATCGGTAGCCCTTTTTTTGGATTTTCTCATTTAAGAGTTCTAATTTATAGACCAGTTCTTCCCGCAGGGCTAAGTATTTAGGACCGATGTCTCCCTCGGTCCGACCGAGGAATTCCTTTATCTTATAATTAGGTGAAACCGGAGTTTCTTCCCATTCTCTTTTCACTTCAATAAACCCCTTCACCGCTTGTAAATTGGGATGGGGTGAAGATTTTGGGTAGCGGCCAATCAGATAACCCTGTATCCTCCGATTTTTTAAGGAGGAGAAGGGATGCATCACGAATAGATTAATCCGCTTTTTTGTTCGCCCGTCACTAATCATCATCGTATAAAGTCCGGGAAGAGAAGGGGCGATATATATCCTCTCGGTAGGAGAACTCGCCACAAGTTCACCGTCAGAGACTATCCAACCAAAATGGCAATCGTCGTCCGCTATAATTTTTATCGGCATCTGCTCTTCGGGCAAAAGAAAACGACCAATTACATCCCAGTCGTATTCTAATCCACCAATGACTAACTTAAAAGTGGAGAAGAGAAATAGCACAACATAAAAAGGCATCTTTTCTCCTTATTCTTTTAACCACGGGCAAACACGGATAAACACTGTATATAAATACTTCTTTTTCTTTTCTTCCGTGTTTGCCTTCGGCACTGATTCGCAGAACATCTCGGTTTATCGGTGGTTCCATTGTAATCTCTTTTTCATTATCGTCGTAATCATCTTTTTACTTCTCTTCGCCGAGGACAACGAATTCTACCCGACGATTAAGAGCCCTTCCTTCCTCAGTGGTATTGGGGGCAATTGGTTTTGTTTCACCAAAGCCCTTCGCCTTCAATCTCCGGGGGTCAATTCCGTGTTGGGTTACAAAGTAATTCACCACCGCATAGGCGCGCCGTTCGGATAGTTTTTGATTATAGGCATCGGCGCCAATATTATCGGTATGACCTTGTATCTCCACAAGGATCTTAGAATTTTCTTTCAATATACTCGCCGCTTCATCAAGAACCCGATAGGACTCAGGTTTGATTGTTGCCTTATTAAACTCAAAATAAACCCCGCGCAGGGTGATTGTCATTCCGACGCTCACCAGAGAGAAATTCTTTTCGGTTATCTTATCCTTCTCAACAACCAACGGAGAACTTTGGGTTATGTAGCCTTCCGCTTTCACAATTGCTGTATAACTGCCAACCGGTAATTCGGCCCGATAGATACCGGTAAGGGAGTCGGTTCTGAGTGGAGGGATGTTGGCCCCTTCAAAGGTAATCTCCGCCCGCAGGCCCTCGCCAGTCTTACGGTCCGAGACCTTTCCTGTAACGATTGACAAGAAAGTTGATGGATTAAGCGGCATCTCAATATTGGTGACCTCTCTCTCCTTCACCATAACGGTCGTAGCGTTCTTAAAATAGCCCTCCCTTTCTACTTCCAGAGAAACGACACCAACCGGCACATCATCGATTCGGAAGGAGCCGGTCAAAGAATCCGAAAAAACGGGCGCGAAGTTGGTATTTGGGAAGGAGATCTTTGCCGATAGAGGTTTTCCGGTATTCGCCTCATAGATTCTTCCGGCTAAAACGCCCGTTACCTTTAATGGCTTAAGGGGGAAGTCCTGATTGATCACCTGGTCTCTTTTTACTATTACCGGGACATAATCTGTATAATACCCCTCGCTTTTGACCTCTACTAAGACTGTTCCCTCTGGTATCTTTTCTGCGGAAAAAATGCCGGTTGTCGGATCATTAGTGAGGGGTTTTAATTTCGGATTCTCCGGAAAACTGATTTGTGCCGGAATCGGTTGTTGGGTTTTTGCATCATAAACCTTTCCAATTATCTTTCCCACCGGGATCGGCAGGGGACGGAAGAAGGGTGTGAGATAGGTTAGACCAAAATGGAACTGATTCTTTGTGGTAGTGTTGATAAATCGGAAACTTAAACCTAAATCAAGGGTAAGAAAAGAGGAGATAAATTTTAGACCCGGGGTGAGAGTTTTTCGTCCCGCGGTATAATAATATTCCACAAAGAATAAGAGCCTCCGGGAAGATAACTCAAAACCACTCCCAAAGAAGGTATGAGAAGTATCACGACCCGCAATTATATCTTTATATTTACCGTAGTTAAAAAGAATATTAGGCAAAGGGGCAAAGAGGTCAGAGAATTTTAGATTTACCGCTCCGATCCATTCCATCCCCTTTCTCTTTAAGCATCCGTTCTCCTCATAAATTGTATCACGCGGCCAGTTATAGGAAACGATAAATGCTGGCTTAAAGACCAATATTTTAGGGATACTTATCTTGCCCTTCACTTGCCAATCGTTTCGGGTACTCAAGTGGCGAATTTGAGGCGAAACCCCTTTTGCATAAAAATAGTCCTTAAAGATACCTCCACCATATCCGGATATTTCCAGATAGTCAATAGGTGAATAGGTCAGTTCCAGAAGTAAATCTGAGAAATGAAATAGCGAATCTCCGGGCATCTTCTTTTCGTTTCGGTAGATGTTATGGAAGGATAGAGTTAGATAACCCGGTCCCTGGGTTAAGGCATCCTGAACAAAAAGATGTCCCCGGCCACCACCGAGTCCGGTATAACTCAAAATAAATACTGGCAAAAAAACAATAAATACTACCTTTTTCACCTTTTCCTCCTTTATTTTAATTATCTAAAAATTTAGGGCTCACTCGGCTAGAAACCTCAGTAAGTTCAAAATTTTTAACCTAGGCATCAATCCTAACTCAGAGGAGCCGGAAACGGGCGGCAATTCCCTACCCGCCTTTCTTTGTTGGGTCGTCTTCGTAATCCTTAAAATGGACTAAGAGTTTACCTTCGCATTCAATATCCTTCCCGGAGGTAATATCCTTTCCTTTGAACTTAACATTAGCGACTAAGTCAATGCCATCCCATAAATCCGGATTCTGCTCAATCCACAAACTGGGGGCAATGGTAATTTCCACCTTCTTTGTCTTCTTCCCTTCAATATCCGCTGGCACTTCCACATTACAACTCCCTTTGATTATTGTGCCAAAGCGTGCGCCTTTAGCATCTTTATAGGTTATCTCGTAATCGGTAATTTTGGCGGTGTAGGGATTAACCGTGGGCAATCCGTAGCCGGCATAGGTATAGACAAATTCCACGGAAACGATATAGTTAGGGATTTCCGATGTTACTTCTGGTGGCTCCCCCGGCTCTTCACTGGGGATTGTGAACCAGTCTTCAACATCGGCTTTAAGCGGTTTATCGTCATTTATTGAGACAACACTCAGTCCACCAATCGTCTTACAGCCAATAAAAAAGAAGGCAGAAACTAAAAATAGCGCCAAAAATATCCGCATAATCCCTCCCATAAAACGAAATAAAAAATATAATTATATATTTTATTATACTGATAAAAAGCCAAATGTCAAGATTACAATTTTTTAAGACCCAAAGTTCAAAATTCTACCTAAAACGCCCGCGGTTGACAATAGATATTTCTTCTTGAGGTATTCACGATGCCTGTAAATAGAACCAATAAGAGATTTCCGAATAGGACGCTTTATAGGAAAGGGAATAGCATTCCCAATAGCACTCCGAATAGGACAGAGAATAGAACACCCAATAGGAAAAAGAATAGAACGCTCAATAGAAAAGAGAATAGGATTACCAATAGGTAAGAGAATAGAATACCGAATAGGCGAGAGTTTAGAACCAAGAATAGAACATAGAATAGGGCTTTTAATACCATCCCCAATAGCACCCCCTGTAGCGCTCCCCCTTGAAAAAAGAAAAATCCCCTCCGGTGCAAATTAAGGTGGTCAAAATAAAGGCGGTTAGGTCTTTTTAATTAGTTATTCCCTTATCTCATTTTTCCCTCCCCGGTATAATTTACTAAAAATATAAGTTATTGATTTAACTTCACTTAATAAAATTAGCCTTTCTCTCATATCTAAATATAGAGTAAAAATCAAATCAAAGTGTTTCTCTAAATTTTAATTCCCTTAACCTTTTCTTCTGGGTCTAGTCTTATCCGGTTTTTTAGTGAAAATATTTAGAGCCGGGCAATATAAAGAAATTAGTTGACTTTCTAAGATTTTGTAGTATGATATGAGATGTCCTTATTGCGGAAGAGGTATATGATAAGAAGAGCGGCAAAAATAAAAGAGAAAAGAGGAGAATTGAAGTGAAAGATAAAATAATATGTAAAAATTAATGCGATTAAGGAGGAAAAATGGAAAGCAGCGCTTCCCTTCTAATTCACCGAGACCTTAAAAATGAGGTCGGGTTCAAATATGTCCGGAAGCGAAACGGTAAATTAGAAGAATTCAAATTGGAAAAGATTACCAATGCCATCTTCAAGGCCGCGGCCGCGGTTGGTGGTAGAAATAAAAGATTAGCCGAGAGACTCGCCCTTCAGGTTGTTGAACTACTTTATAAAGAGAAGGGTTATCATATTCCGGAGGTAGAAGAGATTCAGGATGCGGTAGAAAAGGTCTTAATTGAGCAGGGGCACGCCAAGACCGCCAAGGCATTTATTCTCTATCGGGAAAAGCGGAAAATCCTCCGCCAGAAACGGGCGACACCTCGTGAGGCGACCGATGTGGCCCTCTTTGTCCAGACCTCAGAGGATGAGATAAAGTCCTGGGATAAAGAGAAGATTGTTGCCGCCCTGGTGAGAGAGACCGAGTTGGGTGAAGAGTTGGCCAGAAAGATTGCCCAGGAGGTAGAAGATACCATCCTCTTAGCCTCGGTTAAGCCCTTAACCACTTCGCTCATTCGGGAATTGGTAAATGCCCGGCTTATTGAACGAGGACTTCTGGATGTTCGGCGCAAACACGCCCGACTTGGTCTTCCCCTTTACGATGTGGAGAGAATAATGACCGAACGGAATAATGAGAATGCCAATACACCACATAGCCCGGAGGCAATAAACCTTACATTAGCCGAGGCGATAAATAAACAATTTGCCTTAGAACAGGTATTCCCCAGGGATGTAGCTCTTGCCCATATCCGGGGTGATATTCATCTTCATGATTTGGGCTTTATCAATCGCCCCTATTGTAGTGGTCAGTCAATCGAGTATGTTAAGAAATTTGGTCTTTCCCTGCCTGGTGCCTTATCAATCGCCTTACCAGCCAAACACCCCGAGACACTTCTTGCCCATATGGTAAAATTCTCCTGTGCCTTACAAGGGCATTTTGCCGGCGCGATTGGCTGGGATGCGGTGAACCTCTATTTCGCCCCATTTTTAGTAGGCATGACCGATAAGGAACTCCACCAGTTGGCCCAGATGCTGGTCTTTGAATATTCCCAGCAGAATGTCGCCCGGGGTGGTCAGGCAATCTTCTCCGATTTAAACCTCTACTGGGAAGTTCCTAAGCATCTGGCTAATACACCAGCAATCGGACCGGGTGGTAAATATACCGGTAAAAAATATAAAGATTATTCGCACCTAGCCAAGCGGTTTGTCTGGGCAATCTTTGATGTCTATAAGGATGGCGATGGCACCGGGCGTCCTTTTTATTTCCCCAAGCCACTCGTTCACATCACTGATGATTTCTTCTCGGAAAAGGGAAGTGAAAAATTTCTCCACCATATATCCGAAGTTGCCTCGGTTATGGGGAACACCTATTTTGTCTTTGACCGGGGGAATACCGCCAAGATTTCCGAATGCTGTCGGCTTTCCTTTAAGTTGGAGAAGAGCGATTTAAGAGATGCCCAACGTCCCTGGAAGATGCGCTACTGCGCCCTACAAAATGTAACCCTCAATCTTCCCCGCTGTGCCTATCTTGCCGAACATTCCGACGAGAAGTTATTCTCAAACCTATCCCGCCTCTTTCAATTAGCGATAAAGGCCCATTTAGCCAAAAAGGCCTTCATTGAAAAACTCCTCGCCTTAAAAGAAGAAGGACCATTAGCGCTTCTCACCATGGAGAGGGATGGTGAGGCTTATTTACGGATGAGGCGGGCAACTTATCTCATTGGGATGCTCGGCTTAAACGAGATGGTCCAATATCATCTGGGAAAAGAACTCCACGAAAGTGAGGAGGCATTTAGATTTGGTTTGCAAGTAATCTCCTTCTTAAACAAAGAGGCAAAACTCGCCTCCGAGAAGTATGGGATGCGATTTGTCTTGGAGCAGACACCGGCTGAATCTACTGCTTACCGTTTAGCAAAACTTGACCTGGAGGAATTTCCCCGCTTTTGCTCTCTGGTGATAAAGGGTGATTTGGCGACTGAGAGTATCTATTATACAAACTCGACTTATCTGAATATTAGCGCACCGATCCCTCCCTTGGTTCGGGTCTATCGGGAAGGAAAGTTTCATGATATGATTGAGGCCGGGGCTCTCACCCACATCTGGCTTGGTGAGGCAAGACCGTCTTGTGAGTCAATCGCCAATTTTGTCAAGAAGACTTTTGAAGAGACCAGAAATGCCCAGATTGCCTTCTCACCGGAGTTTACGACCTGTAATCGCTGTTTTCGCACCTCCCGCGGCTTACGGGAGAAATGTCCTTATTGCGCCTCGCGCAACTGCGAGCATACGACAAGGGTGACCGGATATTTCTCTCGGGTCTCGGCCTGGAATAAAGGGAAAAAACAAGAATTGAAAGACCGGTTCCGTTCCGAAAACTTGATTACCGAGATAAGATAAAAAGTTGTGGTGTTCGGGGACATTGTACCTAGAAAGAAGGTCATCGCTAAATACCTCTAAATCATCCAGAATTAGAGGAGGAAAAGCAAAAAAGCGATTATCTCTTATATGGGTCTTAGCAAAAACC
>Ga0129301_1000064_pt1 | contig 48739 bp, 49 predicted proteins | sample ConPoolayeHmetaG_FD_94489 | JGI IMG/M metagenome (GOLD analysis project Ga0129301, IMG submission 94489) | Hot spring microbial mat communities from California, USA to study Microbial Dark Matter (Phase II) - Cone Pool mat layer H metaG ...
GTCTTACCTTTTAAATGACGTAGGGATTAAGGAGGTAAGGTCCATAGGACTCTAATCTTTGACATAGTGCCGCCAGTGGCATATAATGAGGTCAATTACTATTTTATTGCGAGGTATTGAGCCTTGGCTGCCGACCCCGTTAGATTAGCTGAAGAGCAGGCGTTAGATATTCAACGTATTAAGCAGCGCCTAGATTTGTTAGACCAGCGATTGGACAATATCGATTCGATGGTAACTGTGGTGGCTGAGCGAGTAATGAGTCAGCTTGTCGTCCTCAATATAACCTGCCCTCACTGTGGTAAGAACATTGAGATTGCAGTCGTAGGTAGCCAGAGACCAAGGCGATAGTAAAGGGTTTTCCCTAGTCTCAAAGGATAGGTAAATACCGTTTTAGTTCATATTCAGTTACCTGAGTGCGATATCGGTCCCACTCAATCTTCTTGTTCTTAATAAAACTTTCAAACAGATGGTCACCAAGGGCTTTTCTGACTAACTCACTCTTTTCCGTCAGGCTTATAGCCTCAGATAAGTTCCCCGGTAGGGAGCCTATTCCCCTTCGCTCTCTTTCCTCATCACTCATCTCAAAAACGTTTTCCTCAATGGGGTCAGTCAGCTCGTATTCCTTCTCAATGCCTTCCAGACCGGCGGCTAGCATTACGCTGAAAGCCAGATAGGGATTGCAGGCAGGGTCGGGAACCCTGAATTCGACTCGGGTAGAGTTTTCCTTTCCCGGTTGATATTCAGGAACCCTAATCATGTCTGAGCGGTTTCTCCTCGCCCAGGAAAGGTACACTGGTGCCTCGTAGCCGGGAACCAGACGCTTGTAGGAATTAACCCACTGACTAACTATAGAGGTAATCTCCGGGGCATGTTTTAGCAGACCGGCAATATAATGTTTGGCCACTTTAGAGAGATAATACGGGCTATTTTTATCAAAAAAGGCGTTTTTGTTCCCCTTAAAAAGCGACTGGTGGACGTGCATGCCACTGCCGTTGATACCGAATATCGGCTTGGGCATAAAAGTGGCATAGACGCCATGCCTTTGGGCTATCTCCTTAATGACCAGCCGGCAGGTCATAACGTTATCCGCCATAGTCAGGGCATCAGTATAAAGCAGGTCTATCTCGTGCTGGCTGGTGGCCACTTCATGGTGACTATACTGGACGCTGATACCCATCTGTTCCAGGGCAAGCACGGTCTCTAATCTTAGGTCACTGGCTATATCCGGGGGTGTTAAATCAAAATAGCCACCTTCATCCAGGGTCAGCGTTCCCTCGGCGTTCTTGAAATAGAAATACTCCAGTTCTGGTCCAACATTAAAGGTATAGCCCTGGCTGGCGGCTCTCTGGAGATTCCTCTTCAGTATATATCTGGGGTCGCCCTCAAAGGACTCTCCGCCCGGTCTTAGAATGTCGCAAAACATTCTGGCTACAGGGTACTGGGGCAGACTCCAGGGCAGAACCTGGAAGGTAGACGGGTCGGGCAAAGCTATCATGTCACTCTCATCAATTCTGGCAAATCCTTCAATAGATGAGCCGTCGAACCCGGCACCCTCGGCTAGTGCTGTCTCCAACTCTCTAGGGGTAATATCAAAGCTTTTGAGAAAGCCGAGGATATCAGTAAACCACAGGTTTATTAATTTAATTCCTTTATCCCTGGTGGTCTTAAGGACATATTCTTTGTTTCTTTCCTTTTCGTTTGCCATTTGTCTGGCCTCCTTGATTTGACAATTTAGCTTTTTTTCTATTAGAGTATACACTGAGTAGTGCCAAAACTCTAGGGTGTAAAAATAAAAGGCAAAGAATAATCAGTGAGGGAGAGTAATTTGGATATAGCGGCTAGAGTCAACGAAGCCAAATACAATGTCTTCCGGTGGAGGTATGAGCTGAGCATACCGAAGAAGCTTGCCTTAGCTCTTGGTATGGCGGCTCTTACCGGTCTTCTGGCGCAGGTTAGAATCTACTTACCGGGGAACGAGGTGCCGATAACCGGGCAGACTTTTGCTGTTCTTTTGGCTGGTGTGCTCCTGGGGAAGTGGTGGGGAGGGGTGAGCTTGGCTATCTATGGCGGGCTTGGTTTTGCCGGTGTCCCCTGGTTCTCCGGGTGGCAGAGTGGAGTGGTGGCTGGTGGCGGTTATATTATTGGTTTTGTGCTGGCTGCCCTTTTCTTGGGTTATTTTACGGACAAGTATATTAGGGCGAGAAGCTTCCTGAGCATGCTGGGGCTGATGCTTTTTGCCAACTTTGTGCTGATTTATGTTCCCGGTCTGGTGTGGCGTGGAGTGTGGCTGAATTTAGCCGCTGGGGAACCAATTAGCCTGACTGCCCTTTTCAGTAAGGCATTTCTGTGTTATATGCCCGGTGATATTATTAAGGCAGTCGCTGCGGCTGTAATAGCTAGGGGAGTAACGCCTAAATTGGCTTACAATGGGGAGGTAGATAAAGGCAAATGGGCCGGTTGGCACCTTCCTTAAGAATGGGTGTGTTATCCCCGATAAAATATGTGGTAGAATCCGCTATTGTCTCAGGGGCGGTTAGCTCAGTTGGTTAGAGCACTGCGTTGACATCGCAGAGGTCACAAGTTCAAGTCTTGTACCGCCCACCATTTAACTTTGAAGAGAAAGGGCTGAGGGGGAAATCCCTCAGCCCTTCTTTAACTTGGGTTCACGCCACGGGTGTTAGCGCCACACGTCTATGCTGTAGGCAGCGTCGGCACCGGGACCACCGCGACCGGCACCATAAAGGGCCATTTCCTCACCCGCGCCGGTAACGATTATGCAGTTTTCGTACGGGTCGTTTATAAACGGCACCATGTAGTCATCGGGTAGCTCTTTCCAGGGCTTCCCTGAAGTCCTCTCGATGCCCAGCCAGGCATTCGTCCGCATATCTGGCCACGAGTGAGTCCGGTACTCTTTCATCGTCGTAAAGCTTTTCTTGTAGAGCCACATGTATACATCGTCTTTAGACTTAAAGCCACACTCATAGAGGTGTCGGGCCATCTCGGGGAGCATGATAATGGTAATACCTCCCTCTCCTCCAGCCCAGAGACCGGGGATGATGTATTCCAGCCAGTTGTGCGGACCAGGGATGCCTTTGACACCAAGGCGGCGGGCGATGCCGCCATGCCCACTCTTCTGGAGTGCCCGGTAACCACCCGGGGAGAACTGGGTAGCCTGGCTGGGTACCGCGACCGGAACAAGGACGCTCTCATTCTTCTTGAAGTCGTACTCTTCGTTTAAGCCTTTCCAGCCGGGTGGTAGCGCATCCGCATTCTCGGGGAAGCAGTTAGTCAGGGCACTCCCGAAGACACCGCAGTTGGTGACGCTTGGAATATTGCCACCAAGGTTACGGAACATGAGGTCAGCAGCACGTCCGAGGCTCCGGTTAGCCTGGTTACCGGCACCGAGGACGTTGACCTCGAAGTTCATCCCTATCTCCTTGGCGATGGGACCGCTGATGCAGAAGCCCGTGTGCCCGCGGCCATCACCACACCCGCCACCTGATTCGGCCATAGCCAGCAATACGGGCATGTCCTGGGGCTTGCATCCAGCCATCACGCCGATGACGGCAATCTTTTCTACCGTTGCCTTCCGCCTCAAGGGCATGAAATGGACAGGGTCCCCCTTCTTCCCTGAATTTCCCATCTGGTTCAATCTATCGTTGAGTCTGTGGTCGAACTGGTAGGTTATTATCTCATCTGGTTTGTGGCTGGTGCCCTTTAGCATCTCCGCCACACGCTCCTCGGTGGGGATTCTTACCGGGAGACCGTCGGTATATTTGCAGAAAGGTGCCCCTCCCAGGGTAGGGATGATTTCAGATTGCGAGTAAAATTCCTCCGCTTCCTCGAGTGTGCCCTTAAAGAGTATCCTCTCATCCGGCACTTCCCACCTGCCTCTGTCCTTTTCCTCTTTTGTCGCCGGTCGGACCAGAGCATCCATCAAGGGCTTAAGAATGAGTTCGACATCTTCAGGACCTGGACGTGTCCGGGAGACGTGTACCGTCCTCATATGGGGCACTCCATTCAGCCTGGCAGCCTGTCTAAAGCACTCCTCCTGGTCTTCGTAGATAATGAAGACACTTGGAATGCCGGCTTTCTCAATTGTTGATAGGTGGGGCAACTGCTCCCATATCGCCCCGTGTCACCAGATTACCCCTCGGATCACAGCATCAAAGGCTTTTGTTCTTATTTCCTCTTCCGTCATGGCAATACTTCCGGCTTTGGTCAAGTGAGCTCCAGCCATTCTGATCGTCCAGTTCACATTGGGGTACGCTTCCGGGAGTCTCTTCCGTAGCGGTATGAGGATATCCTGCTCACCTCCGGCGCCCATACTGAAAAGGATTCTCTTACCGTCAATCTTATCGAGCCTGGGTGCCAGAGGGAATAACTCTACCGGCTCCTGGATACCAACAGGATTGAGACAGTTGTACACCTTGCTTGCCATTGTTACTCCTTTCAAACTATTTAGAGTATTATTTTTTCAATTGTGCATTATGCGATACTTGGAATGTAGAAGTCAACGGTGAGTAATAGACTTTTCAGCCTCACGAGTTCGGGTCTCATAGCGGTTGATAACCGTGTTCAGCAGTTCTATTATCCCCCAGACCTTTCGGCGCACGCCTCCGCCGTCACTGCCGATTGCCTGGAAGAAATCTTCCTTCGTTAGCGCTTTTGCTTCCTTTAGCGTTTTACCTTTTACCAGACTACACAGGGTCTCGACGACGACGTTAGCCGTAGGGTCGCAGCTACACAGATACTTTATCTCGGTAATCACCCCTCCATCTAGCTTGATGTAGATGTTCATGTAGTCCCGGTTGGCCTGACCGCAGATTGAGATGCCCTCAGCCTTGGTATCGATGAACATGGTGGGATTGTCAAGAGACCCGGCATGTTCAAAGCCCTTTTGAAGCAACTGGCGGTATCGTTCGGCTACTACCTCGTCCATTGGCAGTTTTATCCTCTTTCGTTTGATTCTTGGAGTCTATACATAACCGCGTTCCTTGAAGATGTGGTGCAGGGTTTCCAGAAAAGTCTGGCATTCCTCCAGGGTGTTATAGAAGTATAGAGAGACCCGATAGGTCATTCTGTGTTCGCTCGGTAGCCTCGGCCGTGTCCAGCCCTGCCCGAATACCTTATTCAGATAGGAGTGGACGCAGAAAAGACCGTCTCTTATCATTATATTGCTCTTTTCGCTCAGTTCTTCGGCTATTCCCACGGCATTAGGTCGCTTGACCTCAAAGGTCAGTATTCCACCTCTCTTGCTCGCGTCAGCGGGGCCGAGTATCCTGAACCAGCCCGTGTCACCGTAACGCTCCAGCAGTTGCCTAGACAGGTAGCTATTGAGTCGCTCTTCCTGAGCGCCGATTTTATCCATACCTACCTTCTTCAGGTAGTCAACGGCTGCGCCAGCGGCAATCTGACCGGCGTAGTCCTGAAGTCCCACTTCAAATCTCTGCGGTGGTGGCAGGAGGGTATAGGACTCATAGGTAGCGTCGTTAATTGTCTCGCCGCCGAGCATGGCAGGTAGAATAACCTCGTCAGCTTCGTCTTCCTCACGGAGCTCTCGTCCCAGGAATTCCTCTTTCCCATAAAGGACGCCGACCCCTCTCGGTCCGCACATTTTGTGTATTGAAAATGCCAGGAAATCTACGTCCAGCTCCCGGACGTCAACAGCCTGGTGCGGCACTGTCTGGGCTCCGTCAAGCAACACCCTGGCACCATAACGATGGGCGAGACCAACAACTTCTTTGGCCGGTATCGTGTAACCGGTCAGGTTCGAGGTATAAGCCATGCTGACCAGTCTGACCCGGTGGCTCTTCAGCTTTTTTTCAAATGCATCGAGGTCGAAAACTCCGTCCCTGTCTGATTCTACGTACTCCGTCTTAATAAGACCCTGTTTCTGTAATCTCAGCCAGGGAATCAGGTTTGAGTTGTGTTCCTTGTCAGTCAGCAGGACAACGTCACCCGGTTTGAACCTGAGACCGAGCGCCACGATGTTAATGCCGTGGCTGGCATTCAGGGTGAAAATAATCTCCTTCCCTGACTTGGCGTTAATGAACTCCTTGATTGTGTGCCGCGAACCCTTTATCCCCCTTTCAGGATTTCCCTCAATCCGGTCGGTAACCTCCTGGGCGAACCGGTGCTGGCTCCTGCCTTCCCCGCAAGCCGGGAAATCGGTATAGTATTGGGTGATGGCTTCAATAACCTGCTTTGGTACGAGGGTGTTACAGGCATTATCGAAGTAAACCGGCGGTTTGCCATCATATCTGTTTTTCAGCGCCGGGAAGTCTTCTCTGGTCCATTCCAAGATGTTTTCACTGGTCACTACCGTCTCCTTCCTGAATAAATACTATTATACAATCCGGGGATACGCCCAGTCCAATCTACTAGAGGGAGGCTGGTACACGGGTTTCAGGAGATAGTAAACCGCTTTACTTTTACCTGTGTCCGGCTAGAGTGCCAGTGCCAGCAGATTGACCGCATTTCGCACCAGTATCTTCTCTTTTTCAACATCGGGTATATCCATCCGTTCTATGGATTCTATCGTCTCCAGAGTAAGCCCAAATTTTGGTCCCAGGGGCGCATCCGTGCCAAAAAGCATGTGGTCAGCGCCGAAGAAAGCGTAGGCGCACATTAAACCTGCTGTGTTCCCATAGAGCGCGGTATCATTGTAGAACTTGCGGAAATGCTCTATCGGGTTCTTGATAGACAGGGGTCTTCTTGAGGGATACAGTAACCACTGTATTCGCTTGGCGAAGGTGGGTATCATGCTTCCGCAGTGGTGAGTTATGAACTTAATATCCGGGTAATCATTAAAAGTCCCGGCTAATACCAAACGATACATAGCTGCCGCAGTTTCAAAGGGCCAGCCCAATATGCCGCCAGTGTCTATCTCCTTATCGGTAGTCGGGTGAATCCATATCGGGAGGTCGTAGTTAGCCATTTTCTCATAGAGGGGTTTGAATTTGGGGTTATCCAGTGGCTCCCCATTGATTCGGCTGTATATCTGCACTCCTTTTAGTCCCAATTGGGTAATTGTCCTGTCAGCCTCAACTAAGGCGGCATCGACGTCGTTCATGGGCAAACAGGCTACAGCGGCGATAAACTTGTCCGGATACTTTTCTACCAGCTCGGCAAGCTCATCATTGGCAATTCGGGCTAGTTCGATGGCATCTTTTGGCTTGACAAACTTCTCCAGAGGGGGCTGGGCAACCGTCAACACCTGTAGTACATCAGGGTACCTGTCCATAAGCCTTAATCGCGTCTCTAGGTCGGTAACAGCACGGTTTCGGGCTTCTACCTGCTCCAGGACGGCTTTATTCTTCTGACTGTAGGCTGTCAGATACTTCTCCGGCAGGATGTGAGCAAAAACATCAATTTTCATTTTCTCCTCCTTTGGCATCGTTCCCTTGCGTGAGTATATATTCATATTCATTTGACGTCAATAAAAGACCGAAAGTTCTTGACAGGGATAGAGTGGTCGAATAACATTGGGGCAGATATTGGTTTTTGGTAATCTTGATGCTGAATATAGTATCACTGGGTTTAATATCAATACTGGTGGGGTTTCTTGGTTCCCTTACCGGTCTGGGGGGAGCCAGCATACTTATCCCCATACTCGTCTTCTTTGGGGTGCCGGTCAAGGAAGCCATTGCCTCGGCAATGGTGGCTATTATCGCCACTTCCAGCGGTTCGGCTTCGTCCTATGTAAGGGAGCATATCACCAACATAAGAGTGGCGATGTACCTTGAGGTGTTCACCATTACTGGCGCCATAGCAGGGGCAACAATCACCACTATAATCCAGCCGGCTTATCTATATTTTTTCTTTGCCGCATTCTTGCTGACCACTTTTATGAGGTTTGGGAATTCCATTAGTAAAGATTTTGCCCCCTCGGAGGACCAGGACCGGGTCTCAAAGTGGCTGGGATTAAGGGGCAGCTACTTTGATGAATCGGCGAGGAAAGTCATCGCCTACAGGGCGACCAATGCCGTCCTGGGTGGAGCGGGAATGCTGGTAGCCGGGTTAGCGGCGGGCATGCTTGGCATAGGGGCTGGTGCGTTCAAGGTGACGGTGCAGGAGAATATCCTCAAAATGCCGCCCAAGGTTTCCAGCGCTACCAGTAACTTCATCATTGGTATGACCGCTCTGGCTGGGGTCAGTGTCTACCTCTTCTCCGGGTTGTTGAATTTGACCCTAATGGCGCCAATGGCGGTGGGAACAACAATCGGTGCCGTGGTCGGAGGCAGAGTCCTGAATAAAATCAGTAACCGGAGTCTCAGAATCCTCTTTTTCGTGATTGTTGCTTACCTCATTATTCAAATGCTGTATAAGGGAGTGATGGCGATATGAGCATTAATAGATTGGGCGGTGGTGAATCTAGACTTGAAACAGGCATTAGCTATCTATTAATCGCCGGGGTCATTGTCAGCCTGGTCCTGGAAATTATTGGGATAATCTTCTTCTACCGTTCTTATGGGCATCTAGCTATTTCGCAAGATGCGCGTATGTTTATTCAAGGGCACGATTTCTTTAGTTTCATATACGAACTGTTTCAGGGAAAACATGTGGCAGGAAACGCCGCCTTATTCATGACGGCTGGCGTTATGGTATTGATATTGACTCCCTATATTAGGGTAATTGCCTCGGTCATCTATTTTGGCTGGGAAAAGAACATCAAGTATGTGGTGATAACCCTTTTTGTCCTTGTGGTCATAACAGTAAGTCTGGCTTTACACTAACTGGCTGACCACTGGAGTGGGCTTAGCCCTTTTTCTCTCTGAGAAACTTCTCTATCTCGCTGACTAATCTCTGGTTTTCTTCTGGTAAGAGCGAGAGGTTCCTTTCCAACCGGCTGATGGATTCATCAATCTCAGGAGAGCTCGCCCTAGCGCGGGCTAGTCTAGCATTTTGATTTTTAATCTCGCCGTCAAGGTCACTCAGGTCCATTCCCAAATCGAACCTTCGGTTAAAGAACTCGAGAAGCCTCTTTTCCGCCTTGGGGTCATTTAGAGTTATCAGATAAAACGGGATTGGCACCCAGAGGCTAAGCCCCGGGATGTTTCTTCGCTTGGCTACCCACAGCAGGAAAGAATTTAGCGTAGGTCTCTGACCGGGGGGTGTTTCATAGTTCATTTCTGTGTTCAAATTGTAAGCGCTCAGCTCTTCCTTCAGTTCCGGCGAATTGAAGGTGCCCATTAGCTCCCGGGGAGCCGTATGGGCGCCAAAAGAAACCATACCCCCGATAGTGTGTACCTCCTTCACCTGCCAGTTCTCTGCCGCATCCAGAATGAGGGACAGAAATCTGTACCAGTCATAGCTGGGCGGGTCACTCCTAAAGACTACAAGGTCGTTCCTGGGGAAGGCGTAGAATCTACTTTCAGGAAATTGAACCAGGTCGTCCTGAATGGTTACTCCGGCTAAAGGGAAAAACTCTATTGGTTCAATCTCACCGAAGCTCTGTCCGCCGAGCTTCTTATTCAGGTAATTGGTTACGCTTGAGCCTAACGAGCCTACATCCCCGTTCCAGCCGACAACCAAGAAAGGATTTTGTAGCTCGGGCTGCCGGGAAAATTTAAGAAGCTCTGTCATCCCCCCTGCCTCCCTTTTTGAAGAGTTCATCAATGTGCCTCTTAATCCACTCCTTGTCCTCCTCGGTTATCATCTCTGGCTTAGCCCGGACGATATATTCTCTTTGTTCAATCTTCTCTGTTATTTCTGGCGGTAGTTTCTCATAGATACCGCCAATGACCTCATCCATCTGAACTGCCATTTCATCAAGGGCGTCATAACCAATCTGGATTCCCAGAAGATTGGAGAGAACCTCTAATACTGATTTTGACGCCCTTGGGTAAGGGAATGGGGCAGCTGATAGGTAATCTGGTATCTCGCCCATTAAGCAGATAGCCTCAAAGCCCCTCTTCTTGGCTAGCCCCAATAAGAGTCCATTTAAGCCGGTGATATTACCCCAGTTACCCCTGCCTTCAACTTCACTCATCAAGATGGTATTCTCATAACTTTTCACTTCTTTGAGCAAGCCCTCGCTCGAGGTCACTGCCCAGACCCTTGGTTTCAGTGTGTGGTGGGTAAGAGCTACCGCTGCGCCTGAGGTGTAGACCCTCTGGCAACCAAACCTTGCTGCTACATCTAAAACTAAATTGGCTATTTGATAGGCTTTCCTCCCTTCAGCGTATACCCTTCCTCCCTCAGCAGGTTGTTCTTCCCCGATGAAAATTATTAGGTCTTTCCCTTCCAGCCTCTGGTAATAGAACTTATTGCCGGGAAACTCTAATTCTGCCAATACGCCGTGCCTGATTACGACTCGCTTCGGGTAGAAGAAGTCCCATGGCTCTATTTCCCCCAGTTCTTTGGCTAGAATCTGACCCCGCAGGGTGCTAATGGCAATTAACCCGATATTGCCGATTCCTGGCCAGCCAGCAACCAGATATGGTTTTTCGAGCTTCGGCTCAGTATATAGCCTTATCCCCAATTTTCCCCTCTTTTTTCACACAACTTTTACCACTATTCTAGCTATTCATTCTCTAAAGGGCAAGCCTTATTCCTTGGTATTTACCGCCATTTTTTTGACACCCAAGGAAATTTAGAGTTATCATGCTCTGTGCTACCACAGACGGTGATACTGGAAAGGGGAAACGGAAGATGGCAGAAACGAGATACGGGAGATATATTGTAACAAAGCCAAAGCCCTTCAAGCCGCCTCCGGGTGTGAAGCTAGACCCGGAGATGGTGAAACGGGCGGGACAAATGATGACTCGTGTAGCATATCTGGATGATGAGGTTGTCAAAGGGGCTTTCTATGTGGACTGTGTCTGGTTTCGGGAAGGGTCTGACCGTGGACACGGTCCCCACACCCACGACTGGGACGAAGTCCTGGCTTTCTTCGGAACTGACCCGGAAGACCCCCACGATTTATGTGGTGAAGTGGAGTTATGGTTGGAAGATGAAAAGCACATCATCACCCAAAGCTGCATCGTCTTCATTCCGAAGGGGATGAAGCACTGTCCATTGATTGTCCGTAGAGTTGATAGACCTATCTTCCATTTTTCTGCCGGACCGACAGGCCTGTACTCTGAAGAGAAAAAGTAGTTCCCGTTTAAGACCACCGGAAACTCAGATTCTCTTTACTCTTAAAGTTCGCCGGGTCCAAGGGTGAAGTGGGAAATGGGTCTGTCTACTCTCCTGATAACCAACGGGCAGTGTTTCATGCCTGCCGGTACAAATATCATAAAGCTCTCGGTGAGTAAGTGTTTTTCATCTTCCTTCCAGTCAAGGGTAAATCCGTCATACTCTTAACCCTAGTTATAAGAGCGGTGTAGCCTCTCTTCGACTCTTCTCTATTTGTCTGCTTGGCGAGTCTAAGAGGGGCGTTAGCCCCTTTTCAAATAAACTTTCCCCCTTCCCCTTATCAAGGGGAAGGGGGATAAAGGGGGATGGGGTTGATAGATAATCTCTATTTTCTGGGGAAATTTGGGCCGTCGTAGGTGTACTCTTTGCCCTTCATCCGCTTGGTAAACCTGGGAGCAAGCAGGATAGCGTGAAACAGGATAGGCTCATCTATTCTCTTGAAATTGAGAGGACAGTGAACTAGTCCCTTGGGGATAAAGATAATGGTGGCTTTATTAATTATGTATTTTTCTCCCTCCTCGCCCATCCAGAACTCGATTTCGGCTTTGAAATCGAATACATCGGGCAGTTTGCCGCCAAGAAAACAAAGGTATTCATCAACATCATGGGTATGAGGTTCCTTTTCCAGGTATATGGGTTGGGTAAATAACTGCCAGCCCATATTAAGATTTGCTCCGGGAATCTGCCGTGCACCTCTAAAGTATGCCTGGGGACTGGCAATGCCGGGGAAATTCGGTTCTTCTTTGAACTCGGTTAGAACATATTTCTCATACTTTCTTTCCGTCATTATTTTGCCTTCTTCCTTTATTATTTGCGATTTACCTACCTATACCCCCCTCAACCGCCAAAAATAGGAGGCAGGAGGACTACCGTATCCCCTTCCTTTAACGATGCCTCCATACCACCAAGCAGGGTGTATTCCCGACCGTTTATCAGGATGCGCAGACCCTGGATGTTATTTACCTGATGGTGGAAGTCAGCTCCGTATTCTTCGCTCAAGCGCTCGAGCAAATCAGCCAGTTTGCTATCGTCCTTCACGACAATAGCCCGGCGGTTTACCGCCGTCAGCTCCCTCAGCTTGCCGAAAAAGAGCACTTCGATATTCATTTTTCTATTTGCTTGCCGTGAAGCCCAGCCCCAGCTCGTTCAGCTTGGCTTTGGTGGGGATACCGGTCTTGACATCCCAGCCACGTGCCCGGTAATAGTCTTTCAGTAGAGCCTCAGCTTCAAAGACCTGACCGGCTGATGGTCCGGCAGGCATAGGTTCTGTGGTAAGACGCTTGGGGAAACTATCATCCTTGCTGCTGAACCCCTCTCGTATGTTGAACATCCGTTCCAGATTGAATATCCTCTCCCCCACCTTCCACAGGTAAGCCGGGTCTGAGAATTCTTTAACCCCTGTTGCTGAGGAGACGAGCCGTCCATAGAGGTCTTCAGGGACCATGCCCATTGACGGCATGAAACTGCATAGAATACCTGTCTCCAGGAGTGCTGTTAAGTCCTGATTCCACTTGGTTAGCTCACCCTTGTTCTCCACAGCAAAGCGGTCGACGGCTCTGGGGACGGGGGCACCGAATATCTCTTGAGAGGCGTAACCGGTATTATGGTCGGCTCCAATATTTGCCGTCATCAGGTTGAGACCGTGGGCTTTGGCACCACGGGGGTCATAGGCAGGCAGTTCCAGCCCTTTGGAGTGTATCGCATACTGTTCAGCACCCTTGCCGATACGGCGGGCTGCCTCACGGGTGCCCTCAGCCAGTATATCACCCAAGCCTTCCCGGTAGGCAATCTGTCTAATCAGCTGCATGACCGGCGCATTATTACCGAACTTAAGCTCCAGACCGCCGGTATCTTTCTTGGTGATGATGCCCTTCTCATAGAGCTCGTAGGCAAAGCCGATGGCGTTGCCGGTGGAGATGGTATCCAGTCCTAGGTCGTCGCACAATTTATCAGCGGCAATGGTCAGCCCGATATCTGCCTGCGCCACAGGTCCGGTAAAAGCCCAGATGGTCTCATACTCCGGTCCTTCAGCCCAGGCTCCGGCATACCTGCCTGTCCCCATCTTGGTAATGCTGACGCAATGGACCATGCAGTTATAACACCCCGTCTTCCGCACCCGCAGCTTGGTGTATTCGGCGCCCTCTACCTTCTCCCAGTTCGGTAAGACACCCTCCCTGAAATTTCTGGTGGGGAACATGCCCAGGACATTGGTAAACTCAGCAATCTGTGTCCCTGACACGGAAAAGGAGGCAAACTGGGGGTTAGCCTGATAAGTCTTGATTTGTTCCTGCACAGCGGAGGCGAAGGCCTTTGGGTCAGCCAGTTCTACCTTGTTATGACCCCGGAAGGCGATAGCCTTGAGGTTTTTGCTTCCCATAACGGCACCACCACCACCCCGGCCGCAGGCACGGCGGTCGCTGAATATGCCGGCATATTTTACCCCCCGCTCGCCAGCCACACCAATGCACGCCAGCCGGATATTGGGGTCGTGTAGCTCATCACGGATTAAGGTGTGAGTGTCATCACAATCGAGCCCCCATAGATAAGTGGCATCCTTGAACTCATATTTACCGTCGTGAAGCCAGAGGTAGACCGGTTTATCGGCTTTCCCCTTGATGATGACCGCGTCAAAGCCGGCGAACTTCATTTCTGCCGCCATGTGTCCGCCGCTGCAGCTCTTGAAGTAACCGCCAGTCAGGGGCGACTTGAAGAAGACCTTGTAACGACTGAAGGACTGGGCATTGGTACCCGCTAGGGGACCGGCAACGAATATCAGCTCGTTCTCTTCGCCCAGAGGGTCAACACCCGCTTTTAGGTCGTCGTAAAGAAGTTTGATGCCAAAGCCCCGCCCACCGATGTAGTCGTGGATAAGCTCCTTACTCAGCGGTTCCTCAGCAAATGTACGCCTGGTCAAGTCCACCCGCAGAATCCGATTTGCATAACCTGCCATGTTTACACCTCCTGAAATGCTTTATCTATATTTACTACTCAGCAAATGCTGCTGTAAAGAAAGCAGTTCATTACCTATGGTATCACGGTTTCTCCACCAGCTATGCCGCTAATTTTACATTTCCTTTTTCAAATTCATCCAGTATAATCTCGGTAGCCCACCCCGCTGTCTGCTTAATAGTACACCCGTCCGTTATGCTCAGGAACTCCCGAGTCATCTCCTCACTGGTCAGGTCCCAGGCTTTTCCAAAATATTTTCTCATTACATCCTTGCAGAGGATAGAACCGTAATGCCTGTAATACTTAGCCAGAAGTGTGTCCCGAACCTTGACGCCAGCCCTGTTGGCGATGGAGACATCCTTGGTCTCCTGAGGGATTCCCAGAGCCAGGCCAATCGCCATAACACTGCCGGCTACAGCACCGCAGGTACCCTCCCCGGTCATGCACACACCAGCCGTCAGCAGGCATATCCCGGAATAAAGTCTATCTTCCATATCCTTCGGGATAAGTTCCAGACCTCCCCACCTCAGCGCATCAACTACGGCTAAGAATGTGGACTGACAGCAGCCTTTGTATTTGGCTTCATATTCTGTACCCAGCTCCTGAGCTTTCTTAATAATCTCCTCTTTTGTCTTCTTGAGTTTGGCCACAATTGCCCTCCTTAATTATTTCTATCCGAAATAAACCCGGGCTAAACAAGCTTACTCTATTTTTGGCAGCAATGAGAAAGTGGATTATTCTTTCTCGGCTTGACAAAATCCTATATTCTTACCATCCCTTTGTCAAGTAGTGGTATTGTAAGTAGGCGAATGAAGCGCTATACTTAATATGTTGGTTAGTACTGAAGGACCTTGTTGAATTGAATACTAGCCTCCGAGTTGCTGTAGCTAAGGGGATTTTGCCTATGGTCAGCAACCGATAGGGTGCAAGGGGAAACGCTTGCGCCTCCCGTATTTGGAAAGGAGAGCTTGCCGATGTATTGGCGTTATGTCGAGCACCTCCTTTTGAGGTGCTTTTCATTTGTCTCGCCATAATCGTTTCCCTGGAATATTTGAAAGGGTGAAATGTTAAGAAAGTTAGCCCATTGTTTAATGTGTCTTATCCTGCTTCTAAGCCTGCTGGCCAGCATTAACAGCTGTAAACGTCCAAGCTTAAGGATGGCTACCACTACCAGCCTCTACGAAACTGGTCTCTGGGGATATCTTGAGCCAATGTTTGAGGGAAAATATGGTCTTGGTTTAGACATCTTGTCCCTCGGCAGCGGTGCTGCTTTTGAATATGCCAGAAGGGGTGATGTGGATGTTATCACCACTCATGACAGGGCCAATGAACTGAAGCTTATTGCCGATGGTTACGGAGTCGAGCGGGTCCCGTTTGCCTACAACTACTTCCTTATTGTTGGCCCAGCCAACGACCCAGCTGGCATCAAGGGTTTGAGTCCGGAAGAAGCCTTTAAAAAACTAACGGAGACGGGCAAGGGCGGCTTTGTCTCCAGAGGGGATAATTCCGGGACCCACGCCAAAGAAAAAGCAGTATGGACAGCCGCCGGCTTTGATTATGAGACCGTCAGAAAAGCCGGTGAATGGTACGTAGAAGCCGGGCAGGGCATGGGGGCCACTCTGCTGATGACCAGTGAGAAACAGGCTTACACTCTGACTGATATGGGCACCTATCTGTCCTATAAAAGCAAACTTGAGCTGGTGCCCATAGTGGACAAGGGTGCCATCCTGCTCAATGTCTACTCTGTTATTGCTGTTAACCCGCAAAAGGTGGCGACGCTGAAGAACTTCGATATGGCGAATAAGCTGATAAGCTTTCTTACTTCACCGGAAATACAGGAGTTTATCGGCAATTACGGTGTTAAAGAATGTGGTTCGCCGCTATTCATCCCCTGTGCCGGTGCTGAACCAAAATAGGGAGGTTATCTATTACTACCTTCCCTTAGTAAGGGAGGGGAGTGTAGGCAAGAGAGGGAGTGAAATCCCTTCTCTAAACTTCTGCCTCTCCTGGTCAAGGGGAGGGAGATACAGGGGGTGAGGTTAATAAACAGTATTAAAATAGACGGAGTTGAAGTTAATTGACCGAAATATGGCAGGGCTTTGTTAAAGCCATAGAACTAATCGTTTCCTTTGACCCGGAGGTGATGGAGATAGCCGGGCGGTCACTCAGCATCTCAGTGACCGCCACTCTCCTCGCCGCTGTCTTTTGTCTCCCAATCGGGAGTATCATCCACTTCAACCGCTTCGCGGGCAAAAGGATTTTAATAAATCTAATCCAGACCTTCTACAGCATACCCACCGTAGTCGTTGGTCTGTTTGTTTTTCTACTCTTTTCCCGAGCGGGGCCACTGGGCGGGTTAAATTTGCTTTTCACCCCCGCGGTGATGGTCATCGGGCAAATGGTACTCATCACGCCGATACTACTTGGTCTGACTATTTCAGCCCTGAGCGGCGTGGACAAGGCGATAATAGATACGGCTCGCTCCCTCGGTGCCAGTGGTTTTCAGATTACGGCTCTCATTCTGAAAGAAGCCCGATTTGCCGTTATGGCCGCCGTTATACTGGCTTTTGGCCGAGCCATCTCTGAGGTAGGGTTAGCCCTGATGGTCGGCGGTAATATCCGGGGGTTCACCAGAGTCCTCACCACTGCCATATCGCTAGAAACATCCAAGGGCGATATTGAGCTATCAATAGCCTTGGCTATAATCCTTATCTTTATTGCCCTCATCATCAACTTCGCCTTAAATAGGATACAGCAGAGGTAAGAATGTCTTTAGTAGAAACCGTAAATTTGTGTCAGAGATTCGATGGGCGGGATGTCTTGAAGAACATCAACCTGAAGGTTGAGCGGGGTGAGGTCTTTGCGGTGATTGGCCCCACCGGTGCCGGGAAGACCACCCTCCTTCGACTGGTCAACTTGCTCGACCTGCCGGCATCTGGAATAATATACTTTGACGGCATAGATACTGCCCAATCAGCCAGACTCAGAACCGAACTGCGCCGACGGATGGCTTTTGTCTTCCAGAAGCCAATGGTGTTCAATATGAGTGTCTATGATAATATTGCTGCCGGTTTGAAATGGCGGGGCATAGAAAAAAGCCGTATTAAAGAAAGAACCAATGCTATTCTTGATATGGTTGGTCTCTCCGCCGATAAGAACAGGAACGCCCGCACGCTATCCGGCGGAGAGGTGCAGAGGGTGGCTATAGCCAGAGCCGTTGTCTGCGAACCAGAGCTATTGCTCCTAGATGAACCCACCGCTAACCTTGACCCAGGCTCAGCAGCAAGGATTGAAACACTGGTAACCGAGATAATTCGCCGGCGAAAAACCACCATAATTATGGCTACCCACGATATGTCTCATGGTCAGAGACTGGCTGATAGGGTGGGGGTGCTCTTAAACGGCGAAATCCTCCAGACCGGAGACTGGCGTGAGCTATTCAGCTCTCCTCAGAATAAAGAGGTGGCTGATTTCGTCGGCGTTGAGAATATCATTGATGGTAAGGTAGTATCTAACCAGGACGGAATAGTTGCCATCAATGCGGGGGGAAATATCATTGAAGCGGTTGCAGACTACCCGGTAGGGGAGGAGGTTTACGTTTGTGTTAGACCGGAGGATATAATAGTAGCCCGGACAAAAATCTCAAGCAGTGCCCGAAATTCTTTCGTCGGTGAGATAACCCGAATAGTACCATTCGGAGCCCTAACGCGGGTTGAAATGGACTGCGGCTTCCCGCTGGTGGCCCTGGTAACCAAAAAGTCAGCCGAGGAATTAGAGCTAAACAAGGGCAAACAGGTGTTTGTCAGCTTCAAGGCTACCGCCATCCACATTATTAAGAAATGAGGAGCGTTGATGTTAGAGGTAAAGGACTTATGCGTCCAGATGGGCAATTTCTTTCTGAAGAACATCACCTTTGATGTCAGGGATGGAGAATACTTTGTCCTTCTGGGACCCACCGGCTCAGGCAAGACCGTGCTCCTGGAATCTATCGCCGGACTGCACGCCATTAGTAGCGGCCAGGTATGGATAAACGGTAAAGATGTAACTGAACTCAACCTGGAAAAAAGAAGAATCGGTTTTGCCTATCAGGACTATGCTCTCTACCCTCACCTGTCAGTTCGCGACAATATATCCTTCGGCTTGATGTGGAGGGACAAGAAGCGAGGGGAGATTGAAAAGGCTATTGACAGGGTAGTCGAGCTCCTTGGAATTTCCGACCTTCTGGAGAAAAGGCCCTGGTCTCTAAGTGGCGGACAAAGTCAGAAGATTGCTTTAGCCAGGGCTATCGCCATAAAACCTGACCTTCTTCTCCTTGATGAACCCTTGAGTGCTGTTGACTCCGGGACAAAAGAGGACTATGAGAGAGAATTAAAGGAACTGCATAATCACCTTAAACTGACCACCATCCACGTAACTCATAACTTTGAGGAAGCTACTGCCATGGGCGACCGTATTGCGGTGATGATAGATGGACAAATACTACAGATTGGCACTCCGGAGCAGATATTCCGTCAGCCAGCCTCAGAACCGGTGGCTCGGTTCCTGATGACCCGCAACATCTTTGAAGGAGAAGTGACCGATAGTTCTGATGGACGCAAAATCTTCTTGATTGAGGGGACAAAGCTGGCTGTGGTCACCACCCGGCAGGGCAGAGCCCATGCCTCCATTCGTCCCGAAGACATCCTGATTTCCCGGGAGCCATTACCCTCCAATGCCCCCAACAGCCTTCAGGGCACCATCACCCGTATCGTTGACCGCGGTTCGGTTATCTATGTTAAGGTGAATGTGCCCCCGGAGTTTACCTGCCTTATTCTGCGCCGCTCACTTAAGGAGTTGGCTTTGAGAGAGAAAGAAATGGTGTTCCTGACCTTTGAAGCGTCAGACGTGAATGTTTTCTAGAGAGAACGGAGAAAAAAATGACCAGCCTTTTTGATTCATATCAGCGCCAGATTAACTACCTGCGGATATCAGTCACTGACCTGTGCAACCTGAACTGTATCTATTGTTCTTCTGGCTCTATTCCTCGCCTGTCCCACGATGATATTCTTCGATATGAGGAGATCCAGCGGGTAGTTCAGGTGGCCGCCAGTATGGGTATCAACAAAGTACGTCTGACTGGCGGTGAGCCGCTGGTGCGGCCTGAACTGAGCAAATTAATCAGTATGCTTGCCCAAATAAAGGGCATCGATGACATTTCGCTTACCAGCAACGGAACACTACTGAGTAAGTTCGCTAAAGAACTTAAAGAGGCGGGACTGAAACGGGTCAACATTAGCCTGGATACGCTAAAACAGGACAGGTTCAAAAAGATTGCCGGCAGGGGTAAACTGGGAGACGTGCTCTCCGGCATTGAAGCCGCTTACCACGCTGGTCTGGCGCCGGTGAAGATAAACATGGTGGTATTACGGGGCATAAATGACGATGAGACTACCGATTTCGCCCGAATGAGCATTGAGCAAGGATGGCACGTCAGGTTCATTGAATTCATGCCTTTCGGGACGCCGGGGTTTGGAGCCCTTGAAACAGTGCCCACACAGGAGATTAAAGAACGTATTCAGTCTCTGGGCAAACTGGAGCCATATACCGGCCCAACCGGTAATGGCCCTGCCAGGTATTACCGATTTCCCGGGGCCAGGGGTACCATAGGCTTCATCACCCCGATGACCGAACACTTCTGTCACAGTTGTAATCGTCTTCGTATTACTTCCGATGGGCAGTTGCGACCCTGCCTGCTGGCTGACGACGAGGTCAACATTAAGGAAGCGTTGCGTAACGGAGCTACCACTGATGAGCTAAAACGCATTATCCAGCAGGCGGTCACCCTGAAGAGGGAGGAGCATCACCTGACCGGGGGAATCGCCCCGGAGACAGTGAACCGACCAATGTGCCAGATTGGCGGGTAGGGGATTTACTAGAGGAGTGTCAAAGAGAGGCTTCGCCTCTCTTAAATAAACAACTCCCCTTCCCCTTATCAAGAGGAAGGGGATAAAGCGGGTTCCCAGAAAAATCTTTGATTTTTCTGGGTGCTTAAAGGGGGATAGGGTTCTTATGCAAGAGAACAAATTAACTCATGTCAACTCAAGCGGCGAAGTCAGGATGGTTGATGTCAGCCAGAAGAGTGATACCCAGCGTGAGGCAGTAGCCAGGGGCAGGGTAATAATGAAACCAGGAACACTCGAACAAATCAAGGCTGCCAAGCTCAAGAAGGGAGACGTCCTGGCTGTAGCTAGGGTTGCCGGTATCATGGCTGCCAAGAAGACCCCCGATTTGATACCCCTCTGCCACCCAATCTTAATTGATGACATTGCCATTGACTTCGACCTCTCCGGAGAAGATTCCATAGGAATCACCACCACGGTGAAGAGCAGCGGTAAGACGGGAGTGGAGATGGAGGCTATGGTCGCCACCTCGGTCGCTGCTCTGGCCATATATGATATGGCGAAGGCTGTAGACCGGGGGATGACCATCAGCGAAATCTACCTGGAAAGCAAAAAAGGCGGCAGGAGCGGGGTTTACCGGAGGAAATAGAGAACTTTAATTTAACCTTCCACTCCTTTTCAGGCACGGAGAAGCTAGAACAGCGTCACGATGACTGGCTCGCCCTTTTCCAGCAGGTCGATATTCTGCTCTATTACTATGTAGCCGTCCGCTTTAGAAATACTGGTTATCGCTCCCGATTCTTTGAACACGGGAATCGCCTCGCCCCCCTCAACCTTGACGGTTAGAAACTGCTTCCTGCCCACACTGCCGGGGACTCTCCGGGCAAGCCTGGCTTCAACCGTCTCCCCTCTCCTCGGCGGCAGGTGAGCCATCTTTCTTACCGCCGGCAAAAGAAACAGATAGGTATTAATCAGACAGGAGGTGGGGTACCCTGGCATGCCAAAGAGCGGTTTACCCTCTATCAGGGCAAAAATGGTCGGTTTCCCGGGCTTCACCTGAATACCATGAAAGAGAATCTCCCCCATGTCCTGAAGGACATCCATTAACAGGTCTCTCTCGCCCACTGAAGAGCCCCCCGAAATAATCACCATATCATTCTTCAGGGCTTCGGTAATTTTTGCTCTAATCTCCTCACGGTCATCTCCAACGATTCCAAATCTTACCGGAACACCGCCATTTTCTTTGACCACCGAGGCAACAGTATAGGAGTTAATATCGTAGACCTGCCCCGGCTTCAATTTTCTACCAAGCTCGGCCACCTCCTCCCCTGAAGGCAGGATAGCCACCTTCGGCTTTTCATAGACTCTGATTTTACTTAGCCCCTGAGAAGCCAGCACCCCAATCTTCCCCGCATCCAGAAAAGAGCCCTGACTCAGAACGGGTTCCCCAGCTTTAATATCTTCTCCCTTCTTAGCTACGTTGGCTTTCGGATAGACTGCCTTGAATATCTTTACTCGGCTGCCTTCTACCTCGGTATCCTCGACCATAACCACCGCATCGGCGCCTCGGGGCATCATTGCCCCGGTAGCAATCTGAAGACACTGCCCGGTACTGACTCTCTTTTTCGGTGTTTCCCCGGCATTAATTTCACCAATTATTTCTAGCACGTTGGGGTTAAATTGACCGGAGCCAAAAGTATCCTTGGCTCTTACCGCATAGCCGTCCATCGCCGCTCTATCAAAGGGAGGTGTGCTTAAACTAGCCACTATATCCTCTGCCAATACCCTCCCCACGGCATCATCAATGTTGACCGTCTCCACTCGGTTAACTGGCTTTATGTTCGCCTCGACCACCTTCTTCGCTTCCTCAAAGGAAAGAAGTGCTCCAAAAGGCTTCATCTTGTTACCTCCCTGACCATATGCCCGATTTCAGGCAGTATAATCTTGTCTATCGCCAGCCTGGCTGCCCCCAGTGAGCCGGGAAGACAGATAATAATCTTTCCCCCAACCACACCGGCAACACACCGGCTCATAATACTGGGTGTGCCTATTTCCTGATAAGACAGCAAACGAAAAAGTTCCCCGAAGCCATCCAACCTCTTCTCTATAATGGGTGACACTGTTTCCACGGTAACATCCCGGTGGCTTATGCCCGTACCACCACTGGTAATGATGACCTGAAGCCCATCCTGACTCAGCAGTCCCCTTATCTTCTGCTCAATAACCTTAGCATCATTCTTCAAAATAGCGTAAGCGGTTACCCGATGTCCATTCTGGCTGAGCGCCTGCTTGATGAACTTGCCCGATTCATCAGTGTCTTCTGTTCTACTATCGGAAATAACTAGAACAGCACAGTTTACACTCTGTGGCGCTTCTTGTTTGTGCTCCCGATAACTCACTATATTTCTACCTTTCTAGAAGTGCGGCTTGCAGAGGATCTCCTTAACCTTGAGGTCAAAGAAGTCCATAGAATTTACCGGCCGCAGCACCACGGCGGTATCGGCTCCCCGTCCGCTACCCCCTATGACAATAACATCCTCGTCAGTGCGCACCAGGCCAGCGTCAGCCGCCATAAGAGCAATTTCACACACCACCTTCATTCCTTGCCCGAAGACGCGCAGGGTGCTAGCGATGATATCACCAAGGAGGTACATGTTGAATTTCTTGCGCATGGCTCCTCCGATGCCAGTGAAGGCGTGCGCCGTGGTGAGTATTATTCCACCCTTACTCTCTATCTTCTGCCTGTTTTCATCGGTCAATTCCTGAAAATTAGGTTCTCTCATCCCGGTAAAGTGGCTCACAACCACCACTTTCATTCCCTTAAAAACTTCTACCGCCTTGGCGCCGGTATTCCCGCGGGTGGACGCCACTATTATCGTCTTGATGTCCAGTTCCTTTGCCCGCTGTTTGGCAATGCGGAGCACTTCGTCGGTATTCCCTTCGCCGGGCTCATCAAAATAGACTGTTCTGAGTTCCATTGGTTGTTTCTAAACCTCCTTAAACTATCTATCTCCAAGGGCTGTCTAATAGATTACTGCTAAATGAGAGTATGGTCAAGTAAAGATTGCCTGACTTTACTAATATCCAGACTGAGCGCTATACTATACTTGCTGTCTATGAAAAGGGTTGGCATTCTGTACCATCCATTAAAAGAGGCTGCTTACCCCCTGGCTAAAAAACTGGAGAAGTTTCTCAGCACCAGGGGCATTTCTGCCTGGGTGTGTTCTGCCTGGGAGGGGGAGACAGCCAGGGCTCAGGTAAAGGGTACCGATTTAATTCTCAGCATCGGCGGCGATGGTACTATTCTGCGGGCAGCTCAGGCAGTGGTCCCTGAACCAACTCCCATTACCGGCATAAATCTAGGGAACATGGGATTTATGACTGAACTCGACGTTGATGAAGCTGAGGACCGGCTAACGGCACTGCTGGACGGGGAGGGGTGGATTGATGAGCGGTCTCTGCTTGAGGCGGAGCTTTCCCCCATGGAGGAGCATGAGCCACCCCGGCTGTTTTATGCCCTGAACGACGTGGTGGTAGCGAGGGGGGCGGTAGCCAGGGTAATCTATGTAGCCGCCAGTATCGATGGTGAGCCACTGACCACCTATAAGGCTGACGGAGTGATTTTGGCAACAGCCACCGGCAGCACCGGTTACGCACTGGCGGCTGGCGGTCCTATTCTCCACCCGCAGGCGAAAGAACTCATAATGTTACCGGTAGCCCCTCATCTTAGTTCAGCTTACACCTTAATATTGCCATCTACCGCCATGGTCAAATTGCGCCTCGGCACCACTCAGTCAGCAGTACTCAGCGTTGATGGTCATATAAACTTGCCTTTGTCAGGAGGGGCGGTGGTGACGGTGAAGCATAGCTCTAATATAGTGCGCTTTTTAAGGATTCACCCCGAGACCTCCTTCTATAGCTCTCTGGAACAAAGGTTGAGGAGAAAGGAGTGAATTGAAACCGGTAGAAAAAGCCAGAATCAGCGATGCCCCCCAGATACATAAGCTTATTAATTTCTTCGCAGATAAGGGTATGATGTTGCCCCGTTCCATGAGTGAGATATATGAGAATATCAGGGATTTCTTTGTCTTTAGAGAGGATGAAAGGGTGATTGCCTGTGCCGCATTACATATCATGTGGTCAGACTTGGGCGAGATAAAATCGGTGGCGGTATCTGAGGATAGACAGAGACAGGGAATTGGTAACCAACTAATAGAAGCCTGCCTCAATGAAGCTAAGCAATTAGGTATTCACTCTGTCTTTTGCCTGACCTACCAACCCGGCTTTTTTGAGAGGTTTGGCTTCTCTCAGATTGATAAAATGGAGCTACCACAGAAGGTCTGGAGTGAGTGTTACCGTTGCTCTAAATTCCCTAATTGCGATGAGATAGCTCTAATCTATCACCTGAAAGTAGAGGCTTAACTTGGCAGAGGAAAAGACGTTATCCAGCCAATCAATCTACGCCGGGCGGGCGGTAAAGCTGCGGATTGATACCGTACAGATGCCCAGTGGCAGGGAAACCACCAGAGAAATTGTGGAACACGGGGACTGTGTGGCTATTGTGGCTATTGATGCCGATGATAACGTATTGCTGGTCAACCAGTTTCGTCATCCGGTGGCAAAGGAGCTATTGGAGATACCCGCCGGTAGCATTGACGCTAATGAAGACCCGGTAGCGGCGGTACATCGTGAGATGCAGGAAGAAACTGGCTATCTGCCTAAAAAAGTAGAGAGACTGGGCGGCTTCTACTCCTCACCCGGCTACTGCACCGAGTACCTTCACCTTTACTTAGCCACCGACCTTATTCCCAGCCAGCTCTATGCCGAGGATACCGAGGTTATTAGGTTGGTACGAGTACCGATTACAAAAATTCCCAGCCTTATTGCTTCGGGCAGCATTTGCGATGCTAAAAGCATCGCCGGGTTACTCACCTTCTTAGAGCATAGAAAGACAAAGAATAGTTAGCCAAGCGCGTCTGAGAGCTGCCGACCGCCGATAAGGTGCATGTGTAGATGGGGTACTACCTGTCCCCCTTCCTTACCGCAGCTAATCACCAGACGATAGCCACTTTCTGAGACCCCTTCCTCCCGCGCCAATTGAGTGGCGGTTTTAGCCATATGCCCGATGAGGGGCATCTCAGCGTCAGGTAGCTGGGCAAGGGAAGGAACGTGTTTCCTGGGGATAATAAGGAGGTGAGTGGGTGCCACAGGATTAATATCGCGGAAGGCAATCAACTCCTCATCCTGGTAACGGACATCAGCGGGTATTTCCCCGGCAACAATCTTACAGAAAACGCAATCCATTTCCCCTCCTCCATTTTATCTCCATTAGCTCTATATGTGGGTAAGGAAAATGGTATCATACTGTCTATTGGGCAAGCAACTTGGCTATTTGAAATGGACTAACGCCCCCTTAGACTCCTCACAGGAGACACAGAGAGCCGGGGCGTCTCTACTCTAAACGGCGTTATAGAGGAGATTTTGCCCCATTAAAGTTTCTCCCCCTCATTGACAAGAGAGTCAAGGAGAGGCTCCGCCTCTCCTTCTATAGGGCGTAAAGGGGGCGAAGTCCCTCTTACAAAATCTTCCCCCTCTCCTCGGGGTGATACTTGATAAGTAGCGTTAGGGTGTTACAATAGAGATGTTATTTCTGTAAGCAGCCAGAATCTTCCTAGTGGGGTGTAGATTGGAGAGGAATGATTTACCATTGGCTCCCACCCGTTGCGGGAATATAGAGTGCAGGTGGGGTGAACGTACCTATGTTATGGGTGTCCTGAACCTCAGCCCCGATTCCTTCTCGGGAGACGGTTTAGGTGGTGATATGGAGGTTATTGTCGCCCGGGCGAAACGCCTGGTGGCTGAGGGAGCCGATATTGTGGATATTGGCGGCGAGTCAACCCGCCCCGGTGCCCCACCGATACCAGCCAATGAGGAACTACGCCGGGTGATACCAGCCATAGAAAGGTTGGCCAGTGAGCTAACAGTACCAATAAGTATTGATACCTACAAGTCGGAGGTAGCCAGTCGCGCACTGAAAGCCGGAGCTAATATGCTCAATGATGTCTGGGGATTAAAGCGCGACCCCAAGGTGGCTGAGGTAGCCAGCCAGGCTGGAGTACCTATAGTCCTGGTAAGTAACCAGCGAGATGGCGCCACGCATTATGATATAATGGCTGAGGTTATCTCCAGTCTTAAAAAGAGCATTAGCTTGGCGATAGAAGCCGGTGTGACCGAACCGAATATCATCATTGACCCGGGTATCGGCTTTGGCAAGAGTGCTGAGCAAAACCTGGAGATTATCCGCCGTTTGACCGAGCTGAAGGTTCTGGGGAGACCTATTTTACTCGGGACCTCACGCAAGTTTGCGACCGGTCAAGCCCCCGAACAGAGGCTGGAGGCGACATCAGCTACCATAGCTATTGGTATTGCTCACGGCGCTGATATGGTGCGGGTTCACGATGTTCGGCAGATGGTGCGAGTATGTCGCATGAGCGATGCTATTGTAAGGGTCAGGTGAGTTTTAGACCAGTAACAGTATATCTTGGTCTTGGCTCAAACATGGGGGACCGCAGGCAGAATCTGGAGAGGGCTCTGGAGCTTTTGTCACAGAGGTTACAAATAGGGAAGGCTTCGTCAATATATGATACTGAGCCGGTAGGCAGTATTGATCAGCCTCGTTTCCTGAACTTGGTGTGTCAGGTCTACACCGGGCTGGCACCGGAAGAACTGCTGACTCTAGCCAAGAGCATTGAGGTCAAGCTGGGCAGAGAACCGGGCAAACCCAATAGTCCCCGCCCTATTGATATTGATATCCTCTTTTATGGCGACCGGGTGGTTAAAACCAGAGAACTGGTGATTCCCCACCCCAGACTGACGGAAAGGGCTTTTGTTCTCGTGCCTCTGGCTGAGATTGCCCCTGAACTGGTGCACCCGGTAAGTGGCAAGACAGTCAGAGAGCTACTGGAAGCCCTGACTGAAACACGGGGCGTGCTTAAGTGGAGGAATACCAAGGAGGAATAATGTACGAGGTGGCGGTTGAGCAGCATTTCGATGCGGCACACTTCCTGCGGGGCTATCAGGGCAAGTGTGAGGCACTGCACGGGCACCGTTATCGGGTAGTGGCAAAGGTAAGAGCTTCACAGGTTGACGAGATAGGTTTGGCCTATGATTTTACGGTGTTAAAGCGGCACCTGGCTGGTATTTTATCCCGGTTTGACCATACCTGCCTTAATGATGTGCCGCCCTTTGATAAAGTTAATCCCTCCTCCGAGAATATCGCATCAACAATCTATAGTGAGCTTGCCCTCAAACTGGCTGGAGACCCCGTGTCCCTCTCCTGCGTAGAAGTGTGGGAATCCCCGGATAGCTGGATAGCTTATCGCCCTGATTAATAGCTTATTTATGAATCTCGGAGGGGAAGGGGATAAAGTCGTTAGGGTTAGCATCAAAACTAGTCACGCTGCTCCGGCGGTAATAGATTAGGGATGGTATCCACAATAGGATAGCGCTCATCGCACTTCCGGCAGTAGAGAGAGCCGCTAACTATTTCCTTCTCGTTCTCTTCCTTGACGGTAAGCTCAAGCTCCCCCTTGCACACCGGACAGGCTAGAATCTCCATCAATTGCCGTTTCATAGCCTGATTATACCACGAAGTGATTTTTGAAGGACATTTTAGCTCCTTTTGTCTTCCATCGCCTCAACCCAGATATTCAGAAACTGGTGTAAAATCCTGGCGGTGGCTCCCCAGATTACCTCCCCCCGATAGTAATAAGAATAGGTAGTGATTGGCTGGCTTCTTAGCGTATCAGTCTCCTCGCGCCAGCAGTCCCTATCTAAAAGTGCTGAGACGGGAACCTCGATTACTTCTTCAACCTCCGTTGAGTCTAGCTTGAGCTCGTATGGCCACGGAATGGACGCAACAAAAGGAGAAATAAGATAGTCGGTGGTCAGAGTGGGGGTATCATCGAGTTCACCCAGCACTTCAACCGCTTCCGCCGGCAAGCCTAGTTCCTCAGTGCACTCTCTTAAAGCCGTATTGACCAGAGTCCCGTCCTGCTCTTCATAAGATCCTCCGGGAAAGGATATCTGACCTTTGTGGTCTTTCACCCCCTCTGTCCTTTTGGTGAATAGAATGTAGTACTCCCCTTGCTTATAAAAGATAGGGACTAGAACTGCCGCTGGTACCCGGCTGGCATCAACAATACGGTTCTTCCTTCTTTGTGACAGGGCTTGCTTCAGCCTTTGTTTCATCACCATTTCAATAGTAACATTACCCGGACCATCAAGACAAACCTCTGGCCGGTGGTAGCCTGCAATTTGCGTTCGAGATACTAAACAGAAATAAGAAGAGCCTGGGGAAACTTGACAAGATAGTCTCGGTTATTTATAATAAGTATAAACTGCTTGCTTCACTTCCTTCTCCATAGCTCTCAACGGAAGTTGTCTTTTCATATACCCTTAAGCTTTGGCGTGGTTTTCCCTGTATGACAAAGTATATCTTTGTTACTGGTGGCGTTGTTAGTTCGGTAGGTAAGGGTGTCACTGTCGCTTCCATAGGTACCATTCTGAAGAGTCGCCGGGTTACGGTATGTCTGCAGAAGCTGGACCCCTATCTTAATGTCGACCCGGGAACAATGTCACCCTACCAGCACGGGGAAGTGTTTGTCACTCAGGATGGCGCCGAAACTGACCTTGACCTGGGTAACTACGAACGTTTCGTTGATATTAACCTCACTAGCGAGTCGAATGTTACCTCGGGTCAAATCTATAGCGCCGTTATTGGCAAAGAGAGGAGGGGCGATTTCCTGGGCGGCACTATCCAGGTGGTACCTCATGTTATCAATGAGATAAAGCAGCGATTTACGAATCTAGCCAAGCAGTCCCAGGCTGAAGTGCTGATTATAGAGGTAGGGGGCACGGTAGGCGATATTGAAGGACAGCCCTTCCTCGAAGCCATCAGACAGATGAGAAATGATGTCGGGCGGGAGAATGTGCTCTACATCCACGTTACCCTTCTCCCCTATCTTGCCACCACCCAGGAGCTAAAGACCAAGCCTACCCAGCACAGCGTTAATGAGTTACGCCGTATGGGTATCCAGCCTGATGTCATCATCTGCCGCAGTGACCTTTCTATCTCGGAAGGGATAAGGGATAAAATATCCTTGTTCTGTGATGTAGCGCGGCAGGCAGTTATTCCTCTGCCCACAATACCCACCATTTATGAAGTACCGCTGGTTCTGGAGAAGGAGGGATTGGGACAACTAATTGTAGACAAGCTTGGGCTCAAGGCAGAACCACCAGACCTGAGCCAGTGGGAAGAACTGGTCACCTCCCTCAAAAACCCCCATGAACCGGTTAATATCGCCCTGGTCGGCAAATATGTAGAATTAAAAGACGCCTACTACTCAGTCCGCGAAGCACTACACCACGCTGCGCTATATCACGATAGGCAACTAAACCTCAGCTGGATTCCCTCTGAGTCGCTAGAAAGGGATGGTAATGAGGCTCCTCTACACTCAGCCCAGGGTATCATAGTTCCCGGTGGCTTTGGTATCAGGGGGATAGAAGGTATGATAAAAGCAGCCAGTTACGCCAGGAACAATAAAATCCCCTACTTAGGGCTATGTTTGGGGATGCAGGTTATGGTAATTGAGTTTGCTCGTTACGCCCTGAACGCGCCCGAGGCGAACTCAACTGAGTTTGACGCCGCCACACCTTACCCTGTCATTGACCTCCTCCCGGAACAGAAGAATTTGGAGAACAAGGGCGGCACCATGCGACTGGGTAACTACCCCTGTAAACTGCTTAAGAAGAGCCGTGCTGGCAAGGCCTACGGAGTCGATGGAGACAGCCTGATTTACGAGCGTCACAGGCACCGTTATGAGTTTAATAACAAGTTCCGTGCCCAGCTAAAGAAGGCGGGGTTAATTTACAGCGGACTATCTCCCAACGGCGAGCTGGTTGAGATATGTGAGCTAGCTGACCACCCCTGGATGGTCAGTTGCCAGTTCCACCCCGAATTCACCTCCCGACCCAACCGTCCCCACCCCCTCTTCCGTGATTTTATCGGGGTGGCAAAGAATATATTGCGAGAAGGGGCACAGCCAGCGCTGCCGCTTTTAGCTAGCCAATAGTCAGCAAGGAAGCTGGTTACAAGACAAAACTTTAGAGGGCGAGACAAAATGGACATCAGTCAACTAGAGACCAAGACTAAAGATGAGCTGGTCGAGATAGCCAAGGAGATGGGTATTCCTAACCCAGCCAGCCTCAAAAAGCAAGACCTCATTATGCGCCTGCTCCAGGCGTATACCGAGCAAGAGGGCAACACCTTCTGTGGCGGTATCCTGGAAATTATGAGTGACGGCTATGGCTTCCTCAGGAATAACACCCTTTTACCCAGCTCGACCGATATCTACGTCTCCCAGTCTCAGATCCGACGCTTCGGTCTGCGCGATGGTGATATGGTTGTCGGTCAGGGGCGACCTGCTAGGGCTGGTGAGAAATACTTCAGCCTGCTCCGCATCGAGGCAGTCAACGACATCAACCCTGAGCTAGCCAAGAACCGACCCAATTTCAGTTCACTTACCCCCACCTTCCCTGACAAACTAATCAATCTAGAAAACCCGGCTAGGAACGACCTGGCTTCACGCTTGCTCAACCTCGTTGCCCCAATCGGCCGAGGGCAGCGAGGCCTGATTGTATCACCCCCAAAGGCTGGCAAGACAACTATCCTCAAATCCATAGCTAATTCCGCCACCGCTAATTATAATGACATCCACCTGATGGTATGTCTTATTGGGGAACGGCCGGAGGAAGTTACTGATATGAAGCGCTCAGTCAAGGGTGAAGTGATAAGCGCCACCTTTGACGAGCCAGTGGAGAACCACACCCGTGTTGCTGGGCTGGCACTGAATAGAGCCAAGCGTATGGTGGAAAGTGGTAAGGACGTGCTTATCCTCCTCGACGGGATTACCCGTCTCACCCGGTCTTACAATCTGGCTATGCCCTCCAGTGGGCGCACCCTATCCGGTGGCATTGACCCGGCTGCCCTCTACCCGGCCAAACACTTTTTCGGCGCTGCCCGCAATACCCTAGAGGGTGGCAGTCTGACTATTATTGCCACCTGCCTGGTTGATACCGGCAGCCGTATGGATGACCTTATCTATGAGGAATTCAAAGGGACGGGCAATATGGAAGTCCACCTTGACCGCCGGTTAGCCGAACGCCGGATCTTCCCCGCCATAGATATTGAGCGTAGCGGCACCAGACGGGAAGAGCTGCTGCTGGACGAAGATACCCTGAAGAAGGTTTGGCTGCTGCGACGCATGGTGGCGATGATTTCCGCTGACTCGCCCAACTTCGCCGAAGCCATGGAACGGGTGCTTGACCGCATGAGAAAGACAAAGAACAACGCCGAGTTTCTGGCTACTCTAAATCATCAGGTCTAGAGAAAAACTATCTACCCTCTGCTCAACTATCAGCAAAAGTGTTTCCTAATTCACTCTAAGGGGATATAATTTAATTAAAGGTAGAGGGGGACGGCTTGACGACTGACCTGGTAAGAGAGCAACTAAAGCAGCTACCCAAAAGCCCCGGTGTTTATCTCATGAGAGACTCTGAGGGTAATATTCTGTATGTGGGTAAGGCGGCTAACCTGCCCCACCGGGTAAGGTCATACTTCGGCGCCGGACAAAAACTATCACCAAAAATCCAGAGGATGGTAGAGAGAGTCCACGACATCGACTTTTTCGTCACCAACTCAGAGCAAGAGGCTCTCATCCTTGAATACAACTTAATCAAGCGGTACCATCCGCGTTATAACGTCCGTCTCAAGGACGATAAAACCTTTCCCTTTCTCAAGATATCTCTTAATGAAGATTGGCCCAAGGTATACTTCACTCGTCGTGTGGAAGAGGATGGAGGGCGCTACTTCGGGCCATTCGCCAGTGCCAAGTCAGTGCGCCAGACCCTCAAAATACTGAAAGGAATCTTTCCCTTTCGCTCCTGCTCCCGAACCATCACCGGCAAAGACTCACGACCCTGCCTCGACTACTATATCCACCGCTGCCTCGGCCCCTGTATCGGAGCCGTAGGCAAGCAAGAGTATGCTGAAGTCGTCCGGCAGGTGGTCCTTTTCCTTGAAGGAAAGCAGGAAAGAGTAGCGCGCGACATCAAAAGGAAGATGGAGAAAGCGGCGGAAAACTTAGATTTTGAAAAGGCGGCTCTTTTGAGAGACCAGATTCAGGCAATAGAGAGGGTCATCGAGGGGCAGAGAATCGCTACCACCGTAAGGGGCGAGCAGGATGTTATTGCCTTCGCCAGTGAGCGAGACCAAGCCTGTGTCCAGGTCTTCTTTATTCGTGGTGGTAAGCTGATTGGGCGGGAGAGTTTTATTTTGCAGGGCACCAGTTCCGAGAAGCCAGAACAGATTATGACCAGTTTCGTCAAGCAGTTTTATGGTTCCGCCCCCTATATCCCCCCCGTATTGCTACTCCAGCACCCGGTAGAGGACAGGGCTGTTATCGAGAACTGGCTGCAGAGCAGAAGGGGGAGTAAGGTTCATATTCAGGTACCACATCGGGGCAATAAAAAACAGCTGGTGGATATTGCTATTCAGAATGCCGAGCAGGGTTTACAGCAACTCAAGATTAAACAGCAAGCCGTTCCCTCAGCGCTGACCGAAGCTCTGGCTGAAGTACAAAGGGAGCTACGCCTGCCCCGGCTGCCTTTACGGATGGAATGCTATGACATCTCCAATATACAGGGGCAAGCCGCCGTGGGCAGTATGGTGGTCTTTGATAAGGGAAAGCCAAAGCCATCTCACTACCGGCGCTTCAGAATTAAGACCGTTTCCGGGGCGGACGACTATGCCATGCTTCAGGAAGTGCTCCGACGGCGATTTAAGAGGTTAAGCCCCCAGGGTAGCGACACCTCTGCCCCGGATACCTTCGCGGTGGTGCCTGACCTCATCCTTATTGACGGTGGTAAGGGACAGCTTAATGCTGCCCTTTTGGCAATGAAAGAAGTGGGAGCCGATTCGATACCTGTCGCCAGCCTGGCCAAGGAAAATGAGGAAATCTTCATCCCCGGGCAATCTGAGCCTATCCGCCTGCCCGGTAGCTCACCCGGGCTCCAATTGGTGCAACGCCTTAGAGACGAAGCCCACCGCTTCGCTTTAGGCTATCACCGAAAAATCCGCCGCAAGGAGACCTTCGCCTCCTCTCTGGATGGCATTCCCGGCATCGGTGCCAAGCGCAAGCGAGCTCTCCTGAAACAATTTGGCTCGGTTCAGGCAATCCGTGAGGCTTCCGTAAAAGAGCTAGCCGCCGTTAAAGGCATGACACAAAGTGCAGCACGGAAGGTGAAGGAGTATCTATGAAATTCTTTGGTAACCTGTCCCCCTTACCCCTCTTCATTTCCTGGGATCAAACACTCATTTGACAGGATACATCGCTAACTGCCTATCAGGCTGGTACCTGCTGACACTGCTACTACTATTAATTAGAGTGCTATGATGCTGAATATGGGTGAGAGCATATCAATCTTCTTCCCCGTCCCTTCCTTGAATTGCAACAACAAGGAGGTAAGAGATGTCTTAACTGAATTGACCAGAGCCACTAACATGAGGATATGATTTTAAGGAGGGTATATGATACAGATTGTAAAAACGGATAAAGGTTATGTTTCAGGCACGATAATCGGTGAGCCCGGGAAAGAAGTATCTATCTTCCGTGGAATCCCGTACGCAGCGCCTCCGGTTGGTGGTCTACGGTGGAAACCGCCCCAGCCTGTCGAACCTTGGGAAGGTATTCGAGAATGTACCCGATTCAGTGCCATATCACCACAGGTTGAGCCGGCTGGTATGTCTTCAGGGTTTCCTTTAAGCGAGGATTGCCTCTATCTTAATGTGGTTACTCCAGCCCGGCAGCCGGACGAAAAACTCCCCGTCATGGTCTGGATGCACGGCGGGGGGTACTCGATGGGATGTGGCAATGACAGAATATGGAATAACTACCGCCTGCCTCAATATGGTGTGGTGGTGGTTACTCTGAATCACAGGCTTGGGTTATTCGGACTGCTCGCCCATCCAGCTCTTTCAAAAGAATCGCCAGAGGGCGTTTCGGGCAACTACCTGTTCCTTGACCTCATTGCCTCCCTCAAGTGGGTGCGGGACAACATTGCGGCGTTCGGCGGCGACCCGGACAATGTCACCATCTTCGGGGAGTCCGGTGGCGGAGCCAAGGTGTCCATTATGATGTTGTCGCCTCTCGCCAAAGGGTTGTTCCATAAGGCTATATGTGAAAGCGGTACCTCCCTGGCGATACTGACTGGCAAACCCCTGGCGGATATCGAAAAGAGCGGGAAAGCGCTCTTTGAAAAGCTGGGAATAGACTCATCCGATGACCCGTTGGCACAGGTGCGTGCCTTGCCCTTTTCAAAAATACTCGAAGCCAATCAGGCATTGGAACCGCCCCGCACCGCCCCGGGTAGCCCCCCGGCCTTCGTATGGGATGCCGCCGTGGATGGCTGGTTATTGCCGGAGAGCCCCGCAAAGATGTTCAAATCCGGCTCCTGCAATGCTGTACCACTGATAGTATGCGCCAACTTGGGTGAGCTGGTTGGACCCGGGGGACTGGTCATACCATTTCTCATTCCAGCTTATATCGATATGCTTAATTCTGTTATCAGGCAGGGATGCAACGGGTATGCCTGCATCTTCGACCAGGTACCTGCTAACTGGAGGAAGCAAGGCGGTGTTTCGGTACATTCTATCGAGCTTCCGTACGTCTTCGGTGACTGGGATAATTCAACAGGATGGTGGAAGTCTATCGCTATGTTTGTTCAGCAACTTGGGGTAAAGAACACAAATATAGAGCTTACGGAAACCGACAGGATAGTATCCGAAACCATGATGGAATTATGGACTAGCTTTGCCAGAACCGGAGTCCCGAAGGCGAAAGGAGTCAAAAACTGGCCCGCATATTCTGCCAAGACTGACATGTACCTTTATATTTCAGGAACGCCGGAAGTAAAATCGGGCTTTTCGCGAGTAGGCCAGAAGTAAGCGGATTAGTCTAACTAGAGAGGAATGGCGTTTTGGGTAAATTACTGAAAGGCAAATCCGCTGTTTAGCCAGTGGAGGACGCGGTATAGGCAGGGGAATAAGCTGCAGCCCGTTCCCTGTGTAAATCTCTCGTATAAAGCCATTGAAGCCTCCGGTCGGATAGTATAAAGCAGTATATTGTGTGCCCATCAGTGGGGGACTAAATCTAAAGCATGCCGGTCAAATCTTCCAGTCCAAGCTCAATTAACTTGCTTCTGGTGGGCACTCCTTGGCTGATGTCCCAGCCGTGCTCATCGTAGTAATCATCGAGCGTTGCTTCAAAGTCATCCTGGGTAACCGGCTGACCAAAGTAGTCCTTGAGACGGCTCTCAGCCATTGCTTCAGCCCAAAGTCCCGGTAACTTATCGTCGTTCCTGTTGATGCCTTCTCTGGTGTTCAGGAGTTTCCCCAGATTCCAGATTCTTTCACCTTTTCTCTTAAGCTCCTCGGCAGTAACTTTGATGCCAGTCACTGTGGTGTACAGCTCAGCCAGCGTTCTCAGGCTGTAAATTTGCGGGATACCTGATGACCATGTTACACAGGTGCCCATCGCCCAATATACGCTTTCGGCATCTTCGACGTGTTTTGTCAATCTGCCGGTATTGAAACTGTCCTTACTGAATACTCTGTCTATATCTTCAGGGGACATCGCTATACCACGGCACCACTCCTGTATTCTTTCAATAGGTTGGTCGGGCATGATGGTTACTGGATGCAGCTCAGCGCCGGGCTTGGTATTCACTATCTCGGCAAATGTTACCGGACTCAAGGAACTCGTCCGGGCGTCGAAAAAAGTGGAAGTGCCCTTGATTATCTGGTAGCCGTCCTCATCCCTGTCCGGGTCTATTCCGAACCTGTCGGCAAGGGCAAACCATCCGTTCGCCATAACATCGCCTATACCGTCCCGGTTAATTATCTTATCTGTTAGTTCCAGAAAAGCCTTTGTGTTGCCCCTTTTTAATACCAGACCATCTATATCCCCTTCGGTAATTATGCCACGCTCATATATCCCGCTGAGAAATCTCAGCATTCCGATAATGGTCCTGAAATCGATACCGGCTCTGTCGCACACCTCGACAAGCCTCATCGCATTCCGATAGTCATTTATCCCTATCCATTCGCCAAAGAGCGTGTAATGAAAACTGGAGCCGAGTATGCCGCCGGCGAATTCACCGTCTTTAATAACATGTGTCGGTTTGCAGGCAAAGATACAATTGTGGCATCCGGACCTGCCAACTAATGTGTCGCTGGATATGTTCGCTGGGTAGTAAGTGTCCTGATGCTGGATCGGAGTTCGGCGTGACGTCATAGCTCTCTGCATTTGAAAGAAGCGGGAATTCATAGCTTCCCGAACGAATCCGGAAGCCATAATTTTTAGATTTTCTCTATCCCATACGTTTATTTTCCCGGTGCCGAGGACTATGATAGCCTTTAAGTTCTTGGAACCCATCACTGCAGCACCGCCGTTTCTACCGATGTGGGATTGCTTGTCAATCCAGCCGATTGAGTAAGGAATAAGGTTTTCCCCCGCTTTACCGATGGCGATTATGCCGCTGCCTTTGTAACGACCGGTCAGTTGGTCAGTTGTTTCATAGATATCCTTTTTGTCCCACAGGTCTGCAGCGTCACACACTTCCACATCTTCGTCTATTATCTTCAGATAGGCAGGTTTGGCAGATTTCCCTGTAATCACAATATGGTCGTAACCAGCCCTCTTCATCATTAGGCCGAAATAACGAGTCCCGCCACATGAACGCGGTACGTAATATTTTGTCTCATTTTTTGCCGCTGAGGCGACGGATTTCGTATGCATTTCTATTTTTGCGGCACCGGGGACTCCGGTGCCTATCAGGGGACCGGCACTGATGATAATCGGGTTCTCCGCCGATAAAGGTTCAATACCCGGTGATAGCATATCGCATAGCATCCTTTCGGCGATGCCGCAACCACCTATATATTTTTCAGCCATATTTAGGTCTAGCGGTTCGGTACTGCTTTTCCTGCTCGTCAAGTCTACACGTAGAATCTTCCCTGCATATCCGTAATATGACATTGTCACCCCCCTCATTTATACCGGGCTTTATCGGTCTTTTAAAAACTCGGAAGGATTACTCCCTGATTAAGTAAACTTTTTTGCAGGGCTTTGATATTGACATCTCTCACGCTTACTCCGCTGTCAAGCGCTATCGCCGCCGCGGTCCCGGCTGCCTGCCCGAAGCAGAGGCAGTGAGGAATCAGATTGAAGTGGGTGTTGACGGAGTCCTCGGACGAGAAAGCACGGCAGGCGACAAGCAGACCTTCGACATTTTTCGGCACCAGGCTGCGGTACGGAATATACATCTTGGGGTATCGGTGGGAAAGTTCACCCCGGTCATTACTGGCGAAAACAGCTATCGTATCCTCGAAAGGTTTGTCTGTGTTCATGTCATCCTCGGTCAGCACATATTCGCCGACTACCCGTCTGCCGCCGGTAGTACCGAGCTGCGGAGCTGTCTGCATAATGTAACTCTTTTCATATCCCGGGACGTATTTCTTGAGAAACTCCCAAGTGATGAGCGCTCTTTTCCGGGTATCGATGTCTATCCGCGTCATTTCTTCGACATCTGTCTGGTCTTCAGCGGGTATATGGGGGTGGAACCAGATCACACTTTCCTGGTCTTTCAGCAGACTGCGGAAGTGGCTGGCAAACCCGCGCTTCTCGGTGAGTTCTTTCATAAGTTCATTGTATTTCTCGGGCTGGGCTGCTTTGAACTCATCTTCTTTTGCGTTATCGACATTGGTTATCCAGAAGCAGAAAGCCAGGTTGGCAATCCTGCTGGGGCGCTTGATTTCTGTGATTACGTCGGCTCCGGAGGGTATCAGAAGGTCACCATCGCCGGTGGAATCGATTACCACTTTAGCAAGTACCGCCTGCCTGCCGGACTTACTTTCAAAGATAACGCCCCTGACCCTGTTCCCCTCCATAATAGGTTGTGTACCCCACGAATGGAGGTAAAGCTTTACTCCTGCCTCCTGTACCATATCATTAAGCTCATCCTTGAGCACCTCCGGGTCGACAAGGGCAGAATATAATACTATCTCTTTACCCAGTCTTTTATTATCACGCACGTAGAAATGACGCAGATTGGCCTTGAGATAATAATCGACCACTTTTCTTTCAGAAGTGCCCCAGTCCGATTTTTTAGGATATGAAACGGCTCCTCTGACGTCCAACCTGTCTATAATCTCCTGAACGATACCGGCAATATGCTGCTCTCCATAAATATCACTGAGGTTTGGTATGATATTGACCAGTCCTCCCGTAGCCATTCCCCCGAGGTGTCCATACCTTTCGATAAGCACGGTATCTGCTCCCGCCCTTGCCGCGCAGACGGCTGCGCCTATCCCTCCTGGACCTCCGCCGACTACCACCACGTCAGCCTCGTAACATACCTTCGTTTCCCTTGCAGGTTCTGTAATAGTTTTTACCGACAAATTCTTATTCATAATCGCACCTCGTTCCCATACTGATTTGTATACTCCACTAATCCGTAAAGCGCGGAGCCCCGGGAACGGCATCCTTCAGGGGTGGTTTCACCGGTTCTATTTCAGGAACGTCTGGTATTACCGGCAACAGCAGATGGGACGGGTGTTCGGCATCGTGGTAGATGGAAACCTCCGCTTTGACCGGTGACAGCGGTGTTTCCACGTATCCCGACGAACTGTCCCAGGTGGAGTATAAAGCATCATCACTGGCAATCTTCAGCCATATCCTGCATCCCTTTCTGAATGTTTTGAAGACAGGCTGCATTTCAATCTGGAATTCATATATCGTATTCGGCTTGATATCTTCAGGATTCCGATAAGGATGCCAGGGCATCCCCGGTCGGGACATACTCTCGTCAACCCGTCTATACTTGGCTTTCAGAGAGCCCCAGCTCCATATTTGAACTTCCCGAGGCGTCCACGGGTCGTTTACCTCCGGTTTAATTTCTGGACTACCGGTTACGGGATTCAGAGGCACGCCATCGGGTACCATCTCTCCCATCTTGACAAAGAACGACCAGTCGGAGGTGACTTCTTCAGTAGTGGAAGCGTAAAGGGTAAAACTAACAGGTCCCCATATCCTGAGGTCTTCTTCAAGGGGTGGCGAAAGATAGACAATATGCCGCGGCTTCTCTGGCGACCGTACGGGGGCGGTTATTCCGTATGAGGCTATCAGGGATGTATTCAGGCTGAGATTATGGTAAATGTCTGGTTTCTCCTTCCCCGGTGGAGTCCGGCTGAGATTCCCGTGTACCTCTTCTCCGGTTCTTCCACGCAGGTATAACTTCGTCCATTGTGTGCGTTTCAGGGGGAATTCGTTTTCGTACCGCCATTTACCGGTTCCGTTATCATAGATAGCCACTTCCGGTTCATCCATGATGCCGGTATCGATCCCCTTCAGCCAGTAGTCAAGCCAGCGGAGAATGTACTGGTTAAAGGAAGTGGTCTCAAATATCCAAGGCTGGTAATTCTCGTTTGTCCACGGAGTGATTATCAGTTTCTTGGGCGATTTTATATCAGCGTAGGAACGGAGGTGGTAAATTGCGTGAAGCCGGTTGGGAGTCTGAACCAGGTTAAGCACCGGGACTTTTATCTTCTGGATGTTTCTCCAGCCACGACCGTGTTCCCACCAGAACGGACCGTCCTCGACATGGGAGAAGATTTCAGCAATGACGTTCATCGGCGGTTCCTTGCCTTTGACGGGTCCCGGCCATATGGCTGCCATTATAAGACCTGACACCAGTTGTAGAACGAAAGGTCGGCGCAGAACTCCTCCCGGATAGCAGAGGCCGCGGTAGTTGTCTGTTGTCCCCAGCACCACCAGGGCTTTCAGATGCGGTGGATTCAGGGGGGCTGTTATCCACTGCATGACCCCGTATCCGGAAGCTCCCATCATGGCAACATTGCCATTGCACCAGGGCTGTGCGGCAATCCATTCGATGATGTCATAGCCGTCTTCCGCCGCAACTGAGCCGTGAAAGGTGAATTTACCCTGGTTAAACCCGCTGCCTCTCTCCGCAACCTGGACGCAAACATACCCATTCGGGCAGTAGAAAGACGGTCTGGCACTCTCGAAGAAGCGTTCCTTCTGGAATGGTGAGTAGGCAAGGATTGCCGGCCAAGGCCCCTTACCGACAGCGGGTCTGTATATATCGAGGGCCAGTCTTACTCCGTCACGCATCGGGGCAGGAACGTTTTTCTCAAGAATTACTCCTTCGGGGACGGGATTGGGATAAGTGATATTGTAATCATCCCTTTTCATTAACGACTCCTGAGTAATATAGTAGGTCTGATTTACTCCTGCAGGCTGCGGTTTTAAATGCCTATATATTAAACGAACTATCCAGTTTCAGCAAGTAATTTCGGGCGAGAAAAGGTTGCTCAAGTGGGCAGGACGACGGACATCACGGAGCCCATGCGAGAGATAGCCGGAAGAGCAAAGCCCATCGGTGCCGGCTGGGGAGACCCGGGTTCCTTGACCATACTCAAGTTCCTGCTCAAGCACTACTTCGACAGAGTTGCGCGAATACTCATTAGCGGTCTTTGAGTAACGACCTGGCTTTTTTGTTAATTCACACCTGACGCCGTAGTTTCCAGAGTAGATGGACGCGTCCTATTTATAAATTCTGCGGACTCTACTGCCCGCATTTCTTGCCCCCTGTTTTCATGATGCCATTCTTAAGACCTTTGAGCCGCGGATCTTACCGCTCTTTAGTTCGGTGAGCGCCTTATTCGCCTCTTCAAGCTTGAACTCCTGAATCTCAGGTTCAATGTGCATCTTGGCGGCTAAGTCCAGGAACTCTTCGGCATCCTGTCGGGTTACATTGGCTACGGTTTTAATTTCTTTTTCCAGCCAGAGGTGTTTCGGATAGTCCAGCTTCAGAAGAAATTCCTTATCTATTTCCTCTTTTCTGATAAGATTGATAACCAATCTGCCGCCCTTTTCCAGGTTTTCCAGGGCATACACGGTTGGTTTCCACGCCGGGGTGCTATCAATGGCGCAGTCCAGCTTTTCTGGGGTCTTGTCTTCAATATCCCCCACCCAGTCAGCCCCCAGCTTTCTGGCCAGCTCTCTCTCCGCAGGATTCCGGCTGATGGCGAACTTCTTGGAATGGGGGAACTTGAAATTGGCCATCTGGATTACCAGGTGGTGGGCTGACCCAAAACCATAAAGACCGAGGGTTTTGCCATCCTCCATACCGCTAAGCTTCAAAGAACGATAGCCGATTACCCCGGAGCACATTAAGGGAGCCGCTTTGACCAGGTCGGTAAAACTATCTGGAATTCTATGGAGAAAGTCTTCGGGGAATATCATGTATTCAGCGTAGCCACCGTGGGCATGGCAGCCAGTGCCCTGAAACCCCTCACACAGGTTCTCCCTGCCTTCCCGGCAGAAGCGGCAGTGGCGGCAACTGGAATATATCCAGGTGCCGCCGACTCGTTCCCCGGTTTTGAATCTGGTCACTTCAGCCCCAAGGTCTTCAACTATGCCCACCGGCTGATGTCCTGGAATTATTGGCAGTTTTGGCGGTGAGATCCTGCCCTCTATCTGGTCAAGTTCAGTACGGCAGATACCACAGGCAACAACCCTAACCAATATGTCTTTTGGCCCGGGCTTTGGAACTGGTAAATCAACCAGTTCGAGAGGTTCCGCTTTTAGTGGCAGGTCTTTCCGCTGTCGCCCTCTCCCTTCCAGCTCGATTTCGCAGATTTCCTTCAGAATCATTGCTTTCATTTCCCGATATCCTTTCTCCCATTCCTTTCGGCTGGACACGCGGAAACCCAGGATTATAGACTGGCACGATGTAAAACTCACCAGCGGGGTCTCCGCGGGAAGCCCGCCAAAGTAAAGAATACCACACCGCGAATCCCAAAAGAAATACTCCCAGCGAGGCATTCAGCCTCAAGCGCCCGCTGTCAGAGCGCGGGGGGTTAACTTCGAATTTAACCAGAGACGCCTTGTTCATCCCTGTTCCTAACCAAGGTCAGGCTAAGATGTGTTTGATGCTGTCAGACATAGTTGGTTCAAATACGCTAGCGTGACAGAGGTCGTAACAGACATGATTTCTGAGATTCCAGCCTTTATGCCTGACGCTATCGTTGTGTTGACGGTTGATTTCTGGTTTAATTAAGACACCATGGAGAAAGGAGATAAAAAAATGGCAAAAACAAAATACGGGAAATATATTTACAAATATGACTCAGAATTCCAGCATCCTCTGGGCCCCATGCTGGCACGGATGGACAGCAATACCTTTAAGGGATGCCAGTTCTATATGGTACACTGGATAATGCCGGGTAAAGAGGCTCTCTTCGAAGACAGACCGTATGCGGGTCACCCGCCGCATATCCACCGGGATGCCGAGCTCCTCTTCCACATTGGCACCGACCCGAACAATCCGCGAGACCTCGGTGGCGAGGCGATTATCTATCTTGGGCCAGAACTGGAGAAACATATAATCACGGAGACCTGCGTGATATGGATCCCGCCGAATTTCATTCATGCGCCGTGGAGACCTGTCAATACGAGAAGACCGTGGATATTCATCGAGGTAAACCAGGGTCCATTTCATACCGAGAAATCATTTAGACAGCTACTACCCAAAGATGAAAGGGAGAGAATAGACTGGGCTAACAGGTGGAAGGATGAGGGCTACGATTAGTATTAGAATGACATAAAATCATTTTCAGTTTTAATTTAAGGAGACTAGTATGGTAGGAATGGATAACCTGAAGAACATCGTGCGCGAGCCTAATGTTGTTGAGCTGAAGCCCTGGAAATCCATCCACGACGAAATTAGAGAGCCGATGGTTACGGGACTGGGGAATGTTGAGATCCCCGAATCTGTCCTTTCAATGGGTTTTGCCCATATCACCGAGCCGGTCTGCATGGGCTTGCCGACTCATAAACATCCCTTCGACCAGTGGGTCTACCTCATTGGCGATAGCAATAATTTCGCTGAATTGGACGCCGATATTGAAATGACGCTCGGTGATAAAATCGTTAGAATCAATTATCCCTGTTACATCTTCATCCCCAAGGGTGTCATGCATTGTCCTCTGGATGTAAAACGCGTTGGCAAACCTTTTATCTTTATTGATGCCAGGATTACTGAAGAGGCATCCGTACGCCCCACCAGTGTCAAGAAACACGCTCCGGTCAAGTACATTGCTAGAAAGAAAAACTAAACTTCGCTCGTAGACTCGCCCTTCTCGAGGATTGTTAAAATAGCCTCTCTAATTTGATATAATGCCCTCTGGCAAGCAGAGGTTCGCTGAAGTGTTTGCTGTCGAAGTAGACAACGTAACCAAGCGGTATGACCACCGGGCGGTGGTAGACGATATCTCTTTCTCGGTTAACCATGGCGAGATATTTGGGCTGATTGGGCCTAATGGCGCCGGTAAAACAACTACGATAAGGATGATGATGGACATTATCAAACCAGACTCAGGTAGTATCAGAGTCTTTGGTGAAACGCTGGGTGAGTCCACCAAGAACCGGATAGGATACCTACCTGAGGAGAGAGGTCTGTATAGAAAACTGAGCGTCATAGATTCTATCACCTACCTCGCTTCATTAAAGGGTATCAACCGGGAACTAGCCAGAGATAGAGCCAGCGAGCTGTTAAAACAGGTAGATATGCTGGCGCATCAGGAAAAGAAGATTGAGGCATTGAGTCGGGGCATGGGGCAGATTATTCAGTTCATCGTTACCATTGTCCACGACCCGGAGCTGGTAATCTTGGATGAGCCATTCGCCGGTCTGGACCCGGTCAATACTGAGTTGCTTAAAGAGATGATACTTGACCTGAGGAGTAGAGATAAAGCGGTGATTCTAAGCACCCACCGGATGAATGAGGTGGAGGAACTCTGTGACCGTGTTCTAATGATAGACAAGGGGAAACAGGTTTTGTACGGTGGTATAGCTGAAATCAAATCTAAGTATCAAAGTAATTCAATCCGTCTGGACTATCAAGGGCACCTTGCTGACATGCCGGGTGTTGTGGCGGTACATCACCATCGGAACTATGCTGAACTCATTCTCGATGCCGGGACAACGCCACACGAGGTTCTCAAGCAACTGGCGGCCACCGGTATTACGGTAAGGCGTTTTGAAATTATGACGCCGTCTCTCAACGAGATATTCTTAAAGATAGTCGGTAGAGAGGAATGAACAAGACGATATTGATAATCAGGCATGAATTCAAGCGGATGGTAACCAGGAAGCTATTTATCATCCTCACCTTAGCCTTTCCGCTACTTGGCCTGCTGGCAATAGGCCTTTCCCAGGTCTTCAGCAATATTAGCCGACCAGCTACCGAGGAGAAGGCGTTCGGTTATATTGATGAGGCTGGCGGGTTTGGCAGTTTTACCGAGCAAGAAGGGGTGTCCCTCATACCATTCGATACACAGGACTCAGCGACACAAGCCCTGATAAGGGGTGAGATTACCGAGTATTTCGTCATTCCCGAGGATTATCTTACCACCGGCGTAGTCTTTAGATATACCCTGGCGCGAGAGCTGGAGATACCGGATAGAACTCAGCGAGTGATAAATGATTTCCTAGTGAGTAACCTTTTGAAGGAGAAGATTACCCCACAAATCATCAACCGAGTAAAGGCGCCGATGCAACTGGTGACCACCAGACTTACCCCGACGGGAGAGATAGCCACCGAGCAAGGCGGGCCTGAAGCATTTGTCGTCCCGTACTTTTTCAGTCTTTTGCTGATGCTATCTATCTTCTTTTCTGCCGGCTATCTTCTTGAAGGGCTCAGTGAAGAGAAAGAAAACCGTATCATGGAGATATTGCTCTCGTCGGTCTCACCAACCCAGCTACTGGCGGGTAAGGTTCTCGGTCTCGGGGCTAGCGGGCTGATTCAGATACTTGTCTGGCTCGTCTCAGCACCCCTGCTCTTACGCATAGCCTCAGCGACAATAGGCGGTCTTATCAGTTCACTTCAAATTCCAACAAGCCTTGTTATCCTAGGTGTAGTATATTTTGTCCTCGGCTATTTATTGTTTGCCATACTCCTGGCAGGCGCTGGTGCCATCAGCCCAACCGTGCGCGAGGGACAGCAACTCTCCACGATATTCACTCTTGTTGCGGCATCACCGTTCTGGTTCCTTCCCTTTATCATCGAGAACCCTGGGCACACCATTGTCAAGGCGTTTACTGTCTTCCCTCTTACCGCTCCGGTAACAGTGATGGCACGGCTAGGCTTGGCTGACATTGCCCTCTGGGAACTGAGCCTCAGCATTGCCCTACTCGCTGTGTCTGTAGCTGGAGGACTACTTGTAATAGCCAAGGTCTTCAGGATATACCTGCTGATGTATGGCAAAAGGCCCGGCCTCGGTGAAGTCATTCGCAGTCTCAAGAATGCCTAACCCGTGATGTGAACGACCTTATCGCTATGGACAAACTTATATATAAGCTGGTAAGTAGTGATGATGAGTTAGAAGGGGCCTTCGCCGTCAGGAGGCAGGTTTTTGTGGAAGAGCAAGGTATCCCGGAAGACGTAGAATTAGATGAACATGACAGGGAAGCACTGCACATGGTGGCCAAGGACGGGGATAGGGTTATCGGCACTGCCCGGGTCCTGTTTTTATCCGCTGGGCTAGCCAAGATAGAAAGAATGGCTGTCTTAAAACCTTTCCGCCGTAGCGGAATCGGAAGGAGAATCATTTCCTTCCTGAGTGAAGAACTGAAGAATAGACAGATAAAGCAAGTGGTTCTCCATGCCCAATATCCCGTGGTTGCCTTCTACAAGGCGTGTGGCTTTGAGGAGGTAGGCTCACCTTTCTGGGAGGTTGGCATCAAACACGTAAAGATGCAGAAAGAGCTTTGACCCAAGACTGGCCCGATGGTAAAATGAGAAAATTTTGAATGCAATCTTAGGGAAAGGAGAAAGAAATGGCTGGAGGGTACATGGGAAAACTCCTGTTCGTGAACCTTTCGACGGGACAGATAAAAGAGGAAACACCCGACGAGAAGCTCTATCGAAATTTTATCGGGGGCTATGGTATTGGTGCCAGGGTTCTTTACAGCCGACAGAAGGGAGGGGTTGATGCGCTCGGACCAGAAAATATCCTGGGACTGGTTACCGGTCCGTTTACTGGCAGTCCTGCCATTGGTGGCGCCCGCTATCAGGCAGTGGGGAAATCGCCGCTTACCGGTGGGTGGGGAGATGCCAATTCCGGAGGGGATTTTGGCCCTCATCTCAAGTTTGCCGGCTATGATGGCGTGTTTTTCGCCGGCATTTCCGAGAAGCCAGTCTACCTCCTGATTGACAATGGTAAAGCCGAATTGAGAGACGCCTCTCACCTCTGGGGAAAAGATACCTATGAGACTGAGGACACGCTGAAAACTGAACACGGTGGGACCGCCAGTGTTGTTTGCATAGGGCCGGCGGGAGAGAAACTCTCCCGCATTGCCTGCATCATCTCCCATAAAGGAGATGCGGCCGGGCGGTCGGGACTGGGGGCGGTGATGGGCTCCAAGAAACTCAAGGCGGTGGTCGCTAGGGGAGACAAGAAGGTACCTATAGCCGATGAGGAGGCAGCTAATAAAATAAGGCAGGAGCAATTGGAGGGGCTGAAGAAGACCCCATTTTTGGAGCGATTTCACCAGTATGGCACCAGCGGGCACGGCGACACCTCAGCCCATAGCGGCGATACGCCGGTCAAGAACTGGGGAGGTATCGGTGTTATTGAATTGCCTGATGTCTCGGGTCTCCACAGGGACAAAATGATAGCCAATGTAAAAAGCCGGTTTGGTTGCTGGCGCTGTCCGGCTGCCTGTAAAGCCAGCCTGAAAGAAGGGACCGGCGAGTACAGGTACCCGGAAGGTAATCAGAGGGTGGAATATGAGACCATCGGGGCGTTTGGTGCTAACTGTCTTAATACTAATGCTGAGGCAATAGCTATGGCTAGTCACTGGTGCAACAGCTATGGGATGGATACCATCTCCGCCGGGACCGTTATCGCTTTTGCCATGGAGTGCTATGAGCACGGTATCATTACTGAGGCGGATACGGATGGCATTCAGCTCACCTGGGGCAACCATCGGGCACTTGTCGCTATGGTGGAGAAAATGGTGAAGCGTGAAGGCTTCGGCGATGTCTTGGCTGATGGCGTGAAGCTAGCCGCCGAGAGGATTGGCCGGGGAGCCAAGAAATATGCGGTACATATCGGGGGTCAGGAGCTGGGGATGCACGACCCTAAGCTTCCTGGACTGCGCCACGCCGGAATGGCTTCTGTCGCTGCATACAAGATGGATGCTACCCCCGGTCGGCACACGCAGGACTTCGGGCCTTCCAGCTTCATGAGCCACCTTGTCAACGCCACAGGTAACTGCATGATAATCTTCGGAATGGGAATGGACCGTGGTACCTATGCTGAGAAAATGATGAGGGCTATAACCGGGTGGGACTGCTCGTTGAATGAACTGCTTAAAGCAGGCGAAAGGATTGCCAATATGAGGCATGTCTTCACCTTGCGAGAGGGCATCAATCCTCTGGAACGCAAGGTGCACGGCAGGATAATTGGCCGACCTCCTCAGAGTGATGGGCCTTTGGCTGGGGTGTCGCTGGACATTGAAGCGGAAACATACTGGAACCTGGGGGCCCTTGATTGGGACCGGGTGACAACTAAGCCGAGTCGGAATAAACTGCTGGAACTGGGCTTGGATGATGTGGCTGAGGAGCTCTGGCCGCCGCAGCAAATGCCCAGATTCAGGCCCGGGTGATATTGCCGGACGATTCAATGCCAGCTCTGGAGAAGATAGCAGGTAGAGAAAACGGCCGCGCTTTATAAGTTCAACGTCAATGGCATTTTCTACTTTGACGGCGATGAGAAAAGCATGCCGTTGTGGTCTGTCGACCGGTACACGTTAAGGCGGAGGCGAGAAAGGGTGCAGGGGGACAGGTTATTGCCGCACAAGTTGCGGAAGAAGCTAAGATTTGCTAAACTAGGCTGAGCTGGAGACAGGGGGCCGTTAGCTCAGTAGGCAGAGCACCTGACTTTTAATCAGGTGGTCGCAGGTTCGAGACCTGCACGGCTCACCAGACTCAGTTGAGGGCTTCCAGAACGGCGGAATTCCCCGAATCAGCGTGTCACTCTTTAACTCACACTCTTGTAAATCTTCAGCTAGGGATAGCAGATGTTCGGTTGGATGCCTTCACGCCGGCAGAGGTCTCTAATGGGAGTATCGCGGCGGAACCCCTCAAGTACAGGTCAGGAACCGGGGTGCCACTTCCGGAATATCCCTATGAGCCAGGTAGACCTTACCTCGCCTTTGGGCTGGAACCCCCTGAGCACAGCCGATGACACAACCCCCGTGTCCCGTGTCATGCCGCTGGCCTGCTCCGGTGATGGGCGGTGATGCCAACATGGACGGCAAGGTGAATGCCCTTGACATTACGAGGGTGGAAAGAATAATCGCCGGGCTAGACCCTATCACATATGTGAGGTAAGAATAGATGCTTAGGAGGAGTGTTGGGCAATAGCTCGGTTACCTTTACAATGGACGTCTGTTGGCATATAATTGAAAGTGCGTAAGAGGATGCTACGGCGTTACTGGATGAGGTATTACCAGCGGGAAAAGTGTTCGAAAAACGCCGATTTTGTCAACTTTAACTAAAAC
>Ga0129301_1000065_pt1 | contig 48489 bp, 40 predicted proteins | sample ConPoolayeHmetaG_FD_94489 | JGI IMG/M metagenome (GOLD analysis project Ga0129301, IMG submission 94489) | Hot spring microbial mat communities from California, USA to study Microbial Dark Matter (Phase II) - Cone Pool mat layer H metaG ...
ATCGCCGACCTGGTGCACCGCCTGCTCGCCTTCGGCCGGGGCGCACTGGGGCCGCAGCGGGGGCGGCTCCTGCTCTCGGTGAGCGTGGCCAGCTTCGTGCCCAAGCCGCACACGCCTTTCCAGTGGATGCCCCAGGACCCGATCGAGACCCTGGAGCGCAAACAGCGCCTCCTTCAGGGGTCCCTCCGGGGGCGGGCGATCAAGCTCTCCTGGAGCGACCCGCGGGCGAGCGCGCTGGAGGCCGCCATCTCCCGGGGTGATCGGCGCCTGGGGCGGGTGATCGAGGCGGCCTGGCGGCTAGGGTGTCGCTTCGACGCCTGGGGCGAGCAGTTCCGCTTCGACCGCTGGGAGCAGGCCTTCGGGGAGGCGGGCTTGGCGCTGGAGGACTACGCGAACGCGCGCCTCAGCTTCGAGGAGCCGCTGGCTTGGGACCACATCGGATGCGGCCCGGGCCGCGCCGCGCTGCGGGCGGAGGCCGAGCGGGCGCTCGCCGGAGGAGCAGACTAGGTGGGGCAGTACGTGTGCCGCTATCGCAAGGGCGAGCAGGTGCGGTGGCTCTCGCACCTCGATGTGAAGCGCACGCTCGAGCGAGCGATGCGGCGGGCCGAGCTGCCCCTGGAGCTGACCAAGGGCCACAACCCCCGACCGAAGCTGAGCCTCGGGCCGCCCCTGCCGCTGGGCGCGACCGGGGAGGGGGAGCTGTTGGCCCTGCACCTGAGCGCGCCAATGGACCCCGGCGAGCTGAAGGCGCGGCTGAACGCGCAGTTGCCGGCGGGCCTCGAGGTAGTAGATGCCTGGTCGCTTCCGGGGTATAGGAAGAAGGAGACCTTCGGGGAGGTTGACGTGGCCGAGTACGAGGTGAGGGTGCGGGCCGGCTGGGAAGAGGCGGACCTGTCGGCCCGTATCTCGGAGCTGCTGGCGCGCCAGGAGCTGGTGGTGCAGCGGGGAGGGGAGCGGCCGGAGCGGGTGGTGGACGTGCGCCCGCACATCCTGAGCGTGCGGGTGACAGAGGCGGGGGAGAAGGAGGCGGCGCTGTTGATGCGCCTGCGCACCGGGAGCCACGGGGGGGCGCGGCCGCAGGAGGTGTTGTCGCTGCTGGGGGTTGATGAGGGGCGGGTGGTGCGGTGTCACCGGACCGGGCTGTACGCAAGCGCGAAGGAGGCGCCGGCGCGGCCGCGGCCCCGCTGGGGTGCGGGGAGAAGGCGACGAACGAAAGGCGAACGCGGTTGGGAAAAGAGATCATAGTAAACGCGGATGACCTGGAATCGCGGGTTGCGATTCTGGAGAACGGGGTGCTTTCCGAGCTGCACGTGGAGAGGGAGCCCCGGATGGTGGGGAGCATCTACAAGGCGAGGGTGGTCAGCGTGCTGCGGGGCATGGACGCGGCCTTCGCGGATGTGGGGCTGGACAAGAACGTGTTCCTGTGCGCGGAGGATGTGGGGTTTGTGAGCCGGAGCGGGGTGACGACGAGCGGGCTGCCGCGCTCGGCCACCATCGGGGAGCGGCTCAAGGAGGGGCAGCAGGTGGTGGTGCAGATCGTGCGCGCGCCGGTGGGCGGCAAGGGCGCGCGGGCGACCACGCGCCTGGCGCTGCCGGGCCGCTACCTCGTGCTTCTCCTCTCGGACGGGCGCCAGATCGGCGTCTCCCGGCGCATCGAGACCCGGGAGGAGCGGGAGCGGCTGCGCAAGATCGGCGAGAAGCTCCGCCCCAAGGGGATGGGGCTGATCATCCGCACGGAGGCGGAGGGCCGCGGCCAGAAGGACTTGGAGGCCGACCTGAAGGTGCTGCTGGACCTGCGCGAGCGGCTGACGAAGAAGGCCGCCAGCACGCGCGCCCCCGCGCTGCTCCACCAGGACCTGACCCTGACCTATCAGGTGATCCGCGACGTGTTCACCGAGGACGTGGAGCGGCTGGTCATTGACGACCAGAGCGTGTACGAGAACGCGGTGGACCTGGTGCAGCGGCTGGCCCCGCAGCTCCGGCGGCGCATCAAACGCTACCGGGGGAGGCTGCCCATCTTCGAGAAGTACGGCATCGAGAGCGAGATAGACCGCCTCCTGCGGCGCCGGGTGTGGCTCGAGGCCGGGGGCTACATCTCCATTGACCAGGCGGAGGCGTTCACGGCCATTGACGTCAACACCGGGCGCTACACGGGCTCGACCGGCCTCGCCGACACCATCCTGCGGACGAACCTCGAGGCCGCGGAGGAGATCGCGCGGCAGCTCCGGCTGCGGGACCTGGGCGGCATCATCGTCGTTGACTTCATTGACATGGAGCGCAGCCGCGACCAACAGAAGGTGCTCAAGGCCTTCGAGGGCGCCCTCCGCAAGGACCGGCAGAAGACCAAGATCGCCAATCTCACCCTTAGCCCGCTGGGGCTGATCGAGATGACCCGCAAGCGCCGAGGCGAGAGCCTCATGGAGATCCTGACCGAGACCTGCCCCCAGTGCGCCGGGCTGGGCCGGGTGCGCAACAGCCTGACGGTGGCGGCCAAGATTCACCGTGAGGTGCGGCGCCTCGCCGCCGAGCAGAAGGTCAAGGCCTTCGTCGTCCGCGCCGCCCCGCCGGTGGCCGCCCTGCTCATCGGCGCGGACGGGGAGCGCTCCGCCGAACTCGACAAGGCGGTGGGCGGCAAGGTGTACCTGCGGGCCGACGCCCGCCTCGGCCGGGAGGACTACGAGATTGTCCCCACTACCCCCACCAAGGCCGAGGCGCTGGTGACGCTCTACTCCGAGGGAGACGAGGTGCTCGTGGACGCCCTCGACCCCGGGGAGGCGAGCCCGGGAGAGCCGAGGCTGGGCTGGGTGCAGGGGTACCGGGTCGAGGTGGAGGGCATCGCGCCGGGGGAGGGACCCCAGCCGATCATCCTGAGGTCGGCCGGGCACTCCTTTGGCCGCGGCTCGACGAAGAAGGCGACGGAGCAGGCCCAGGCCGCCCAGGAGAAGCCGAAGAAGAAGCGCCGCCGGGGCGGTCGGCGCCAGCGGGCCAAGCGCAAGCCCGAGCAGCCCGAGCCAGCGGCGCCGGAGGCGCCCGAGCCGGCGGCGGCCGCCGCGAAGGAGTCCCCGGCAGCCGAGGCGCCCTCGCCACCGCCCGAGGAGCCGCGGGCCGAGCCGCAAGAGGAGCGCCCCAGGCGCCCGGGTCTACTCCGCCGGGGGGCCCGACGCATCGCGCGGATCCGGCGCTAGCGCACCGGAGCAACCCCCGTTCAGGCACATGAGGCGCGCGTGTCAGCCGGGCGGCACATCGGATGGGTGGATCGGTGCGGACCATGGCCCGCGGTTGACCACAGGCGTGGACAAGCCTGTGGATTTCGCGAGAGAACCGCCACGCGCTCGGAGCCGGTGGTTCTCAGACGGGACAAGGACGGCCGGCCGACGGGGAGCATGTTACACCTCGGGCACAGCAGGGGGCTGAGCGGCGAGCAGCTCAGTGTAGTGGGAGAACGTGGTCACCGGTAGGCCCAGGTCGCGCGCATGGCGGAAGGTGAGCTCGAGCATATGCATCTCGGGGTCGAAGCGGTGCAAGCTCCAGGGGTGCCATACGAGGGTGACGTGCCGGGCCCCGGCCGCGAGCGCCGCCTGCAGGAGCGTGCAGTTGTACGCCGCCTCCTCCTCCGGGGTCTTCATGAGCTCTGTCAGCACCAGCGCTGGGACCGGCGCGGGGAAGAGCTGGAGCCGGGTAGGGCCCCACTCCATGCTCCCCTTGAGCAGGTTGTCGTGCCAGCCGGAGGAGGGGATCTCCCAGAGCTGCGGGAAGCCGTCTTCTGCGTACGTGAAAGCAGGTGCGAAGAGCGCGGGCATGGAGTCCTGGGGCCCCCATAGCAGGGAGCTGAGATAGCGATAGCCCGCCGCCGCGCAGAGCCGCAGCAGCTCCGGCGCGCCCCGCATGCCTGTGGAGAATCCGGTGCTGGGCCGGAAGCCCTGCACCTGGCGCCCGAACGCTTCCTCTAGCCGGCGCTTGCTCTCCAGGATCTCCGGGCCGTGGCGGTCCGCCGGGGCGGCCGGGCCGCACACAGCGTGATCGCGCAGGAGGATGTGGGCCAGGCCATGGCTCGCGATCTCAGCGAGCGGGAGGTCCTCGAGTAGCTCGCGATAGGAGTCACCTTGTTCGTCCAGCAGGCCGGCAACGACGAAGAAGGTGGCTGGGATGCCGTGGCGCCGGTGGACCTCGATGATCCGGCGGATCCCGGCGAGGCAGCCAGGGAGCTCGACATCGTACGCGGGCAGGAAGTGCATCGCTCGTCCTCCGCTCATCCAAGCGCGCCGCACACCTTGTTGATCGCTCCGGCCACCGCCCGACAGTCGGCGGCGGTCCACCACTGGTCAACCGAGACGAACACCGCGCGGTCAACGAGGTCGGCCGACCGCGCGCACATGTCCTCCGAGTACGGGGGCAACGGCCCCTCGTGGTGCGGGCAGGTGAACGGGCACCCCTCCGGCGTCGCCGTCTTCTGGTCCAGGATGTGCTCCCAGTAGCGGTAGATATGCCAGTCGCGGGCGGCCCGCGTCCCGCGGGCGCCGGCGGGAACGCCCTCGGCGCGGAGGGCGTCGGCGAGCAGGTCGGCGCTGGGGCGGTCCCTGGCGAGCAGAATCAGGTTGTAGCCCACGTCTCCCTCCGGGTCGTTGCTCCGGCGTAGCCGAGTCTCCGGGAACTCGTCGAGGCGAACGGTGATGCGGCGGAGGTTGCGCTGGTAGCGCCTCGCCTGCGCCTGCGTCTTCCTGAGCTGGACGAGGTTGACCGCGCCCTCGAGCTCCGAGAGCCGGTAGTTCTGGCCGCAGAAAAGCTCGCCAGGGCGGCGCTCCTTGGCGTAGCGGTCGGGGCGCCAGCAGGCGGCGGTATCGTGCTGGCTGCGCGCCCTCGTGTCCAGCCATTCGTCATCGGTGATGACCAGCCCGGCCTCGCCGGCGCCGGTGATCTTGTACGTGCTGAGGCTGAAGCACCCCATGTGCCCGATCGCGCCCAGCGGCCGGCCCCGGTAGCTGCCGCCGCAGGCCTGCGCGTTGTCCTCGATGACGAACAGGTTGTGCTTGCGGGCGAGCGCCGTGATCGCCCCCATGTCTGCCGCGCAGCCGGCCATGTGGACGGGGACGATCGCCTTAGTCCTGGGGGTGATCTTGCGGGCGGCGTCCGCGGGGTCCATGGTGAGCGACTCGTCAATCTCGGCGATGACCGGGACGCCTTTCGCGGCCACTACTGCGGCCGCGGTGGCGAAGAAGGTGTACGCGGGGACGATGACCTCATCCCCGGGGCCGATGCCGCAGGCGACGTAGGCGCAGTTCAGCGCGGAGGTGCCAGAGTTCACCGCCAGCGCGTGTTTGACGCCGAAGAGCCGCCGCGCGTAGGCCTCCAGCTTGTCCACTTGGGAGGGGCGTGGGTTGTAGTAGCGCGCGAGGTGGGGGGAGGGGAGGTCGCGCTCCCGCGCGATCGCGCGCTTGATCGCCTCCCGCGTCCGCGGGGTGTAGCCCCACAGGCCGGCGAGGGCGAGGAACTCCTCGGCGCCGATCTTGGGCCTGCTGGCGCCCTGGAAGGCCGCGATCGCCCTCCGACCGCCGTTGATCGCCAGCGCACCCGGACCCCCTGAGGGGCGCGCTCTCCCACGGGCCTGACGACGAGCCATTGCCGTTCCTCCTGGGGCCGCAGTACGGCGGAGCAGGGCGCGAGTCCTTGCGTGAGTCGGCCCGCTCGGGGGCGACGATGCGTCGGCTTGCCGGTGGCCGCCCTCCGCAGGTGGCCGAGCGCTGGAGCACGAACTGGCCGGCGGGGAGGGGGAGGAGGGCAGGTGGCATGGGCCGCGCGCGCTATCTGGTCGCGGCTTTGACGGTTGCATGTGGTGGGTACGCGGTGTGGAGCAGGCTGGGCCGGAGCGCGCCGGCTGGCCCGGTGGACCTCCACCTCGCCGACGTGCACACCCTCGGCCAGGACGCGGGCGCCGGCAATCTCCTGGCCATGCAGCCTTACATGGTCCCGAGCGACTATGCCTCCGAGGAGCGCTTCCGGCTGAAGCTCGGGGGCTACTTCGCGGCGGCGCGGGACGCCCGCCTGATCGGCGACAGAACGGTCGTCATCCTCCCCGAGTACCTCGGCGCATGGCTCGTCGTCGCGGGCGAGAAGGCTTCCGTGTATGGCGCGGCCACGGTGGATGAGGCAACGACCACCATGGCCCTCGGCAACCTCCTCCCCCTCATACGGTGGGCCGTCGCCTCCCCCGCGCCCCAGCGCACTCGCTACGCGCTCTTCCGCATGAAGGCCCGCTCTGTGGCCGCCATCTACGACCATGTGCTCTCGGGACTGGCGCGAGAGTACGGGGTCACCGTCGTCGGCGGCTCGATCATCCTGCCGTCACCGAGCGTGTCCGAGGGCCGGCTCATCGCTGGGGCCGGCCCGCTCTACAACGCCTCGGTCGTATACGCTCCCGACGGCCGCGCCCTGGGCCCGATCGTGCGGAAGGTGTATCTGACCGGGGATGAGAGGCCGTTTCTGGGCGCCGGCGCGCTCGAGGACCTCGCTGTCTACGACACGCCCGCTGGCCGGCTCGGCGTGCTCATCTGCGCCGACTCCTGGTACCCATCGCCGTACGAGAGGCTTCGGGACCACGGGGTGGAGCTCATCGCTGTGCCCGCCTTCCTGTCGATCCCGGGTGGGTGGCCCGGGCTGTGGTGGGGCTATCAGGGGGCTGGGCCAGAGGGCGTTGAGGCGGCCGACGTCGGACACCTCACCGAGGGCGAGGCGTGGGTGAAGTACGCGCTCCCTGGCCGGCTGGCCGCCTCGGGCGCCGTCGCCGGGATGACGGTGTTCCTTCGGGGGCGGCTGTGGGATCTGCCGGCGGACGGGCCAACGCTGGCGGTGGCCGGCGACGCCGCCCACGAGCTGCCGCGGCTGGAGGGGGCGACGATGGTGAACCTGTGGCGGCCCGAGTGAGCGCGCCAGCGCCGCACCACCGCGTCGGGAGAGCTTGCGCAGACTACAGCGCGGGGATCGGCCTGACGGCCCTCGCCAGCCCCGTGTCGAAGGACTCCTGCATCGCCTGGAGCACGGCTACGGGCCACAGGTAGCTGTGCGGGGGGGCCGGCTCGCGGCCGGTGCGGAACATCTCGCAGAAGCGCTGGATGCCGGAGAGGTACATCTTTTCGTCGAAGGGCAGCGGCGCGTGGTGTACGCCTTTGTCGCCGTGTGCGGTGGCAACGAACCCTGGGCCCCACCAGTCCTTCAGGCAGTGGACCACCGCGAGGGGGCCAGGCTCGAAAGCGACCGCAGCCACTCCGTCGTCCCCCCGGCGGACCGCGGCCACCTGCTTCGGCTCCCCGTCAACGAGGCCGCAGATGAGCTCCACCTGGTGGACTGCGTAGAAGAACACCCCCCCGTACTCGCTGTCAATGTCGGCCGGGCCGGCGGTGACGAGGGAGCGGAGCGCGCCCAGGCGCGCGACGTCGCGGGCGAAGGCGAGCGCCGACTGCTGGAGCGGGAGGACGCTGTAGCTGCACACCGGGACACCGCGCTCGCGGGCGAAGCGCACGAATTCCACCCCCGCGTCGAGGTCAGTGCAGAAGGGCTTGTCCACGAACACGGGCAGGCCGGCCTCCACGAAGGGTCGCGCGGCGGGGAGATGGTGCTTGCCGTGGCGGTGGTCAACGACGACCCCGTCCACCGATCCGATCATCTCGCGCGGCTCGGCGACGATGGTGGGGATCCGGCCCTCGGCCGCCGCCTTGCGGGCGGCCTCATCGGTCTCGCCCCAGACGTGGGTGACCTCGCACCCGGGGATCGCCCGGTCCACGTTGAGGGTCGTCGCGATGTGAACCGTGTGGCTGTTCTCCGCCCCGACGATTCCGATGCGCATGCGCGCCGCCTCGCCTCTCACCGCACCACGCCCGAGAGCGCCCCCCGGGGGTGAGACCTGGTGGCGACCACAACCATCACGCGTCCCCCTTCTATGGCCTCCATCAGGTCGCTGACCGCCTGGCCGGCGAGGGGCCCCTTGAGGTCGCTCGCGGTGATGACGCCTGACGTGAGCACGCCGCTGAACGGCCCGGGCTGGACGGGGCCCTCGAACAGGGTGGCGACCTCCCGGCCGTCTCGGAGCTCGAGGCGAGCGGAGGTCGGGCTGTCGAGGTTCTGGACCGCGATCACGTACTGTAGGACAACCTCGCTACGGGTGGGGAAGAAGCCAACATCGCCCCCGGCGGCGATCTCCAGCCCCTCCACCGGCGCGAGCATGGCGCGCCAGCGGGGCGTGGTTGTGTCACCCAGGCGTCCCGGGCCGGGCATCTGCCCCGGCCCCATGCGCCCAGGCCCCATCCGGCCCATGGGGCCGGGCATGGCCGGCACTTCGCCGACGGGCAGCTCAGCCTGCTTGATGAGATTCAGGTCCTTGTCGTACTTGAGCAGCAGGTTGCCGGCGACGACGTAGATATGATCGTCGTCGAGTGCGATAGCGCACCGGCTCATCAGGGCATGCGTCATGGGCGCAGGCATCCCGGCGCCGGCCATGGGGCCGATGCCCTGCATCTGCCCTGGGGCCGCCCTCTGCTGGGCGGCGGCCCCGGCCGCGATTAGCCCGGCCGCCGCCAGCACGGCCAGCGCAGGTCCGACGTATCTGTAGATCATCCCCGACCTCCTCATGCGGCAGGGTACTGCTCCCGCGGCCACTTCCGCGCCCCGCGCGGCAACTCCTCGGGAGGGGCCGTGCGGGTTGTGTCCGTCCCGCGCACAGCGCGCGGCTTAGCTCGTGAAGGTGAAGTCAGCGATCTTCAGCGCCGGCACGCAGGCCCACTCACAGAGCTGGAGGTCGTCCCCGATCATCTCCACCCGGCTGAGCGCCTCGGCGATGCTCTGGGTGAAGCGGAGGTTCTTGAGGGGGCGGGAGATCTCGCCCCTCTCGATCAGGAAGGTCCCATCCCGGGTCATGCCGGTGAAGATGGTCTGCTTCTCGTGTACGATGTTCGTGTAGTGGAAGCGCGTCACCAGAATGCCTCGGTCTACGGAGGCGATCATCTGCTCGCGCGACGCCTCGCCCGGCGCCAGGAACAGGTGGATGGGGAGCGGGCCATAGGTGTTGGGCGCGGGAAGGGCGTGGCCGGTGGATCTGCGGCCCTCCTTGTGAGCGGTGTAGGAGTCGTAGGCCGGCTCTCTGGCGACGCCCTGCTCGATGATGGTCAGCTTGCGCTTGGGGACGCCCTCCCAGTCGAAGGGGAAGGCGAGTTGGCGGGGGTCGGTTGCGTCATCCCAGATGGTGATGTTCTCGCCCACCACCTGCTGCCCCAGTCGGCCGGTGAGGAAGCTGCGCCCCTCCTGGAGCGACTGCGCGCCGAGGCCCGCATAAGCGAGCAGGGAGAGCATGTCGGCTACCGCGAGGGGCTCCAGCACCACGGTGTACTCCGAGGGCGGGAACGGCTCGGCCCCGCGCCCGGCCGCGCACTTCTGGGCCGCGACCTCGGCCACCGCCTCCGGTTCGAGCCGGGAGACGTCGAGGCCCCGCCACTCCGCGTAGCCGGAGGATTCGCCGTCGGCGACGACCACCACCAGGCTGGCCTCCGAGGCGGGCGCGTAGGCGCGGATGCCCAGGGAGTTGGCGATCGCCACCTCCGTGGCCCCGGTCGCGAAGGCGCCGGAGGCGCGGCCGCCGTGGCGCGCGGCCACCGCGGCGACAGCGCGGGCGGCCGCCGCGCGGCGCTCGGGAGAGCAGGCCGCGGTCGCCTCGGAGTAGCTCTCGACGGCGGGGATGGGCTCGGGCTCCGGCAGGGAGATGAACTCGGGGTCCTCGGCCGAGACCTCGGCGAGGTCGGCTGCGCGGCGGGCCACCGCCTGGAGGTCGGCGACCTCGAGCTGGTTGCCGCGCGCCGCGCCGATGCGCCGGCCCCGGATTGCGCGCACCGAGACCAGGGCGTTGCGCTCGCAGACGTTCTGGTGAATGGAGGATTCCGCGAAGCGGGTGAGCGAGCTGTCGGTGGCGGCGATGACCACCTCGGCCTGGTCGGCCTCGCAGGCGGCGAGCGCGGCCTCGAGCAGCTCCATCATCCTGGGCTCACCAAGCATGGGGCGTCTCCTTCACAAGGCTGAGGCGGGCAGGAGGCGGGCGGTCGCCCGCAGAACACACCGGGCGCGCAACACGGGAGTGGGAGGTGCGACGATGCCCAAGGTCGAGCAGATCACGTACTTCGAAAACACGGAGCGGGCGGAGCAGAACACCCGCGCGGTGGTGGAGCTGGTCGGAGAGCAGCTTAGCGGCCGGCGCGTCCGCCATGTCGTCTTCGCAACGAACACCGGGTATGTGGGCGCGCAGTTCGCGCGGCTGGCGAAGGCCCATCCCAAGGTGGGCTTCGTCGGCGTGAAGATGGCGCCGGCAGTGGACAGGATGTACGACGTGAAGTGGAACCCGCGCTACGGCCGGGCGATGGAGCAGGCCGGCATCAAGCTGGTGTGCGGCACCCACGCGCTGACGGGGGCGGCCGACCACGCGCTGCGCGCGAAGTTCGACGGCTTTCCGCCCACCGCGGTCATCGCCGAGACGCTGTACCTGTTCTCGCAGGGGATGAAGGTGTGCATCGAGGTGATCGCCATGGCCTGCGACGCGGGGGCCCTCCCCGAGGGGGTGCAGGTGGTGTCGTGCGCGGGCACCGGCCACGGGGCGGACACCGCCATCGTCGCCACTTCGGCGGGCAGCGCGAACCTCTTCGATATGACCGTCCATCGCGTGCTGGCGATGCCCCTGAAGAAGTGATCGTCGTAGGGCGGCGATAGCCCGCCCTACTGGGGAGCGCCCACCCCCACGCGGACGCCGCGGAAGCGCGCCGGCGCCACGCCGTGGCCGACCCACATCACCTGCATCGGCTCGCCCTTGCCGCAGTTCAGCAGCCCCCATGGCCGCCACTCCTGCGGCCCGGCGATGGCGTCGCAGCCCGACCAGAACTCGGGTGTCACCCCCTGGTAGGTTGTGTTGCGCAGCATCCGGCCGAGCTGGCCGCCCTTGATCTCCCACGCGATCTCGGTGGCGAACTGGAAGTTGAGGCGCTGGTCGTCAATGCTCCAGCTCTTGTTGGTGACCGCGTAGATGCCGTCATCGGTCTCGCGGATCATCTGCTCGAGGCTCGAGTCCCCGGGGGCGAGGTTGATGTTGGTCATCCGGATGATCGGGGTGCGGTTCCAGCCGCTCGCCCGCATCGCGCCGCCGCTGGGCAGGCTCAGGCGCGCCGCGGTCTCCCGGGAACTCAGGTAGCCGTGGAAGATTCCGCCCTTCACCAGGTCGACGCGCTGCGCGGGCACGCCCTCGTCGTCGTAGCCGAAGCTACCCATCGCGCCCGGGATGGTCGCGTCCGCGTACAGGTTGACGATCGCGGAGCCATAGCGGAACCACCCCAACTTGTCCGGGGTGAGGAAAGAGGTGCCGGCGAAACTGCGCTCGCTGCCGAAGACGCGGTCGAGCTCGGTGGGGTGGCCGCAGGACTCGTGGACCTGGAGCGCGAGCTGCCCGCCGTCGAGAATCAGCGTGGTGACCTTGGCGGGGCAGGGATCGGCCGAGAGCAGCGCGACCGCCTCCTCTCCCACCCGGCGGGCGTTGCCTGGCAGGTCCAGGGAGAGGACGAACTCCCAGCCGCGGTTCGCGTTGTCGCCGTCCAGGGAGCTGGGGTAGGAGCGCCGCTGGACCTCGCCGCCACCCTCCGCGAGGGCCTGGATCATGCCCCCCGACTGCACCCGCGTCTGGCGGATCTCCGCGCCCTCCGAGCTAGCGAACCACTTCTCCTCCCGCACCAGGTTCAGCTCGCCCCGGGCCACTCGCACTCCGGGCACCTCGCGCATGATGTAGTCGGCCTCCAGGAGCAGCGCGAGCTTCTCCTCGACGGGCAGACCGAAGGGATCCACCTCACAGGGGGAGGACCACTCGCCGCGGGCGGGGGCCTGCGGCGCGAGCTCGACTCGTCCGGCCGAGAGGGTGGCGCTGGCGCGGGCGATGCGCACCGCGAGCTCAGCGGCCTCGGCGGCCGCGGCCTCGGTGGGCGCGGGCGCGGCGGCGAAGCCCCAGGCGCCGTCGGCGATGACGCGCACCCCGAGGCCCTGCTCGCTGGCGTCCATGAGGGCCTCGGCGGCCCCGTTCCGGGTGTGCAGCGACTGGCTGCGGCGGGTGATGGCGCGCGCGTCGGCGTAGCTCGCGCCCAGGGCGCGCGCCCTGTCCACGGCCTGGAGGACAAGTTCCTTCATGCCGCCTCCTCTACTCGGGGATGAAGCTGACGCCGGGCTTCAGGTCGGCAACAAACGCCGCCAGCAGCTTCGCGGCCGCCGCCAGGTCGCGGAGGTCGAGCACCTCGATGGGCGTGTGCATGTAGCGCAGCGGCACACTCACCACCGCGGAGGCCACCCCGCCGCGGGTGAGCTGCATCGCCCACGCGTCCGTGCCCGAGCGACCCGGCACGCCGATCATCTGGTAGGCGATGCGGGTCCTCTGGGCCGCGGCCCTGAGCCGCTCGACCACCACCGGGTTCATGTTGGCGCCCCGGTGCAGCACCGGCCCGCGGCCGAGCTTCACCTCTCCAAAGCGCTTCTTGTCCGCGTCCGGGTAGTCAGTGGCATGGGTCACATCCACCGCGATGGCGACCTCCGGCTCGAGGGCGAAGGCGCTGGTGGTCGCCCCTCGCAGGCCTACCTCCTCCTGCACCGTCGAGACCGCGAACAGCGCGGCCGCGGGCCGCGCGCGGGCGGCCAGCCGCAGCGCCTCCATGACCACGAAGCTGCCCATCTTGTCGTCGAAGCCGCGGGCCACTGCGAGCTGCCCGTGCAGCCGCTCGAAGCCGGCCGCGAAGGTCACCGGGTCGCCGACGCTGACGCGCTTCTCGGCCTCCTTCCTGTCCGCGGCCCCGATGTCAATCCACTGCTGGTGGAACTGAAGGACCTTCTTGCGCTCCTCGGCCTCCATCAGATGGATCGCCTTCTTGCCCACGACCCCCAGGGCCGGGCCCCGCGCGCCGTGCACGTGCACCCGCTGGCCCGGCACCAGGTGGGCGTCCACGCCCCCCACCGGCGAGAAGTGCAGGAACCCCTCATCGGTGATGTAGCGGACCATGAAGCCGATCTCGTCGCAGTGGCCGGCGAGCATCACGCGGGGCGCGCCCGAGGGGTTGAGGGTGGCGATGACATTGCCCATCACATCGGTGCTCACCTCGTCGGCGAACTCGGACGCGTAGGCTCGCACGACGCGCTGGGCCGGCTGCTCGAAGCCGGAGGGGCTGGGCGCGTTGACCAGCGTCTCCAGGAAGGAAAGCGACTCTTTCCTCACGGTGGCGCCTCCTTTGCGAGCGGTGTTCGGTCAGGCCTCCTCGGCGAGGTAGAGGCGGTAGCCGCCGCGCTTGGCGACCTCCTCCACGCGGGCGAAGATCCGCCTCAGCTCCTCCGCCAACCGGAGCACTCCCTGCTTGGTGCGCCCGACCAGGTAGAAGCGGCCGCCGGGCGCGAGGTGCTCCCGAGCGCCCGCGATCAGCCGGCGGACGGTCGGCAGCCCGGCGCGCACAGGCGGGTTGAGCGCGATCACGTCGAAGCGCCGGCCCTCCACCGCCCCCAGGCCGTCGCTGACCAGCGCCTCGGCGTTCGCAGCGCCGTTGCGCGCCAGGTTCTCGCGCGCCAGGGCGACCGCGCGCTCGTTCACATCGAGGAGCGTCACGCTTCCCTGGGGCGCAAGGTGTGCCGCCACTAGCCCCACGACCCCATATCCGCACCCGAGATCGAGGAAGCGGTCGGCCGGCCGAACCTCCATCCGCTCGATGAGCAGCCGCGTCCCCGGGTCGAGGCGCCGACGGGAGAACACGCCCGGCTCCGTGGTGACCGTCACCTCCCGGCCCCGCAGCACGAGCGTGAGCTCGCGCGGCCCGCCCCGCGCGGCCGGCCGCGGGCTGAAGTAGTGCTCGCCGCTCATCGCGCGCCCCGCGGGCCGGAATAAGACCATGGGTTCAGGTCATGGTAACGGGATCTGGTATGCGACATCTCTGGTGCCTGCTGAGTTTCGTGCTGGCCTGTGCTGGTCCCTGCCTGGCGGAGGCGGCCGCGGCGGACGGGGCGGTGCGGGTGGGGCTGACCTGGGCGGCGCGCGCCGCCGCGTGTGAGATCACCTCGGAGGCGCCCTTCGCGCTTCACGACGGTCGGGGCCGGCCGGTGGCCGAGTTTCCCGCCGGGGCGGTGCTGCGCATCGCCGCGGAGGGTGGGAGGCTCGAGGCCGCGTGCCGCCGCCCCGAGGGCCGCGGGCGCGCCGAAGCGTATGTGCTGTCATCCACGGCGCCCCTGCGCATCAGCGCGGAGGGCCGCGGCGAGCGGACCTACCGGGGCCGGCTGGCCTTCTCCGCCGCGGCCGAGGGGCTGAGGGTGGTGAACGAGGTGCCCCTGGAGGACTATCTCCGCGGCGTGCTTCCCGCGGAGGTGCCGCCGACCTTCGCGCCCGAGGCCCTGAGGGCCCAGGCGATCGTGGCGAGGACCTACGCGGTGGCGACCGCCGGTCGGCACAGGGCCGAGGGCTATGATCTCTGCGATACGTGGCACTGCCAGGTCTACCGCGGCGCCGGCGCCGAGGACCCGCGGCTGAGCGCCGCGGCCGATGAGACGGCCGGCCTGATCGCCACCTTCGAGGGGGAGCCGATCCAGGCCGTGTACCACTCGGCCTGCGGGGGACGTACGGCGGCGAACGAGACCGCCTGGCCGGGCGGTTCGCCGCTGCCCTACCTGCGAGGGGTGTCCGACTGTGAGGGCGAGAGCCCCTGGTGCGCGGAGGCGCCGGGCGCGGCGTGGACGCGGCGGCTCTCCCACGAGCGCCTCGCGCAGGCGCTGGCGCGCTTCGGCGTCGTTGCGCCCATCACGGCCCTGATGCCTGGCGACAGCGAGGAGGCGGGCCGGCCCCGCGAGTACCTCGTGCAGTGCGCGGCCGGAGAGCGCCTGATCGCCGCCGCGGACATGAGGGCGGCGCTCAACGGCGGCCCCGCGGGCGACGCGGCGCCCAGCGCCGACTTCGAGGTCACGCTGGAGGAAGACGCCGTCGTGCTGCACGGCCGCGGAGCGGGCCACGGCGTGGGCCTGTGCCAGTGGGGCGCGAACGCGCGCGCCAGGGCGGGGTGGACGGCCGAGCAGATCATCGCCCACTACTACTCAGGGGTGACCATCGAGCCCCTGGCGCGCTGAGCGCGCCCGCCCCCCTCAGTCCTCCTCCACCCACACCGCGCGCAGGACCTCCTCGAGCGTGGTGATGCCCTCCTTCGCCTTCTCGATGGCGTCGTCGCGGAGGCCGCGCATGCCCAGGCTGCGGGCCAGGCGGCGGATCTCGCCCGCCGACTCACGGCGGGTGATGGCCGAGGCGATGACCTCGTTGACCATCATGATCTCGAAGCACGAGGTGCGCCCGTAGTAGCCGGTGCCGCGGCAGTGCTCACACCCGCGGCCGCGGTAGAAGGGGCCGCTGGCCTCATCGAGGCCCAGGGCCTCGAGCACCTCCGGCTCGGGGGTGTCCTGGCCGATGCAGCTCTGGCAGATCTTGCGCACCAGCCGCTGGGAGAGGAAGGCGGTGGCCGCGGAGGCGACCAGGAAGGGCTCCGCGCCCATATCCACCAGGCGCGCGGCGCCGGAGGCGGCGTCGTTGCAGTGGACGGTGGTCAGCACCAGGTGCCCCGTGAGGGCGGACTGGATCGCCATGCGCAGAGTCTCCAGATCGCGGATCTCACCCACCATGATGATGTCCGGGTCCTGGCGAAGGATGGAGCGCAGGCCGGCCGCGAAGTCGAGCCCGATCCTGGGGTGCACCTGGATCTGGGTGGCGCGGGTGAGCTGGTACTCGACCGGGTCCTCGATGGTGACGACGTTGCGGCCGATGCGGTCGAGCCGGCTGAGGATGGCGTAGAGGGTGGTGGTCTTGCCCGAGCCCGTGGGGCCGGTGGCGAAGATCATGCCGTGGGGGCGGGGCACGATCTCCTCCTCCATCGCCCGGAGGTGGTCCTGGGAGAAGCCCAGCTCGTTCAGCTTCAGGCCGGTGGCGCTCTTGGGCAGGAGTCGGAGCACCACCGTCTCGCCGAAGATGGAGGGGACCACGGAGGCGCGCACGTCGAAGACCCGGCCCCGAAGCCGGGCGTCGAAGCGTCCGTCCTGTGGGAGCCGGTGCTCGCCGATGTCCATGCCGGCCATGATCTTGAGCCGCGAGATGACCGCGGGGTGGAGATCTATGGGGTAGCTCTGGTGGTCGAAGAGCACCCCGTCGACACGCAGCCGCACCTGGAGCTTGGTGGCGCCGGCCTCGATGTGGATGTCGCTGGCCCGGGACATGATCGCGGTCTCGACCAGCTCGTTCACCAGCGCCACGGCCGGCGCGTCCTGGCTGCCCGCGAGCGCGGTGGCCGCGCGGGCGTCGGCCTGCACGACCAGGCCGGGCTCCATCAGCGCCTGCCCTGTCTCGAGGTCGTCCCGCTCGCCGTAGAAGCGCTGGATGCCCCGGTCTATCACGCGCAGGTCGGCGCGCGCAGGCCGGATGTCCTTGCCGGTGATGCGGCGCAGCTCGTCGAGCTTGAGCAGGTCGTCCGGGTTGACCATGGCGACGACCAGCCGGTCGCCCTGGAGCTGCATGGGCAGCGCCTGAAGGCGCGTCGCGTCCCGGCGCGAGAGCAGCTCTATCGCCGCATCCTCGACGTACAGGTTCAGCTCGGTGATGGTCGGCAGTGGATCGTCGCGCATGCGCCACACCCCCGCGACCGCCGTCTCTCGCCCAGATGATACCTCGAAGACGCCCTCTGTGTCACGCGGGCGGGAGCAGCAGCACTGACAGCGCCACGAAGCCCACGTTCCGCCCCACCGTGCTCCAGCTCAGCGCCTCCGGCCAGGGGAAGCACCCACACTCGCCGCTGACCCCCAGCGCCTGGGCCGCCACCGCGTACATCAGGAAGCCCCCATACAGCCCCAGAGACGCCCAGGGAAACAGCCGGCGGGGCCGGCCGGCCGCGAGCGCCACCGCCACCAGGACCTCGACGCCCACCAGCGCCCCGGTCGCTGCCGGGGCCAGCGAGGAGAGCAGACCAGCCAGGTGCCACTGGCCGCGGATCAGCTCGGTTACCGCGTCGAAGCGGAAGATGTGGGTCGCCGCCGAGAGCACCAGCACCAGCGCCAGCAGCACCCGGACGCCGGCCCTGAGGCCCCGTCGCTCGCGTTCGCCGCCCCGGGCGATCAGCGCCGCCGATCCGAGCAGGGCGACGATGAGCAGGCCGCGAAGGACGCTAGCCCCATAGGTGTCCGCCCAGCCCCCCAGCTCCTCCAGGGCCCCGGGCGGCTCTGCCCTGGGGGGTAGGTCGGCGACCAGGCGGTTGAACTCGCTCAGGCCGAGATAGGCGGCGCCGCGAAGGAAGGCCGCGGGCACCGCGAAGCGCCTTGCCCGGGGGACCTCGTAGACGTGGTTGTAGGCCCGGCGCAGGTCGCGACTGGGCTCCTGGGCGAGATCGGCGACCACCAGGGGAAGCTCAGGGTGTCGGATCGCGTAGGCCTCCACCAGGGGTCGCGCGTCGGCGCACTGCGGGCACCCGGGATGGTGGAAGTAGGTGATCTGGTCGCGCCTGACCAGGGTGGCGTCAGGGGGCGGCTCTGGCGCCTCGGCGAGGATGCTGGCGACCACCGCCCCCAGGGCCAGCAGGCAGAGGGCGATGAGGAAGGGCTTCGATCGGAGCATGGATAGGTCCGGGTAGGAGGTCTGTGCGGCTCCGACTATACCCGAGGGCGGGGCCCGGCGCAAGCGCGCGGGGTCACCGGCCAGGCGCGTCGCAGGGGCTCAGCCCCAGGGTCACGCGCTGGCCGGCGACGCGGGCCTGTGCCTGCTGGGCGTCAGGGGGCGGGGGACCGATGTGCACCTCGGTGGCGAGCGTTTCGCCGGCGAGGTAGGCCTGATGGGCGCGCAGCGCGGCCTCGACCTGGCCGTCGGCCTCCACCCACAGGCGGATTCGCTGGTCCACGCGCAACTGGGCGGCCTTGCGCAGGTTCTGGATGTGGCGCACGAGGTCGCGCGCGATTCCCTCCCGCAACAGGTCCTCCGTCAGTTCGGTGTCGAGCCCAACCGCGAGGCCGCCCTCCTCGGCGACGGCGTCCCCCAGCTCGGCCCTGTCGGTGACGAAGTCGAGCCGCCGGACGTTGAGCTCCTCGAGCACATCTCGCTCGAAGTGGGGGAACGGCGAGCGCTCCTCGGGCGTCAGCACGCGCGCCGCCGCCAGGGGCTGCCGCACCCGCAGCCCGGCCTCGGCCCGCGCCGCCCGCCCCAGGCCGATGGCGGCGCGCGCCCGGGCGCACTCCTCGAGCAGCGCGGCGCCCTCCTCGGTGACGTCCGCGTCGGGGAACAGGCACAGGTGCACGCTCTCTGGCAGCGCCTCCCCGAAGGGCGCGCGAAGGCGCTGGTAGAGGGCCTCCGCGGTGAAGGGCACGATGGGTGCGAGCAGGCGCGCGAGCGTCTCGAGCGCGACGTACAGGGCGGCGTAGGCCCCGCGCTTGTCCTCGTCAGAGCCTCCTCGCCAGAACCGGCGCCGGCTGCGCCTCACCCACCAGTTCGAGAGATCGTCGAGGAGGTCGAGCAGCGCGGCTGCGGCCCGCGGCGGGTCGTGGGATTCGAGCGCGTCCCCCACCGCGGCCGCCCCCGCGGCCAGCCGCGCCCGCAGCCAGCGGTCCAGCGCCTCGGCGCCAGGGACCTCGGCGGGCGGCGGCACGCCCTCCGGCGGCCAGCCGTCCACGTTCGCGTAAGTGGCGAGGAAGCTGTAGACGTTCCACAGCGTGCGCAGCCAGGCCTGCACTTCCTCTGCTCTGCCGAAGCCGAAGCGCAGCGGCTGGTTGATGGGCTGGGAGACGCTCAGCCACCGCACAGGGTCGGCCCCGATGGTCTGCGCCGCCTCCGAGAACCAGATCGCGTTGCCCTTGGACTTGTGCATCTCCTCGCCCCGCTCGTCCACCACCAGGCTATAGCCCATGATGGTGCGCACAGGGGGGCGGCCCTCCAGCATCGTGCTCATTGCCAGCAGGGAGTAGAACCAGTTTCGGAACTGCCCCGGGAGGCTCTCGACCACCAGGTCGGCCGGGAACCAGCGCTCCCACTCGGCCCGATCCTCGAAGTAGCCCATGGTGGAGTAGGGCACGATGCCGGCGTCGAGCCACGGGTTGCCCACATCCGGGATGCGGCTCGCCGCCCCGCCGCAGCCCTCACAGCGGATCTTCACCGCGTCCACCCACGGGCGGTGGGGCGAATGTCCCTCGAACTCCCCCCAGCCCTCGACCGCGCGGTCGCGCAGCTCCTCCCGGCCGCCCACCACGTCGAACCAGCCGCACTCACACCGCCAGATCGGCAGCGCGAGGCCCCAGTAGCGCTTCTTGGAGATCATCCAGTCGCGCATGTTGCGCAGCCAGTCGAGCTCCACCTCTCGCCCCCAGCCCGGCACCCAGGTCACCTGCTCGGCCACCTGGGCGATCTCGTCCCGCCAGGGGTCCATGGCGATGAACCACTCGTCCACCAGCCGGTAGAGCAGCTCCGTCCCGCAGCGCCAGCAGTGCGGGTAGCGGTGCCGGTAGTCGTCGACGCGGTAGAGCAGCCTCCGATCACGCAGGTCGGCGACGATCTCCTCCGCGGCCTCGGAGGCGGGGAGGCCCGCGAGCCGGCCCGCGCCCGGCAGGAAGATGCCGGCCTCATCCACCGGGGCGATGGCGGGCAGACCCTCCGCGCGGCCCAGGTCGTAGTCCTCCTTGCCGCAGCCCGGCGCGATGTGAACGATGCCGGTCCCCTCGTCGGCGGATACGCTGTCCCAGGCGAGGACCCGGTGGGCGGAGGCCGCCTCCCGCGCCTGCGGCAGGTGATCGTAGGGGCCCAGGTAGCTGAGCCCTACCAGCTGCTGACCGCTCAGCGCGCCCTCGCTCTCCCACGCGCTCCCCCTGGAGAGCACCTCGGTTGCTCGCGCGCCGGCCAGATAGAAGACCTCGTCCCCCTGCCGGACCCGTAGATACGTCACCTCGGGATGCACCGCGGCGGCCACGTTGGCGGTCAGGGTCCACGGCGTGGTCGTCCAGACAAGCAGCGACTCGCCGGGGCGCTCGCGCAGCGGGAAGCGGAGCACCAGGCCCGGGTGGACGACCTCACGGTAGCCCTCGTGCATCTCCTGCTGAGAGAGACCGGTGGCGCAGCGGGGGCACCAGGGCATGACGTCGGTGCCGCGGTAGACAAGGCCCCGCTCATGGCAGCGCCTGAGGAAGCTCCAGATGGCGTAGTTGTTCTCGTCCGAGTGGGTGTAGTAGGAGTGGGGCCAGTCCATCCAGCAACCCAGGCGGATGGACTCCTCGGTGATGGTGTCGGCGAAGCGAGCCACCCGCTCCTTGCAGCGGGCGACGAACTCGGCCACCCCATAGCGCTCGATGTCGCGCTTGGAGGTGAAGCCGAGCTCCCGCTCCACCTCTACCTCCACCCACAGCCCTTGGCAATCGAAGCCGTTCTGGTAGCGCTGGTCGCGGCCCCGCATCGCCCAGTAGCGCTGGAACATGTCCTTGAGCGTGCGACCCCAGGCGTGGTGCACCCCCATGGGGTTGTTGGCGGTGATGGGGCCATCGAGGAAGGAGAAGCGCTCTCCCCCGCGGTTGCGCTGGCGCAGCTTGTCGAAGATGCCGCGCTCACGCCACCAGGCGAGGACCTCCACCTCGAGCTGCTGCTGATCGGGCAAGCCCTGGACTTCTTCGAACATCGCTCTCCTCCGTGGGCGCCAACAAGAAGGCCCACCGCCGTCTCCGGCGGTGGGCTGGAAGCTGCTGGCTCTGCGCTCGGTCGCTATCCCTGGGCCGACCAGCATCGCTCCCGGCTCACCGCCGGGCCTGCAATGGCGATCTCGGCTATCGGGAACTGCGCCGCGCTCATGGGCCCTCGCACCGGCCTCTGCCCGCCTTATACCACAGGCTCGCCCCTCAGGTCAAGGCGAGCCGCGCGGAGCCGCGGGCGGCGGCTCCGCGCGCCAGGCATCGCGCGGCGCCGGCGGGTCCTGCCATCTCCGCGCCAGCACACGCCGCACTCGCGCCATCTCCGCGCCGTCGCGCTCGTGGCACTCGTACACCCACCGCGCCCTCAGGTGGGCCGCGCTGACGCCTAGCCCCAGGTAGATGAGGGCCGCCAGCGCGAGGCAGAGGGGGATCGCCCTCCGCAGCACCCCTCGCCACGCCTGCCACAAGGGTGCCCCCTCCCGCCGTGCAAGGGGCGCCACCGCGAGCGCCAGCGCGAGCAGCGCGCCCACCGAGACCCCGACGGCGGCCAGCAGCAGGCCGGGCCGCGGGATCGGCAGGTCTCGGGCGGTGTCCAGGGGCGCGACGCTGACAACGATGCCCGCGCCCGCGCTGAGCAGCAGCAGCGCCGGGACGGCCACCGCGAGCTGGCACATCGCGCCGGGCGCCGCCGCGGCATCAGCCGCCCGGCGCGACAACGCGCCCGCCGCGGCCACGACGACGGCCAGGGCGGCCGCGAACCAGGCCGCGATCTGCCCGAAGCGCATCAGCTCAGCCGCCACGCCGTACAGCCGCGAGACGTTGTCCATCACCAGGAAGGCGCGTAGCGACCGCGCGCGGAGGGCGGCGCGGACGAGCTCGTCCCGGAGCCCATCCGCGGCCCCCTCGCCGGCGTGCTCGACGAAGAAGCGATGGTGGGGGCCCTGGAAGTAGCGGCCCTGCATGAGTGGGCCGCCGCGGCTGCCCGACTCCTGATCGGACACCCAGACCCACACCGGCGAGCCGCCCAGCGACTGCACGGCCGCGCCTGCCGAGAATTCCACCGCGGCGTCGGCCGATTCCTGGAGGAGGCCGCCCAGGCGCGCCACCGTCATCCAGCGGCCCACCGCCTCCTCGCCACGGCCCTCGGCGCGCGCGATGAGCCCTTGGTGAACAACGATCGCCGCGGACTCCTCCAGCCGCTCGTGCACCGGGAACCTGAAGGCGCGCCCCGAGGCCGAGAGGGCCTCCGGCCGGGGCATGCCCATGGCGGAGAGCAGGTCCGCGACCGCGGCCGCGCGGGCGGCCACGTGCGCGGTCGCCGTGCCGGCCCGCGCGGCCTGCTCGATCCGCGCCAGGGCCTCGCGGTCCCGCCCCAGGCCGTGGTACACCCAGGCCTGGGCGGCCAGGGGCAGCGCATTGTCGGGCTCGGCGGCAACCCAGGAGGCAAGGACCGACAGCAGCGGCTCGGCCTGCTCTGGGGACAACCGCGGGGGTAGGCCGGACGCCCTCCGCCGGTGCTCCGCCTCCGCGAGGGCGGCCGGGTGCATCTGGTCGGCGGCGAGGGCCTCCAGGCGCAAGTAGCGGGGTCCGCGCGCCAGCACGAGCTCCGCGTGGGCGGCCCGCGCCGCGGGGCCCGCGCCGAGGTCGGCGGCGCGGGCGCACAGCGCGATGGCCTCCTCCGCAGTGGGCGCGAGGTGCCCCGCCGCGAGCAACATGCGCGCATCGCCGGGGTGGTGGCGCTGCACGAACCCCAGGCAGCCGGCGCGGTAGGAGGCAAGCCACTGGGGCATGAAGCCCTCGCCCGCGGCGGCCCCGCGCAGGCGAGATCGGGTGAGCCACTGCAGGCGCGCCTGCTCGCGCAGCGGCGGCGCGGCTGCGGTGATGAGGATGACCCCCGCGACGATGGCATAAAGGGCGCGAGTCCCCCGCATGCCCAGATGATAGAGCCTGACAACCGGGAGCGCAAGGCCGCCGCGCCCCTGACCGGGCTCAGGCGGCGACGGGGGTGGCGGCGAGGACCCGCCTGACCCTGCGGACGAGGTCGGCGGGCTGGAAGGGCTTGGTGATGTAGTCGCTGGCGCCGGCGGCGAGGCTGGCGGCGACCATGGAGCTCTCGCAGTGGGCGCTGACGACGATGATCTGGGTGCGGGCGGTGGCCGGGTTGCGCTTGATCTCGGTGCACACGGGGAGGCCGCCCACCTCGGGCATCGAGATGTCGAGCAGCACGACGTCCGGGCGCGCGGCGTACAGGAGGTGGAGGGCGAAGTTGCCGCGGTCGGCCTCTACGATGTCGAAGTCATCCCCCGAGAGGCGCAGACTCTCGCGCATGAGCCTCCGCGCTGACGGGTCGTCGTCCACTATCATGACCTTCGGCATGTGCCTCCGCTCCTTGAGGGTCCTGGGGGGCGGCCCGCCCGGCCGTCCCGATGATGACCTCGGGCCCCGCGTCGAGGGTCCGGTATCTCGGCAGGGTGAAGCAGATGGCGACGTCTTCTCCGCCGGTGTCGTCCACCCAGAGGGCGCCGCCGTGGAGCTCGATCAGCGCCCGCGCCACCGCCAGGCCGAGCGCGTGCCCGCCGGCGGTGCGCTCGTTGATCGGCGCGCTCGCCGGGGTGAAGAGCGCCCCGAAGCGCTCATCGTCGGGCGCCAGGCCGGTGCTGCGCAGGCTGACCTGAAGCGCGTCCTCCTCGACCGCTGGCCCGACGCGCACGCTCAGGGGAGCCGCCTCGTCCGAGAGCGACAGGATGTTGTACAGCAGGCGAGCGAACACCTGCTCGATCTCGTTCCTGTCCGCCCAGGCGGCCGGGGTATGGGGCTCGACGAAGACCTCCACGCGCTCCCGATCGCCGGCCTGGTCCAGGAGCATGGTCGCCGACTCGATGGCCTCGGCCAGGTTGACCGGCCCCCGGTGAAGCTGCAGGCGCCCCTCGTCTATGCGCGAGAGGTCGAGCATATCCTCGATCATGCGCGCCAGATGCTGGGCCTGCTCGCGGATCACCGAGAGGTACTCCTGCTCCCGGCCGGGGTCCACCTCCTGCTGGTGCTCGTAGAGCAGCTGGCTGAAGCCGACTATCGCCGTCAGCGGGGTCCGGAACTCGTGCGATACCCGCGATAGAAACTCGCTCTTTGCCTTCATCGCCTCCTGGTAGTGCCGGCTGAGGGTGAGGTAGGCGCGCTGCTCGCGCGACAGCAGCATGAAGAAGGTCGCCAGCAGGCCCGCGGAGAGCGCAAAGGTCGCCACCCGGGACATCACCGAGGCGGTGATGGGCTGGTCCATCCCCTCCATCACGCCTACCAGCAGGTAGCACAGGGCCGACAGCAGACAGGTGCCGACCGCGTCCCGGAAGTTGAGCCGGACGCTCGCGTGCAGCACGGGCAGGTAGTAGAGCAGGTAGTACTCGGAGCGGATCCCGTTCTGCGTGTAGACCAGGGCGGTGATAAGCAGCACGTCAACGGCGAGCAGCACCAGGGTGGCGCGGCGGGCGTCGCCGCGGCGCATGGGGATGATGGTGGTCACCAGGACATACAGGGCGCCCACGGCCAGTACGACGTCCAGGGCCTGCGAGCGGGGCGCGTCCTGCAGGCGCGCCATCAGGAACACGGTGAGCAAGATCAGACCGCGAACCGCGGCCGCCACCTTCTCTCGTGGGACGCGCCGCGGCCGCGTAATGGCTCTCGGGTCGGGGTGAACACCCATCGGCCGTCTCCATGTCTGCCAGTACTGGAGGCGGCAAACACCGCGCTGGCCGCCGCCGCACTGCCACCGCGGTCTATTCCACATTTCGGCGGCCGCTTGAGGGCGGAGGCAGGCCGCCCGAGCGATGGAGATGCTCTGCCGGACGCCTAGAAGGGCTTCAGGTACCGCAGGTCGAGCCGGCAGTCGCGGCTGCGCGTCTCTCCCTCCCGGCCCCAGGCGTATCCGAGCTTGAGCTGCGCCTCGCGCTCCTCGTCCAGGCGCTGCGCATAGAGGACGCTCACGCTCGCGCGATCGCTCGCAACGCCCTCCCACTGCCCGGTGTTGCGGGCCACGCTCACCTCGACCCGCTCCTGCTCGGACAGGCTCCCCACCAGGCCGAGCGCCGCGCTGTGCCGGCGCGATTCCTCGGCCAGCAGGCCGCTCTCCTCGCCGTAGCGGGCCCGCGCAACCAGCCCCTGGGTGAGCGGCGCGCCGACCTCCACCAGGCTCCGGGCGAGCGCAAGCGGGCGGCCCTTGCGGTCGCCATCCGTGGCCTCCGGGCTCCGCTGGTGGGCCACCAGCAGGTGGCAGCGCCCAGCGATCACCGAGCGGTAGGCAATCGCCGTGGTGTCGAGGTGCCCGTCCTCTCCCCCCTGCCGCCGCTTGCCGAACAGGCGCAGGCCCGAGAAGGGCATGTCGAGCCAGCCGGGCGCACCCACCACGTGGTACTCGTGGGCGTCCTCGAAGGCATGGTGGTGGGAGATGCTTCGGGCCCACTCGGGCAGGTCGCCCATCGGGAGGTCGAGCGAGAGCTCGTCCACCGCGCTGTGGTCCCGGCCGGCCAACCACTCGCGGCGGACGGCCCGCAACGAGGCGGCCCCGAGCTTGTGCTCGAACGAGACGTCGCGGGATGAAGCGGCCGGCGCGCCCGCGGTCTCCTGGGTGCTCAGGTTGGCGGCGAGCCGGGTCTGGGGCCCGAGGTCGGCCGCGAGCGAATAGCGGGAGCGGACGCTGGTCTCCGGCCGCTGCTGCGTGCCCGTCACCTTCTCCTCACGCGAGGCCGAGAGGTTCAGCCGAGCACCCAGCGCGCGGTCCAGGTGCAGCTTCGTCACCCGGGATAGGGCGCCGTCGGGAGCGTCGGTGCGCTGCTGCTCGAGGCTGGCCCGCAGGCTCGTCTGGCCGAGCTTCCCGATGAAGTTGGCAGTGAGGTTCTCCACGGCGGGGGCGCTCTCCGGCCGGACGGTCTTCTGCTCGGCGACCAGCCGCCCGGAGGTCGCCCCGCCGCCGAGCGCGGTCTCGAGCTTGAGCAGCGACTCCTGGGTGCGCGAACCGCTGTCCGGCGCCAGCGTCTTGAGGGCCGCCGAGAGCCGGCTGTCGGAGGCCAGGCTCAGTACGGCCCCCACCTGCTGCGTGATGGTCTCGTGACCGTCCGTGGTGTTGGCTATGTGGTCCGCGCTGAGCTGAAGCCGGCCGCTGGGCGCCAGGTTCAGCCGCACCTCCCGCAGACCCTCGATCTTCCCCTGATCCCCCTGGGTGCTATCGGTCGAGACGAGGGCGAGCCGCAGGGAGTGGCGCTGGTCGGGGCCGAAGCCAGTGTTGAGCCGCAGCGCGCTGGTGCGCCGGGCCTCGTCCGGCTTGCCGAGCGCGCTGTCCCACTCCTTGGAGAGCTCCCTGATGCTTGCCTCCAGGCGGGTGGAGGGCCCAAGGGCGAGCGCGAACACGTGGTCGAGCTGGGTGGTGGTGAGCCCCCGCTCGTCGTGGGAGGGTTTGTCGTTGCGGACCGAGCTGTAGCGCGAGCTCAGCTCCGCGCCGGGGGCGAGGTTCCAGGCGCCGCCCAGCTCCATGCGGCGGGTCCCTAGGGCCTTCCTGATCTGGTCGAGGTTCGCCTCCGTGCCCAGGATCTCATCCGAAGGGCTGAAGGCCGCGCCCACGTCGAGGAAGCTCCCCTGCAGGCGGAGGGCGCCCGCCTCATAGTCGGCCTGGTAGGACAGCGCGCGAGAGCTCTCGGACCGGCTCCGTCGGCTGAAGTCGAAGGCCGCCTCATCAGGCTGCAGAGCGCGCGCCCTGGCGCCCCCCGCCCGCTCGGCCGAGAGCGCGCCAGGGGCCAGGAAGCCCGCGAGCTTCAGGCCCCTGCCCGGTGTGAGTGACAGACGCAGGGCGCTCAGCCCGGAGGCCGACACCGAGGTGCTCAGGGGCTCGAACGAGTGGCCGCCCTCGAAGGGATCCCAGCGGCTCGGCCCGAGCAGGAGCGCGTCCCGCGCGTTGATGGTGATGGTCCTGAGGTCGAGCAGGCCCTCTCCTGCGCCCGGCCCATCGGTGAGCGCCGCCGCCGGCGCGAGCAGGCCAAGCATACAGCCGACCGCGAGGACCCAGATCAGGGCCCCGCGGGCGTGTGCGGCGCTTCGGCTCGCTGTCGGCTTCAGGCTCACGCTGCCTCTCTCTGCTCTTGTCGCGTGGCGGCTAGATAGGCTCTCCTCGCCCCCCGGCCGCTCTCAGGCGACAGGCACGGCCGGGCTGGCGGAGGCGCGCCCGGGCGAGGCCTCCTCCTGCGGCCCGGGGACCGTCGGTTGGGCAGGGCGTCGCGTCGCGTCGCCCGCGCCCTCGGCTGCTCCCGCCTGGTCCCCGGCGGGCGCGGCGGGGAGCCGGGCGAGGATGCTCTCAGACTGGAGGGTGTAGAAGCGCTCACCCGCGAGGGCGAGGGCGTGGTGGGCCTCCCGCTCGGAGGCGGCGCTCTTGGCGACGGTCCTCAGGGCCCGCAGCGCCGCAGGCAGGGGCGCCTCAGGCGCCGCCTGCGCGGGCGCGGCGGGGCCTGGGATGGGTCCCTTCACGGCGCCCCCAAGGTCGGCGTGCCGGTCGCGGCGCAGCTCCGTCGCTGGCTCGGCGACTGGGCGATACTGCTCGCCGGGCTCCGGCTGCTCGGGCGCGCTTGCCAGTCTGACCGGCTCAGGCGCGGGCTCGCCGGCCGGCTGGTTCAGAACCGGCTGGGTGGAGGCGGCCGCCGGGAGGGCGGCGAGTTCGGGGCGCCCGTCACCGGCCGGATGGCGCACGCCGGGCCGGGCGAAGACCAGCAGCGCGCCCAGGGCGACGGCGGCGGCCGCCGCGTAGGCGGGCCGGAGCCGGGCCGCCCAGGGCGTGGGCGCCTGCGCGGCGAGGCGGGCGGCCTCCAGGGTCTGGCGGATGCGGGCGGGCGGGGCCACCGCGCGGAGCGAGCGGCAGAGCCTGACGGCGGCGGAGAGGGCGAGGCACTCGGCACGGCAGTGGAGGCAGGCCCGCAGGTGGCGGTGCAGCGCGCCGACGAGAGGCGGGGAGAGCAGCCCGTCCAGGTGATCGTGCATGAGGTCGAGGGCCGAGCGGCAGGCGACCTCCAGGGGCGGCTGGCCCGCCGCCTTCGCCTCCACGCGGCGGCGAAGGTCGGCTGGGGACTGGATGGCGTCAATGCCCGCCGCGAGGCTGACGGCGCTACGGGCCCTGGCCAGCTCCTCGGCGCAGCGCGGGCAGGCGCGCAGGTGCCGCTCGACAGCCGAGAGGCGGGACTCAGCCAGCTCTCCGTCCGCGTACTCGGTGAGTTCGGCTTCCGACAGGTGACCCAGGCGCATGATGGCTCTCTCCGGGGAAGACCCTCTCCCGCCAGGGTCTGACACCCCGGAGCGCCAAAGGTCGCGCCGCGCCAGGCAGGCGATGGGCTAGACGTCGCCCAAGTCGCCGAGGTCCGGCTCAGGGGGGGGAGAAGCGTCCTCCTCGGGCTGGGCGGCGGCCTCTAGCACCGAGTCCGTGGAGAACAGCGGCGCCTTCATGCGCAGCGCGATGGCGACGGCGTCGCTGGGGCGGGCATCGAGGGCGATGGTCTCCCCGTTCTGGGTGATGTGGAGCTTCGCGTAGTACACCTTGTTCCAGAGGTCGTCAATGACCACCTTGACCAGCCGTCCGCCCAGGGTCTCAATGAGGGTTCGCAGCAGGTCGTGCGCCGCGGGCTGCTGAGCGTCGCGGGAGGCCTGCGCCGAATGCAGGGCGTTCCAGATGGAGAGCGCCTCGCAGGGCCCGATCACCATCGGGATCACCCGTTCGGCGTCGTCCCGCAGGATCAGCAGGTACTGGGAGCCCGAATTCCGTCCCACCCCCATCACTCGGACTCGGACCTCTGACATCGCTCAGCTCTCCACACCGCTCCCCGGGCTACTCCCTGAGGCTGGGGTGCCACCAGACAGTGTGGAAGAACTCCTCCACTCGCACCGGCCGCAGCCCAGTGTCAGCCAGCTTCGCCACCGCGGCGCTGTCTCCCTTTGCGACGAAGACCGGCTCCTGTGTGCCGTCCGGATCGCGCGCGTCACAGCGGATACGAACCTGCCTCAGGCGGGCGTCCCAGAGGGCCGCGGAGGGAGCCGCGGCGCGCACCACGCGGAGGACGTCCCCGCGCAGCGCCGCCGGTGCGAGCAGCCGGGGTAGCGAGAGCCGGACGGAGGCCGTGGCCTCCTCGGGCTCGATCTCGGCGGAGTGCACGATGCAGTTGGGGTCAAGGCCCACGGCCGCCCCGGACACCAGCTCGAGCAGCTCCGACTCCCGTGCCACCAGGTCATCGCCAACCGCGGACGGCACGACCAGCGTGGGGGCCTCGGCCGGCTGCTCGGCGGCAGGGCTGAAGGCGCCGGAGGCGTCGGCGGCGCGGGCTGCGGCGGGAGGCGAGTTGGCGGGCACGCCGCGGCCCACGAGCACTGCGTACACTGAGGTGAGCAGGAGCGCAAGGAGCACCGCGCCCACGACCAAGGGGAGGCCTCCGGGCGTCGCCAGCGCCCGCAGGGCCGCGAGGGCCCGACCCAGCCGCCCGCCCGCTGGGCGGCCCGGAGCGGCCTGCTCGCCCCGCCGGTCGGGATAGATCCGGTCTATGATCTGCTCCAGCTTCCGGCGGTCGGGGCCGCTGGCGGGGTTGTGGTCCAGGGCCATCTTGTACCACTCGGCGGCGTCGCGGAGCCGGCCCTGGTCCCGCATGATGTCGCCCATGACCGAGTAGGCGGTGGGGTTGTCTGGGTCCCGGCGCAGCGCCTCGCTGCACTTGGCCTCTGCGAGCTCCCACTCGCGCCGCAGCCGCAGGATGTTCGCCGTCACCAGCAGGAGGTACGAGTCCCTCTCCTCCGGGGGAGAGGGGTCTCCGGCCGGAGCCTGCCGGCCGCACTGGGGGCAGAAGGAGGCCACCTCCTCGAGCTGGTGGCCGCAGCTCCGGCACACCAGCCCCGTGTTGTCGGTGAGGGGCGAACGCATGGGCGTCTTCTCAGTAGGCTCCAGTATGGCTTTTACCCAGGCTGGTGTGAGGTAAACTCAGGCCGCACACCACCCTCTCGGGCCGTCGGGCGACAGGAGGCGCGGCCGCCGCGCAGAACCTCAGGGTATGGTGGCCGGTGTGGGGTGTATCCCGGTGTTCGGGGAGCGCCTGTGCCCGACGCGGCGAGAGTAGGGCAGCGGCTGGTCGAGAGCATCGAGCGGGTGATCGTCGGCAAGCGCGAGGCCGTCGAGCTGGCCGTCGCCGCGCTGCTGGCCGACGGGCACATCCTGATCGAGGATGTGCCGGGGGTGGCAAAGACGATGCTGGCGCGCTCGCTCGCGCTCTCCGTGGGCGCGACATTCCGGCGCATCCAGTGCACGCCGGACCTGCTGCCCAGCGACATCACGGGCCTCTCGATCTTCAACCAGAAGACGGGCCTCTTCGAGTTCAGCCCAGGGCCGGTGATGTCCAACGTCGTGCTGGCCGACGAGATCAACCGGGCGCCGCCGCGGACCCAGTCCGCCCTGCTGGAGGCGATGGCGGAGCGACAGGTGACCGTGGACGGGGTCACCCGTCAGCTCGAACGTCCCTTCTGCGTGATCGCCACCCAGAACCCGATCGAGTACGAGGGGACCTTCCCTCTCCCCGAGGCGCAGCTCGATCGCTTCCTGCTCCGCATGACCATCGGCTACCCCTCCGCCGAGTCGGAGGGGGAGATGCTGCTTCGGCTACAGCAGGAGCACCCCGTCGAGCGGGTGCGGCAGGTGGTGGCGATCGAGGAGCTGCTCGCCGCGCAGGCGGAGGTGAGGCGGGTGTTCGTTCACGAGCGGGTGAGGGACTACGTGGTCCGGCTGGTGCAGGCGACCCGCCGGGATGGGGAGGTGATGCTGGGCGCCAGCCCGCGGGGATCGCTGGCGCTGCTGCGCGCGGCCCAGGCGCTCGCCGCGCTTCAGGGGACGAGCTTCGTGCTGCCCGATCATGCCAAGACGATGGTGGAGCCGACGCTCGGGCACCGGCTCATCCTGACCCCGGAGGCCCGCCTCGCGGGGCGGGACGCGCGGGCCGTCCTGGCCCGGATCGTGGCCCGGGTGGAGGCCCCGGTGGGGGAGGCGTACGCGGGGTAGACGGTGCTCGACTCGGCCGGATGGTAGCGTTGGTGGAGGGCCCGCCCGATGATCCGGCCGACGAAGCTGACCAGCCAGACCAAGATGGCGAGCGCCATCAGCGCCAGGATCGCGTAGCCCAGCCGTCGGAACCAGAGCTCGGCCTTCTCCGAGGGCAGCACGGCGGGGCGCCGCTCAGGAGGCCGGCGCGAGCCTCTTGATGCGATTGTTGCCCCAGTCGAGCACGTAGATCGAGCGGTCCCCGCCCACCGCCACGCTGATCGGGCAGTTGAGCTGCCCGTCGCCAGAGCCTCGCTCGCCGAAGATGTAAAGCAGCTCGCCCCGGGGGCCGAACTTCTGGATGCGGTGGTTGCCGAAGTCGGCCACGTAGACGTTGTCGTCAGCATCCACGTGGACATCGTAGGGGCGGTCGAACTCACCCGGCCGGGTGCCCGTCCGGCCCCACTTGCGGTCGAAGCGCCCCTCGCTGGTGAAGCGCTGGATGCGGTCGTTGCCCAGGTCGGCCACGTAGAGGCGGTCCCGGCTGTCTATGGCGAGGCCGGCCGGCCGGCTGAACTGCCCGTCCTGGCGGCCGCCGGTGCCCCACATCATCACGAACTCGCCCCGCGGACTGAACTTCTGGATCCGGTTGTTGTTCAGGTCCGAGACGTAGATGTAACCCTCCGAGTCCACCGCGACCCCGTAGGGGAAGTTGAACTTGCCCTCTGCCTCGTCGTAGCCCCACGGCCCGCCCTTGCCGCCGAACTCCAGCAGGAAGCGCCCCGTGGGCGAGAACTTCTGAACCCGGTGGTTCCAGCAGTCCACCACGTAGATATTGCCCGCCGCGTCGGCCGCGACCGACCGGGGCGACTTGAGCTGGCCCGGCTCCTGCCCGAACTCGCCGAAGGCGCCGATGGGGTGGCCCTCGGTGTCGCAGCGGACGATGCGGTCGTTCCAGGTGTCGGCGATGATCAGCGCCCCATCGGGGTCCACCCCCAGGCCCTCGGGCCGGTCCAGCGCGCCAATGCGCGGGCCGCCCTCCGACCACTGGCTCACGAAGCCGGGCGCTGGCTCTGCCCGGCGGCCGCAGCCGACGCCGAGCGCGGCCAACACGGCGAACGCGACCCCAACGGCGATTGCTCTGTGGGCAGCGGCCATCTGGGCACCTCCTGCCATGTGCAGCGGGCGTGAGTGTGGGATTATAGCCCCCGACCGGCCGGGGGTCAACCAGGTGGGTTCTACGACCTCCGAGGCCGGTCTCCTGCCGGCCGGCGGCGGGCCTCTCCGGGCCGCCGGCCCCGCCGCGCGGGGACGTGCCCCCTACCCCCTCGCCAGGGAGGCCGCTGCTACTGGGCCGCGACGAGCTGCTCGATGATGGTGATCACGTCCTCGCTGTTGTAGGAGGACATGGAGGTGTTGGGCTGCTTCTCGAGGACGACCTCCTGGCCGTCCGGCAGCGTGAACTCGTTCTGCCCGTTGATGAGGATCTTCGCGCAGCTGTGGCCCATCTCCACATCTGCCTCCTCGAGGCCCATGGGCAGGAGCGTGACGTGGATCCGCCCCGGGTGGCTCGCGTCGTAGTCCCGCAACAGGCCGATGGTCTCCTGGTGCCACGGCAGCGCGAGGGGCGCGTAGAACCTGATCTTCACCGGCGCCCCTGGATCGCCGAAGGTCTCGATCTCCTCCGGGCCCTCCCGCATCGCCGCCTGCGCCTCGGCCGGGCGCCGGACCCTCGACCCGCCGGGGCGCACCAGCAGATAGAGCTGCACCACCAGCACCGCCACCAACACCAGCACCACCCCGCCAAAGACGCACTTGCCCCACTTGCAGCGGGGCCCTCTCTGCTCGCTCATTCGATCGCCTCCGCGGGGAGCAAGCCATCGGTAGCCACTGCCTGCTGGGCTTGCTCCGAGAGCATGAACTCTATGAACATCCGGCCCAGGTCCGGCCGCTTCGCCTCCCGCAGCACCCCCGCCTGAAGCCGCACCGGCGCGTAGGCCTCGCGAGGGAGATGGGCCAGCACCCGCACGTCGCTCTTCTCCGCCTTCTCCGGCGCCGTGTCCAGGGGGCAAGTCAGGTAGGTGATCCCCGCGTCAACCACCCCGGTAGTCACCAGCGTCACCGCCTCCAGCGAGTACTCCCGGAGGAGAAGCTTGGACTGAAGCGGCTCCCAGAGGCCGAGCGAGCGGAGCGCCCGCTCCCCGTAGTAGCCGACGGAGTTGAGCTTCGGGTCGGCCATGGAGATCAGCTTCACGCGGGGGCCGGTCAGGTCGGCCAGCCCGGTCACGCCCGCGAGAGATTTGGGCGCGATCACCACCATCTCGAGGGTGGCGAAGTCGCGCACGCTCTCAGGGTCAACGTAGCCCTCCTCCACCATCTGGCGCATCTCCAGCTCGCCCGGGGAGAGCAGGACGTCGGGCCGGCCCCCTTTGCGGATGTTGCGGATCAGCACCACGCCGTTGTCGTAGAGCACGTCCAGCCGGATCTCGGGGTGGCTCTCCCGAAACAGCCGGAGGACGCTGTTCAATGGCCCGGTCATGCCGCAGGGCGCATACACCACCAGCACGTCCCGGCCGCTCTCCTGCTCCCGACGCCCACGCGCCAGCAGCACCGCCCCGAGCGCCACCACCGCGACCAGCAGAACGACCGCGAAGACTCGCGCCGCACGGTTCATCGCCGCGCCCCTAGACCTAGTGCTTCTCGCTGCATCTGCGCTCCCGCCGTGTGCTTAGTTGTGCGCCGCCGGTTCGGGCCCCGGGGCCCTCGCGCGCTCCGACGATGTCATCCAGCATGCACGAGGAGTTTGAACCTTGTGTGGCGGAAAGCAGACGGCGACGAGAAAGCTGCGAGAGGCGCGCCGCAGGTGCTGGGCACGGCGCTAGCCATCCGTCGCCCGCGGCGGCTCGCCCAGCGGCCCGGGCAGCGGCGGGAGGCGCTCCAGGCGAAGCTCGATCAGCTCGCCGCCCCGCTGGATCCCCAGGACCAGAGGCGTCCCCTCCCGCTGGGACTCTCGGATGGCCGCCACGAGGTCGTTGCAGAAGCCGACCTCACCGTTGATGCTGACGATGGTGTCCTTGATGGCGACGCCGAGCAGCCTCAGGGGCGAGGGCTCCGGGGGCGGTCGGAAGCCCATGACCTTGATCCCGCGCGGATCTGTGCTGGGGCTGCACATGATCCCCAGCGCGGGCTCGTGCACGGGCGGCGGGAGCCCGCCGCGGGCCACCACCGGCCCCCGCGGCGGCGAGCCCAGGTCCCGCGCCGAGATGAGGAAGGCGGCCAGCCCGATGACCGCCAGCGCCAGCACCACGGTGGCCGGATGTAGCCTGCCCTGCATCCTCACGCTCCCGGGGAGAGCGCCTCGACGCCGCGCCGCGGTCATCACGGCGCCCCCCGGTCGGCGATCTTCGGCAGGTGCTGGCGGACGAGCTCCTCCATCTCCTCGTCGGAGATCGGGGTCGTGCGGCCCCCCTCGTACTCGGCCCCGATCCACTTCAGGATCGCCTCCACGGCGGGATGGGACTTCTCGATGCGCTCCTCGGCCTCGAGCTGGTAGTGGACGTTGATCCAGTGGGCTACTCCGGCGCTGCCGGAGGTGTCGGTGATGGCGACGCCGGCGGGCCGGTTGAGGATGGCGTCGGTGTCGAAGATGTTGTAGATCTCCTCATCCTTCATCAGCCCGTCGGCGTGGATGCCGGCGCGGGTGACGTTGAAGTCCTTGCCGACGAAGGGCTGATTGGGGGGGATCTGGTGGCCGAGCTCTCGCTCGAAGTACTGGGCGATCTCGGTGATCACCTGGGGCTGCATGCCGTTGTCCGTGCCCCGCAGGCCGATGTACTCGAACACCAGGGCCTCGATGGGCGTGTTGCCCGTGCGCTCACCGATGCCCAGCAGGGTTCCGTTAGCGCCCGCGCAGCCGTACAGCCAGGCGGTGGCGGCGTTGTCCACCGCCCGGTAGAAGTCGTTGTGCCCGTGCCACTCCAGCCACTCGCTGGGCACCCCCGCGTGGTGGACCAGCCCGTAGATGATCCCCTTGACGCTGCGAGGCATGGAGGCCCCCGGGTAGGTGATCCCATAGCCGAGGGTGTCGCAGGCCCTCACCTTCACGGGCATGTTCGCCTCCCGCGCCAGACGCATCAGCTCCTGGACGAAGGGCACCACGAAGCCGTAGAAATCGGCCCGGGTGATGTCCTCCAGATGGCACCGCGGCACCACACCGGCCTCCAGCGCCGCGCGGACGATGTCCAGGTACATCTCCAGCGCCTGCCGCCGGTTCTTCTTCAGCTTCAGGAAGATGTGGTAGTCCGACACCGAGGTCAGGATCCCCGTCTCCCACAGCCCCATCTGGCGCACCAGCTTGAAGTCCTCCTTGTGCGCCCTGATCCAGCCCGTGATCTGCGGGTAGCGGAATCCCTGCTCCAGGCAGGCCGAGACCGCCTTCTTGTGGGCCTCCGAGTAGAGGAAGAACTCACACGAGCGGATCACGCCGCTGGGCCCTCCCAGCCGGTGCAGCATCGTGTAGAGGTCCACGATCTGCTTGGGCGTGAAGGGCGGCCGCGCCTGCTGGCCGTCCCGGAAGGTCGTATCCGTGATCCAGATCTCGTCCGGCGGGTCCATCGGCACCAGCCGGTGGTTGAAGGGCACCTTCGGCGGCTGGTGATAGGGGAAGATCTCCCGGAACAGGTTCGGCTTCTCCACGTCCTGCAGCTCGTAATGGTACGTCTCCTGCTCCAGGGTATTCCTCCGGCGGTTGAACGTGATCATCCGCTGGCCTCCGTTCGGGGAAGAGAGATCGTCCATAGGTTACCCCAATCCGGCGCCGCGTGTCCAGACGCGCGACGCGCGCGGTGGTCCCCCGGCCTCCCCCTCGCTCACCTGCCCCACGGCGTCGCGGGCGCGCGGAGGGGGAAGCTCACTGTGGTCTCCGCGGTGGCGTCCCGCACCACCAGCGTCAGCGACGAGACCCCGGGGCCGATGGGCGGGTAGCCGGGGGCCCCCCGGATGGGGAAGCGGACCATGCAGCTGTATAGCGCGGAGGGCGGCATGCCCGGGTCGAGGGCCGAGCTGATGTCCCGCAGGTAGACCGGGGCCTCCACCGGCAGCGGGGGGTACTCCACCCCCGCGCTGGTCCTCATCGCGAACTGCAGCTCGGCCGGGTCGCGGCTCTTGGGGACCTGGACGACGGCCCAGAAGCGGATCTGCCGCTGCGAGGTCCTCAGCGCCTCCCGCGCCGCCCGCTGAACCCCGGCCGCGCTGACCTCGTTGATCTGGGCAACGCGGAAGGCGATCTCCTCCGCAGGCCAGCAGATGCCCGCCTCGCGGAGGATGACATCCGAGGAGACGCGCAGGTGAACGGCCTGGGCGCCCGACCGGAACACCTGATACGGGTCGCCCCGGCAGCGCGCGATCCGCTCGCCCTCCTCCCTCGCGCGCTTGAGGTCTTGCTCGCTCACGCGGAGGGCCGGGTGAACCTCGACGCGCTCGCCGCACCCCCCGCCAGCCAACACGATGACGCTCAGCAGGAGGCCCGCCAGAGCCAGGGCCGCCTGCCCGGAGCACCGGAGCCCCGCCGTCCACCGCCGGCGCCCAGCCAAGAACCCCCACCTCCCGAGCCTGAGCCGGGTCAGGATTTCGGCGTCATGTTAGCACAGAACCCGCCGGCCCGCAATGCCCGGCCCGCCCCGAGGGGCCTAAGCGGCGTACTTCGCCCCATAGGGCCGGTGGGAGAGGGGCGCGATACGGGTGAAGCGCGCCTCGGTGAGCCCCTCCGGGTCGAGGGAGAAGGCCTGGGCGAAGGCCTCCAGGTGGGGCCGCAGCCTCTCCATATCCTCGGGGCCGGCCGGGGCGGCAAGGGCGAACTGGCCGGCCACCCGCCGCGGGTCCACCTCGCCCCGCAGGAAGACCTCGCCCCCGTGCATGCCCGTCGCGCACCAGTCGCCCACCAGCTCCGGCCGCGAGCGCGGCTCGAGCCCGAGCACGACGATCAGGCCCCCAGCCATGTACTCGGCGAGGAAGTCCCCCGCCACCCCGCCGACGACGATAACGGGGAGCCGGTCCCGGAAGGCCTTCATGTGGATCCCCACCCGGTAGCCCACATCGCCCCTCACGAACAGCTCCCCGCCCCGCATCCCGTAGCCCAACACATCGCCCGCGTGCCCGTGGACGATGATGCGGCCGGCGTCCATGGTGTTGGCCACCGCGTCCTGCGCGTTCCCGTGCACCCGGATGGTGGGCCCGCTCATGAAGGCCCCCAGGTCGTTGCCCGGCACACCGTAGATATCGAACTCCAGCGACCCGGTGAGCCCGTCGGCGAGGTAGCGCTGGCCGTTGACGTTGCGCAGCTCGAAGCGCGTCTCGCCCCGGGCGACCGCCTCCCGGACGCGGCGGTTGAGCTCCCGGTAGTGCAGGCCCCTGGCGTCCAGGCGGTATGGCTCGCTCATGCTCCCACCCCCGCGGGCTTGACGCCCAGGATGTCCAGTGTCGCCCGGTCCAGCCCCAGGCCGCGGAGCCGCTCCCGGCTGCCGCGGAGGCTCTCGATGGCGTTGAGGCCCATTGCGCCCAGGATCTCCTCCAGCTCCGCGCTCCAGGCGCGGATCAGGTTCGCCAGCCGCAGCGAGCCCAGGTAGGGGTCGAGGCGCCGCGTGAGGGCGGGGTCCTGGGTGGCGATCCCCCAGGAGCAGCGGCCCGTGTAGCACTTCTGGCAGAGCGTGCAGCCCAGCGCCAGCAGCGCGCCGGTGCCGATCGCCACCGCGTCCGCACCCAGCGCGATCGCCTTCGCCGCGTCCGCGCTCGAGCGGATGCCCCCCGCGGCGATGATCGAGGCGCGTTGGCGGATTCCCTCCTCCCGGAGCTGCTGGTCAACTACCGCCACCGCGATCTCGATGGGGATGCCCAGGTGGTCGCGGATCACCGTGGGCGCCGCGCCCGTCCCGCCCCGGAACCCGTCCAGGTAGATGATGTCCGCGCCCGCGCGCACGATCCCGCTGGCGATCGCCGCCACATTGTGCACGGCCGCGATCTTCACGCTCACCGGCTTCTGGTAAGCGGTCGCCTCCTTGAGCGCGTAGATGAGCTGGCGCAGGTCCTCGATCGAGTAGATGTCGTGCTGGGGGGCCGGCGACAGCGCGTCGCTGCCGGCGGGGATCATGCGCGTCTCCGACACCTGCTGAGACACCTTCTCGCCCGGCAGGTGCCCCCCGATGCCCGGCTTCGCCCCCTGGCCGATCTTGATCTCGATCGCCGCCCCCGCCTGCAGGTACTCCGGCGTGACCCCGAAGCGACCGGAGGCGCACTGCACGAAAGCCCGGTGGGCATAGGGGCGCAGGTCGGCGTGGAGGCCGCCCTCCCCGGTGTTCCAGAGGATCCCACACTCCTCGGCCGCCATCGCCAGCGCCTTCTGCGCGTGCAGGCTGATGGAGCCATAGGACATCGCGGCGAACACGATCGGCGTCTCGAGCTCGAGGACGGGCGGCATCTCCGTGCGCAGCTCCGGCCGCCCTCCCTCCCAGGCGACCTCCAGCCGGTCCGGCGCCGCCCCGAGGTGGGTGCGGAGCTCCATCGGCTCCCGCAAAGGATCAATCGAGGGGTTGGTGACCTGGCAGGCGTCGAGCAGCAGGTGATCCCAGAGGATGGGGTAGGGGAGGTCGTTTCCCATCCCGGTGAGCAGCACGCCGCCCGTCTCGGCCTGGAGCCACAGGTTGCGCCGATGCGCCTCGGACCACAGCGAATGGGGCCGCAGGTACTGGGGGTTGGGCCGGATGGTGATCGCCTGCTGGGGGCAGAAGGCCTCACAGCGGTGGCAGCCCACGCACAGCGCGGGGTCGGCCACCGGCCCGTCCTGCCAGGAGATGGCCCTGAACCCGCACTGCTGGAGGCAGCGCTTGCAGCGCGCGCAGCGCTCGGGGTCGTGCTCCCAGCGGAACTCGGGGGGCCGATAGAGCGGCGCCCGCACCGCCCGCGGGGCGGTCGCCGCAGGGCGCGCTCGCTCGCCGTCGCCGCCGGTCGAGGTGGTGGTCACGGTGTCTCCTCCTGTGCGCCCGTGCAGGCGGGCCCTGCGCCGGCCGGGGCGAGCGCGCCCCCCGGCTCCCCCACCACCCGGTCGCTGCCCACGCGGCCGATGACGGGGTGTCCCGCGGGCGGGGCCCACACCAGGTCGGGGTCAGGGCACATGGCGCGAATGCCGGCCTCCTCGCTGGAGAGGTAGAGCCAGTCGTCCTTGCGGGCCGCCACCAGGGGCCGGAGCTTGATGCGGTCGTTGAGCCCGACCATCTCGCCCTGCCGGCCGAAGATGATGGCGAAGGGGCCGTTGACCAGCGCGCTGCCATAGGTGCGACGCAGCGCGCGATAGAGGGTCCGCCGGGGCTCCGGCAGCTCCTCGATGTGCTTCCAGAAGGGCGCCGCCAGGATGTCGCAGGCCAGCTCGACCGGCAGCTCGTGCCGGCGGATGAGCAGGTCGAGCAGATAGGCGATGACCTCGGTGTCGGTGCGCATGGTGCAGCGGTAGCCGAACATCTCGAGGTAGCGGCGGTTGATCCCGTAGGAGGAGATCTCGCCGTTGTGCACGACTGCCCAGTCGAGGAGGGTGAAGGGATGAGCCCCCGCCCACCAGCCTGGCGTGTTGGTGGGGAAGCGGCCGTGCGCGATCCAGATGTTGGCCCGGTACTCGTCGAGGCGGAAGAAGTCGGCCACGTCCTCGGCATAGCCCACCGCCTTGAAGGCCCCCATGTTCTTGCCGCTGGAGAAGACGAAGGCCCCCTCGATGCCGGCGTTGATGTGCATCACTCGCTCAAGCACATAGTCCTCGGCCGTCAGCCCGGCCTCTGCCAGCCGGGCGCGCCGGGGGGATACGAAGTAGCGCATGAGGGCCGGCGGGTCGGCGATGTGCCGGCTCGGCCGCGTGGGCAGGCGCTCGTCGTGCACGACGTCAAAGCCGGCCTCGAGCGCCTCCTCGGTGAGCTCTTGTGCCTGCGGGCTGTAGTACATGATGTGCAGCGCGAACTGCTCCGCGCGCTCCGGGTAGATCCCGTAGGCGGCGAAGCCGCCGCCCAGCCCGTTGGAGCGGTCGTGAAGGATGGCGATGGACTCCCGGATCGCCGTCCCGCTGACCCGCTCGCCGCGCAGGCTCATCATCCCGCTCAGCCCGCAGCCCGAGATATTGCGCGCCCCGCGGTCGAAACGACTGCTCATCTCTGTCCCTCCTCGCCCGGGTCGGCGCCGGCAGCGTCCTCCTCCCGCTCCGCCAGCTCGGGGCCCAGCAGCGCCCGCAGCTCGTCGGCCCCGGGCGGGGGCGCGGGCGGCAGCCCCAGGCGCTTCCTGCGCCCGACGAGCGGCTCTGTGAGCACGGCCTTGGCCCGGAAGGCCGCCAGGCCCTCCGCCACCGGCGGCGGGGCGAGCCCGGCCCCGAGGGCGAGGCGCTTGGCCTGGCGGAGGATCGTCATCTGGTCGTAGCGGTTGGGGCACAGCTCGGCGCAGGTGTAGCACTCGACGCACTTCCACAGCTCCTGGGAGCGGACCACCGCATCGAGGTCGCCGGCGGCCAGCTGCCGCACGAGCGCATTGGGGTCGAAGCTCGGATCGGCGCGCGCGACCGGGCAGTCCTCCACGCACGCGCCGCACTCGGCGCAGGCCCGCAGCAGGGGGTAGTCCCAGTGGCGGCGGGCGGCCTCGATGCCCGCTCGTCGGCCGGCCCACCGCTCCAGGAAGGGCGACACGTCCACCCGCTGGCCGTCGAGCCCCAGCTGGGAGGGCTCCAGGCCCAGCGCCAGCCCCAGGAGCTGGGGGTAGTAGAGGACCGGCAACCCCAGCTCCTCGCCGGCGCGCTGGAGCACGAACTGGACGTTGTCGTACTGCATCATGCAGGAGGGGCACACCAAGGTGAGGGCGTCTGCGCCCGCCTCGCGCAGGTCCAGGAGCTTCCCGCGGCACATCGCCTGCGCGGACTCCTCCTCCCCGGCCCGCAGCAGCAGGTTGCCACAGCACTCCATCTTCGATGGGTAGGCGACGCTCTCGGCCCCGAGGGCCTCCACCAGCTGGTCCAGCTTGCGGGGCCAGAAGGGGTCGTCGAAGAGCAGCTCGGCGCTGGGGCGCACCAGGTGGCAGCCGTAGTGGACGGCGATGCGCAGGCCAGTCAGGGGATAGCGGACGCGCCTGGCGATCTCGCCCACCCCCAGGTCCTGGTGGAGGATGTCGAGGATGTGGACCACGTCCGCCCGGCCCCGGTACTGCCGGCCGATCCGGGCGAGGGCGCGGTTGACCTCCTCATGCAGCTCGGGGTCGGCGCGCAGCTCGGCGCGGGCCTCCTTCAGGGTGGAGAAGCAGCCGGTGCAGGGGGTGGTGAAGAGGCGCCCGGCCTGCTCGGCCACGGCGAGGTTGCGGGCCGCGGTGAGGAGCCAGGCGCGGTGGCTGAAGTTGCGGATCATCGTCCGCTCGGGGCAGCAGGTGAGCCCCGGCAGGTCAACGGCATCCACGCCGAGGGCGTGGAGGACGATGCGGGTCGCCTTCTCCAGGTGAGGCAGGCGGCCTGGCAGGTAGCAGCCCCAGAAGTATGCATATGCGGCCATGGCGGCCTCCGCGGGGCGCCGGGGTGGGTGGAGCCGGTAGGAGGTCGGCCACCGCCTGCCGACAAGATGGCGCCATCTCCAGTATACCCGCCCCCAATCGCCCGGTCAAGCCCCAGGCCGGCGCTCCGTGGGGCCCGGCGGCGCCCTCGAGCCCGGCGGGCCGGTGCCGCGACCATGGCCCTGCGACAGGTGTCTGAATGTAACAGCTCGCAGAGGAGGCAGGTAGCGGGGTGGGCGAATGTGGTAACGTATAGTGCGTCTCAGGGCGAGACGCGACCGCGGTGGGGAAGCTGGGGGTCGGCAAGGAGGTGGTGCCTCGCGGTAAGGCGATGCTGACTCGGCTGGATCGCGACATGGTGCACACAGACACACAGAAAGGAAGGACGATGGAGAAGAGACTCTGGACCTTGCCCGTGTTGGCGGCGCTGCTGATCGCGGCGGGCAGCGGCGGCGGGGTTGCCATGCCCTCGCTCGGCGGTCCCACCGGGATCGTGAGCCTGCCGAACGCAGCCATCGCGCCCACGGGCCAACTGGAGACGGCGCTTAGCTATCAGTCGCTCAAGCTGGGCGCGCTGGACATGTACGAGCCGACGACCGACCTCACGGTGTGGTCGCTTCAGGCGCTGACGGGCTTCGCGGATAGAGCGGAACTGTGGGGAGCCTACTCGCGAGTGCGCGGCGTGGACGACCTCAACGTGTGGGGCATCGGCGGCAAGGCCCAGCTCTCCGCAGAGCCGCGAGACCAGACCACCCTCGCGGTGGGTGGCGCCTATCAGCGATGGGACGACTCCTCCGAGGTGGGGGCTGACACCGACCTCCGCAGCCTCTACATAGTCGCCACCAAGGACTTCACCCCCATGGGCGCACACCCGTGGGAGTGGGGCCCCGGCCCGGGTACGCGCATGCTCGGCAGCCTCGGCATCCTCTACCTGAACGCCAAGCCCAAGGGCGGCAGCAGCTCCAGCCTCACCCGACCGTTCGTGGGCCTGCAGTTCGTGGACGCCGGCGGCACCGAGCTCGGCCTGGAGTACCGCTGGAAGGACAACGACGTAGACCAGGACGCGGTCTTCTCGGCCGTCCTGCGCCACCCGGTGTCCGAGTTCATCACCATCGAGGCGGGCACCACCAACGCCGCCCCGGGCGGCGTTGGCCTGGACAAGCAGGACATCTTCGTACGGCTCGGCTACGCCATGCCCATCGGGCTGGGGGCTCGCCGCTAGCAGCCCGTCGGCGACTCCAACCAGTCGCCCTGGATCCGGCAAGGGACGGCCCCCCGCCGTCCCTTGCCCGCGTCCGGCGCTGCCTAGCCGTGGGCCAGGCCCGACAGCAGCCCCAGCGTCTCCTCCACCAGCACCAGGCCCGCCTCGTCGGCCAGATGGGCCGCGCAGGCCACCTCATAGCCCCCCAGCGCAAACGCCTCCGGGGTGGGCACATAGCCGATGGAGCCGTTCGCATATCCCGCCACATAGGTCGGGCGAAACGGCGAGCGGCGCTTCACCATCATCCCCAGCTCGCTGAACACCTCCCCGGGCCAGCCGACCAGGGCCGCCGCCCCCAGGCCCAGCGCCTGCACCTCCGCGCTCACAGGCGCCTCGCCCTGCTCCCGCAGCTCCGCGATGTGCTTGCGCAGCCCCTCGGGGTCAGGCGGATCGTACCAGGTGAGATACGGGCTCCACTCCTCTCCGGAGCCGCCTGCCGACTCGACCCGCCGCAGCTCCTCCTCGGCGGCCGCCAGCGCCCGCGCCCGATTCGTCGGCAGCGCCACCTGCTTGGTCGCCACCGATAGGCGCACATCGGCGCTGACCTCGGCCTTCCGCCATGCCTTCGCCGCCTGGCCGGCCAGGTACCGGCCCGCGCGCTCGGCCACGCGGAAGCCGCCCGTCCCCGCCAGGCCGTGGCCCACGCCCGCTTCCCTCGGATTCACGTCCCCGCAGGCGCCGTTGAGGAACAGCCCCATCACCCCGCCGCCCACCTCCTGCTCGAACCAGTGGACCGCGAAGCCGGGGTAGTCGGCGGTGAGCAGGTAGTTGTCGAACTGCAGGCAGATGCCGTGGCAGGCGTAGTTCATCACCCCCGCCAGCGGCGCGCCGTCCTCCCGCTCGACGCGGATCAGGCCCACCTCCGGGTCGAAGGGCCCGAAATGGTTCCGCCCCAGCTCGATGCGCCCGCCGGGCAGCATCTCCCGCCGGTTGATCCCCACGGCCGACCAACCGCTTTCCACTCCCAGCCGCGCTGGCGCCAGCCCCTCGGCCGCCGCCGCCACCGCCTCCGCCAGCTTCGCCGGCAGCGCGCCCCAGTACGCCTGCTCCTGCTGGTTCGGCTTCCGATACAGCCCCGCGGGCCCCGAGTGGGTGTGCGTCCCAGCTACCAGCAAGCCCTCCCCCGGTAGCGAGGCGGCCTTCGCCGCCCTCGCCCGCACCGCCGCCACCGTTTCCGCCGACAGCCCGATCAAGTCACACGCCACCAGCCCCACTCGCCGCTCGCTGTCCTCCAGCACCAGCGCCCGCGCCCACAGCGGGTCGTGCACCGCGAGGGAGGGGAACACCCGCCCCGCGTACCCCGACAGCCTCACGCCCACGGGCGGCGTGATGTCTACCTTCGCCGCGCCGGCCTTCAGCATCCCTGACCTCCTGTGAACTGCGGAAGGTGCTCGGCATGGGCCTCCAGCAGGTCGTCCAGCAGGGCCCGGGCGACCCGCGCCGAGGGTACCAGCGGGTTGGCCACCAGCGCCAGAAGGGCCGCCCGCCGGTCCCCGTTCACCGCCGCCTCGATCGTCAGCTCCTCATACGCCTTGATCTGGTGCAACAGACCCCGCAACTCCGGCCGCAGCGGCCCCACCGTGAGCGGCCGCGGCCCCTCCGCCCCGATCACACAGCTCACCTCCACCACCGAGTCGGCCGGCAGGTCGGAGAGCGCGCCCCGGTTCGCCGTGTCCACGCACTGGATGTCCCGCCGGTCGCCATGGATCGAGGCCATCAGCCGCACCGCGGCCTCCGAGTAGAGGGCGCCGCCCCGCTTCGAGAGCGCCTCCGGCTTCTCCGCCAGCCCGGGCTCCGCGTACTGCGCGAACAGCTCCCGCTCGATCGCCACGATCTGCTCGCCCCGGGTCGGCTTCCCCGCCGCCTCCGCCTCCTGGAGCTTCGCCAGCATCTGGTCGCCGCAGTAGTAGTAATGGTGATACCCGCACGGGATCGCCCCCAGCGCCTCGATCAGCCCCGCCGGCCACTCTCCCCCGGCCTCCACCCGCCGCAGCAGCTCCGGGGTGACATCCCGGCCTCGCACCATGACCCGGTGCGCCCACAGCAGGTGGTTGCAGCCCACGTATTCGACGAACAGCTCCTCCGGCCGGGCGTCGAACTCGCGCGCGAACCAGCGCTCCATGTTGATCGGGTTGTTGCACAGCCCGATCACCCGCGCCCCGGTGTGCCGCAGGGCCGCCTCGGTCACGATCCCGCTGGGGTTGGTGAAGTTGATCAGCCAGGCCTCGGGGCACAGCTCCTCCATGTCCCGGCAGATGTCCAGCACCACCGGCACTGTCCTCAGCGCCTTCGCGAACCCGCCCGGCCCCACCGTCTCCTGCCCGATGACGCCGTGCCTCAGCGGCACGCGCTCGTCCTTGATCCGCGCCGCGATCCCACCCACGCGGATCTGGGTCACCACGTAGCTCGCGCCCTCCAGCGCCTCCCGGCGGTCCAGCGTCCAGCGCACCTCCAGGTCGGCGCCCGCCTTCTCGACCATGCGGCGGGCCAGCGCTCCCACCACCTCGAGCTTCTCCCGCCCCGCCGGGATGTCCACCAGCCACACCTCCGCCAGGGACAGGGCCTGGGCGCGCGCGATCAGCCCCTCCACGATCTCCGGCGTGTAGCTGCTGCCCCCACCGATCACCACCACCCGCGTCCTGTCTTCACGCGCCATTATGTCCTCCTTCCCTGTGGGGCGCGCATGTCGGCGCCCCGGGCGCCGACATGCGCGCCGCCCCTCACGCGCCTGGCAGGCAGGCCGCCGCGGGGCCTCATCCCTCCTCTCCCATGTCCTGCCGGAACCACCCGGAGGCGGAGGCCGACCGGTTGGCCTCCGCCCACACCCCGGGCGCGCGCCGCCCGGCCCCCTCCAGCGCGCCCCGCACCGCGCCCATCACCGGCGGCTGCTCGGAGCGAATCAGCCGCGCCCGGGGCGCCGCCTGGAGCACCGCCTCCCGGAACACCTCGAACAGCAGCGGCCCCGTCTTCGTGAAGCGCGACCCGGCCGCCACCACGGCCACCTCGCTCTCGGAGAGGCCCCAGCGGCCGATGAGGTTCGTCGCGCACAGCGCCATCTCCCGGCCGAAGCGACGCACGATCTCCACCGCCACCGGATCGCCCCGCCCCGCCACGGAGAACAGCACCCGGTTCAGCGTCACCGCCGGGACCGACAGGCCGCCGCGATGCACGTCATACACCAGGTCGCGCACGCTCGCATGACCCGTCTCGGCCAGCAGCGCCTCGCTCAGCGCGGTCGCCGGCCCCCGGCCGTCCTCCGCGCGTACCACCGCCTGCAGGGCATAGCCCGAGGTGTCGTAGCCCCCGCCCAGGTCGGTGAAAGCGCCGTAGAACCACTTGTCGCCGTCGGGCAGCACGATCGCCGCGCAGATCCCCGTCCCCGCCGTCACCCCCACTCCGTGCCCCTCCGGCGCACCCGCCCGCACGGTCAGGAACGAATCGTTCTCCACCCCCAGCCCGCAGCTCCAGCCCGCCTCCACCAGGGCCTCGCGTATCCGCGGCTCGTCGTCCGGCCAATCCACCCCGGCCGCGCCCAGGTGGAGGCAGGCCACCGCCTCCCTGCCCGCGCCGGCCATGCCGACGGCCTCCTCGACCGCCTCGGTGACCACGCGGGCGCACCCCTCGACGCCGATCGTCTCCCAGTTGCCGCACCCGCCCCGGCCCAGGCCCCGGACCCGACCCTCCAGGTCGCAAGCCACCGCCACCGTCTTGGTGTTGCCGACATCCACGCCGACGACGAGGTCGCCCTCATGGCTCATGCCGCGCACCTCCGCACCCCCCTTCGGCCAGCGGGGCCGGGACTCCTCTGCGCGGGCCGGCCGGCCGCCGCGGCCGCGCCGGCGGGGATGAGAACGCGACGCTGACGGAGAAGGACCTCCCTGCCCATGACCCGCACGCCCGACCCACCTTCGGCCTCGACCGACCCGGCCGGCCCGAGCGACGGCCGCCCCCGCTGGCGCGTCACCCTCTACGCCATGTGGCTCGCGCAGCTCTGCTCGATCATGGGCTTCTCGTTCGTGATGCCCTTCATGCCCTTCTACATCCGCGAGCTGGGCGTGACCGACCCTCGCCTGGTGCCCATCTGGGCCGGTCTGCTGGGCTCCGGGGCCGGCCTCGCCATGGCGATCATGGGCCCCGTATGGGGCACCGTCGCCGACCGCTACGGCCGCAAGCCCATGGTCCAGCGCGCCATGTTCGGGGGCGCGGTGGTGCTCACGCTGATGGGCTTCGTCTCGAATGTGCGCCAGCTCTTCGCCCTGCGCGTGCTGCAGGGCATGATCACCGGCACCGTGCCGGCCTCCGTCGCGCTGGTCTCCAGCGTGGTGCCCCAGGCGCGCCTGGGCGTCAGCCTCGGCCTCATGCAGATGGCCGTCTTCAGCGGCGGATCCATCGGCCCCTACATCGGCGGCATCGTCGCCGACCGCTTCGGCTACCGTGTGCCATTCGGGGTCACCGGAGCGCTCCTCTTCACTGGCGGCCTGCTAGTCCTCTTCGGCGCCCGGGAGCGCTTCGTCCGCCCCACCTCCCAGGAGCGCGCCGGCGCCGGGCCCCTGTCCGCGCTCTTCCGCGTCCCCGGCGTGCCGGTGCTGCTGGGGCTGTACTTCCTGATGAACCTCAGCGGCTCATTCGTGATGCCTATCTTCCCTCTCTTCGTCGAGGAGATCGTCGGCGAGCCCACCCGCGCCGCCTCCGAGACCGGCCTGCTGCTAGCCATCACGGGCGTGGCCTCCGCCCTCGCCTCCGTCACCGCAGGCCGGCTCGCCGACCGGCTCGGGCACAAGCGCATGCTCATGGCCTGCACCGCCTCGGCGGCGCTCATCTCCCTGCCCCACGCCGGGGCGCAAGCCCTCTGGCACCTCGTCCTGCTGCGGGTCCTCTTCGGGCTCGGCGTCGGCGGCATGGCCCCCGCGCTCAACGCCATGGTCGCCACCATCGTCCCCGGCCGCCGCCTCGGGCAGGCCTACGGCTTCACCACCACCGCCAGCGCCCTGGGCTGGGCCACCGGCCCCGCCCTCGGCGGCTGGATCGCCTCTGCGGTCGGCTATCGGGTCCCCTTCATCATCATGGGCGCCATGCTCCTGCTCGTCACCCTCGCCCAGGCCCGCGGGCTGCAGGCCTCGCGCCCCGCCGCCCCGGGTAACTGGTAGGCCCAAGCGGGGCTGGGAGTGAGGAGGCGTGTTTGAGCGACCGTGCCTTGACAGGGCGTGGTATAATGCAGAGGGGGTTGTCCGGCCGGCACGGGGTGGTCCCTCATGCTAGACGCGCGTCTGCTCAAGCGACTCGACTGGGCGATGCTCGCCGCGGTGCTGGCCCTGTGCTGCTACGGGCTGGTGATGGTCTACTCGGCCACCCGGGCCCCGGAGGACACCGGGCTGGCGCCCCCGAGCGAGTATGCCCTAAGGCAGTTCCTCTGGGTGCTGGTCGGGCTGACGGCGTTCGCGCTCGTGCTCCTGTTCGACTACGAGACCCTGGCGCGCTGGCACATCCCCGTCTACGCCACCGTGCTGGTGCTGCTGGTGGCGGTGCTGAAGATCGGCGAGGCCCCCACCGGCGCCATGCGCCGGATCGAGCTGGGGGGCTTTGGGCTCCAGCCATCGGAGCTGGCGAAGATCGCGGTGATGCTCTCCATGGCCGCCTTTGCGGGGCGGCGGATCGGGGCCATCTCGCAGCTGGGCATGGTGCTCAAGTCGCTGCTGATCGCGGGCGCGCCCTTCGTGCTGGTGCTGATGCAGCCCGACTTCGGCACCGCGGTGGTGATCGTGGCGATCTGGTTCGGGGCGATGTACCTGGCGGGGGCGCGGGGCCGGCACCTGGGGGTGGTGCTGCTGGCCGGGCTGGCGCTGTTCGTGGGGATGTGGAACCTGGACCGCGTGCCGCTGGAGCGCATGCCGCCCGGCGTGATGCGGAGCGCGCTGCGGCACGCGCGGCTCAAGGA
>Ga0129301_1000066_pt1 | contig 48016 bp, 39 predicted proteins | sample ConPoolayeHmetaG_FD_94489 | JGI IMG/M metagenome (GOLD analysis project Ga0129301, IMG submission 94489) | Hot spring microbial mat communities from California, USA to study Microbial Dark Matter (Phase II) - Cone Pool mat layer H metaG ...
ACTTATATTTTATACTGGGGAGGTAAAAATGAGATAAGATAATAACTAATTAAAAAGACCTAACTCCTTTTATCTGCGACTAAGCCACCCAGCACCGAAGGGGATTTTTCTTTTTGAAGGGGGGAGTGCTACAGGGGGTGCTATTTAGGATGGTATTAAATGCCCTATTCTATACCCTATTCTCCTGCCTATTCGGAATTCTATTTCCTACCCTATTCTCTTTCCTATTGATAATCCTATTCTCTTTTCTATTGAGAGGTCTATTCTCCTTCCTATACAGAAATCTATTCTCTCTCCTATTGGAGATGCTATTGGTGATGCTATTCTCCTTCCTATAAACTGTTCTATTCAGAGTGCTATTATTGGCTCTATGCCTCATCGTAGCAAAGGTTAATATCCAGTGATTCTAATGGATAGAAGTTTCCTGGGGGAAACCTTTTTATCAGGTTCCCCTAAATTTTAATCCCAAAAGCAGTTGACATTTAGTGAATTTCTCTTACCTTTAAGGGATGGCGAAAGTAAAAATTCTTGAACTAGGGAGTGGCTTAAAACCCTATCCGGGAAAAGAAGGAGAAGAGGTCTGCCATTTAGATAAATCTCCCTTCCCAGATGTAGAGGTTGTTTGGGATTTAGAAAAAACTCCCTATCCTTTTCCGGACAGTTCGTTTGATAAGGTAATTGCCATCCATTGCCTTGAGCATATCTCGGACACAGGGAAGGTTATGAATGAGATATGGCGAATCGGTAAGAGTGGCGCCCAAGTTCATATCCGGGTTCCTTATTACTCCTCTTATCTCGCCTTTAAGGATCCAACTCATCATCGGTTTTTTACCGAAGAGACATTTAACTACTATTCCGGTATATTTTCCTTAAATAAGGTAGGTTTTATCTATTTTCATCCCCATCTCTTCGGTTTCTTAGAGAAATATCTCCCCCGGTTTCTTAAACTCTTGAGAAATCATCTCTTAAATATTGTGAAGGAGATGGAAATAGAATTGGTCGTTAAAAAATAAGCGCTTAGTTTTTAACCCTTTTTACTTTGATTGAGATTGACGGTTCTTTTGGTGAAGGCGGCGGGCAGATTTTAAGAACCGCCCTGGCCCTCTCGGCGATTTTAAAGAGACCCTTTAAGATTTATAATATCCGTAAAGGGAGAAAGAAACCCGGCTTGTTAGCCCAACATCTAACCGGTGTCAAGGCGGTAGCCAAAATAACTAATGCCCAAGTGGAGGGTGATAAATTTAATTCTTTAGTCCTTACCTTTTCTCCTGGGGAAATTTCCTCTGGGGATTACGAATTTAATGTGGCAGAAGAAAGGGGAAGTGCCGGGGCGACCACATTAGTCGCCCAATCTATTCTACCGATTCTCTTTTTTGGCAAGGGCAAATCAACTGTCCGATTAAGCGGTGGCACCCATGTCCCCAAAAGCCCAATATTTGATTACCTAAATGAAGTCCTCTTACCCGTAATTAGAAATTTGGGTTATGATGCCGAGGCCCTAATAAGAAGGTATGGGTTTTATCCGGTTGGTGGCGGTGAGATAATTATTAAATCTTCCGCCCCAATTCGGAATCAATCTCCGTTTCCCATAAACAAATCTCTTAAACGAGGCGAGGCACGGGTTCTAAAAATTGTCTCCCGAGTGGCGAATCTTCCCCTAAGTATTGCCGAAAGACAGATGCGTCGGACCGAAGAACTTTTAAAAGACCTCTCGGCAAACTCTCCCTCTCTGCGAACCGAAAAAATCGTAGATCGGGTATCGGCAAATTGTCCGGGGACTTATCTATTCATTAAGGCAGAGTTTTCTAATATAATTGCTGGCTTCTCTTCACTCGGCGAGCGAGGGAAACCAGCGGAGAAAGTAGCCGAGGAAGCGGTCAAGGAGTTCTTATCCTACTATGAGAGTGATGCGGTATTTGACCCGCACCTCGCCGACCAGATTTTACTATTTCTGGCGCTCTCTGTTGGAAAGAAAAAAGAAAACGAGATTTCTTTTACCACCAGCCGGATTACCAATCACCTCATCACCAATATCTGGACGATTAAAAAATTCTTGGATATAAGTATTGATTTAGTCGGGGAATTAGGAAAAAGGGGGGAGATAAGAATTAAATTATAAGAACCCTATGAAAATCGGGATAGTAGACCCATTCCCCAGAAAGACGAGCACCGGCATCCAAACTTATACCCGGAAGGTTATAAAATATCTATCAAGACTAACCCCGCTTGTCGTCTACACATCAGTGGATGAAGATTTTAGGCAATTAGGGGTGGAAATAAGGAAAATCCATCCTTCAAAGATTGATACCCATCTTAAAAGGTTTTCCTGGGAACAGTTTTCTCTCCCCTGGTTGACAAAAGAGGATAAGATTAATCTCCTCTTTATGCCCCTCCCGGAAGTTCCAATATTCGTGGATATCCCGGTGGTTGCGGTGGTGCACGATTTAATTCCTCTGATGATGTCTAAGTACCATTCTCCTGAATATAAGTTGTTCTTCTTTTCTACCCTTCAGACCTTAAAGAGAGCAAAGGGGGTAATAACCGATTCGCATCACACGCTAAATAACCTAAAAGAACTGAAAATATTTACGGGAATTAAAAGAATAAAGGTTATCTATCCCGGTGTGGAGGTTGCCAAAAGTTTCCCACGCATCTTAAAGTATGAGGAATACATTCCTTATATCCTCTATGTTGGTGGGTTTGCCCCTTATAAGAATATTAAGACCCTTCTTTTGGCTTACAGCAAACTTCGGGAAGAACTCCCCCACCGATTACTCTTAGTTGGTTGGGGCACACCAAAGCAGATTCAAGATATTAGTTCCTTCATATCCTCACAACATCTAAAAGAAAGGGTTTTTATCTTTCAAGAATTACCAGAGAAAGAACTCCATTGGCTTTACTCAAATTGTGCCTGCTTTGTCTTCCCTTCTCTTTACGAAGGATTTGGCTTACCGGTCTTGGAGGCCTTGGCTTCCCGCGCGGTGGTGATATGTAGCAATCTCCCCAGTTTGGTGGAGATTGGGGGAGATGCGGTTATTTACTTTAATCCCAATTCTTTGGATGAGTTAACCACCTCTCTTTTAAGGGCTATTTTTGATAAAAAATTAAGGGAGGAATTAAAAGAGAAATCTTCTTTTCGGGCGAAATTATTTACCTGGGAAAAGACCGCCGCCGAGATATTTGATTTTATCCAAGAGACCCTCACAAGCCCGTAGCCCCTTCCCCGGAATCCGGTATTGGTTGCCGGTCAACGGAAAGGGTAGCACCCAATCCTAAGAGAAAACCGAGAAGGAGAAAAACCGGACTAAACCAAAGACAGGCGTCCCATAAACCATGCACCAAAATAGCGATTAAGGCATTAGCGGTCGCTAAGGCAATATAGGATGTCTCTCTCTTTTTTTTGAAAAGGATGCTCATCTTTCTAATCGTCGCAAAGATTGCCCCAAAGAATCCAATGAACCCAAGAAGACCAAAGGTGACCAGTATCTCTAAAAAGAGATTATGTGTGTTAAAGACTTTAAGTGGGTCAAAGGTCCGGAAAAACCCATAGGAGTATTTGAGGATATTGAAGTTATTAAACCCGATACCGGTGAAGAAGTTATCGGCAATTACTCTTAGGGTGGTTTGCCATAAGTAGAGCCTCATAAGCAGTGAAGGGTCATAAGGATTAGTCTGCAAGGTCCGGGCCGCCACGATATCTTTTAAGCCATAGATGCTAATCGCAAAGGCGATGATTACAAGATAAGGGAGAATGCGAAAGGATTTAGTCACAATAATTAAATAAAACAACCCAACCAAAAAGCCAATCCAGGCACCGCGCGATTTGGTCAAGACCAAAGCAATTATTAGAAGGCAGACGAGTAAGCTATAAAATATCCTCTTGCCCCCGCTCACTTGGGGGATGAGGGTTAAGGTGAAGATTGATAAGGGAGCGAGAAACATACCGATGGCATTAAGATTATACACTATCCCGGCGATGCTCACTAACCCCTTGCCCGTAGTCCGAAAGGCGGCCGGGATAAATAAGATGGTAGAAAGAAAAAGGCCCAAAAGAAAAAAGGATAAGACCTTTTTCAGTTGTCTTGAATTATTTAAGTACCGGGGCAGAAAGTAAATAATTAAAAGGAACTCTATCGTCCAGAGTGTCCCCTTAAAGAGATAAGGATAAGTCCACTCTCTTAGTAAGGCATAAAAAAATGAGACGAGAAGTGATAGAAAGATTATGAAGAGAAAAGGTTTAAGGGGATGGGTGAAATCTTTGTCGGACACGAGGGCGCCTGAGAGGAAAAAGAAAATGCCCGAGGTAGCGAATAAAAGATAAAGGAATACCTCACGGAAAGCCGGGGGTAAAAACCCGATACCGGCAATCGGGAGAAGGAGAGAAAAATAAATAGTTAGACGAATTGGGGTAAAGACGAAAGGAAGGGAAAGTAAAAAGAATAAGGAAAAGACAAAAAGAGTTGCCGCTAAAATATCTTTAAGAAAAAGTATTGTTAGAAAATAGATTAGATTAACTAATAGTAATATGATAACGAATAGGTGAGCTTTCTTTAACTGCATCTCTTCGTCTTGAACATTCCCCGAAGCATCTCATAATCACCCTTGGTGATTAACCGGCAAAAATAAGCCCAAAGGAGATAGATAATAAAAAGCGAAGAGATTTGGGCAAAAAAAGGCAAGCGGAACGCAAAAACGAGGTAGATAATAATCCCGAAAGGGAGGACCTTTATTAAGATAAAGAGATAATCCCGGAATTTATAAATAAATCCTCTCCGGAAGAGATTGATAAAAAGGTAAAGGAAACTCGCGGCCTCACCCAAAATAAGAGCAACCGCTACCCCCTTACTTGAAAGAAGGGGAATCAAAAAGAAGTTGGCTAAAAGGTTGATTAAAACCGCTATCCCGGCCTGTTTAGTAACGACAATTTGGGAGTTGATTGAATAAAGAAAGTGGACTAAAACCGTATTGAGGTAAATAAAAAAGACCCACCAGATTATTATCTGGAATACGGGCACCGAAGGCTGAAAGTTTGAGCCGTACAATATTAAAATTATCTTTTGGGCAAAGAGGGTAACAAAAATTGCCACCAAAAATCCCACAAAAAAGATAAACCTTATACTATTGAAGAGGATTTTTTTCATCTCGTCAATTTGGCCTTCCTTAAAATATCTTGATAATAACGGATAGAGGGCACCGGCAAAAGCTACCGGCACAAAGGTTAAACCCAGTGCCAAACGAAAAGGGGCATTGTAATAGCCGATAGCGGTATTGTCTTGATACAATGATAAAAGAATAATACCAAACCAATAATAGGAGGTGGCAAAGATTGTAGTAAGGGTAAAGGGCAAAATCTTTCTTAGAATTTGGACGAAAGCCTTTAGGTTAAAAACCGGCGTCAGGCGGGTATAATTTTTAGCAAGGATAATATAATTAAAACAAAAGGCAAGAAAAAAGGAGAGGGTATAAACAAAAGCAAAAGAAGTCCCCGCCCTAAAGACCTTATAACAAAGAAAGGCACCAATCGCCAGCATTGCCCCCAATAAAATTCTTGATAAGGCGATATATTCCATTTTTTCCAACGCCTGGAATAGGGAGTTCAACAATAGCAAATTAGCATTAAAGAGCAGTGTCGAAGAGACAATAATTATAATCTTCACATCCTCGCTTGGCCGGTTGAAAAGTCTTATTAATATCGCAATCATAATTATGGTAAGAAAGGCTAAAAGGATACGTAACCCAAAAAACTCTCTAACGTTCTCCTTGATTTGTTTGAAATCTCGGGCTACTTCTCTAACGATAAAAAAGCATGCACCTAAGTCAATAAATATTAGGCAAAAATTAACTAAGCCGGTGGCAAAAGAGATACTACCGAATCTCTCCACCCCCAAACTTCTGGCCGCTAAGGCGAAATAGAGGAAGAAGAAAAATTTACCGAAAATATCGGAGAGGGCTAAGAGAGATGTATTCTTCCCAATTTTCCCGGCAACTTCTTCTTTCACTAAAATTGGGTGTTGGTCTTTATTCAAGATAACTCAAAGTCTTTCGCGAGCAGAGCGAAATACCGCCACAATCCTTTTTGCCGCCTGCCCATCACCAAATGGACACCTCATAGGTGTTTTTAGTCTGTGTTTTTTTACAAGCATTTTATCAATATCCGGGAAGGCTCGCTCCCAATTTCCTTTAACCAACTTACCTATGCCATATTCTATCGCCTCCGGTCTCTCGGTCTTTTCGCGCAAGACAAGCACGGGTTTACCCAAAGCGGTCGCCTCTTCTTGAATGCCACCGGAGTCGGTCAGAATGAGTGAGGCCTTTTCTAAGAGTCCGATAAAAGAGGCATAATCCAGCGGTGGACTTAAAAAGACCCGAGGCTTGCCTTTAAGTCTTTGATAAATCGGTCTTTTGATATTAGGGTTAGGGTGGACCGGGAAAAAGACCCAAACATCCTTATATCTTCTCACGATTTCTTTTATTATCCGACAGATTGCCAAAACCGGTTTTCCGAAATTTTCTCTTCGGTGAAAAGTGACGACGATGATTTTACCGGACTGGATTTTATTCCACACTTTTAATTGCCGGGCAGTTAAAATACTCGTTTTTTCTTTTATCATAAATAAGGCGTCAATTACTGTGTTTCCCGTAACAAAAATTTTATCTTCGGCTATCCCCTCCTGTAAGAGGTTTCTCTTGGCGCCAGCGGTAGGAGCAAAGTGGAGGTCGGCGATAAGGCTAATAAACCTCCGGTTCATCTCTTCGGGAAAAGGGGTATATTTATCATAAGTTCTTAAACCGGCTTCAATATGGGCAACCTTTATCTTTTTGTAGAAGGCAGCCAGTGCCGAGGCGAAGGCGGTTGTTGTGTCACCCTGGACGATAAGGTAGCGAGGTTTACTCCTCTCTAAGATATCTTCAAATCCCCTTAATACCCGAGTATTAATATCAAAAAGGGTCTGGTCTTCCCGCATAATATTTAAGTCGTAGGTTGGTTTAAGCGAAAATATTGCTAGGACCTCATCAAGCATTTTGCGGTGTTGACCAGTAATACATATCTCCACCTCAAACTCTTTTTTATACTTTTCCATCTCCTTTATCACCGGGGCAAGTTTTATCGCCTCCGGTCTTGTGCCAAAGGCAAAGAGAACTTTCATCTAAGTTAGTTTTGAGTTTTGAGTTTTGAGTTTTTAAAGATTTTCAAAAGGGGCAGGGGAAATAATGTGTGGAGAGCCCACTTGATTAATCCTCTTTTTGCAATGAATCCAAAGGTAATGTTTCTCTCTAATTCCGGGATCCCCTTCAAGCCGTCCCGCACTCCTTTTGCCCATTCTCTAATATGGTTAGGCTTTCTAAGACCTTTTTTGAATATCCACATCAAAATTAGAGGAAAGGCGATAAAAGTAGGAAAATATTTCCAGAAGAGCCAAATCCCATTCCTCACATAATAGAATGTCTCTTGACCGCTCTCAAAATAACGACTCTTTTTGCGATGGAGAGTGATTAGGTCCGGTTTATAGACAATCCTTGCTTTCTTTGAGAGAAATTGCAAAGTAATATCCGCTTCTTCAAATCCCCAAAAGAAGTTTTTGGGATAACCAGAAATCCCTTCTAAGACCGATTGTCGGATGACCAGTCCCGAGCCGTGAACAAAGTGCCCTAAATATCCATCCTGAGAATTTCCGCCCCAAGCGAAGATTCGCCAATCTTCTGTCTCCGATACCGCGGTATAGGAATTTATCACATTTGTGCATAAGACATCAATATCCCTTCGTCTCTCTAAGAAGCGAACAATTTTCCAAATAGTATTTTTATCGTAGGGTTGAGAATCATCGTCGTATTGGAAGATATATTTCCCCCGGCCGCTAAAAAGGAATATATTCCGCGCCGCCACCCCAATATTCTCTTCTAACCTCACTACCTTAACCACCGGGAATTTGTTTTGGATAAACTCCCCGGTCCCATCCGCCGAACCGTTATCTACAACAATAACCTCCTTAAAAGGGTAGTTGCTCTCCAAGATTATTCTAAGGGTCTTCTCTAATTCTTCCTTCCGATTATAGGTCAATATCCCAATAGTAATCAGAGGCCAGTTTTGAGTTTTTAAAGACCACATCCCGCCACTATTTCCTCTTAAAAATCCTATGCCAATCCGAGACAATCGCCTCTCTTAGATTGATCAACTTCCCTTTTATATTATCATCTGCTTTGGTTTGGAGATATTCCTGAATAAAAGCAATAACTATGCTCACTGTAAGGGAAATAATAAAACTACCGAGCACAATTAAAGCCCGCTTCGGGTAAGATTTTTTCTCGGGGAGGCGGGCATAATCTAAGACCGTAATTGCCGGTGTATCTCGGGCCTCGGTAATCTTGGCCTGCTCATACTGCTGGGAAAGAAGGGCATAGACCTCTTGTTTAATCTTACACTCTAAGTAGCGTCGGGTATATTCTGCCATAAGTTCTGGTAGTCGCTTAAACGGAACCGCAAAACCGAGTCCATATCCTCCGCTATATCCGGTTTCCATCTCCTGCAACTTCTTTTTTAATTCCGTAACATCCCGCTGGGTATTCTCTAATAGTGGATTTCCCCCTTCGGAAAAATTCCGGATTACTCCTAAGGTGGCTTCTTTAACAATCAGTTGTGACTTTAACTTCGCATACGCTTCAACTACCGATTTCGTCTCTTCATCCAACACACCAACATTATGTCGTTTCTGAAATACCAGAAGCGATTCCTGGGCAACCTTCAATTCCCTTTCCGCTTCGGCAAGCCGGCCCTCAATAAAAAATCGCATATTCTTTCCGCGACTCATTACCGACTCCCTTAAAAATCTATCCACCTCCTTTATGTATTGGTTAGTAATCGCCGCGGCTAACTGAGGTGTTCGTGCCTCAACACTAACCCTTATTATCCCTTCATCCGATACCGAGACATCGGTCATCTTTTTTAAGAACCGAGTCGCCTTCTCCATACTCGGCTTCTTTAATTTAAAGACCTTCATTAAATCACACTCCCTAATTACCCCCTCCATCACGGTGCGGCTTTTAAACATCGCCCCAATAAGGTCCGAAGGTGTGGATTGAGAAAAGAGGAGACGCGTCCGACTTAATGTCCTTGCCTGGATATTATAGAGAGGCGAAGCGAAACTCAATAGGTCAGTCTCCTCAGTTGGTGGTAGGATTTGGGCGGTAGCGGTATAACGAACCGGCAAAAGGAGACTGATGATTAATGCGACGATGGTGCTGATAAAAGTGAGAGAAACAATCAATCGCCGCCACTTAAAAATAACAGCCAGATAATGTAAAAGTGTTTCCATCGCTATATTATCCCAGAAAAGTATAAAAAGTCAACCCTGTTAGAAATGGCCAGGAGTTAATTCGTATAAAAATCTTATGAATTAATTCCAAAGGCTCACGCCTTACCGCGAAGCAGGAACTAAGTCCAAGACCTTACTCCAAGGCATCGGGATTTCTAACAGGCTCAACTATCCATTGGGCGATACTGTTTTGAAATTTAGAGGTTGCGCCTGCTTGATTTTTGGGCTAATTTGATTTAATATATAGTTTATGTGGAAGTTAAAAGAAGTTAATGAAGAAAAATTGTCCGAATTAAAGAAGACCACCCAATTAAACGAAGCCATCCTCCGAACCCTTCTTTTAAGGGGCGCCGAGGATGAAGCGGCGATTGGTGTTTTCTTATACCCTAACTTAAAAAATCTTTTTCCAACGAATCGCCTTCCCCAAACAGAACTGGCCTTAGAAAGGATTAAATTAGCGATAAAGCAGAAAGAAAAGATTCTTATCTGGGGACACGATGATATGGATGGTATTACCGCTACCGCCATCTTAAAAGAGGTCATTAGCGACCTGCGGGGTGAGGTCTTTCACTATATCCCCAAAAAGCATGAATTCAAGCACGGAGTGTATCCACCAAAGGTCTTAGAATATCCCGGGATAAATTTATTGGTTGCGGTTGACTGTGGGACGACAAATTTTACCGAGGTGGCGGAGTTAAAAGAGAAGGGGATAGATACTTTAATCATTGACCACCATGAGGTAATTCAGAGATTGCCACCGGCCGTAGCAATTGTTAATCCAAAACTACCCGAAAGCAATTATCCCTTTCCCGAACTGGCCGCGGCCGGGGTTGCCTTTAAATTTACTGGTGCCCTAATTAAAGACCTCCTGGGAATTGAATTAGCCGAATTTGTCAACCTAAAACCCGAACTGGTAATTTTTAGTGCCCTGGGGACGATCTCCGACCGGGTGCCGCTCTTGGTAGAAAATCGGATAATCGTCAAAGAGGGGTTAAAGAGATTTAAAGAGTCAAAACGACCTGGGGTAGCACTGATTAGTAATTTTGAAGAAATCTCTACCCTCTTTTCTCTCTTCGGGGCGATTGCCGGCACCGAAGGGGTAAGGTTTCTTTTGACTGGCGATGAGAAAGAGGCAAAATCGCTATTTGACAAAATGCTCCTAAATTATGAGAGCCTCCGGCGGGAGTTCGATGAGTCTTACTCCCTGGCCGAAACAGTAAAAGACCTATCTCCGGGAATTGTCGTGGTAAAAAATATCTTCCTCTCCTTACGCTCACTGAGTTATATCGCCAATCGGTTCAAAGAGAAATATCAGCGACCGGTAATTGTCTTCGGGAAGAAAAATAGTATCTGGGTGGCGGAATGTCGGGGTATTGATGAGGTTAATCTCTTAGCGATGCTAAAAGAATTCTCTCACCTTTTGATCGATTGGGGGGGACACAAAAAGGCCTGCGGATTTTCTATTGAGGAAAAAAACTTAGAAGAGTTTATTAAAAAGGCAAAAGAATATGGCGAGAGAGAGTTTCGACCAAAGATAAATAAAGGGGAAGCAATTTTATATCTGGATGCCGTTCTGCCCATCTCGGAAATCCCCAAGGAGGTATTCCTCTTGCCCCCTTTTGGCGAAGGAAACCCCTTACCACTCTTCCTCTCACCAAATACTACCTTTAATCTTGGGGATAAACTTCTTCCGCACAACATAGAAGGAAAAGAGGTATCGGTTTTTGATGAAACCGGGAAGATTCACACCAGCGGTAAATATAATATCATTTATACCGTGTATCAAGAGAAAGTCTGGATTAAAGAGGTTGAGAAAGTTGAATGACCGAGAAGTCGGTTCACATTCAAAGGAAGCGCTCAAAGAAAAGACACATCTGGGTCTTTAAAGATGAGATTGTCCAAATCAATGGCCATTTGCTTCAGGGTGATATTGTAAAAGTTTATGAAGGAGGGAAATTTATTGGTCGTGGTTTTTATAATTCAAAATCTAATGTCCGGATAAGAATCTTTTCCTCCGAAGACGAAGACTTTGATTGCCCCTTAATAAAAAAGAGAATTGCAGATGCCTATCACTATCGGAAAAAACTCTTACCCGAGGAAGAGGACTTTCGCCTGATTTATGGCGAAAGCGATAACTTGACCGGGGTCGTGATTGATAAATATCAGGACCACTTTGCCTTACAGACCTATTCTTATGGGGCGGATCTGAGAAAAGATAAGATAATTGAGGCACTCCTTGCCCTTTTTCCGGTAAAATGTATCTTTGAGAAGAATGACTTTCCTGCCCGTAGTCTGGAAGGGTTGGAAAGAAAGGAAGGGGTTCTATACGGCAAACCAGAAGAGGTAATCATCAGTGAGAATGGCGCCAAGTTTTATGTCAATATCAAAGAAGGTCAGAAGACCGGCTATTATTTTGACCAACGGATTACCCGACGCAAGGTGCGCGAGATGAGCGAAGGGAAAGATGTCTTGGATGTCTTCACCTACACCGGAAGTTTTGCCATAAATGCCGCCCTGGGTGGGGCGAAAAAGGTGTTAGGTATTGATGGCTCAGCGTCGGCGATTGAACTGGCGAAACGAAATGCTGTATTGAATAATGTTGGCGACCGCTGCCAATTTCTCATTGGGAATGCCTTTCAGGTATTAAGGGAACTTTATTACCAAAGAAAGGTCTTTGACTTGATTGTCCTTGACCCGCCACCATTTATCAAAAGATTGAAGGAAAAAGAAAGTGGTTGGCGGGGGTATCGGGATATAAATCTCCAGGCGATGCGGCTCTTAAAAAGAAATGGCATCTTAGTTACCTCTACCTGCTCCCATTACTTCTTCTGGCAAGATTTTCTGGAGTGTTTAGTGAGTGCCGCCGAAGATGCGGAAAGGGATTTCAAGATTATCGGACGAACTACCCAGGGACCAGACCACCCAATAATCTTGAGTATGCCGGAATCGGAATACCTGCGATGTTTTATCCTACAAGTTTACTAACCCCACGCAAAGCGGGCGACACCGTCCATAAACCAATAAGTTTTTTTATTCATACCATTAGATGAAAGACGCACTGCGTAGCCGGGACGAAGTCCAATATATCTTTGTGAAAGGGGCGCGGGAGCATAATCTAAAAAATATTGATGTCAAGATTCCCCGCAACCGCTTAGTAGTCATCACGGGAATTTCCGGTTCAGGAAAATCATCCTTGGCCTTTGATACAATTTATGCCGAAGGGAAAAGGCGATACATTGAATCACTTTCCGCTTATGCCCGGCAGTTTCTGGGGATGATTGAAAAACCAAATGTTGATTACATTGAAGGATTATCACCGGCAATTGCGATTGAACAGCGAACCGCGGCCAAAAACCCCCGCTCGATTGTTGGCACAGTTACCGAAATTTACGATTATTTACGAGTTCTCTTTGCCCGGATTGGTAAACCATTCTGCCCCAATTGTCAAAAGGAGATTACCCGCCAGACGACCGACCAGATTGTTGACCTCGTAATGAACTGGAAACCGGGGACTAAAATTGAAATCCTAGCGCCGGTGGTTCGGGGAAGAAAGGGAGAATATAAGGATTTATTGGCAAAGATTAAAAAACGAGGATTTATCCGAGTGAGGATAAACGGTGAAGTATTTGAAGTCGAAAAAGCCCCCGAACTCCATAAATATCAAAGGCATAATATTGAAATCGTTATTGACCGCCTTATCTTAAAACCCGAAATAAGAAAAAGGCTGGCTGACTCTTTGGAACTGGCGTTGAAAGAGGGGCAGGGATTATGTATTGTTTTAACTGAGGGAAAAGAAAATATCTTCTCCTCAGAATTGGCTTGTGTCAACTGTGGTTTCAGTTACGAAGAAATCTCTCCCCGTCTCTTTTCCTTCAATTCCCCTTATGGTGCCTGTCCAGCCTGTCATGGTTTAGGGACAAAGATGGAGATTGACCCGGAAAGATTAATTACGAGTCCCGAATTGAGCATAATGGAGGGAGCGATTGAACCCTGGGGTCAACCGAAAGGTTCGTGGTTCACAGCCAACCTGAAGGCCCTTGCCAAATATTATGGTTTTAGTCTTAATAAGCCCTGGCGAGAAATCCCCGAGAAGGCAAAAGCGGTTATCCTCTATGGCACCAAAGAAGAGATGCTAATTGAATACGAGAGATGGGATGGAACAAAATATCGTAATTATGAAAAGTTTGAAGGGTTAGTTCCCCACCTAATGCGAATTTACCAGGAGACCGATTCGGACGCAACCCGAGAATGGGTTGAGCGATATATGTCAATCCTACCCTGTCCGGTGTGTAATAATGCCCGACTGCGAAAGGAGAGTCTATCGGTAAAGATTCAGGGCAAATCAATATCTGACCTCACAAGCCTTTCAATTCAAGAGCTCTATCAGTTTTTTGAAAACATTCTTCCAGATACCGGGCAACCGATGCTTTCGACCACAGAAATTTTGATTGCCGGCGAGATAATAAAAGAGATAAAGAAACGACTTAATTTTTTAATCGCGGTCGGCGTCGATTATTTAACCCTGGACCGAAGGACCGATACCTTAGGGGGTGGCGAAGAGCAGAGGGTAAGATTAGCGACCCAAATTGGGTCCGGATTGGTTGGTGTCACTTATATCTTAGATGAACCAAGTATTGGACTTCATGTTAGAGATAATCGAAAGTTAATTGACACCCTGGGTAAACTACGCGACTTAGGGAATACAGTGATTGTCGTGGAACACGACCGTGATATGATTCTCGCGGCCGACTATGTGATCGATTTAGGACCAGGGGCCGGGGAACAGGGAGGTCATTTAGTGGCCACCGGAACACCGTCGGAAATTATGAAAAACCCGGCCTCTTTGACTGGTGCCTATCTCTCCGGAGAAAAAAAAATCCCCATTCCGCAAAAACGACGACTCCCCAAAGATGCGGCAATTAAAATCATTGGGGCAAGAGAAAATAATCTCAAAGGGATTAATGTCACCATTCCCTTAGGAGTCTTGGTCTGTGTCACCGGTGTTTCGGGCTCGGGAAAGAGCACCTTAATCTTTGATATCTTATATAAGGCATTAGCCTCATTCTTTTATAATTCCAAGGAAAAACCAGGAAGCCATAAGACAATTTTACACATTGATAAGATTGATAAAGTGATAAATATTGACCAATCACCGATTGGCCGAACTCCCCGTTCCAATCCGGCGACTTATACCAACACCTTCACCCCAATTCGGGAACTTTTCGCCCAGACAAAAGAGGCAAGGATGCGAGGCTATAAACCAGGCCGTTTTTCCTTTAATGTTCGGGGCGGGAGATGTGAAGCCTGTGCCGGTGACGGAATAAAGAAAATCGAGATGCACTTCTTACCGGATGTTTATGTCCCCTGTGAAGTCTGCAAAGGGAAACGTTATAATCGGGAGACCTTAGAGGTGAGATATAAAGGAAAGAATATCTATGAGGTCTTGGAGATGTCGGTTGATGAGGCGTTGGTATTTTTTCAAAACATCCCTCCGATTAGGCGAAAGCTCTCCCTCCTGAGAAATGTTGGCCTGGGTTATATAAAACTCGGACAGCCAGCAACGACATTATCCGGCGGTGAGGCACAAAGGATAAAATTGGCAAAGGAGTTGTCAAAGGTCGCCACCGGTAGAACCCTTTATCTCTTAGACGAACCGACAACCGGTTTACACTTTGAGGATGTAAGACTACTCTTAGCGGTATTGAACCGATTAGTTGATAGCGGGAATACGGTTGTGGTGATTGAACATAATATGGAGGTGATAAAGTGTGCTGACTGGATTATTGATTTAGGACCCGAGGGCGGTGCGGCTGGTGGTTACATTGTGGCTGAAGGTCCACCGGAGACAATTATTAAGTGTGAAAGGTCTTACACCGGAAAGTTTCTGAAACCTGTATTGACTTCTTGAATTTCTACTCTTTGGTCTTGATTGGAGAATAGTAGAAAACCAAGTCCCCAACTTTAACCCCCAAGCGATTAGCGACCACTGGGCACTTTGCCTTTAAGATAAAAAACCCGTCCCGCTCACAATCAATTAGGGATTCAAAATTGGCATGACCCTTGGCAATTACCATATCCGCGGTCTCGTATTCCGACAAAAACCTTTCACTTGCCTCTTGGAAATTTATCCCCAAGAATCCAGAGCCAGTTGTTATCACCTCGCCCAAATCAAACAATCTGGTCTCTTTCACCTCTTTTAATGTGGCATCATTTAAGATTGGTCTCTCTTTTACGACCATTATCACCTTCAAGTCTGCCAATCTTAATAGCCTTTCAATTAGTAGTTCATCAAAGTAGATCTCCCCGGCATTATCTAAGATATATAGCAATTTTTCACTACCTTTCAATTTATTCTTAAAGATTTTGTAGTCGTCCCAAGCAAAGGTAATATCAGTTAATGTCCTCTCTAAATCAAAATTGTCTTGTGGTCCAATATCAATAATATTGCCGGCACCAGCGAATTTTATCGCGGTATGAATCGGGTCTCTTGAAGCATCAATTATCCTTTTTATCTTCGCCGCTGTCTTTTTCCCCAATTCCTGCATCTCTCGCTTTAGGTCAATAAAGGGGTCGGGTGAATTGAGGAGTTTATAGACCTCTCTAATTATCTGGGATGTAAAAAGACTGGGGGGTTCTTTTAGTGAAAACTGACTTACTAATTCCATTGCCAATTTGGTCACCTCATAAAAAACCGCCGCTTCCGACGATACCCTTTGGGCAATCCTTTGGCACTGCTTGACCACACAAGGAATACAGAGGGCTTCCGATTCCATTTTATTCTTTTTAAGTCTTTAATGGTTTCTTCTCCGCGGCCGGAAAGAGGACATTATTAAGGATTAAACGGTAGCCCGGAGAATTTTTATGCAATGCCAAATTAGTTGGTGGGTCGCCAATGCGGTGGGCATAATCTTCTGGGTCATGTCCTCCTAAAAAGGTAAAGGTCCCTTTGCCAAAATTTCCGTGAATATATTTTACCTCTTCCGTCCCAACAACCTCGCCTAAAATTAAAACCCGCTTTTTTATCTTATCCCTTCGGAAACCACAGTTCTGTCCCAAAAATTCTTTCACTAATGAAACATGGTTTTGCACTAACATACAGGGAACCGGGTCATATTTGGCGGAAAAGTCAAAGAGGGAAAAATAGACATCCGGTCCCCGAGCCTGTGCCTCATTATAGACATCAATATCCGAATGTTCATAAAGATAAGGGTCGGTGATTAGATTGAAGTTTTCAAAAGCCAGGCAATTACTATAATCCAACTTCGCCCGGTAATTGGGGTCAATCCCGTCACCATCAAATTCCTTCGGGCAAATATCCGTTGCCTCAGCGGCCAGGGCAATATCCGGGGTATCGGTTGAGGAACACATCGCAAAGACCATCCCCCCTCCCTCAATATACCGTTTAATCTCCTTAATTACTGCCAGTTTTAACTTTGAAACCTTATTAAACCCTAAGGTCTTGGCCATCAATTCGTTCGTCTTCACTTCTTCTTTATACCAGGCTTCGTTGGCATAACTGCCATAAAACTTTCCATACTGCCCGGTAAAATCTTCATGATGAAGATGAAGCCAGTCGTAATGGAAGATCTTCCCGGCCAAAACCTCTTTATCCCATAACGCGGTATAGGGAATCTCAGCATATTCCAATGCCAAACGGACGGCATCGTCCCAGGGTTCAGCATTGGGCGGCACATAAACCGCAACCTTTGGTGCCTTCTCTAAGAGAATAGCCTCCATATTATTATTAACAATTGTCTTTCTTATCTCCGCCTCTTCCCAAGCGGGTATAATTTCGTAGGAGACGCCTTTCAGTCGGCACTCCCTTTCTCCCCAATCGGTGCGGGCCATCATAAAGGAACCGCCGCGATAGTTAAGTAACCACTCAACCTTTATCCCCTTCTGTAAGGCACGATAAGCAACCCCATAAGCCCTAAGGTGGTCGGTCTGTTTGAAATCCATCGGGATTAAAAGCCGCTCCCCAGAACTGACCGCACTTGCTATGATTCCTAAAAGAATTAGATTAAAAATCAGAAATTTTTCTTGATTACTCTTCATCGGATAACCCTTGTCCCGGCCTTTCCCTTTAATGCCATCCCAATCTTCTCCGGGGATGTGATAATTACCTCTTCCCCGCCACTTTCCAAAAACCTTATCGCCGATTTTATCTTCGGCCCCATACTCCCTTCGGGAAATTGTCCTTCCTTTAAGTATCGCTTAGCCTCTTTTGTGGTCAAGACGAAAAGTGGCCGCTGGTTTGCTTGCCCATAATTCAAATAGACCCGATCCACCGCGGTCGAGATAATAAAGAGTGATGCCTGGATAAGGGTCGCCAAAAGACTTGAGGCTAAATCTTTATCAACAACACTGGCCACCCCCCGATAAGTAATGGCTTTTCTTTCAGTTGGCACGCCATCTTCTCTGACGACTGGGATTCCGCCACCGCCGCAGGCGATAACAACCGAGCCTTTATCTAAGAGGTCTTTTATCGCCTCTTTTTCCAAGATATCAAGTGGTTTTGGAGACGGAACAATCCGACGAAAACCTCTCCCGGCATCTTCCTTCATTACCCACTGATATTTTTTTTGTAGTTCCGCCGCCTCGGCCCGGGAATAGAAAGGACCAATTGGTTTTGTCGGTCTTTTGAAAGAGGGGTCAAAAGGGGAGACCAGGACCCGGGTGAGAACGGCCACTGCCTCCTTTTCTATATTCTTCTCCCTTAAAATATTAGTGAGGGTCTCGCTAATCATATAGCCGATTTCTCCTTGGGTCATCGCATTCCCTCCTTCTAAGGGAATTTCCGGAAGGAGATTCCGAGAGAAATGGGAGCGGAGAAGAAGAAACCCAATCTGAGGTCCGTTACCGTGGGTGATAACCAATTCGTAACCTTCTTTAATTATCGGAAGCAAATGGCGACAGGTCTCCTTAACTGTTTCATACTGGTCATAAAAGGAAAAACTATTTGGGCTTTGGATTAAGGAGTTTCCACCAATCGCACAAACGCAAATCTTTCTCACGATAAATTTTACTAAATTCTCCCCAATTAGTCAAGACGACCACCCTGTCGGTTGACTTTTTAGTAATCTACCTTATCCTATTAGAAATAAGTTCGCTGGTTGATTAAATACCGTCGTTATGCGCCGGTTAATTGCCTTAATTTTCCTTTCCTCCTCGCTTCTTCTGGTTGCGATTTTTCTTATAAAAAACACCCGCCCTTTTCGCCGTGAACCACAAGAAACTGATTATCAGAGTGATTTAGGGGAGGTCTTTAACATACTAATCATTGGCAATGATGCCCGACTGCTTTTTAAAAAATTACCGGATGGAAGAGTTGTCAAAGAATTAGAACCGAGGGGAAGGAGTGATATCATTAATATTGCCCATATCAACCTAAAAAAAGGAATTGTCAACTTAATAAATATCCCCCGGGATATGCTCGTCCATATCCCGGGCTACACCAAGGCGGAAAGTGATACCGATTTTTGCCATATGGATAAAATAAATCACAGTTATTTCTTTGGTCAAGAAAAACTCTTAATCGCTGTCCTTCAACGGAATTTCAATATTCCAATCCATCGCTACCTAACAATCAACCTGTCCTCTTTCCAAGAGATATTTTCCTTTCTTTTGCCTTATCTCAAAAACCTCACCCTCCGCAACCGACCGATAAGAAATGCTCAGGAGGCCCGGTATCTCCTTCGGAGCCGAAAGATTTGGAAAAGGGATGATATTGACCGGGGAAGAAACTCCTTGATTTTTATTAAACTCGCCACGGAGAATTTATGGGGTCTATTATCTAAGCCAATCTTTCGGGCAAATTTAGTAAAAGGGGTAATGAAAATCATTGGGAAAGATACCGATTTAACCTTTGACGATATTATGTATATCCTAAGCCACCTAAAACAAAATGGTTTCAAGCCCTCTTCTCTCCAAATGGCCACCTTAATCGGTTTTGCCGCACCGGTTTATCTCCATCGTTATCAGGAGGTTTTATCCTGTTATCTACCCGTTTATCCAGAGATAAAAAAACAGATTGCCCACTTCATCTTTGAAAGTGAAGAAAAGGCAAAATCCTACCTGGAAGACGAACCATTTCATCTCCCCTCTTATCTATTAAGGACCTATTATCCAATTGATTCCCCCTTAGATTCAGTAAAGACCAATTTAGAAAACCCTCCTTTCCGTTCCCAGACCCAAGAATTTTAAGCCGATTGTGCCTTATATCTTTGGTGGCCGGAATTTCGGCTGGCAACCATATACATCCTTATAGACCTCATGATATTTATCCTTTCCGGATAATAAAAAGAAAAGGAGGGGCAGGTCTCTTTGAACGATTTTAACAATCGCATCGGAAATCTTCCTGATTTCCCACTGAGCGGTGGCATCCGAACGCAAACGGCTGAGATGATATAATTCCCGAGCATTCAAGCCCAAAAGAACCCTTCGCTTATGGGCATTGGTGAGGATATATTCTTTTATCGCCGGATGAGACTTTTCTAAGGAGTAAAAAAATTGATTTGTCTTCGCAATGAGGTCCTTAAATCTCTCACCCTCCCCAATTTTTGCGATTGATGGTGGAAGGACAAAACCGAGTTCGGGTGAATAAGGTCTCTTGATTAGAGTTGCCATCCGATGCCGTTTCAATTGAGCAAAGGCCGAGGCGGAAAGGGTAATCTCAAATATAAAATGAGCGAGTTCAAATTCTCGGGGAAGGGCATCGTAAAACTCTAAATAGCGACAGGCGGTTTTTAGAATCTCCCTCTCTTTCCCCAAGACAATTTTCTTTAGTTCCCCAAAGGGTAAAGAGGCATAAGGATAAAGAAGGGCCGCGGCGATTAAAGGCTCGGAATCTGGGTTATAGTAGATAAGCCTAACATCTCCTTCCGAAGTGCTGTTAACTGTGCCTGGCGTCGCCTTACTTATATTTTGGCCAAGATTTTTCTGGATTAATTCCCTTAAATCCTCACCTCTCTTTTCTTCATAGGCCGTTGATTGATAGAAAAGTAAGAGGGAAGGGGCGATTTCCTTTACCGCGGAGAAGAGTCTTTTCCCCAACTCTCTTATTTCTCTCAAAGGTGCGGCGGCTGAGTTTCTTAAAAGATATTCTAAATTTCGGGCGTTGATTGTCATCCCTAATTGAGTGGTTGTGGCCAAAGGGAGGCAGTAGCGGGCATCTTCTTTTGCCCGGTTTTCCGCGTCCTTCTCTTTAATCCCCTTATTTTCCTGCAAAATATACGCCTTTATTTTTTCAATCAGGTAGTGATAAAATTCAAATTGCTCGGCAATGAGTGCTGAATAGTTCTTTTCATAAGAAGTTGACCTAATCTCCGGCGGGATGAAATAGCCTTTTTCAAAGATAACATACCTCTGCGATTTTTCTGTATAAGAACCTAAACGAAATCGCTCAACTTCTTCTACCGCCAAACGCGAGATACCGATAATGTCAAAATTAAATACCGCATGTTCAGCAATTGAATGGTGCCCCATATCAAAGATTATCCTCTTCGCCGATTTCCTGGCCTTTTCTACTTCCTCCCGTGCCTTTTTTCTTAATTCGGTTACTGACAAGTTACTTCTACTGATTCGGGCATAAGCCGCGGCAATCGTCTCTGGGGTGAGGGCTATCTTCTTTTTCCTCGTTAGACTCAATAAGTGCGCTGTATCCACATTAAAACCAGCCAGGATGACCTTCATAGGATAGACTATAATTTAACAATCTAATTTTGTCAATTGAACACACAAATCAAAATGAGACGAAGGGGGAGGTTCAGAGAAAGAGAGAGAAGGAGGCACAGGGAAGGGATTAGAGAGCCTATCAGGGAGCGTATCAGAAGGAGATAGAGAAGAGGAGAGAAAGGGTAAGAGAAGGAGGTAGGGAGAGGGGTTAGGTAAGGGATAGAGTAAAGGACAGACTAAAAGACCCAGTAAGGCATTAAGTAAGAGGTAGGGTAAGGCATAGGGGGAGCGATACCCTAAAATCAAGCAAAAATCCGATAAGTCCTGTAAAATCAAGATGTTAGGGTTAAAATAGTGTATTAAAAAAGTTTAGTATTACTAAACTTTACTCATTTGAATCAAAAATAAATAGTCGCTACTAAAATCTTTTTAAGAAAATAAAAAATTAGAGGAGCCCCTTAAAAGGGGCTCCTCTCTCCTGATGGGTTGGGCAGGGGTATGGTGTTATTTAACTTCCTTCACTCTGATTTCTTCCCGGTTATGGTTTTCTTCAATATTCTTTACCTTAAGTTCTTCTTCGCCTCTTGGTATCAAGGCAAAGTCAATATCCGGTGTATTCTGAGCTTCTCGCACAATCACTAACTCAGGATAAGGCTCGGGCTTATAACCACGGGCACCGGCGACTACCCGGTATCCGCCAGGTAAAAGATTCTCAATCTTATAGGTTCCATCTGGTCCGGTTAATGCCCGACCAAATCCACCTCTTCTCCTCATTCCCATCGCGGTAACCATTGCTCCGACGATTGGTTTGTTGGTCGTCTTATCAATTACCTTTCCGGAAATAGAACCTCTCGTCGGTGGCGGCGGTGGAGGGCAAGAAGGAGCAAGGGCGAAGTTGATATTCGGGGTTATCAGATTGGCTTTCACAAAAACTAATTCCGGATAAGGTTTGCCCCGATAGCCTCGGGCACAGGCGCCGACACGATACTCACCCGGAGCCAGATTTTGAATCAGATACTCACCATTCGGATTGGTTATCGCTTTGCCACAGGTTGGTCCGCAGGCATGAACTTCCGCACCGGCGATTGGCTTTCCGGTAATCGAATCGGTCACCACGCCAGAAATTCCTCCTCCTTGGGGTGGTGGCGGTGGTGGAGAACAAGGAACAAGGGCAAAGTTGATATTCGGAGTCGTCTGACCGCATTGCACCGGCACCGGTTCCGAATAGGGTTTCGGAAGATAATTCATAGCGGAGGCCTTGACTTCGTAATACCCGGGTCTTAGGTTTTCAATTATATATTCACCATTTTGGTTAGTCACCGCCCTTCCGCCACACTGGTTTCTTGACATCGCATGGACACAGGCACCGGCAATCGGCTTTCCGGTAACGGAATCAGTAACAACACCAGCGATAGCCCCTCCACACTCTTGGGCAAAGGCTATTGTCAAGCCTAAACCAAGGATGAAAGTTAGAATGTATTTCATAACTCACCTCCAATTCTCTTTTTCATCATCAATATATAGAGCATAAACTATGCCAATTTGATTAAGAGCGCTTAAAAATTCTTTCCCAAGGTAATCTAAACCCAATGCCTCTGGACCTAGAGAGTTAATCAGTCCTAATAAATTCGTCATAAAAGGCTTATATATATGAAGTCACTCTAACCCCAATTTTTAATCTCCCGGTGTGCAAATTGTTGCAAGAAAAGAAAAAGATTGCCCAGCGCAAAAATTCTGACTTAGGCATCGGCTTATTTAATCTTTCTCACCAAACAGGAGATATCTTTCACCCGGATGAAATAGACTCCCGGTGCCATCTCCAAGCCTTTCTGGTCCCGACCGTCCCAGACTGCCTCTGGTCCTATTAGACAGCGGACGCAACGACCGGTGACATCATAGACCGAAATCTCCGGTTTATCTGCTGGGCTAATCTCAGATAAGCGGATAGATAACTGGTTGCAGAATGGATTGGGTTGCACGGTGATAACGGACCGAACCGAACCGGTTGGTTCCTGCAATGCCACCTGCTGCATTCCGGTCATCTGAATCAGGTTATAACTGAAGATATCGGCAAGGCGCATCCAGATAAGCATACGGGCATAGGCTCGGGCAGTGACTATGGTTGAATCCTTGACCCGCCAGAGCGAATCTTTATACCACTCGTAGTGACGGACATAGCCTGTCTCCCGCACCGGCATCCCCTGGTAGGTCATACGGAGCGCCTGGCGGAGCACGAGTAGTAATTTGTAACAGTTGCGGACCGTGCCGTAGGGAACAGTCACATCCTCAGTGCTTAAAACCCGAACGGTATCACCCCAGACAGTTAAAGTATCAATCAAACTGTCGCCGTTTATATCTATGTAATAGGTACCCTCCGCACCGGTGCGCCACCAAGAGCCAACCCAGAACGGCACGCGATAGAGGTTTAACCAAAGGGTAATGCCGCCATAGTTCATCCGTTGACGCATCAGGGTCTCGCCCGATTCGCATACAGTGTCAATCATCTCGTACCGCCCGGTGTCCGCCATCACCGCCCGAAGCAGGTAGGCTGGGGCACCCTGGCGAACAATTTCGGCAAGGACTGTCGTCGTGTCGGTGAAATTGCGATAAATTATTGAATCGGAAGGGGTTGGTAAGTAGAAATGGATTGAATCCCGACCGAAGCCGGTGTCGGTAACGGTCTTGCCTACCTTAAAGCCGAGATACCGCCCGACCGGACCAGCCGCCACCACGACCCAGATAAGCAATATCCCACAGAATGCCTGCCTTGCCTTCTTAAAAATAAAGTCGTTCATATTCACCTCCTTGTCTAATTATAACTTATAAATATAAATTCCCATTGGTCAACTCGCCAATATCCTTTAACGGGGCCCGGCGAATTTAAGGTCTAAAATATGTAGCCCATAAGAGAACGCTAAGCCAATCCCGAATACCTGCCTTGTAATATATATCAGTTTATACCGATTATAGGCCGATTCAATCTCCGCGGGAACTCTCTTATCTAAATATCTCTTGTGATAAATTGGTGTGAGAACCGCGGTGGTGAAAAAACCAATCGCTGAGACCGTGGTTAGGGAGGTTAAGAAATATCCCTTAAATCTATCGCCATTTTTTAACTGGGAAAGACCGGGATAGAAGTAGATTAAAGGATGAAAACCGACCGCCAATTTCTCTTTCTTTCCCTTCTCAAATCCACTCCGCGCCGCCAGAAATACCTCCATAATCTTTGGTGAGGTATTCAGCGGGTCAAGAGAGAATTTTGGCGAAAGATAAAGGAGATGTAAGAAATAACTCTCGGCCTCTTCGCGCCGGGTAAGGGCCACCGAGGAAAAGGCCAGGAGTCTTAAAATCTCAACCTTCGCCTCTCTTTTTGTCTCCTGAGCCAGAAGTTCTTCTCCCTCCCTAATGATACGCTCGTAGTCGCCGATTTTATAGAGGGAATCTAAGTAAGGGACCGGGCTTCGTTCTTCACCTTTTGCTGGTGAATTTAAAAAAATTATTAGCCAAAAATAGAGCGCGCTACCTAAGGCAAAACGTAAATCCGGTAAAATAACTCTTAATCGCGATTTACTGGTCGTCACAAGGCAACTAGTAGACGATTAACTTCTTCACCCGATTTTCTCTTTTTAAGTGGATAAAGTATAGTCCGCTTCTTAAATTTCCGGAGTTAATCTTATTCCCCAGGGCGTAAAATATTGAATGAGGCTCATTAATCATAAGTCTTTTTTCGGCTCGGAAATAAGTCGGAAACTCTTTGCCTCTGATTTTTTCGCTCCTCTCCTCCCTTTTAATCCCCACACCTAAAACCTGACTCTTTTCTACCCGTTTAACACACCGCCCGGCGCTATCTACGCCACCGATGGCATAGAGCTCGTCTCTAAGGAGGCAAGCACCAAGCGAATGCCTTCCATAATTAAGATTGGGGTATCTCTGCCAGGTATCCCGTTCCGGTATATAATAATCAACCCTTTTTCTAATTTCGTTGGGATGCATCCCGCTTCCGCCAATTACGAAAACAATCTCGCCATAGGCACAGGCCGCCGTGGAATGGCGAGCCGAAGGTAGTGGTCTTATTGCCCGCCAGTTATTCGTGCTTTCATTAAATACTTCACATTGGGCAATCGGTCCATAATAAAGCCCGCCCAGGGCATAAATTCGGGATGAAGTTGCTACCACCGAAAAATTGGAACGAGGGGTAATCATTGACCTCTTTATTAGCCAGCGATTTTCCCTCACATCATAGACCTCAACCGTATCAGTAATGTTTCCTCTCCTTTGGCAACCGCCAATCACAAAAATTAAATGAGCAAGGCGACTGCCCCCGGCCCCGGAACGAGGGGTGGGTAGAAAAGTGTTCGCCCTCATCCAGGTGTCGCGCCCCGGGTCATATATCTCTATAATATTAACCGGAGAGGGTGAGGAGATACTGGTATCACCACCAATCACATAAATCTTATTCTCCCAGACAGCCGAAACCGCCCCGTAGCGGGGAGTGGGCATCGGTCTTTTAATCACCCAGGTATCCTGCTGTGGGTTATATTCCTCACAGACCCCAAGAACCCGCCTCTCATCTCGGCCACCAATCGCATATATCTTACCGTTAACCGCCTCACAGACAAGACCAGCCCGCGGCACATTTAATGACCGACAAGAGACCCAATGCTCGGCCCAAAGAGAATTAAAGGCAAAGAAAATTAAAGGGATAACTAAAAAGAATAATTCTCTATATTTTGTTTTCATCTCTCAATAAATGAAAGCAAAATCCGTGCCAAAGTGCTAATTTTATCATCGCCACTTAACATATCGCTCTTTCGTCTCCCCGGGCTTAAATTCAACCGTCTCCACCAATGGCGAAAATTTGGGATTTTTAAAGCTTAACTCATGCCGACCCGGTGAAAGATAGATAACGCCCATCGGAGTCATCCCCTTATATTCGCCATCAATATATACCTCGGCCCAAGGTTCGGCAAAGACTTTTAAGCCAGAAAAACACCTCCGGAGGTAAAAAGAGATTTCTGTGGTCTCTTTCGGGGCAATTGCGATTGTGGTCTCGGCTATCCCGATAACCGGGTGGCGGAATCTTATATTGATTGCCCCGGATTTTAGCCTTATCGGCTTGGCAATTGGGGTCTGCCCAATATACCTCATATTCCCCCCTTCCCCAGCATATACATCGGCCCAGGGCTCTACCTTTACCCTTAAATATCCGCTCTCAACTAACAAAGGGGGGATAGATTCTAATCTCCTGAGCGGAATTTCTTTACCCCTCACTTCTATCTTACCTTTCTCCCCAATTTCACTTCTCACTTTATTGGCAAGGGATTCCTGTCTAAGAAAGCCAGTTGTCTCTTTACTGGTCATCATCTCCTCTTGGGAAAGGGTAATCTTTTGCTTATGGGGAATAACCTTCTCCCGAAAGATGAAAATAAATAGAAAGATAAGGATAAAACCAAAGAGAAAAATAAGTGGTTTCAAAGAAGCCCTCTTTTTCCCCACTACTTCTTCGCTTCCCAAAAAGATTTGCCCGATATAAACACTTATCTCCTCCCCGGATTGGAAACGTCCCTTGGGATTTTTTGCTAACATCTTTTCTAAGAGTTTCGCTACGGCTGGCGGAAGGTCTTTAATCTTTTCTGGCTTCTGGTTGAGAACCTTATGCAAAACCCCAGTAAAGGTCTCCGCGACAAAGGGATTTTCTCCGGTCAAAAGTTCATAGGCCACTACCCCTAAGGAGAATATATCACTCCGTTGATCAATCGGTCTTCCGGAAATCTGTTCCGGTGACATATAAGCCGGTGTCCCAATTATCTCGCCATCAATTGTTAAACGGTCAAGGGCAACGGTCTGGGCCAGTCCGAAATCGGTCAGTTTTAATCTCCCATCTTCTTTTAATATAATATTAGAAGGTTTTATATCCCGATGCAAAACCCCTTTTCTGTGGATTCGGGATATAATCTCCGCGACCTCTTTGATAATCCTTAAAGCCTCGTTTATCTCTAATCTTTTTCGTTCGGTCAAGACCTCCTTTAAGGTCTTCCCCTCAATAAATTCGGAGATAATAAATGCCGTCCCTTTTTCCTGACCGAAGTCATAAACCTTAACCACACCTGGGTCATCAAGGGCGGCGAGGATTTTTGCTTCCCTTTCAAAGCGCCGCCGTAAGGTTTCATTCTCGGCAATGTGCGGGGCAAGGATTTTTATCAAAACCTTTCTCCCTAATGGCCTCTGAATTCCCAAATAGACCGTAGAAAAATGGGAACGGGCAAGCAAGTTTAATACCTCATATTTCGGTCCAAGGATCTCAGGTAGCATCGCTTTCAATTCCTAACTCTTTCATCTTATAATATAAACTGCGGCGGGAAATTCCTAAGAGTTTTGCCGCCTCGGTTTTATTCCCCCCACAGTGTTTCAAGGCGGAGATAATCTTATCTCTCTCTAATTTTTTCACACTCTTTTTTAAAGATTGCGGGCTCAATTCCAGACCTACCCCGACGAGACCGAGGTCTTCGGGAGTAATGAACTTCCCCTCAGCCAAAGAGACCGCCCGGGCAACTGAATTCTCCAATTCCCGCACATTACCGGGCCAGGGATAAGTGCGAATAAGTCTCACCGCCGCCGGAGTAAATCCCTTTATCTCTTTATTGTATTTCTGGGAAAATTTATCCAGAAAATATTTTGCTAAAAGAACCGCATCATCTTCTCTCTCCCGTAATGGCGGTAGATTAATCTCCAAGACATTTAACCGATAATAGAGGTCTTCCCGAAAATTTCCCTTCTTCACCTCATCCTTTAAGTTCCGATTCGTCGCGGCAATTACCCGGACATCAACCTTCCTGGGCTCAGTCTCACCAACCCTCCTTATCTCCCCCTCCTGCAAAAACCGCAGGAGTTTTGCCTGAATGGCCAGTGAGATGTCCACCACTTCGTCTAAGAAAAGCGTTCCCCCATCCGCCTCCTCAATCAATCCCTTCTTATCATAAAGCGCCCCGGTAAAACTCCCTTTCTTATAACCAAAGAGTTCCGATTCCAAAAGCGTCTCGGGAAGCGAACCACAATATATTGGGACAATCTTTTTCTCGCGCCTTCTGCTCTGATAATGAATCGCCTTGGCAATCAGTTCTTTGCCGGTTCCGGATTCCCCTTGGATTAAGATATTGACATCGGTATTGCTTACCTTTTTTAAGAGGGAAAAGAGTTCTAACATCTTTTCACTTTGACCGATAATATTGGCAAAACTTTGGAGGTCTTTCTTTGGAATTTCCCCGACCACCTTTTTGAGATAGATATTTTCGTCAATCAACATCTCGCGCAAACGGGCATTCTCAATAGCGATGGCCGCCAGATGGGAGAAGGCAACAAGAAAATTGGCATCCTCCTCGGTAAAGACCCCCTTTTCTGATAGGGAATCGCAATAAATCGCCCCGATTAAATTCCCCCGACTGAAAAGGGGACAGGCTAAAACCGACTTAATCTGAGAGATTATTATACTCTCTTGGGCGGAAAAAGGTGATTGGTCTATCGCACTGTGCAGGAGTATTGGTTTTTTGGTTCTTATCACCTCCTCAATCACACTCCGAGAAATCCTCTTCACCTCCTCTTGGCTATCCGCCCGGGGACGGAGGTCTCGCTCGGTAACCGGAATAAAATCTTCTCTCTCCTTAAGGACAATTACCCCCCTTTCCGCCTTTAAGGTCTCCAAACCGATGTCCATTATCTTCTCCAAAAGTTCCTTATAATTCAGAATAGAATTTATGACGACGCTTATCTGATGCAAAATTTTCAAACGCTCGGGCGTAAGTGAAACCTTCTCTTCTCCGTTCATTGGATTGGCCGGGATGCGGTTTTTGCCGCTACCTTGAAAACCGCCTCCGCTGATTTTGCGCAATTATGATAATCATCCCTCACCCCAATCTGCCAGTAATAAAAACCAGTATCCAGTGGAACGGAGAGGGTAAGAGAGGTATCCCCGGCCAAGATATTTTCATAGCGGCGAAAAAGAATCGGTGGTAAATTAGGTGAGATACGATAAACCTCACAGAAGAGAGAATGAGAAAAGAGATATGGCGGTGAACGCCAGACAAGAACGACCGGCGGTGAGACATTACTCCCACCAACCGGCGCGACCGGCTCCGGTGGCTGTCTTATCACCCGAACCAGCCGTAAAGCCGAAGACTTCACTTCATTACCAAACCTGTCCTGGGCTACGATGTGAATATCCCGCCCAGTAATCTCATCAAGTCCTTTTGATAAACTCTCCTCGGGAAATGTGTTCTCATAAGAAAAGCCGGACTTAAAAAATAAGGGCAGGGTATCAGAAAGCCCTTCAATTATCCCAAAGACATCACTTATATCACCCGGTCCTTCCTCATCTTTTATTTTACATTCCAAGGAGAGGGCTATAGAGTCATAAGGGATATGGCGCTGGCCATAATAAGAAAAGACCGCGGCGGACAAAAATTTAGGCAACCCTTCTAAGACGAAATCCAGAGTTTCCGCCTTATAGGCCAATAGGAACAAATCGGTTGATTCAGCGGCAAAGCCCTCTTTTTCGGCAATTACCCGAACACTCTCCACCGGGCAATTTCTCAATTCATATCTCCCCTGCTCATCGGTAAAGGTGAAGAGGTGAGTGCTACCCTTTAAGGAACGCAATGAAATCTTGGCCGAAGGAAGTAAGACCAAAATCCGGTTCCGACAGGTTCCTTGCAGGAAAGTCTTACCTTGATAAGAAGGAGAATTTGGGTCATAGGGATTATCCCTTTCTGGGGAACAGGTAATAAGCCATAAGATACACATAATCACAAACCTTCTCATCTCTTTTATTATAAACTTATCCGACAATAAGTCAACAGCCACGCAAAAGAATAAACAAACTATTGATTTTTGGGGAAAATTGGCTAAACTTAAATTATGGAACGAGGAACCATAAGGAGACTTTTGGATTATTATTTTTCTCAGCCCCAGTTTCAAAAGGATATCAAGCGCGCCTTAAGCGAGTTTTTTGATTTAGCCCCTCAATCAAAAATTGATGAAAGCAAAATTGATTTGGCAGAAGAGACCGGATTATTTAACGAATGGTTTGTCTATGACTTTAAGTTGAGCAATGGGCGGACCCCCCTTGGGGACTTTTATTTAACCAATCCGGATAATTTAGACGCTACCCGACTTCAGGTTTATAAAGACCTCCAAGATAACTGCTATGGTTTCTATAAAGTTAAAGAAGTGAGATTGGGCGAAGGGCTCTTACTGGAAAACCTCCAAACGGGCCGGGTCTATTGGGTTAAAGAATGCCTCCTTACCTTTTCGGTTTCCGCGGAACAGGTATTCCCGGGTCGGGTGGCCAAAGTCGGCGGGCATTACGAATTGGTTAGTGCTAACCCGCCATTATTGCCAATCAAAATGAGCCAATCACTGGAAAGAACCTACCGTCGGTCCAAAGAAGATTGGAATCCCAAGGTGATATGGGATTATTTTTTCCGAGAGGAAAGAGAGACAATTCCTCCCAAGAAATTCTCTACCCTAAAAGATGCCGAAGAGAACCTACAAAATGTCCTAACAAAATTTGGTCTTAATAAATTTGTTGATAGCGCAACGATTAAAGAATGGATTGATAACGAATTGGTTGGTGAACTCTCTACTTCATTGCATCTGTTACTCAGTTTAATACCCCTAAAACGAAAGGATTATAATGACGCCTGGGTGGAGATAACCGAAAGCCTTATTCAATTTTACAATCTCTGCCCGCAAAAGAGATTAGGTGGTAAATCCCCCTCCGAGAAGGCACGGGAGGCAAGTGAAAAAGGGCTCTTGCCTGATATAAAGATGAGCGTCTCCGGAAACCCGATTCCCACGATGTATGAAAAATATCATCAGGTAGTTGAATCTCTGAACGAAAGAGATTTTGACCGTGCCTTAAAGAAAATAAACCGGTTTTTTGCTTACCTTTTGGAGAATAGAATTACCTATCCGGAAATCTTTCGGGTTTATGCCAATAAGGCAGTCTGTCACCTGGTTCGGGGTGAATTGGCGGCTGGTAAATTATTCTTAGAGATTGCCTTAGAACTGAACCCCTTTTACCGACTGGCCAAGAGACATTTGAAAAGAGTCTCTCGTCAATTCCCTGACCTTAGTCGGGAGAGTGAGACAAAAGTTATCCGGGATATTGGTTATCAATACTACCAGTTTTTAAAGCCATTAAAGATTAACTTCGCTCAGAAATAACCGACAAGCCTTTCTGAGCATTTTCCCGAAAAAGCAAAATTTAGCCCAGGGAGTTGAGTGAGATAAATTCTTAAATTTAGAGAAACACTTTGAGCGGATTTTTACTCTATATTTAGATATGAGAAAAAGGCTAATTTTATTAAGAGCGTAAACCGTAAAGCGTATTTACTAATTCGCACGGAAGGGGATTTTTCTTTTTTAAGGGGGGAGTGCTACAGGGGGTGCTATTAGGTATGGTATTAAATGCCCTATTATTCTACCTATTCTCGGCTCTAATCTCTATCCTATTCGGTATTCTATTCTCTTGCCTATCGGTAATCCTATTCTCTTTTCTATTGAGAGTTCTATTCCCTATCCTATTGGGGGTTCTATTCTCCGCCCTATTCAGAGTGCTATTCGGGATGCTATTCTCTTTTCTATAAAGAGCCCTATTGGGAATCTTATTATTGGCTCTATGCCTCATCGTAGCGAAGGTTATAGAGATATATCCAGGGTATAAGCACCGCCCTCACTATCCGCTAAACCAAAGGAAAAGATAAAAAAGATTTTTTTCTACTTTTCTCTCCTGAGAGGGTTAAAAAGCCTCAGTCAATTAGATATTAAATTACCAACGGAAGTGGGCAAAGGCACGGTTTGCCTCAGCCATCTTATGGGTATCCTCCCGTTTTTTAACCGCTATCCCTTGACCTTTTGCCGCATCAATCAGTTCATTACATAATTTTTCTATCATCCGATGTTCACTACGCGACCGCGCCGCCTGGATTAGCCATTTTATCGCTAAAGACTCCTTCCGTCGTGCCGGAACCTCTACGGGAATCTGGTAGGTAGCACCACCTACCCGGCGCGGTCTAACCTCTAATAACGGCTTCACATTGTTAATCGCCTTCTGAAAGACGGCAAAACCATCTTCTTTTGTCTTCTTTTCAATTAACTTCAGTGCTGAGTAGAAAATCTTCTGGGCCACGGTTCGTTTTCCTTCCCACATCAGGTTATTAATAAATTTAGCCACTAATGTTGAGTTATAAATTGGATCCGGGGGGATACTCCTCACCGCTGCTCTTTTTCTCCTTGACATATTATCGCTCCTTCTGGTTAATTAAACATTGATTTCTCGCTCCTCTCTTCATTTTGTCTCTTTTGGTCTCTTGGCACCATAGAGCGAGCGACCCCTTCTTCTTCCTTCCACACCGGCACAATCGTAAATACCTCTTACCACATGATAACGGACACCAGGGAGGTCTTTCACTCTTCCTCCCCGGCATAGAACGATTGAGTGTTCCTGAAGATTGTGTCCTTCTCCTGGGATATAGGCAATTACCTCATAGCCACTTGTCAATCTAACTTTGCAGACCTTGCGGAGTGCCGAATTCGGTTTTTTGGGAGTAGTGGTATAGACCCGGGTGCAAACCCCCCGGCGCTGCGGACAGGAGGATAGAGCCGGTGTCTTAGAACGTTTTTTTACCTTCTCTCTTCTCTTTCTTACTAATTGATTTAAGGTTGGCATAAATTAACCTGCCTCTCGTTTTCTCTCATCTTCTTCTCTTTCCTTGGCTTCTTTTGTTAGGAATTCACGGAATCCAGTGCCGGCGGGAATCAACCGCCCAACAATCACATTTTCCTTTAAGCCGTGGAGATAATCAACCCGCTGGCTAATTGCCGCATCCGAAAGAATCCGGGTTGTCTCCTGGAAGGAAGCCGCGGAAAGGAAACTCTCGGTTAAGAGAGCGGCCCGGGTAATACCCAGAAGGATTGGTCGATGGCTTATCGGTCTTCGCGCCTCTTTGATTAATTGTCGGTTTTCATCCAAGACCCTTTTCCGTTCAACAATCTCACCCTCCAGGAAATTAGAATCGCCCGGGTCTTCAATCTTCACCTTCCGCAGCATCTGCCGAACAATTATTGAGATGTGCTTATCATCAATCTTCACATTTTGAATGCGATAGACGGCTAATATCTGGTTGGTAAGAAATTCTTGAACGACGAGCCAGCCCTTAACTTTCAGGACATCATGAGGGTCAACCTCACCCTCGCAGAGTTTATCACCCGCCTTCACTTTATCGCCCCGACGGACCAAGAGGTATTTACCATAAGGGATACGATAGACCTTTTCGCTACCTTCATCCGAGATTACCTTTATCGTCCTCATACCCAGATGAGGCTCTTCTACCTCCACCGTTCCATCAATCTCGGAGATGACCGCCGGGTCTTTAACTCTTTTTGCCTCAAAGAGTTCCGCCACCTTTGGCAGACCACCGGTTATATCTTTAATCTTAGCCACTTCCTTTAAAAAACGGGCGATGGTATCACCAGCTAAGACTCTTTGTCCATCTTCCACAATCAGATAGGCACCGCTCGGGAGGTGAAGTCGCTCTAAGATATTATTGTGGTCGCCGACGATTTCAATTTGGGGGTGCCTTTTCTTCTCCCGGTCTTCGGTGATAATCTTTACCCGCCGGTCGGTTCTTTCGTCAACATCCTCGCGTAAGGTGATGTCGGGTTCAATGTCAACATATCTTACTCTACCCGACCGTTTGGCAATAATCAGCACAGAATATGGTTCCCATTCAAAGAGAATATCTCCCTCTTTCACTTTTTCCTTATCGGTCACTTTTAAGATTGCCCCCTCTGGAACATTGTAAGGAATGACCCGATGGTCGGAAGAGATGAGAAGGCGACCTTGGGCCATAGCGACCATTTCATTATCGGAACGGCGGGCGACCGGTAGATTTTCCAGATGGACCTCACCGTCAAATTTTGCCAACGCCTTATTCTCTTCGGAGATACCGGTGGTCGCACCTCCCAGATGGAAGGTCTTTAGGGTAAGTTGCGTGCCTGGCTCACCGATTGATTGGGCGGCAATAATGCCAACCGCCTCACCCACCTCAACCAATTTGCCCGTAGCCGGATTTCGGCCATAGCATTTCACACATAATCCGTTGGGTGCCTCACAGGTTAAGACGGAACGGACCTTTACCTTTTCAATGCCGGAATTTTCTATCTCCTCGGCTAATTCTTCGGTAATCTCTTCATCGGCCTTGACAATTACTTCCCCGGTAATTGGATTTATAATATCTTCTACCGGAATTCTACCAACAATCCGTTCAGCGAGAGGTTCAATAATATCTCCACCCTCTCGTAAGGCGGAGACCTCCTGACCTAAGATCGTGCCACAGTCGTCCATTGTGATGACGACATCCTGAGCAACATCAACCAATCTTCGGGTAAGATAACCCGCCTCCGCGGTCTTCAGGGCGGTATCAGTCAGTCCCTTGCGGGCGCCGTGGGTCGATATGAAATATTCCCAGACCGAAAGTCCCTCCTTGAAGGAACTTTTAATCGGTGTCTCAATAATTTCTTCGCTCACCATCCGCCGCTGGGGCTTAGACATTAGACCACGCATCCCACCAATCTGGACGGCTTGACTCTTAGAACCCCGGGCCCCGGAGTCGAGAAGTAAAAATAGGGGATTAAAACCATCCTGGTCTTTCTCCAAGGCCTTCATTAGGGCCTCTTCAACCTTGGCCGCGGCTTGCGTCCAAGTGGTGACAACAAAATTATATTTTTCGCTTTCTGAAATCAACCCGCGCTGATAATTGGTGTAATGCCTTCGTAATTCATCTTCGCTCTCTTTTAGGATCTTCGGTTTCTCCTTGGGAACAACAATGTCATCTAAGCCGATTGATAAACCAGCCATGGTGGCAATTTCAAAACCGAGGTCTTTTATCGCATCCAAAAGGTTTGCGGTCTGGTTACTGCCCAATTTGCGATGGCAGTAGTCAAGAAGGGCTACCAGTTTCTCCTTAGTGAATTCATCGTTAGCAAATCTTAACGAATCAGGCAATATCTCATTAAAAATAACCCGACCAACGGTTGTCTCATAGGTAGTGCCTTTATACCGAAATTTTATCATATCGTGGAGACTCATTTCTCTCAATTGATAAGCGGAATGAATCTCACGGAAATCGTCATAAACCCGATTAATTTTTTTCGCCGATGGGTTAACTTTTGTTAGATAGTAGATACCGGCCACAATGTCTTGGGTTGGAACCATAAGTGGTTTGCCGTGAGCCGGGGAAAGGATATTGAATGGGGCGAGGATTAATGAGATTGATTCTAATATTGCCTCGGGTATTAGTGGTAGGTGGACGGCCATCGTATCACCATCAAAGTCGGCATTAAAGGGTGGGCAGACACAAGGGTGAATACCAATCGCGCGGTGTTCCACCAGAACCGGAAAGAAGGCCTCAATGGAAAGGCGATGCAAAGTCGGGGCGCGATTTAAGAGAACCGGATGACTTTTGGTAATCTCCTCTAATATCTCCCAGACCTCGGGTGGGCACTTCTTGTGGAGTAGTTTTGCCGCGGTCTCCCCTTCGGTCAATTTCTTCTCTTCAAACTTTTGCATAATAAACGGTTTGAATAGTTCATAGGCAATTTCCTTAGGTAGGGCGCACTGGTGTAATCGGAGTGTTGGGTCAACGACAATAACCGACCGCCCGGAATAATCCACCCTTTTCCCTAAAAGGTTGCGGCGGAAGCGGCCCTGTTTGCCGCGCAGGGTCTCGCAGAGGGATTTGAGAATGCGGTTGCCAACGCCGCGCGCTGGCTTCGGGCGCGTCTCATTGCTAAATAGGGCATCGACCGCATCCTGTAACATCCGCTTTTCATTTTTCAAAATGATGTCCGGTGTCTTAATACTGAGAAGATGCTTCAGGCGATTATTGCGGACGATTACCCTTTTATAGAGGTCATTTAAATCGGAGGTAGCAAATCTCCCACCTTCTAATGGAACTAGCGGTCTTAAATCAGGGGGAATAACCGGAATCGCCTCTAAGATCATCCATTCTGGTTTTACCCCAGAGGCACGAAATGCCTCAACAACCTTTAAGCGCCGGAGCAAGGAAAATCTTTCCGAGGTCTCCCTTTTTATCTTCACCTTCAACTCGGCGGCTAAATCCTCCAGGTCTAATTTCGCCAGGAGGTATTTTAAGGCTGGGGCTCCGGTATCGGCGACAAACTTCTCGTATTTATTTTTGATTGCTAAATAATCCTCCTCGCTTAAGAGTTCTCCCCGATTATAAGGTGAAGAACCCGGATCCAAAATAATATAGGTCTCGTAATTCAATATACTTTCCAGTTCGTTGATTGTTAAATCCAAAAGCAGTCCAATCTTGGAAGGAGGAACTTGATAGAATAAGATATGGGCGACGGGAACCACGAGTTTGATGTGTCCCATTCTTTCTCTCCGCACTTTGGAAAGAGTTACTTCAACACCACAACGGTCACAGACGATTCCCTTATATCTTATTTTCTTATATTTGCCACAGTTACATTCATAGTCGCGCACCGGACCAAAAATCTTTTCGCAGAACAATCCGTCTCGTTCCGGCTTTTGGGTTCGGTAATTGATGGTCTCGGCTCGGGTCACTTCACCCCAGGACCAGCCTCCTTCTTTGACTGACTTTTGGATTATCTCGGGTGAGACCAGAGTGATTCTTAATGCATCAAAATCCTTAAATATCTCAAATTCCTTAGATTTCTCTTCCATCATCATCGTTAAATCTCCTTTAAGATTGTGGTTTCATTCGGTCATTTTTTTTATCTTTTTTCCCAGTCTTTTCCGGGATTAAATCCAGACACAAGCCGCGCAATTCCTTAGTTAATACCGAGAAAGAAGCCGGGATGCGGGGTTCGGGAGGCAATTTCCCTTTGAAAAGCGATTCAAATAGTTCACTTCTTCCTTCCACATCATCAGATTTTATGGTTAACATCTCTTGTAGTGTATAGGCGGCACCGTAAGCCTCTAATGCCCAGACCTCCATCTCGCCAAACCTCTGGCCACCGAATTGCGCCTTTCCCCCGAGGGGCTGTTGGGTAATTAATGAATAACGACCAACCGCCCGGGCATGGATTTTATCATCAACCATATGATTAAGTTTCATCATATAGATATAACCAACTACCACCTTATCCTTAAATGGTAGGCCGGTCCTTCCGTCATAGAGAGTCACTTTACCATCCCGGGGTAATCCGGCTTTTTCCAGTTCATCTTTTATCTCTTCTACGCTCGGACCTTCAAAAGGCGGTGAGATTGCTTGATAGCCAAGTTTTTTGGCCGCCCAACCCAAAAGGGTCTCTAAGATCTGTCCGATATTCATCCGGGAGGGGATGCCGATGGGATTTAAGACCATATCCACTGGTGTGCCATCAGCAAGAAACGGCATATCTTCCACCGGTAGTATCTTACCGACCACCCCTTTACTGCCGTGCCGACCGGCTAATTTATCACCAACCGACAATCGTCGTTTCTGGGCGATATAGACCCGAATCCATTTTAAGACACCATGGGGAATTTCATCTCCCCGATTCAATTTTTCCATATTCCCTTTATACTCAGTCTCACATAAATTTCGTTCCTTTTCATAGTCTTTTAAGATTTCTTGAATGGCGGCTAATTTCCTTTCCGAGTCAACCAGACCTTCAAAATCTTTGACCTTACCGATTTTGCCGCTGGTGAAAAATTCTTCGTCAAGCCTCTCACCCTCTTTGATTAAAATATGACCTTTACTGTCCCGAATAGTCTTTCTCGCCTTTTCCCCGAGAAGCAGATTTCGCAATCGGTCATCTCTTCTCTGTTGGGCAAAGAGTTTCCGTTCTTCATATTTTTTGGTAATCATTGACTCCCGCCTTCGGAAGACATCTTTTGCCAAATCACTTCCATCCCAGCGGGTAATTATCTTCACATCAATCACCGTTCCATAGACACCGGCTTCTACCCGAAGAGAGGTGTCGCGAACATTTTCTGCCTTTTCGCCAAATATGGCGCGCAGCAACCGTTCCTCCGGCGTAAATTCCGTCTCCCCTTTGGGGGTAATCCGCCCGACTAAGATATCGCCCGGAGCAACCTCGGCGCCAATCCGAATAATACCGAAGGCATCCAGATTCGCTAACTCCTCTTCCCGGGCCCCAGGGATATCACGAGTAATCTCTTCTGGTCCTAATTTTGTCATTCGGGCCTGGATTTCAAACTCCAAAATCTGAATTGAGGTAAAGGCGTCTTCCTTTAAGAGATTTTCGGAAATAAGAATGGCGTCTTCATAGTTATAACCGCGCCAGGGTAAAAAGGCAACCAAGACATTTCGCCCCAGAGCCAGTTCTCCTTGATCGGTGTTTGGTCCATCAGCTAAAAGTCCGTTTTTTTTCACCACCACCCCTTCCTTAACCACCGGTTTTTGGTTGTGGCAGGTATATTGATTGCTCTTAAAGAATTTCTGCAGGCGGTATTCCAAAAGACCTTGGGCGGTTCGTAATATAATACGGGAAGAGTCAACTTTTACGACCTCGCCCTCCTCTTGGGCCAGAAGGCAGGCGCCTGATTCTTCCGCCCATTTCTTTTCTATGCCCGTAGCCACCAGTGGTCTTTCCGGCTGGAGGATGGGAACGGCTTGACGCTGCATATTGGCACCCATCAGGGCCCGGTCGGCATCATCGTGCTCTAAAAATGGTATGAGAATTGTAGAGGGAGAGAATAACTGCTTCGGTGAGATGTCCATATGGGTAACCTCTTCGGGCGGGACCGTTATCACATCGCCTCTTCTTCGGACAATAACCTCGCGGGCAATAATCCGTCGCTCTTCATCAATTGGGGTATCGGGTTGGGCGATTGTCAAATTCTCTTCTTCATCCGGACTCACATACACAACCTCTTTGGTGACCACGCCGTTTTTTACCCGCCAGTAGGGAGTGGTGATAAACCCGTATTCGTCAACATTGGCATAGGTGGCGATGGTGTTTATTAAACCAATGTTTGGTCCCTCTGGAGTCTCAATCGGACAGATTCTTCCGTAATGAGAGTAATGGACATCCCTTATTTCAAATCCGGCGGTCTCTTTGGTTAAGCCACCCGGACCCAGGGCGGAGATTCTTCGTTTGTGGATAAGACTGGCCAAGGGGTTGGTCTGTTCCATAAACTGACAGAGCGGGCTTTGGGTGAAAAACTTCATAACCATCGTCGCGACCGCTCGGGTGTTGATTAATTCGTTAGGGGTTAAGCGGCTATCCTCAACTAAGGCGGCGCGTTCTCTAATATTCTGGACTAATTGCATAAGAGCCATCCGGAAGTGATTGGCCAAGAGTTCGCCCACGGCGCGCACCCGACGCGCCATCAGGTGGTCAACATCATCGGGCGGTAGACTGCGGAGGTGAAAGGCGATAAGCCGTTTGGTCATTTTTAAGATATCCTCTTTTAAGAGACCAACCTCAGAAAGGGGGATTTTTTCTTCAAAGATTCGGTTCAATCGGTAGCGACCACAAAGACCGAGTTCAAATCGCCGCCGGTCAAAGAGGATGCCCATAATGGTGGTCTCGGCGACTTCAACAGAATGGGCAGCAACCCCACGCAGTCGCTGGAAGATTTTTTTCACCGCCTCCTCTTTGGAGGTCGTCGGGTCATTTTTTAAACTCTGGATAATGAGCGAAAGACCAGGGGTTCCTTCTTTGATGCACCTGGTCTTTTTGATCCCCTTGGAAATAAGAAAATCGTAAATTCCTGGGGTAATCTCTTCACCAATCTCACAATAGACCTTTCCGTCTTCACCGATAATCTTTTCGCAAACGACATCGCCCACTTTTATCTCCTTCTCTTCAATGGGAAATAGACTTTCCAGTATCTCTTTTGGGGAGTAGCCAAGCGCCCGAAAGAAAGTAAAGATTGGGATGTGACGGTGCCGGTCGAGAAGAACGGTTAGGTTATCCTTAGAGTCAACGCGCATCTCAAACCAGGCCCCCCGGAGTGGTACCAGAAGTAAGGAAGATTCGGCTCCTTCTCTTTGCAAATAAATCCCAGGGGCTCGATGCAACTGGCTAACCACGACCCGCTCAATACCATTAATAATAAATGTGCCCTGCTCAGTCATATAGGGGAGGTCCATTATGAAAATTCTTTGCTCCACCACATTCTTTATCTTATATTCTTCTTTTGTTGGCACCCTTTTCGTCAGGCGGAATGTGGCATAGAGGGGGATGGAATAATTTAACCCCTTTTCGATTGCCTCCTCAATTGAATATTGTGGTTCAGCAAAATCGTAAGCGACATATTCCAGAAGGAAATGGCGATGGGTATCTTCAATGGGAAAGACCTCACGAAAGAGCGCCTCTAAACCTTCTTCTTTTCTTTTATCCGGCGGTGTATCAATCTGAAGAAACGAGCGATAAGAATCTAACTGGATGGAAAGGAGTGCCGGGATTTCCCAGGAATGTTTCAATTTAGAGAAATATTTTTTCATTTTATTTTCCCTTTGGCAAGTAGCCAAGGATGTCTCTGAGATTAAATATTCGGCGCCGGTGGCGGAGAATCATTTTATCTCTACCTTGGCCCCGACCTCCTCTAATTTCGCCTTGATTTTCTCCGCTTCTTCTTTGGTTACTCCTTGCTTGATAAGACTCGGCACATTATCAATGAGGTCTTTCGCCTCCTTTAAGCCAAGACCGGTAAGGGCGCGCAGTTCTTTCAAAACTTGAATCTTCTTATCGCCAATAGCGACCAGTGAGACGGTAAATTCGGTCTTTTCCTCTTTTACCTCGGTTGGCGCTTGGGTCGTCGCCGGTCCGGCGGCTTGTGGAGCGAAAACCGGTCCACTGATACCGAATTTTTCTTTTAACGCCTGCACCAAACTATGCAGTTCGGTTACGGTTAGTGTCTCAATCATGCTTATTAATTCTTCGACCTTAGTCGGCATTTTATCCTCCGTTTAAGTTTTTAATTATACTTCTTTTTTTCCAAGCATTTAATTCTCTGTATTTTTAGAAATTGTGTATATTATAATGAAAAAACTCATCCCGTCAAGTGCCCAAATTGTATTCCGTCTATCACCTTGGCACTTTTTATCCTGCGGCATATTTATTGCTTTTTGTTAGCTATTGCCTCCAGGGTAAAGAGAAACTCATTGAGTATCCCTTCTAATTGCCAAGTAAATTCGGTCAAAGGTGCCAAAAGGGAATTTAAGATTTGACCAATCAATTCTGGTTTTGGTGGGATGGAGGCTAAAAGGTCAAAATCCCGGGATAAAAAAGCGGTATCTTCAACCAATGCCCCCTTAAATTTAATCGGATAATCCTTCGCCAATTCTTTTAGGAGACGGGCGGGTGCCGTAACATCTTCTTGACTGATGATGAGCGAAGTTGGTCCTTTTAAGAATCCCTGCACTTTATCAAAGATTCCGAATTCCCGGAAGGCAATCGCCGCCAGCCGATTTTTGACGACTAAAAATTGAAGACCATTGGTCTTCATCTTTTTCCGGACGGCATTCAATTCGGCAGTTGGCATCCCAATAAAATTGGTGAAATAGATTCCCTTGGCGTCTTTAATTATCTCCCTTATTTTTGTCACCATCTTGGACTTTTCCATTTTAACACTCCTTTCGGACCAGTTCCTGTAATTCCTTAACATCCAAGCGGAAGGAAGGACCCATCGTTGATGCGATATAGCCGGCGCGGATATACTGACCTTTTACCGTTGGGGGTCTTAGTCTTATTAACTCGGCAATCAAGGCTAAAAGATTTTTTTCTAATTTCTCGGGTTCAAAAGATACCTTACCAATCAGGGCGTGGACATTTCCGGTCTTATCCATCTTGAATTGAATCTTACCGGCCTTCAAACTTTTCACCGCCGCTCCGACATCAAAGGTAACGGTGCCGGTTTTGGGTGAGGGCATTAAACCCTTCGGTCCTAATATCTTACCCATCTTACTTACTTCGGGCATCGCATCCGGCGTGGCAACCAAGACATCAAAATCCAGCCAACCGCCCTTTATCTTTTCAATATATTCTTCAAAGCCAACATAGTCAGCACCGGCTTCCTTGGCTTCTTTTTCCTTTTCCCCCTTGGTCAAGACCAAGACCTTGACTTCCTTTCCCGTGCCGTAAGGCAGGGCGACTGTTCCTCGGACCATCTGCTCTTGTTTCTTTGGGTCACAGCCCAAGCGGATGGCGACATCTACTGATTCATTAAATTTGGCATTGGCCAATTCCTTCACCTTTTTGATTGCCTCGGCTAAGGGGTAAATATCTTTCTCTTTCACCTTGCTTAATAATGCCCGATAACGTTTGCTTCTTTTCATCTTTACTCCTCTTCTACGGTTATTCCCATCTGGCGGGCGGTTCCTTCAATAATCCGCATCGCTGCCTCTAAATCTTCGGTATTCAAATCAGCCATCTTCTTTTTTGCAATCTCCCGCAGTTGGGTTCGGGTAATCTTTCCGACCTTTACTCGGTGTGGTTCCGGTGAACCCTTAGCCAGACCAGCGGCCTGTTTCAAGAGGACGGACGCTGGTGGACTTTTGGTAATAAAGGTGAAACTTCGGTCTTGATAAATAGTAACGACCGCCGGAATAATAATTCCCGGGGTTTCTTTCTGCGTCGCGGCATTAAATTGCTTACAGAATTCTACGATGTTGACGCCATATTGTCCCAGGGCTGGACCAACTGGTGGCGCGGGTGTTGCCTGTCCCGCGGGAATCTGTAACTTAACTAAGGCAATCGGTTTCTTAGCCATCTTAACTCCTATCTTTCATCATTTGGTTTCAAATTGGCTGCACCTCAATAAAATCCAAATCAATCGGCGTTGGCCGACCGAATATGGTTACCGTTACTTTTACCCTTCTTCGCTCGGGAAAGATTTCCTCCACAGTTCCGGTAAAACCGCTAAAAGGTCCGGATATAACCTTTACCGCTTCCCCCTTGGTAAAGGGGGTTTCCGGTTTTACCCGTTGCTGACTGGACTCAATCTGGTTTAATATCTCTTTCACCTCTTCTTCATCCAAGGGGATTGGTTTATTCCGGGTTCCCAGAAAATGGGTAACGCCATAGACGGAGTTTACCAGTTTGAATGCCTCTTCGTCTTCTTCCATCTCCACAATAATATAGCCGGGATATAACTTACGTTCTTGGGCGATAAGGTCAGCCTTCTTCACTTTCAAAACCCTTTCTGAGGGAACGAGAACCCGTTTGATAATATTCTCTAAGCCCAATTCGGCAATCTTTTTTTCCAAGACTTCTTTTACCTTTCTCTCCTTTCCGGTATAAGTATGAACAATATAAAAACCCATGATTAACGTAAGAGAAGATGAAGAATGCGGGAAAAGATTAGGTCCCAGAAGCCGATAAAAATAGAGAGTATGGCGGAGAGGATGATGACCATCAGGGTAGCGATGAATAATTCGCGCCGCGAGGTCCAGGTCACCTTCTTCATTTCCGCAATAACTTCTTTGATGTAATTTCGGATGTCTTTAATAATTTTCGGGATACTCATTTTACCCTTAATTGAAGATGCTAATATCTTCAATCCAACACCGGTCTTTGACAGGCCAGGAGGGATTCGAACCCCCACCCCCCGGATTTGGAGTCCGGTGCTCTAACCGTTCGAGCTACTGGCCTATTTAACCTCTTTATGAATCGTATGCTTCCGACAAAATTTACAATATTTCCTCACCTCTAATCTTTCCTGTTTACTCTTATTTTTAGTGGAGGTATAGTTCCTTCTTTTGCATTCATTACAAGCCAGTTGGATAAAAAGTCTCATCGGTAATTATAATCTGACTCGGCCACTAATTTCCATTTTCTCCTCTTGGGGAAATTGGCCTCTCTTTACACCCTGGGTTTTTGTTTTATTCAATAATCTTACTCACCACACCAGCGCCGACGGTCTTACCACCTTCCCGAATGGCAAATCTTGACCCTTCTTCTAATGCCACTTCGGATATTAGTTCAACCTGTAAGGTAACATTATCCCCGGGCATAACCATCTCTACCCCCTGTGGTAGATGAACGGTTCCGGTAACATCAGTGGTTCGGATATAGAATTGGGGGCGATAGCCATTAAAGAACGGCGTGTGTCTTCCACCCTCTTCCTTTTTTAAGACATAGACCGATGCCTCAAATTTCTTATGTGGTTTAATTGAACCGACCTGGGCAACAACCATACCGCGTAGCGCCTGGTCTTTTTCTACACCCCTTAATAGGATTCCGACATTATCTCCTGCTACTCCTTCGTCTAAAATCTTGCGGAACATTTCCACGCTGGTTGCTACGGTCTTAATATGCGTTCCAAATCCGATAAGTTCTACCTCACTGCCCGGGGTAATCCGACCTCTTTCTACCTTTCCGGTGACAACGGTTCCACGACCGGTGATTGAAAAGACATCTTCTACCGGCATCAAAAATGGTTTATCAAGGTCCCGCGTCGGTATTGGGATGTAGTCATCAACCGCCTTAACTAATTGCAGGATTGGTCCGCACCATTGACATTCCTCTTTTCCACAACCACATTCTAATGCCTTAAGGGCACTTCCCCGAACGAAAGGAATCTCATCACCTGGGAAGTTGTATTTATTCAAAATATCTCGCACTTCTAACTCGGCGACTTCAATCAATTCGGGGTCAGACATCATATCGGTCTTATTCAGAAATACGACGATGGCCGGGACATTAACCTGTCGGGCCAGAAGCACATGCTCTCGGGTTTGGGGCATTGGTCCATCCGGAGCCGAGACGACCAAGATTGCCCCATCCATCTGGGCAGCACCGGTAATCATATTTTTAATGTAGTCAACATGACCCGGGCAGTCAATATGAGCGTAATGACGGTTTTCACTCTCGTATTCAATATGGGCTAACTGAATGGTTAAACCGCGTGCCTTTTCTTCGGGTGCCTTATCAATCTGGTCATAAGGGGTATATTTTGCTAACCCCTTTTTCTCCAGACAGAGCGTTATTGCTGCGGTCAAGGTCGTCTTTCCGTGGTCGACATGACCAATTGTCCCAATATTTATATGAGGCTTTTTTCTCTCAAATTTCGCCTTAGCCATATATCATTCCTCCCTTTTCCTTTTTCTCCTTAATCGGCCACTGGCCGATTAAGCCCACGGCCGGAATCGAACCGGCGACCACATCCTTACCAAGGATGTGCTCTACCGACTGAGCTACATGGGCAAAAGACTATTATATTACAAATTCTGGAAAAGTCAATTATAACTCAATTAAATATATTATATAAATTTTCTGGAAAAGTCAATGGCTAATTACTAACAACTGACGCTAAGCGGGCGACGGGATTCGAACCCGCAACCCACAGCTTGGAAGGCTGTTGCGCTACCGTTGCGCTACACCCGCGATGGGCAGGGAAGGATTTGAACCTCCGAAGGCATACGCCAGCAGATTTACAGTCTGCCCCCTTTGGCCGCTTGGGTACCTGCCCAATATTATTGGTTAGTGATTATTGAACCCTATTCACCAACCGCTATTCTTAGCCGACAGAGGGATTCGAACCCCCGACCTGAGGTTTACAAAACCCCTGCTCTACCTCTGAGCTATGTCGGCAATGAGGATAATATGATAAAAGAATTTTTTAATCTGTCAAGAGACCTAAATGATAGCGAAGTAAGGGGTTAAAAATTTTCCCTATCCTTAACTCTTTTTTTCTTACTTCTTGCCTCCTACTGATTTAATCCATCTTCACCATCTTCTTCGTCGCGGTGAATTCACTTGCTTCAAGATGATAAAAAATAGATACCCTTGGGAAGTTGGTATTAGGAAACGACCCTTATACCTTTATTCGGTATAGAAATATTTCCGTAATTGGTCTTCCGGAATATATCGGCATGCTTGTCGAAATATAGCGTGAAGAGTACCGACATCAAGTTCTTTGTGGGTCACGATAGTCAAAGTCTCTTTTTTAGCCGTGAGACTAATCCGTTGTAACTTAATATGACTGCCCTTTTGGGAATGAACCTTAAATCCAAATCCTACAAGAATTTTAATGACCTCCGGGCCTTTAAGTCTTTTTAGTTTAGACGGCACTCGAGATTGGCTCTAATTCCATTGTAATTATTAAAGAAGGATTAGGGGCAAGTCTCAATTCAGTAAGGTCTTCATTTTCTAAATGTAATGCCACTGCTTCTCTGAGGTTAGCGATAGTTTCATCAACCGTTTTGCCTTGAGTAACCACCCCAATTTCAACACACTCTGCAACATAAAACTCCTCTCCTTTTCGAATAATGGCGTTGATGGTATGATAAAGAGGTAATTTCTGCTTCATAGATTAATGATAATCAAAAAAAGAGAAAAGTCAATCTTTTCAAGATAAATAGGCGGAGATTTCTCCCCGCTTTCGCTTATTCTTCAACAGTCAACGGTTAAATCACTCCATCTTTACCATCTTCTTCGTTGTGGTGAATTACCGTCTTAAAGGAATAGAACGAACCTTTTTCTCTGATGTGACAGTAAAATAACCTTCTAACGGTAATCCGCTTTTTAGAATCTTGACAAGATTGGTATAAATGTAACCCGGTGATTTGGGGGGAATCCGTAAAAAGATAACTCCTGGTGGCATTTATTTTTGCCGAAAGATAAGATAACCATAATCCTTATCAAAAGTTAAAATTATCCGATTTTCCTTCACCCCCCTCCCTCAATATCTCTTTATCGCCTACCCCGCCATACAACCGGCTTGCTGATATTATATCAAAACCTTCGTCTTTTAATTGTTCCACAACGATTAAGGGGATATTTTCGTTAGCCAGAAACCGCAAAAGTCTAAGGTAGGATATAAACCTTTTCTTCTTTTAATAGTTCAGTAGTATATTGGAGGGCCGCCAAAATATCTTCGTGGGTTAATTGGGGATAGTTTTCAAGGATTTGGGCTTCCGTCCAACCGTTAGCGAGTAACTCCAGAACAAACTCCACAGCGATGCGCGTGCCTTTAATTACCGGTTTCCCGGCTAAAATCTCCGGGTCAATTACAATTCTATCTCGCCAGTTCATAACCTATTATAACCAAATCGGAAAATAAGTCAAGCAAAAAAGGACGGGAACTTCTCCCCGTCCATCATCTTTTTTCTAACTCTCTCCTCTCTCTATTCCATCTTCACCATCTTCTTCGTTGCTTTTAATTCACCGGCTTTTAAGGAATTGAAATAGAAACCTTCCGCAACAAAAATGCCCGCACTCAAAAAGCCACTTAGGTTATGGTCTAAAATTAACGAATTCTGATTTTGGTATGAAGAGAATCTTTTTACTCCACTCCTGGAACAAAACCGCAAAGCGGTCAAATATATCCCTTCTCCCCAAAAGCGGCGGAACTTCTTCAATCAGCGCCCAGGCAATTCGGCAACCAAATGTCTCTTCGCCAATTGTCATTCTTACCACCTTCGGTATTACCGCAACCTTTCCTTCGCCGATGCCGGAAAGTTCTTTGATTTTACCTTTTTCTAATTCAAAACCCAATACTTCACCTGCTGATTTTGGGATTAAGGTAATATCAGCTCCGCTGTCAATATAAGGTGAAAGCCGAATTTCTTTATCCCGGTAAACTATCGTAATTTCCGCGACTGGCCGCCAGATTATCTCTCCTCGGATTATTGCCGGGCGATATTTAAATTCAACCACCATTATAAAATAAGAATCTCGTCTTTGGGCACTTTTGCCAACAAAGGCAGTCGGTCAGGGAATTTTCTTTTCGCTTCCTCAAAAACCACCTTGGCATTATCACCGCTGGCGACTACCTCTTCGCCAACAATTGCCACCCATTTTCCGGCATATTCCGAAAGGTCATTATTTACATAAAAATCATAAGACTTATCGTTCATAATGGTTCAACATCACTTTTTGGGGAAGTTTTATAAGGGGCTTCCCCGTTCTTTCTTCTTATACTTTCAAAGTCCATAACTTAATTAAATTATACTATAAAACTCAAAAAATCAAGTGTTGCTTTCATCCCTTCTTTCCTAAAATCATAGTCAAAGATTTCAAAAGGTCAA
>Ga0129301_1000067_pt1 | contig 47848 bp, 48 predicted proteins | sample ConPoolayeHmetaG_FD_94489 | JGI IMG/M metagenome (GOLD analysis project Ga0129301, IMG submission 94489) | Hot spring microbial mat communities from California, USA to study Microbial Dark Matter (Phase II) - Cone Pool mat layer H metaG ...
CTTTCCATTTTGTTGTTATTCTTGTCTCCTGAAAGTTTGACTCTTTCTTGTATGCGTCATGATATGCTGGCAAACCGTCAGTGATAATCGTCATTGGTTGTTTAGGGAGGGAGCCACTTCACATAAAGGCTTATCAACCGAAGAGTTCACAGAACATGGTTTTCACTCATTTCGAAGGAAGGTAAATAATTTTGTGATAAATGTAGAAGGAGGAGGTTTATGCCCTTCGCATAATCAATTTCATTTGACTGATAAAATCACATTCTTCCTGCATTTTTTCTAATTCTATTCTGCGAAGCAAGCCATAGCTGGAGTATATATCTTCCAAAATCTTTCGCTCAATAACATAAGCGCCAGACCTTAAGAATCCTTCAAGACCTTTAGCGAACACGTCAATTTTCTCGGCTATTTCATCTTGTTTAAGAGAATAATTATTCTCTAAATGCTTGTAAATTAGGTAGGTTGCTTCTTCTCCAAATACTTGTTTTAAGACTTTGTCGACGATTTTTGAAATTTTGTCTTCTTTCTTATTTGTTTGCTGAGTTATGTTCTCCATTGGCATTCCTCTGAATATCGTGTGTATTACGAGTTAATAAGTCTTATCGTATATCTGTTTAACAAACATACAGTTTAGGCATGCAAGAAAAAGGGTTACATGAAATCCGTAAGATTCATCTGTTGAACTCTTTGAGGAGAAATATTTTCCGCGTCTTGCTTATCAAAAATTACAAGCTGTCCATAGACACCATCGTAGCCTGGCACCACTTTGACTTGTTCTTCTCTGACTCTGATTATTGCTTCAGCTATTCTTGCGTCAACTACTGTGCTTAACATTTCCTTTGAAATGTCAAGCAACACACTATATTCATCGCCGAATTTTTCAACTAGCACATTGTAAATACTCCATATCTGTTGTGTGGACGGTGAATTAACCCCCAAAACTGTTGCAATAATTTCTGAAAGCGGAAGCAGATGCACAAAGCCTATAGCTTCTTTAGGCCTGAATCCTGCTGGACGATCAGCCAATTCCTCAACGCGTTGCTCAACACCCTTAGTAAGTTTTCTGCGACAGACCGGGCAAACGTTGCCAAGTTTTATTGCCTCCTGAGAAGAGAGTGCTACATGGCAATTTCTGTGTCCTGTCCAATGATATTTTCCATACGATGGGTCTGTTTCTATTGTAAATTTGAATTTCTCCTTGTCTTTGAAGCGAATAGCATCCATGACTTCGCGGTAACATAGTTTTTCCAAGTCAAACACGTTAGCTTCTCTTCCGATGCGCCAAGGCCAAAAGCTGTGGCTATCGCTGTTAGAGACTAGTGCAAATTTGTCAAGTTTGCTTAATCGCCAGTTCATGGGTGGGTCTGATGAGAGTCCAGTTTCTAAGGCGTGGATATGTTTTGTCATGTCTCGGTAGCATTCTTCGATGCTGTTGAAGCCGCTGAAGGCTCCGAAGATACTGAACCATGGAGTCCAAGCGTGAGCTGGGAAAATCATGTTTTCGCGCGAAACCTGCATTACCTCTTCAACTAAATGTGGTGCATCCAAGCTTAATGTGGGTCTTCCATCAACTGCAAGGTTGCCGTATTTTGCCAATCTGTCATTGATTTGAATGGCAGTTTCTATACTAGGTGTTAAAATGACGTGATGAATCTTTTTAACATCATTTTCAAAAGTGAATATTGTACTAACTTCTGTTGTTATCATGAAATATACTGGAAATTCTGGATTTTTGGCAGTCTTGTATAAGCTGGTATCAGATTCTGGAATCAGGTTTTCCTCCAATTCTTTAAGCCATTTAGGATGCGTGAAATCACCTGTGCCAACAAGGTTTAAGCCCTTAATTTTTGCAAAACGCGCTATTTCTTCCACACACATTTTTTGGCTTGTGGCACGGCTGAAACGACTATGAATGTGCAAGTCAGCTATGACTCTCAAATTTTTTCGCCACAGAAAAATAAGGTTTATACAGCTTTTAAAGCACACGCAAACATATAGTTTATAGAGAGTGATAGTAGCAAGCTAAGAAAACTATTTATGCCTTAGCTTCTTAGGGCTGGACTATGCCAACCAAATATTCACTTCGACTGGTTGCTCATTGCGGCTTGTACTGTGCATTATGCGCCCAACGCAATCGCATTCCACAACAAGCTCTCCAGCTTCAGCAGAGTTTACATGAAGAAGGTTTTGATGATTTCTTTCAATACGTGCCTGAAATGAAGGAAACTTTTCCTGTTTTTTGGCAGTTTTTGCAGAATCTTGCAAAAATGGATTGCACTTGTAGAACAGGCATTGGTGGACCACCAGACTGTGAAATTCGTAGCTGTGCCAAACAAAAGAATATTGAAGTCTGTCCGCAATGCGAGGAATATCCATGTCGACGCATTCAAGCTTTGGCGGAGCATTATCCGACTCTCATCCAAGATGGTAAGCGCTTGCAAAAGGTGGGCTTAGAGAAGTGGATACAAGAGCAGGAGCGGAGAGCAAGACGAGGCTTTGTATATGCGGATATCCGTTATCAATTTCAAACTTGATTTGCCTTAGCTTCTTTTTTGGCGAGATATTTTTCAAAACGTTTTTCCCAATCAACTTTAAACATTATCACAAATACTATTATCAGCAAAACTATAGCTAGAACCATGCCGATTAACGCTGTTATCCAGTCACTTTCCACACCAAAAATGTCTCGAATAATCTGGATGGAAAAGCGTCCACTATAGGCAACTATAAGATTCATGCAAAACTTTCCTATCAAGGCTGGAATGAATGCTTTGACAATGTTATAGCGCATAACACCTAACGGAATAAAGAGTAAATCGTCTGGTAAAGGAGTGAGGGCAAAAAGGAAAATTGCAAATGGACCAAACCTGTTAAAAACCCTCATTAGAAAATTCATCTTTTTCTTGTATCTTTCGTTTATGGCTTTTCTGCCACCGAAGCCAAGCAAATATCCAGAAAATTCTCCAATTGCAGAGCCTATTCCCGCTGAAACTGCAATTAATATTGGTTCAAAACTTCGTCCAAGAGTGAAAATGACAACTGTGTACGGGATTGGAAAGAAAATCGACAAGGCTCCAATTAGGCTCATTAGGAATATTCCAAAGTATCCATATTGGCTGGAAAGGCTTTGCAACCAGTAAACAATATCTTGAAACTGCAAATTGAAAGCATTCTCCTTCGCCACTGATTTATATTGTTTTACTTAAAGAAATTGCCGTTGAAAACATCACGTTTAAATTATGGCGAATATTTAAAGAAGATTCACAAAATTTTAGGAAGGTTAAAATTGACGAAAAAGAAAAAAGAACCAATTTGGATAGCAAGAGAACTCTCAAAATGTAGCGGATGCAGAAAATGCGAAATCGCATGTTCACTTTTCCACGAAAACCTCATATGGCCAGAAGCATCAAGAGTAAGGGTTTTCATGCTAGTTCCAGGCGTTGATTTTCCACATTTTTGTGCTCAATGCGAAGACTATCCATGTGTCAAATCATGCCCTGTTGACGCCTTATCAATAAGCAAAGAAACAGGCGCAGTTTTGGTAAACAATGAAGCTTGTATTGCATGTGGAAAATGTATTAACGCATGTCCCGGCAGGGTTCCACACATGCATCCTAATGGAAAGTATGTTCTGATTTGCGATTTATGCAACGGTAACCCGCAATGCGTCAATGTATGCTCTGGATGCGGATGGAATGTGCTGAAAAAGGTTTCACGAGGAAATCGTCCATACAAGCTTTATGCGCGAACACCAGAAGAGATAACGCGAGATTTAGCCCTTAAAATGTATGGAGAAAAAGCGGAGGAATTCTTGTGATTCTTGGTTATGCAGGAAAATTTCTTGAAGTTAATCTATCAACTGGAAAAATAAGGAAAGTAAGTTTTGATGAAGCGACTTTGAAGGATTACGTAGGTGGCAGAGGATTAGCAGCCAAGATTCTTTGGGACAGATTAGGAAGAAATTGGGAAAAAATAGATCCGCTAGGACCAGAAAATATTCTTCTATTTTTAGCTGGTCCATTAACAGGATATTTTCCAGGCGGCAGAATCTGCGTGTCAGGCAAGTCTCCGCAAAGCAACGGTGTTGTAGGTTCAACAGTTGGAGGCGAATTTGGTGTTGAGCTAAGATGTGCGGGTTATGATGGTATAATTGTAACTGGTGAAGCTGAAAGACCAGTGTACTTGTTTATCAAGGATTCTGATGTTGAAATTAAAGATGCAAAGCATGTTTGGGGTAGAGATGCAAAGCAGACTGTCAAGATTCTCACAAAAGAGTGTAGAGAGCTTCTGAAGAAGCGTTTTCTGTTGTATGGTGAATGGAGAGAACCGGCGTTATTGTATATCGGTCCAGCGGGAGAAAACAAAGTACGAACAGCAGTTGTAGCTGCAAAATGGACGCATGCTGCAGGTTATGGCGGTTACGGTGCAGTTATGGGTTCTAAAAAGCTAAAGGCAATAGCTGTCAAGGGCACCGGATCATTGCCACCCGTTGCAGACATGAAAGAAGTTGAGCGACTAATCAGAGTTGTAAATGATAACGCTTATGAAAATGAATTATGGAGGCGTTGGGGAACTGGTTCAGGCGGTTATGAGGTTGGGGCAAAAACAAGCTCTGAGCCTGTCAGAAATTGGCAGGATGAGTGGCATGATGAGAGAAGTTATGGTGTTGACAAGTTTGAGAATAGAGTTTGGATTAAACAGTTTTGGAGTGATTTTGGTTGTCCTACTTGCTGCTTGAAAATAGCCATGGTTAAAAATGGGAGGTTCAAAGGCGCAATAACAGATAATCCAGATTATGAGATGCAAGCCTATTTGGGTCCGAATTTGGGAATTTTTACGCCAGAAGAAAATGTTTTTCTTTCTTCCTTGATTGATGATTTGGGTTTATGTGGTATACAGACAGGTAATGTGATGGGTTTCGCTGCCGAGCTTTTCCAAAGAGGAATATTGACAAAGAAGGATTTAGATGGCGTTGAACTGAAGTGGGGCAATACCGAAGCTTTTGCCAGCTTAGCAAAGAAAATTGCTTTCAGAGAGAGCATAGGCGACTTGTTGGCGGAAGGAATTTATCGTGCAGCATTGAAAATTGGAAAAATGAAGAACCTAGACTTACTGCAATATGCAGTGCAATCAAAAGGCATAGGCATTGGAGCACATGGAATCCGCAGCGGAAAAGACTATCCAGAAATTATCGCCTATGCATGCTCTGTTCAAGGGGGAGACCACACTTCCACAGCGGGGCTTCCTTTAGATAGCAGTGGAAGCGAGTTGATGGAAATTTTTAACGATTCAGGAGTATACTGCAATTTCAACAGTTTCGGTTTACCACGCAACCTTAAATTTGATTTCTACACTGCAGTCACTGGTTTAAAGCTAACAAGAGCAGAATGGTGCAACAACGGAGCACTAAAAGTGCTACAATTACAGAGAGCAATGCTACTTCTGGGCGGTCCAGACCACACATGGAATCCTAAAATCCACGATGCTAACCCACCGAGGTTTTATGAGCCATTACCTTCTGGACCCTACAAAGGAAAGAAAGCTGACATATCTGCAGTAGAAAATTACAAGAAAAGATACTACAAAGCGGCTGGCTGGGATGAAAATGGCATACCCAAGACAGAAACTCTTAAAAAACTTGAGCTAGACGATGTTGACAAAGTTTTAAAAAAGTTGCGATGAAGTATGTTGCATCAGTTTTGTAGCTTGCTACGTAACCTAAAATTGCTATCCCATCGTTTTTCGCGAAAAACCAATAGGGGGCTACCCGCCCAGTATTTGCAACGTGTTTCCAATAGACTTAAAATATCATTATATTTCTAATAATTCGTTAATTTTTTATGGAGTAACGTTCATGGGAAAGTGCTTGGTTTGTGGCGAAAGAGCCGCAACAATTTCTGATAGTTTAGGTGTTTGTCTAAAATGTATAAGGGAAAAGCCTGGAATGGCTCTCGAAATTACTAGGCAAGTGCATGCGAAGAGTCGTGCAGTTTTTGGCTTACCTTCTGAACCGCCACATGATGCAAGTGGGTTGCCATGTGGGGTTTGTGCAAATGACTGCGTTATTAGTGATGGTCATTGTGGTTTTTGTGGGATAGTTTGGAATATTGGCGGGCGGTTGGTTCGTTTCGGAGGCACAGCAGATAAGGGCATTTTAGAATGGTATTATGATGGTTTACCGACAAATTGCGTTAGTTGGTGGTTCTGTCCAGGCTGTACAGGCAACGGCTATCCAAAATATGCCTATAAACCTGAAGCAGAATATGGCTACTCTAATTTGGCTGTTTTTTATGGCGCTTGCAGTTATGATTGTCTCTTCTGTCAGAATTGGCATTACCGCAACCTATCTGCTAAGCATAAACCAGTAATGACTGCTGAAGCTTTAGCATCAAAAGCTGAAGAAAAGCGTGTTTCTTGTATATGCTATTTTGGCGGAGACCCTTCGCCTCAAATGCCTCACAGTCTCGAAGTAAGTCGTCTTGCATTAGAGAAGGCAAAAGCTGAGAAGCGCATCCTTCGAGTTTGCTGGGAAACTAATGGCTACATGAATTCAAAATTGGCAGAAAAAGCTGCGGAATATGCTCTTGAAAGTGGAGGTAACATAAAATTCGACTTGAAAACTTGTAATGAAGCGTTAAACATTGCGCTGTGTGGAGTTTCAAACAAGTCAACACTGGCTAATTTTAAAATGATTGGAGAAAAATTCTATACAAAGCGAAAAGAATTACCAATGCTTTCTGCGAGTACATTGCTTGTTTCCGGCTATATTGATGCTGAAGAAGTTGAAGGCATAGCTAAATTCATAAGTGGGATAGACCCTGAAATTCCCTACACACTGTTAGCGTTTTACCCATGCTATGTCATGAATGATTTGCCTTCTACGAGCAAAAAACAAGCAATAGAGTGCCAAAAAACAGCAGAAAAATATGTGAAAAACACAAGAATAGGAAACATACACCTACTCGCATAAATCATTAAAAATGCAAACCTCTATACTCTATTTAAGGAAATTTATGATTTGCTACCTTGTTAAAAATTGACCTTTAAAGCATATGCCTAAGCGCATCTACTCCCTTCATTCCAACTTCAACACTGAAATCTTTCGCCTTAGTGGTTGCAGCCTTTATCTGCGCATTAAGCATATCATCAAAAGTTTTCACTCCACTGACTGTCGCTGCTACAACGCCAAGTCTTTCTGCGGCTTCTATATTCAGAAAACCGCACATGACAAAGCCCTTCTCTGCGACTATCAAAAGTAGCGGCGGCGCCTCAGGTAAATCAACACGCAAACCCAAACAACTTTTACTATTAACTTTAATGGTTTGAATGCTAATCATATCCTAACACCTTATAATCATAAACATTACATATCCAGCTTAAATAAGAATTATTAACATAAAATAGAGAGAAACATGATGCTAACAAAACTAAGGCAAAAAGTTCAGCGAATGCTCGTAGCAGAAGCAAAAGCAGCACGCAAAGTAGGATTGACGCCAAACATTACAAGCGCCATAGGAATAGCCCTCGCTCTTCTTTCAGCCCTAGCTTATGCCAAAGGGTCAACACATCTTCTTCTAGCAACATCTCTGCTTTTGTTTTCTGGGTTCTGCGATGCTCTTGACGGTGTATTAGCTAGACTGTATCGAGAGGTGACAGCGTTTGGCGGTTTTCTGGATTCATTGCTTGACAGATATGCAGACGCAGTTGTCTATGCCGGCATAATTTTTGGCGGATTATGCGATATATCATGGGGTTTTGTAGCATTAATAGGTTCTTTACTTGTAAGCTACACTCGTGCCAGAGCAGAAGCTGCAGGCTTAAAAATGGAATCTATTGGATTAGCAGAAAGAGCAGAACGCATAATCATACTCGTCATAGCAAGCATAGCTGCAATTTTTTGGCTTCCAGCACTAAAAATAGCTATAATAATACTTGCAATACTCTCAAACCTAACAGTTGTGCAAAGAACATTGTACGCATATAGAAAATTAAAAAAATGAGAAATTATCCAAGAAACTAAAATCTTCTTTTCGGACGCATCCGCCTCTCGTCTCGAGCCCTAACTTTCACAATGCCCCGATGCACTGCACATGAAACACAATAATATTTTGTGTCAATCCAAGAAGACAGATACGTGCCCTTCTGTCTAAGCTCCTTGGCTAATTGAGGGTCAACAAGAGACTTTCGACTAGTAACTTTCTTGGCTTTGTCGCGTGGCACAAGTTGCCCACACATAGCACACTGGACAACACCACTGCTGCCCTTACCTCCTTTTGACCTTCCTCGACTTTTTCGTTTAAACGGCAATTTCTTTTCCTCGCATTATTTAAACAAGTAAATGAACGCCTACCTTATATATCTGTTCTTAACTTTAGAATTGAAGCAATATTGGCTTTTGCATTAATTTTTGGAACAATCTTGCCCTTAGAAGACGTGAAAAGCGTTGTAACGCCGGGTCCATGACCAGATGTTACGCAGTTGGTGTGCACAACAATGCCCACAGACACTGCACCTTTGCGGTAGATTCTTCCATAAGAATGGTCAGCATCAAGTATAGCCACCAAATCGCCAAGTCTCAAATCATCCAATTCGTACTCTTTCCGAGAGCTATCGTCGAAGAGTTGAATGTCGTAATCACCAGAATACGTTTGATTTGCGCCCAAGCCTGAACCCATAATTGCAGCTGGAATTACATGCGTAACTGGAATCTCTAATCTATCCTTCTTCGGTTTAGGGTCTAAAGCCTCAAGAAACCGTGGATCCATGTTCATAACTTTTATCTCTGGAAAATCCAGAAGTTTTAAGCCCACTCCGAAAGCTTTCACAAGCACCTTATCCCCCAGCATAAGCTTCTCAAGAGTTTCGGATGGAAAATCAACAAGAACATGTTCTATTCCACCATGCTTTCCTGTAACAGTACCCTTTGCACCCTTAGCATCACCTGCAACAATTACCGCTTCATTTCCAACACATGAAAGAACATTTAAGGCTGCATTTGCACCTTGCCCATAGCGTGGATCGTTCTCCTTGTTCTCCAAGCTTACACCAGGCTCCACATGATCAGCTTCCCATCCACATGCTGGATCGCCTACCCTTATGTTATAAGTGATTCCACCGACTCCAGGCAAAACTATTGGAGTTCCTTCAGCAGAAATGTTATATACGCCCCTTCCATAAACTGGGCTGGCTACTTCGCCTACTACTGAAATTTTCACCAATTTATCAACATTTGTTCTTAACATTTTAAAGCCCTTCATATGATGAATTGCTTTAATAAATTGAGTCTAATAAGATTTCACTTCACTGTAAATTATATTCCCACGGAATATGGCAAGTTTTAAATGTGGGATTTTCTTTTGAGTTGTGTGAGGCAAAGCTTAACAAGCAAACATCCTTCATGTGGCTGAGAACAATGTCAGACCTAGGATTAAGATCAAAAATGCTGGTAAAAGACGTCATGAGCAGTCCTGTCATAACTACGGAAGAAAATGCAACAGTGAACCATGTTGCAGAACTCATGGAAAAACACAAGTTAGGTTGCATAATAATCACAGGTAAAGATGCAAAACCTCTCGGAATCATCACTGAAAGAGACTTAGTTGAAAGAGTTTTAGCCAAAAACATCAAACCAGACAATGTTAAAGCCAAAGATGTTATGACATCACCTCTCATGACTATAGAACCAAATGAAACTATAAGCGAAGCCGCCAGAAAAATGAACAGACTAAACATTCGGAGACTAGGTGTCGTTTATAAGGGACAGCTTGTCGGTTTGCTATCAAGCAAAGATGTTCTTGCTATTATGCCCGAACTGTTAGAAACAATACAAGAACGCGCAATATTAGAAAGCGAAAATAGGGCGCAGGAAGCTAAAGAGGAATCATCCCCCCTTGCAGGGTACTGTGACCAATGTGGAATGTGGTCTGACAACCTTAAGGAGATTAATGGGGACTTCGTCTGTGAAGATTGCAGAGTTGAATTAGAAGAAAGTGAGGAATGAGGGGCGACTGTTTGCGTGTTAAAGAAATTACAAATGAAAGGCATCCTTTTATTTATGAGGATGAACTTGCAACAAAAGCTCGAGCCTTAATACGAGATTTGGGTTTAAGGGTTCTTCCTGTAATAGATGATGATAAAAAAGTTTTAGGAATAGTTTCCCGCGGGAATGTGATGGCTATTTCCTCTTCTATCTCTCCAATAAGAGTTAAGGGCATAATGACAAACCCAAAACATATAGCAGCTGTAGATGATGAGGCTTTTTCAACCGTTAGAGAAATGATTCGCATTGATGAATGGTATGCGCCTGTTGTGAACTCGCTTCAAGACAAAACATACAGGGGAATGTTAGGCTTAGAAAACTTTATCGAATTTTCAATTAAGACAAGCCCAGAAAAACTTGTGAAACCCGTCTCGGAAATAATGTCCAAAAATGTTGTGGCATGTTCTCCAGAAAATGAAGTTGACAATATTTGGCGCCTAATGCAAACCAAATCCTTCGCTGGGCTACCGGTCGTAAAAAGAGATAAGCTTGTAGGCATTATAACCCAAAAAGACTTTCTAGACGGTGGTGCAATAAAGCCAACGTTCGAATCTTCTAAAGGACGATTTCGCTCTTCTTCAAAAATCTCTTCAATTATGAAGACCCAAGTGATAGCAGTTCAGCAGTCTACAAAAGCGATTAGAGTTGCTAAAATTATGGTTTTCAATAATATTGGAAGGGTTCCAGTAAAGGATGAAGAAGGAAGGCTTATTGGCATAGTTGATAGAGAAGATATTGTCCGTCTACTAATTATATGAGGGAAAAACATGAGTAGAGAAAGTTTTAGAAGAACCTTAAAAGACAAAGGACCACTATCTTTGAAAACTTATCCCTCAAGAAAACGTGAAAGTGAAATTCTACACGTTGCTAAAAGCCCCGTTGTGACCATGGCGGCTACAACACCAATATACGATGCAATCAAGATAATGGCTAAAGAAGGATTTCGCCGAATACCAATTGTTAATCCCGGAACGAAAGTGCTTGAAGGAATAATCACAGCCACCGACATAGTTGATTATCTTGGTGGTGGAAAAAAATTTGAAATAATTGAGCAAAGATTTGGTGGAAACTTTTTTAAAGCAATAAACGAGCCCCTAAGGCTTATAATGACTAAAAATGTTTTTTCTGTTAAGACTTCTTCAAAAATAAGCAAAGCTATAGAATTAATGAAAGAGAAAAATCTCGGCGGTTTGCCAGTTGTGGATGATAAAAACAGTGTTAAGGCAATAATTACTGAGAGGGATGTTGCGCACATTTTTGCTGACAGAATAAGCGGCGTAAGAGTTTCGCAGATAATGTCAAAAAGTGTAGTTACAGCATTACCTAAAACGACAATATTTGAAGCTGAAAGAACTATGACAACGCAAGGTTTTAGAAGGCTGCCGATTGTCTCTGATGGCAAAGTAATAGGCATAATTACAGCTATGGACATTATACGATTTTTCGGTTCAGGCGACGTTTTTAAACATCTGCAGTCTAGAACCATAAAGCAACTTCTGAATAAGCCAGCTCTTGACATAGCGACAAAAGAAGTTTTCACAATAAACTCTCTTGCAGATGTTGGTCAAGCTGCAAAGATAATGCAAAACAAGAATATAGGAGCGTTGCCAGTTGTCCAGAACGAAAAACTTGTGGGAATAATAACCGAAAGAGATTTTTTCAAAATAATAGAATAAAGTGTTTTTTATAATAGAAACAAGAAATTTAGGAATCGGCGAAAATATGAAATTTTCTTTAATTAATGCTGGTGCAAATATGGGTTTAGACGAGCGTGAGCGAAGAAAAGCTCTCGGCTCTTTTCCGCCTTTAGGAATCTTGTACGTAGCCGCTATGCTCGAAGAGAATGGCGTTGAGGTTTCTGTCCTCGACCAACCAGCAAAAGGTTTCACGATAGATGAAACAGTTGATTGGATAGAGAAAGAAGATCCTGACATTCTGGGTTTCGCAACATATTCCGTTTCTGGTCGCACTGCTGCATTAACTAGCAAAAAAATCAAGGAAAAAAATCCGAACATTATCATAGTGTTCGGCAACTATTATGCGACATTCAATCCCGAGCGAATTCTTAAGAAATACCCACAAGTTGACATAATTGTTCGTGGAGAGGGCGAAAACACTGCAGTTGAACTTGTAGATTGTTTAAAGAACAACGGCGATCTGAAGAGAGTTTCGGGTATCACTTTTAGAAATAATGAAAAAATTGTTTCCACACCTAATAGACCTTTAATAAAGAATTTAGATTCGCTTCCTTTTCCAGACCGTAAATTGATTGATGTAGAATATCATTCTATAATTGCTGGGGCAAATGTGGCACCGAAAAGGTTCACCAGCATTGCGTCTTCGCGTGGATGTGTTTTCAGATGTCGATTTTGCAGTTGCACCCAATTTGCCAACAACATCTGGAGACCCCGTTCTGTTAAAAACACTATGGAAGAGCTACATTTTCTTGCAAGCGAGGGATATAGACAATTCATCTTTATAGATGACAGTTTCACGCTGAACCCGAAAAGGGTAATCGAGCTATGCAGAGCTATGCAAAAAGAAAGAATAGAAATGGATTGGATTTGCGAAGGAAGAGTTGACAACTGCTCCTATGAAGTGTTACATGAAATGGCAGAAGCAGGCTGTAAAATCCTCTTTTTCGGCATTGAAAGCGCCAACCAAAGAATTCTAAACTACTTCAACAAAAGAATAACACCAGAACAGTCCAGAAATGCCGTAAAAACAGCCAGAAAAGCTGGAATAGACGTGATCGTTGGCTCTTTTATCTTAGGTGCTCCAGACGAAACTAGAAGAGAAATTCAGAATACACTCGACTTTGCAAAGAAAATTCCAATAGACATTCCACAGTTTAACATATTAGGGATTTACCCAGGAACAGACATATGGGATGAATTAGAATTAAAAGGCCTTCTTAAGGGAGATGAATACTGGGAGGAAGGCGTTGCAGTTTCTAAAATCTGCCCAACTGCTGTGCCTCTCAATGAAATTAAGTCAATGATTCATGACGCCTTTTACGAGTTTTTCAAAAGACCCACCTATATTTTAAAACAAATAGTGCGAACCTTAAGAAGTTCTTACAGAATGAATGTTGTATTGAGCAACTTAAATCGAATGGGGGACATTAGGGAGAATGCACGCAGTGTTGCGTAATGCTTCCTTATTAATAAGAATGTTAAATCTAAGAAATGGCGGATAATAATATAGCTTTTTAATGTTGTCCATGTTATTTTATATGGAAAGAGAGCGACCAATATGATTGTTGACTTAGTGCTGAGCAATGCAAAAGCCTACATAAGCGAAGAGATAGTGGACTGTAGCATAGCGATAGATGATGGGAGAATCTTCAAGATAGGCAAAGAAGTAAATATGCCAAAAGCACAGGTGAAAAGCGACTTGAAAAATCTCCTTGTTTTGCCTGGTTTAATTGATGCTCATGTTCATTTGCGTGATGAAGGAAAAGCCTACAAAGAGGACTTTTACACTGGAACAGCTGCAGCTGCTGCTGGTGGAATAACAACAGTTTTGGACATGCCCAATAACGAGCCAGTAACGATGAGTGTGGAAACCTTGAAAAATCGAATGGAGAATGCCAAGAATAAGGTTCTTGTGAACGTTGGCTTTTTCTCTGAATTTCCAAAAGATTTGAGGAATATAAGAAATATTGTTGAGGAAGGTGCTGTTGCATTTAAACTGTTTATGACAGAACAAGTTGGCGGGTTGAATATTGATGACGACAATGTTTTATTAGAAGCCTTTAGTATAGTGGTCAAGTCGAATGTTTTGATTGCTGTTCACGCGGAAGACAGAATAGAATTAAAGAAAGCTGAAGATAAGCTCAAGCGCACTAGAAACAATAGTACTAGCGCGTTTTTGAAGGCGCATTCAGAAAATGTCGAAGTAAAAGCTATAAAACGTCTATTAAGCATAGTTGAAAAAACCAATGTGCGTATGCATTTCTGTCATTTATCGTCAAAAAAAGGGCTAAAAGCTGTGATTGATGGAAAAAATTCTGGGATGCCGATAACTTGTGAAGTCACACCGCACCATATACTACTGTCTGCTGATGATTTGATGCGAATTGGTTCACTAGCTTTGACTATGCCTCCGATTCGAGAAAAACATCACGCATTAGCCCTTTTTGATGGAATTAAAAGCGGATGGATTGATATCTTAGCTTCTGATCATGCGCCGCATACTTTACAAGAGAAGAAAGTAGAACTCGTTTGGAATGTCAAGGTTGGCATACCCAATCTGGAAACAACTCTTCCACTTTTGCTTACGCAAATGAAACATGGAAGATTATCATTAGGCGATATTGTTAGATTGATGGCGGAAAAACCTGCTAAAATTTTCAAATTAAGAGGAAGGGGCTGCTTGAAAGAGGGCAATAGCGCCGACATCACAATTGTGGATTTAAGTGAAAAATACAAGATTGATGCGTCTAAATTTCACTCTAAGGCAAGGTATTCTCCTTTTGATCAGTGGATTGTTAAAGGGAAACCTGTTAAAACTTTTGTTAACGGTCGATTAATAATGGATGAAGGTAAAATCGTCACTGAAGCTGGAAGCGGGAGCATAATTAGGAGAGGGTAACGTGAAGTTTATTGCCGATGGGATGCTTGGAAAACTTACGCGTTGGCTTCGCTTGTTAGGGCACAATGTTAAATATTCAAGTAAACTGGATGATTCTCAACTGCTCAAGATTGCAAAGAAAGAGCGAAGGATTCTGCTTACAAGAGACTTGGAACTTTATCAACAAGCGACAGCAAAGGGAATCGATACCTTTTACCTAGAAGGAAAAACGGAAGCGGAAAAACTCGCACAGCTTGCAAAAAGGTTCGGCATCAAATTAGACATAGATATGATAACATCAAGATGCACGAAATGCAATGTTCGAGTGAAACCTACATCTAAAGAAAAGGTTACAGGGAAAGTTGAAAAAAGCACTTTTTCATATTACAATGAGTTCTGGGAATGCCCAAAATGTGGACAAATATACTGGCAAGGCGCCCATTGGACGAGAATCAGAAAAATACTTGACACAGCAAAAAAAACTTGACTTTTAAAAATAAAGTAGCCTAATGAGTGTGTATTCAGCTCTCTTTTAAAAGCCATTTCAGAGGAATATCTTGATAAGTTCCGTCTGGCAATGTTCTTCTTATTGTCATCGGCAAAATCCCCGCATCAAGCTCTTTTAACGCAATATCTATTGGACTTGAAAAGCTTTCAGAAACATCGACGAGTATAGGAGCACCCATAGATATCTGAAGCGCCCTAGCCCCCACTACCCTTGCCTTCTCGAAACGAGTAAGCTTAGGTGGACCTATCAAAATCTTCTTCTCTTTTTTGGACGTATTTTAATACTCCCCAACGCCTGGGTATCCAGCGCCTCCAGGTGGACCTCCGGGCGGTGTTGGTGGAGCCTTCATTTTTCCTGCAGCAATGACATCGTCAATTTTTAATATCATTGAAGCGGCTTCTGTAGCTGATTTGATTATTTGTTTCTTGACGGCTAGCGGTTCGAAAACTCCTGCTTCTGTCATCTCTTGGACTTTTCCTGAATGCACTTCTATTCCTGCCCATGTTTCGCCTTTTTCATGTCTTGACCTTAACTCGGACAATATATCAATTGGGTCTAAACCAGCATTCTCGCTTAATGTTACTGGAACGGTTTCAAGGGCTTCTGCAAAGCCTCTTACTGCAAGTTGCTCTCTTCCAGGAAGAGTTTCAGCATACTTTCTAAGCATTCGAGAAACCTCAAGTTCAGGTGCGCCACCTCCAGCCAAGATTTTCGGTTCTTCAACTATGTCTCGAACTACACATAGAGCATCGTGCAATGATCTTTCCGCCTCATCTACTATACGTTCTGTTCCTCCTCTTATCAAAATTGTAACTGCTCTTGGATGTTTGCATTCTTCTACAAAAGTCATCTTGTCGTCGCCTATTTTGCGCTCTTCAACAAGATTTGCATAGCCCAAGTCTGCTGGAGTCATGTCATCCATGTTAGTTATTATTTTTCCGCCAGTAGCCTTTGCAAGTTTCTCCATGTCTGACTTTTTAATTCTTCGCGCTACAAGTATTCCTTTTCTGGCCAAGAAATGTTGCGCCATATCATCAACGCCCTTTTCGCATAAAACTACATTTGCACCTGTTTCCGCTATTTTCTCAACCATATTCCTTAGCATTTCTTCCTCTTGCCTGAGAAAGGCTTCCATTTGTTCTGGGCTTTCTATGTTGATTTTGGCGTCAAACTCTGTCTTCTCAATCTCTAATGGACAATCGAGTAATGCGATTTTGGCTTTTTCTACTCTTTTAGGCATTCCAGAGTGCGCCACTTCTTTGTCTAGGACTATGCCTTGAATTAGTCTTGTGTCCCTTAATGATTCGCCTGGTTTCTTTTCAACCTTAATGTCATCTAAGTCAGCCTTGTATTTGCCGTCTTCCTTTTCGGCAACTTCGAGAACTGCTTTAACAGCCAAATCAGCTAAGTGTTCTCTATGTTCAGCAACTAGTTTACTGGCCATAGAAGTCATAGCAGCCTTTTTTAAATACTCGTTAGAACTCAAGTTCGCAGATATTGCGATTTTTTCTAAAACTTCAAGAGCTCTTTCTGAGGCTTTTTTGTAACCATCAATTATTATTGTCGGATGGACATTTTTTTCAGTTAATTCTTCTGCTTTGCCCAGTAATTCACCAGCTAAAATTACGGCTGTTGTTGTTCCGTCACCTGCTTCGTTGTCTTGCGTTTTTGCAACTTCAACCATCATTTTAGCCGCTGGGTGTTGAATGTCCATTTCATCTAAAATTGTACGTCCATCACTTGTAATTGTAACATCGCCGAAACTGTCAACAAGCATTTTGTCCATGCCTTTTGGTCCAAGAGCACTTTTCACGGTTTCAGCAACTATTTTTGCTGCCATTATGTTTGTGTGTTGGGCTTCTTTTCCTCTGCTTCTACTTGAGCCTTCTTTTAATACTAAAACTGGAACACCACCAGATGGTGTAGCTGACAAATTCATTTCCTCCTTCAGTGCGTCAATGAAAGAAACAGCATTGCAATATAAATTTTTCTGAAGATAAAATTTGAAAAATGAGTTTTTTAATGTAAACTTGTGAAAAACTGTTAAAAGGGTTTAAGCGCAGTTTTTAAACCTGTTCCTGTCAAGATTATTAATACTTCATTGTCTTTTGATATTGCCTTACTTTTCAATTGTTTTTTGTAGGCTGCATATGCAACCGCAGAGCTTGGTTCTACAAAAAAACCTTTTCTTGCCAGTTCAGTGAAAGCGTCCAGGATTTCGTTTTCCTCAACTATAACTGCGTCACCATTTATTTCATTCAAGCTTTGAACCATTATCTCTAGTAATGGAGGATTCGTGCTTACTAAAGCGTCGGCAATGGATGTTACTCTCTTAGGCATTGAGTAATGTATTTTTTTGAAGCGATGATAGAGAGGTGAAACTTGTCTTGTTTGGCACGCTACAATTTTTGGCATAACTTTTACAATGTCAGACTCTGCCAGATGCCTAAACCCGTTTATTATGCCTAAAAGCAATGTTCCAGCAGAGACTGGCAAATAAATGTACTCTGGCACATGCCAACTAAATTGTTCAGCTATCTCGTAACTGAGGCTTCTTATTCCGTCTCTAAAAAGAGGATGCAATAAATGCCCCACATAAAATTTTCGCTTTTCTGGTTTTTGTGCCTCTTCTGCAACATTGCTTCTGTTGCCTCTAACTTTAACAACTTCTGCGCCGTAGAATTGGATTTGATTAAATTTTGGTCCAGAAACGTTGTGTGGAACGAAAATTTTTGCTTTCAAATTTGCGCGTGCAGCATAAGCGGCTATGGATGCTCCAGCGTTGCCTGAAGAATCTTCAGAAATGTAGCCTTCTGTTTTTTTAACTTGTTTATGGAGTGCAGAGATTAATACTGTTGAGCCTCTATCTTTGAAAGAGCCTGTTGGATTTAAGCTTTCAAGTTTAAAGTAAACATTTTTAGAAAATTTGACAAGAGAGGTCCATCCTTCGCCTAATGTTATGATGTTCGCTTGTTTAACGTAGGGAAAGAATTTTGCATACCGCCAAACAGAATATTCAAGCTTTCGAATCTTTGCGGTTTCGAATTTAAAATGAAGTTGAACGTCAAGTGGTTGACCACAATCGGAGCATTTAAAATTAAGCAAATCTACAGAAGATCGCTCACATGTTGTGCATTTGATTTCAATTTGCATTGAGTAACGCCTATTTTTAAAATATTGAGAAAAGTGTGCATATTTAACTTTAAAACTTTTGCATTCAGAAATTTTCAATATTATAAGTTTAAAAACTGTTCTTCAAGTTAACATCAATTATTTGAAAATGACCATTTGTTAAGGATAATTATTTGTCAAAAACAAGCTGGTGATGCTTCACTGTTAAAGGTGGATTCATCAACAAGTTTCTAATAGGTTTCACATGTTCAGCCTTGAGGGCAATGAATTATGACTTTATCTCCATACTTCATTTTGAAGGCTTCTGCTGCATTGCCTTGATTCACGGAAATTTCTAGAAAATTGTGGCTTCCTATTATCGCTAAAGGTTTGAGGGGCTTGACATCACCATAAGTCTTGCATAATTTCAATTTCAATCGCTTGTTTTTAAGCTTAAAAGTTATAGTAGCTTTAGCTTTCAGCAGTTCAAGTTCTGTTTCTCCAAAATTTGTTATTACATTCCCAAATTTATCAATGTGTAAAACTTCGCCAATTAGCATATTTTTTCTTTTAATGATTTTTGCAAATTTCGGAGTTGTAATTGTGCGGATTTCTGGTCCAAATTCTGATAGAGATGTGCCATTTGCTAGGTGGGCTGCTGCTGGCGCGAAAATGTCTCTTCCATGAAACGTATTAGATATTGTTGGTAGCATAAATTTTCTATTGGATATTTCATAAACGTGGTCTATGCCTTGCTTTGTTGCAGCTAACGCTAGCACGCCATTGTCTGGTCCAATAAAATAGCCATGCTTGGTTTGTATAAGTATTGGTCGTCTCTTGGTTCCTACGCCGGGGTCTATGACTGTTATGTGGATTGTGCCTTTTGGAAAATATGGCGATGCAGAGGCTAGGATATATGCGCCCATTTTTATGTTAAACTTTTCTATTTCGTGGCTTATGTCGATGATTGTTGCGTTTGGACATATATCTAGTATCACTGCTTTCATTTCAGCCACATAAGGGTCTCTTATCCCAAAGTCGGTTGTTAAAGTAATTATGAAATGAGGCATGTTACTTTTTATAGGCGACATCGTAGATAATTAAATTTCTATTTACATGAGGGAAAACTACAAAATGATTGTTAACAAAAGACTTCTAGCAAAGGATTTAGCTCTTGTTATTTGCTTTACAGCCTTGTATGTTATTCTCTCTTTCTTGCCTTTTTCCCCAGTTATTGGCTTCTTCAGCAAAGCCATAGTTGCAGCAACAATCCTTGCCCCAATAATTGGAATAATAATAGGACCAAAACTTGGAGCCTTTTCAACGTTTTTAGGTGGCACAATCGCAATATCGATAAGTCCCTATTTTACGCCTCTCGGGCTTGTTGCCGGCGTAATAACAGCCATATTCGCTGGAATGCTTACTCGCGGCAAATATATAGCCAGCGTTTTCTTATACTTTTCATTGTTATCTCTTTTTGGCTTTTACCCCTTTGTTGGTCCTGTTTGGCTTTATCCGCCATTAATGTGGTTTCAAATAACAGGCTTTATTATCCTCATTTCGCCATTGCAAACAATAGCTTTAAAAACGCTTAACTCTACCGATAGTGCAAAGCTTCTTTTTGGCTTCTTCATAACATCCTTAACCTCGACTCTAGCAGGTCAAATTGCCGGTTCTTTAACCTCAGAAATTCTCGCGGGGCCTATTTTTATGGCAGATGTTAATTCATGGAAAACAATTTGGCAAATAACCACTTTTCTTTATCCAGTGGAAAGAACGGTTATAGCGTTAGGCGCAACTTTTATTGGTGCATCTTTGTATAAAGTTTTGAAATCTGCAAATTTATCATTTCCAATTAATCAGAAGCCTTTTGAAAGTGTTTAGATTTTGAGGCGGCTTATTAGTTAGAGTCTTAATTCTTCGAATTCTCTAAGAGTAGCCGAAAGTATTCATGAAGATGCACTCTTTGAATCGCATCATCATGTCCTTTGGACCATAAACACAATCATCAAACTCAACATGCGCATCCTTTATTAACACTATTGGAGTTTTCTCTGCAGCCTCACCCATCAACAGATGAGCTGCTGAGGCCAGACTGTCAGCAACAGCATGTCTTGTAATGACTAATGGTTTTCCGTAAATATCCTTCTTGCCTCTACAGTCCCCTATGGGTTTAAACCCTCCAACAGCCAAAGCCAAACCAACAGTGCCCTTCCTAAGCGGTATCAAACCGCTATCAACAATCAAAACTGCAACTTTTTTCCCAGTCTTATGCTTGATTTCCTCTCTAATGTGCATCGCCCATTTTTCTGCGTCTTTAGGCCATAGAACGGCAAAATTGACTGGCGCATTTTTGTTATCTATTCCTGCATTAGCTGTTAGAATTTTGTTTTTAAGTGTTAAAACTGCCTTTTCAACTCCGCCATATATTTTGTCTGCTTCGCGTAAAATTAGCTCCGCAAATTCTGGTTGTAAAGAAAATTTTCTCGCAAGTTCCTTTGCACTATCAGAAGGTTTGATGTCGCTTAATTTAGCCACATGCCCTTCTGCATAAGCTATGATTTTTGATGTTATTGCTAATATATCATTATCTTCCAGCTGCAAGTTTTGCTCCTTCAAAGATTCGAGAATCAGCTTAACCAGGTCATCACCAACTTTCACAATTCTTGTTTTAACAGCATAAAGCCTCATTGCCTCTTCATCCTCCATGAACAACGGGAACAAAAACTATCTCCGTTCCATCTTCTAGCACAGTATCCAAGCCATTTAAAACGCTGATTTCCTTTCCATCTACTAGTATTAGCGTGTTTGGTCTAGGGTCTTCAAGTTCTGGGTCAATTAATACTCTTTTAAGTTTAGGCTGCTCTTCGACAAGTTTTCTAATGAATTTCTTTAATGAAACTGCATCTTCGACTTGTATGCTTAGCTTGCTTTTACCTGAGATGTTGCGGAAAGCACCAACAAACTTCACGGTTACAAGCATTTTGCAACTTCTCCTTTTCTGAGCATTATAGAACTACTATGAGCGAAATATCATTGACATTAGTTCCTGTAGGCCCCGTGAAAATAAGGTCACTAAGCTTTGAAAAGAAATGGTATGAATCATTGTTCGCTAAATATTCTTCTGGAGTCAATCCCATTCTTGCTGCTTTTATTAATGTTTTTCCATCAACAATTGCCCCAGCTGCGTCTGTGGGACCGTCTATGCCATCTGTGCTTAAAGAAGCCACAACAATCCCGTCTATGTCTTTCAATTTTTGTGCTGCTGCCAAGGCTATTTCTTGGTTTCTTCCGCCTAACCCTTTACCCGTAACTGTTACAGTGGTTTCTCCACCAACAATTATTCCAGCTGGTTTCGGAACTGGATTTCCAGACATGGCAACTTCACATGCTATTGAAGCAAGCATAATGCCTACATGTCTTGCTTCTCCTTCTAGCGTGGCGGTTAACAAGACTGTGTTTAAACTTTCGGATTCTAGGATTTTACACGCCGCTAAACTTGCAAATCTGTTATTTCCAATGACGACGTTGAAAACTTTTTTGAATGCTTCATCATTGGTTTTTGGTGTTTCTGGAGTTATGCCTTTTTCGCCATCAGATAGGACCTTTCTTATCGATGCTGGAGTTTTTTCCCATAAATCGTATTTTTTCAGAACGTTTATGGCGTCACTGAAAGTTGTCGAGTCTGGCACTGTTGGACCAGAAGCAATAAAATCAAGGGGGTCGCCGACAACATCGGAGAGAATGAGATTAAGAATTGTGGTTGGATAAGCTTTTTTTGCAAGCCATCCGCCCTTAAATTCTGAAATGTGCTTCCTTATGGTGTTAATCTCTTTTATTGTGGCGCCACATTTGAGCAGAGCATTGGTTATTTCTCTTTTATCAGCTATTGAAACCTTATCTCGTGGTAACGGCATTAGGCTTGAACCACCACCAGAAATCAAGCATATAATTAAGTCGTTTTCCTCTGCTTTCTCTGCTATTTCCACCATGCGGCGAGTTCCTTCGACACCAGTTTCATCTGGAATAGGATGACTAGCTTCGTGAAACTTTATGATATTAGCTTTGTTTTTGCTATCACGAGGTACATTTACAAGCCCGTTTTTTATTCGGTTGCCTAATATCTGCTCTAAGGCTTCTGCCATAGGCCCGCTTGCCTTACCTCCACCTATAACGTAGATGTGTCTGAATTTTTTTAAATCAAAAGAGTAGCCATCTACATGAAGGGTTGAATTTTTTAGCGAAAGCTTTGATTTTATTATTTGTTTAGGGTCAACAGCATTCAATGCGGATTCTAGGCTTTTGAGAGCAAGTGTTCTAGCTTTTTGGTCAAGTTGTGTTTCACCATTTTTTACGAGTTGTTCCTTGTTCTTTATGGTTATCATTTAACATAGCCCATTGTTAATTCCTTTAAATTTGATGCGTAAGTGTAATAAGTTAATATTAATAAATGATTTGGCAAGATTTGCTTGGTGATCTGTATGCCTAAACCGAAGGTTTATGTTACTCGCGAGATTCCAGAACGTGGCTTGAAGATAATCAAGAAATATTTTGACGCTGAAGTTTGGACTGAATATGCGCCTCCGCCGAAGAAGGTGATAATGGAAAAAGCAAAGAATGTTGATGCACTTGCTTCGCTTTTGTCTGACAAAATAGATGCTGAAGTTTTTGATGCTACGCCTAAACTGAAAATTGTTGCGCAATTAGCTGTGGGATTCGACAATATTGATGTGCAAGAAGCCACGAAAAGAGGCATATATGTTACAAACACTCCAGAAGTTTTGACCGATACTACTGCAGACTTCGCTTGGGCCTTGTTGATGGCTGTTGCACGACGTGTGGTTGAAGCAGACAAATATGTGCGCACTGGGCAATGGAAGGTTGGATGGCATCCTAACATGCTACAGGGCAGAGACGTTTACAGAGCAACAATTGGCATTGTAGGTGCAGGCAGAATCGGCTATGCTGTTGCTAAAAGAGCCACAGGTTTTGACATGAAAATTATCTTTTACGATGTTGTGCCACGACCAGAAATGGAAAAATTAGGCGCCAAAAGAGTTGACTTGGATACGCTCTTCAAGGAATCAGATTTCATTAGCATCCATGTTCCACTGATAAAGGAAACCTACCATTTAGTCAACGCAGATAAGCTTAAACTGATGAAGAAAACTGCCTACTTGATTAACAATTCCCGTGGACCTGTTGTCGATGAAAAAGCTTTGTATGAAACCTTAAAAGATGGTAAGATAGCTGGTGCTGGGCTTGATGTTTTCGAGCAAGAACCAACGCCTGTTGATAATCCTTTGCTCAAACTTGACAATGTGGTTGTTGCTCCGCACATTTCTAGTGCGAGTTATGAGACTCGGTCTAAAATGGCTGAGATGGTTGCAGAAAATCTCGTTGCATTCTTTGAAGGAAAGAAACCGCCAAACCTAGTTAACCCAGACGTTCTAAAAGTTCGACCACTACAAAAATTATTTTAAACATAAATTTGGGGTTAAATAAGCTGTAATAGTTAAATACATCTATTTTTTACCTTTATTTTCTTTCAAAATTTAAGGTGATTAAAGTGGATTCTATCTTTGCAAAAAGAATGGAAACTTTAGGAACAGAAACGGCTTTTGAAGTGCTTGCAAAGGCAAAGGCTCTTGAGAAGCAAGGAAAAGATGTCATTCATTTAGAAATTGGCGAACCAGATTTTGACACGCCAAGAAACATTAAAGACGCAGCCATAAAAGCCATCAATGACGGTTATACACATTACGGTCCATCTGCCGGGATTCCAGAACTAAGAGAAACCATAGCGCAATACATTTCAAAAACAAGAGGCATAAAGGCAGAGGCAGACGAAGTTGTCGTAACACCAGGTGCCAAACCTATAATGTTCTTCAGCATATTAGCACTAGTAAATCCTGGCGAGGAAGTTCTTTACCCAAATCCAGGTTTTCCAATCTACGAGTCTGTGATAAACTTTGTTGGAGCTAAACCAGTGCCTATACCGCTCAAGGAAGAGAATGATTTTAGAATGGACCAAGAATACGTTAAAGAAAAGATTACGAAGAAAACTAAAATGATTATTTTGAATTCGCCAGAGAATCCGACTGGTGGTGTTTTGACAAGGGAGGATTTGAAGGTTATAGCGGATTGCATTGCCAAGAGGGATGACGTTTTTGTGCTTTCTGACGAGATTTACAGCAGAATAGTCTATGAAGGAAAGCATGAAAGCATCGCTTCGCTTCCCGGAATGAAAGAAAAAACCATTTTGCTTGACGGTTTTTCGAAGACTTATGCGATGACTGGCTGGCGTCTTGGTTATGGCGTTATGCGAAAGGATATTGCTCAAAAGGTTGCCCAACTGCAGACAAACTCTAACTCTTGTACTTGCACTTTTACACAGATTGCTGGTATCGAAGCCTTAAAAGGACCGCAAAGTGAACCAGAAAGAATGGACGCTGAATTCAAAAAACGCAGAGAAGTCATAGTTTCAGGCTTGAACGCTATTGAGGGCATAACATGCAAGAAGCCAAGTGGCGCCTTCTACGTGTTTCCAAATATAACTCGAACTGGTATGGATTGCCGTAAACTTTCCGATTACTTACTTTACGAAGCTGCTGTGGCTGTCTTACCTGGCACTTCCTTCGGAAAATATGGTGAGGGCTATCTGCGTTTGTCCTTTGCCAATTCTGTTGAAAACATTAAGAAGGCTTTAGACCGTATTTCCCAAGCTCTTAAAAAAAGATAGCTTATTCCCCTATTTTTTCTTCAGTTAAAGTTTCAACTATGTCGGAGGCTAACTGCACTATGCTATCTGCTTGCTTTATCACTTTTTCTCCATCCATTTCCTCTACTTGCATCAACTGCTGAACCATCTCTTCGATTTGCACAAGAACTCTTAAAACTGGATCATCTATGCTTTGCGTTTTTTCTGCTGTTTCATGAATAAGCGTTTCTATAAATGCAGGTTCTCCTAAGCTGTAATAGATAGCGTTGCGGGCTTTGCGTATTGCTTCTAAAACTAGGCTAGGTGCCATGTATGGTATTTTTCTTGCAGCTTCAAGTTCAGCCTTCGCTTCACGCAAGTAGCGAAGCGCCCATCCTTTTCTATATTTGTCCATCATTCCTTTTCAGCCTCTTCTTCCGAGGTTTCATTTGAGGAAGCTGTAATTTGCATACCTGCCAGAGCATGTGTGATGTATCCAGCAATTTGGTTTCTCACTTTTACTGTTGTTCCATGCGTAAGCATGCGAACTGCATTCTTGTTTTCTTCAAAATTGTTTGAGAACTTCTCGGGGAAACGTCTAAGGAGCTCGTTGGCTATGCGTTTAATCTGTTCTGTTCGCACGCTTCCCAAACTTTGGTTTCCCCCAACAACGCAATAGTTTATTCCTCCTCCGTCGGTCGAAGGTATTCTAAAGTAAACCTTCATAAAACAACAAAGACTAATTTAACTTTACTGTGAAAAAGTTTTCAAAGTTCTTCGTTATCTGGTCAGCAACACTTGCCAAATCTGAGTTTTTTATTTCTGCAATTGCCCTAAGCACAATCGGAATAAAAGTAGGTGTTGTCCTCTTTCCCTCAAATGGCTTCTTAAAGAAACGCACTGGGCCATCAGTTTCCGTTAACAAATTAGTCAAAGGAATCCGTCTGACAACTTCACGTATTCCATTAGAATACACTGTAGGCGGTCCTTCGGTAATATAATATCCGTTTTCCACAACTTTTGCTAACACGCTTATTGGGTTGCTGAACCAATGCAACAAAACTTTCTGCAAATGATAGGATGGAAGTATATCCATGATTTGTGCTGTTGTTCCCCTTGAGTGAATTATGATTGGCAACTCAAGTTTTTCAGCTAAACGCAACATTTCGCTAAAAACTTTCATTTGCTTATCCCAAATGTTCATGTATTTAAAATCCAAGCCCACTTCGCCAATCGCAACAAAAGCCTTATTCTCCTTTTCATTAAGAATTAGTTCAATTGTTTGCTGGAGCTCTTCTTCTGTTAAACTATTCACATTCCACGGGTGAACCCCCAACGCAGCATAAACCATTCCAGGATGTTTTTCAGCCAATTCAAGGCTTTTTTTGCACGTTTCCAGATTCATAGAGTTGGAAACCAAAGCAACAACATTAGCATTCTTAGCTTCAGCTATTATTTCTTCGATACACTCGTCATATTCAGGGTCTGAAAGATGAATGTGAGCATCGACAAACTTCATTTGCAATCACAAACTTTCACTACACTAAATCGTATTTGCTTTTATAATTTCTCTTTCTTATCTGAACAATTCTTGATGATTGTGGCTGTTTTCAGCAAATAAAAGATAACAAACGTTAAATATTGCTTTAAATAGAAAAAGAGGCTACGGAGGAGTCTTTATGGTAGAATTAGAATTAGCTGTAGCTCCCATGCATAGACTATGCAAAAAAGCTGGGGCTGACCGAGTAAGCGAAGCAGCGGCAAAAGAACTCGCAAAAGCATTAGAAGAAATTGGCGTAAAAATCGCCAGAGAAGCCCTAGACTTTGCAATGCATGCAGGAAGAAAAACTATAAAAGCCGAAGACATTGAAATTGCCGCTAAAAAAGTCATGAGTAAATAGCTTTTTCCTTTAATGTCTCTTCTTTCTTTTTCAATCTAATTTTTTAGATGAATCCCAGAGAAACTGGAAATACTCTCTTGCAAATTGCACCAAACCAACATGATTACTCCAAATCACTAAACTCGGCTTTTCTTCGCCCAAAAATAGTATAGCCTCCTTTCTGTCCACGATTATGCCTCCTCCAAACATCTGGTCTCTGCCTCTCAATTCGCCTACATTCACTAAGCTTTTCAGATTCTTCCAGTCTTCGGCTTTTCCAGCAACCATAATCTTAATATTTATGCGGGTTTTCTGCCAAGTTTCAAGGAAAAATGTTGCAGAAGTAACAACAGTTTTTGAGAATTTGGGTGCAGCAATCATTATCTCCTTCGAGGCTTTCTTTAACGTTTCTTCAAGTTTAGCAATAATTCCCTGTTGCCCATGCAATATTAATATGTCCGGGCGTTCTATAAGTTCTCTTTTTTCGTATAAAGGCTGCAGTTCTCTTGCAATTGCCCGTTCCCAGCCCATATATTGGTCTTCAAGCCTAATTTTTGCAGTTGCCAAAGCTTCTAAAGGCGACACAGGATAGTATTTAGATGGGCGAGTTTCAACACTATTAACCCATCCCTTATCTTTAAGTGAGTTTAGTACGTCATAGATTTTTGAGTATGGAACATTAGCCTTCTTGCTTATTTCCATGGCTGTTGTTTGTTCACCTTTCAATAAGGCAACATAAACATCAATTTCGTAAGCGTTTAACCCGATTTCACGTAAAACTTGCCTAACATCTTCGCTTATCGGCAGCTTTAATCCCCCTAATCACCTTATGAAAAGTCTGGAAACCTTATTATATCCTATCCCTAAAATTTTCCAAACACAATAGTAAGTAACAAGGTGTGAAAATATGCAGTTCATTAAAGAAACTAAGAGCCTATGCCCAGAATGCCTTAAAGTATTAGACGCAACTATTTTTGAGGAAGAAGGCAAAGTCTATATTAAGAAAGAATGCCCAGAACACGGCTTTTTCCGAGATGTTTACTGGTCTGATTATGAGCAGTATTCGCGGGCTGAAAAATTCAAGTATGATGGTGAAGGTTTAGGAAATCCACGAACAAAAATCGTTAAGGGTTGCCCATATGACTGCGGAATATGCCCACAGCACAAATCCCACACAGCCCTAGCGATAATTGACGTCACAAACCGATGCAACCTCAAATGTCCTGTTTGTTTCGCAAACGCTGCAGCAGCAGGATACGTGTATGAGCCAACCAAAGAAGAGATTAAAAGTATGTTGGAAAACCTCCGCAGCAATGATCCAGTCCCAGCCACCGCATTGCAGTTTTCTGGTGGTGAACCAACAATTCGCAATGATCTTTTCGAGCTTATTCGAATGGCAAAGGAGCTAGGGTTTCGTCATGTTGAGGTTAATACGAATGGTCTTCGGCTTGCACAAAGTGTTGAGTATTGCAGGGGGTTGAAAGAAGCCGGAATAAGTACCATCTATTTACAATTTGACGGCTTAACGTCTGACGTTTACAAATTCATCCGTGGGATTGACTTGCTAGATGTTAAGATGAAGGCAATTGAAAATCTTCGTAAAGCTGGAATTGACAGCGTGGTTTTAGTTGTCACGCTGATAAAAGGTGTGAATGATAGCCAGCTTGGCGGCATTATACGTTTTGCAGTTCAAAACTTCGATGTGATAAGGTGCATAAATGTTCAGCCCGTCTCCCTTTGTGGAAGGTTGCCACAGAAAGAACGGGATAAGATGCGCATCACGATTCCAGACTTTATGCGACTGGTAGAAGAGCAGACTGATGGCAAAATAAAAGTTTCAGACTTCTATCCAGTTCCAACAGTTGTGCCTGTTTCTAAGGCTGTTGGGGCATTAAAAGATAAACGGTATGTAGAGTTCACGGCGCATCCGCATTGTGGTATGGCAACATATGTATTTGTTGAAAATGGCGAAATAATTCCTGTAACTCGTTATGGAAATGTGGCTAAATTCATAGGTGTCATGAAAAATGTTTATAGTGACGCTTCGAGAGGAAGCAAAAGTAAAGCGAAACTGCGTCTTGTTGGAGCTTTAAGGCATATAAAATTCAGCTTCTTAAGAAAGTATGTTTGGCGTGTTATAAAAGAAGGAAGCTACGAAGCATTAGGAGCCCTTCAAAGAAACGCCATATTGCTCTCTGCAATGCATTTCATGGATCCATACAACTTTGATTTGGAGCGGGTTCAAAGCTGTGTAATTCACTATGCAGTTCCTGACGGACGCATAATTCCATTCTGCACCATGAATTCTATTCATCGACCAGAAATCGAGAAAAAACTTGGAATGTCAATTGGAGACTGGCAAAGCAAGCATAAAGTTGAAATAAGTCAGTACGCTTAGCGTAGAAAACCTAAAGAATCACGAGAGAAACTCTCATTATTGGAAGCTGATAAGAAATGGGTGGAAAAAAGAAGCTGAGCCTAAAGCAAATGGATCGTATACAAGCTAAAAAAGATGAGGAAGAAAAAGAGAAAAAGAAAAAAGAGAAAGCGGTGGCACCAACAAAAGAAAAAAAGTCTTCTGTAATTCCGCCAGACCCAAAGAGCGAAAAAATTGTTGGCGAATTAAAGAAAATGAACGTGTTAACGCCTTACGCAGTTGCCACAAGGTTTAACATTCGAATAAGTGCTGCAAAAGATTTCTTGGAACAGCTCGAAGAAAATGGCATAATTCAGTTGGTGTCTGGAAACCACGACATCAAGATATACAAAGCAGCAGAGTAGACCACACAGCTTATTTCTTGAGCTTAAACAAGACTATTTGTATCTTGGGATTTTATTGGAATTTCCTAAAAGAACATATACGCGTGAAGAAGTCAAGAAAGCTAAAGAATTAATAGATAAAGGTTACAAGCATCGCCTAAGAGTTAAGGGCAGCCCAAACTTTAAACAAAAAGTAAAGCAAGCGCTAGTGCATGTTAAAACTGCTGGTTATTATGAGTTTTTGAGAACCTATATTCGCTGCATTGTCGAAATTGATGGTTTAACACAGCTTCGAGAGTCTGAAGCGGCGGTTTGGGCGAATAAATATGCTGTAGAAAATCCTGTCGACGCAGCAAGCGTTTTCATACAGAAAGCAAACCACATGAAAGAATATGTTGATGGCAAGCTTTATTATGGCGGCGAAGCTGAAAAACGCTCAGTAGAAAAACGCATAGAATTTCTTAATGTACTAAAAGAGAAGAGCAGAGAAGACAAAATAAAGAAGGAATGTGAGAGACTTCTTAAATTTTGGGACGAAAGCTCTCTAGTCTATTAGAAGCTAGGTTTGCATAAGCTTAAAAGATTTTAACATCTTTCTGCTCTTATTTTCGTCCCACTTTTTACATTACTGAATAATTCAAGATTTTTTATTACTTGGCCAAGAATGTTCACGGGGCTGTATGGTTGTGATTCTCCATAGAATATGCACATTGCGCTTCCCATAGGCCAGAAGGCAATTGTTCCCTTTTCAACGGTTGCCTTCGCTTTTTCTTCTCCCATCTTAATCGGTGTCTCAAAATAAACTTCCTCTTTCCATAGGGCTGCTCTGCCCTCTATGGGAAGTTTTCTAACAATCATGTCAACAGTTCTGGGTGCTAAAAAGCGCACAAGCTCTCCTTCAGCTTCGCCTAATCCTTCGACTATAAATTTGATTTTTATACGTGAAATTTCTGCTTCTCCACCGCTCATTTTTTCTCAACTCTTTGAAGGAACTCTTCCAAAATCTGCTCAAGCGAAATTGGTCCTAAAATTTTTAATTCATACTTAACTCTTACTGTTGGCTTGTTGATTGTCATTACTCTTCGCAAATCAATAGGGGTGCCAATTACAACAACATCGCATGGTGTTCGGTCGATTGTTTCCTTAAGCTCAGCTATCTGTTTTTCGCTGTAACCTAAAGCTGGAAGAAGCGCACCTAAATGTGTATACTTATTATAAGCTTCTTTTATTGATCCGACTGCGAAGAGTTTCGGGTTAACTATTTCCGTTGCTCCGAGTTTTTGGGCTAATATGGTTGCGGCTCCATAGGGCATGTTGCCATGCGTCAATGTTGGCCCATCCTCAATTGCCAATGCTCGTTTTCCTTTGATTAATTCGGGATTATCAGTAGTTATTGGCGAAGCTGCATCCAATATCATGGCGTTTGGATTAACCATTTTTATATTCTTTTTTACCTGCTGAACGTTTTGTGGATTCGCTGTATCCACTTTATTAATTATTACAACATTTGCTATGCGCAAATTAGCCTCGCCTGGGTGATAAGAAATTTCATGTCCAACCCTATGAGGGTCAGCAACAACAATGTGCAAATCTGGCTTATAGAAAGGTAAATCATTGTTGCCACCATCCCAGACGATAACGTCTGCCTCGCTTTCCGCTCCCCTTAAAATTTCTTCGTAATCAACTCCGGCATAAACAATTATACCGTTATCAATATGTGGCTCATACTCCTCTCTCTCCTCAATTGTGCACTCATACTTGTTCAAATCCTCATACGAAGCAAAACGTTGGCAAATCTGCTTCCTCAAATCTCCATAGGGCATCGGGTGCCTAATAACAACAACCCTTAAACCTTTATTCTTCAAAATCTTCGCAACTTGCCGCGAAGTTTGACTTTTCCCGGAACCTGTTCTAACGGCGCCTACAGAAACAACTGGAACTTTTGCCTTCAACATCGTAGTTTTCGGTCCCATTAAGCGGAAATCTGCGCCGCTTGCTAATGCTACAGACGCTTTATGCATAACATACTCATGTGAAACATCGCTATAAGCGAAGACAACTTGATCCACATTTTGCTCTTTTATTAACCTTGGTAGCTCTTCTTCTGGAAAAATTGGTATGCCTTTTGGATAGTTTTGACCTGCAAGCTCGGGTGGGTATATTCTGCTTTCTATACCGGGAATTTGTGTTGCTGTAAAAGCCACAACTTGGTAAGCGTTGTTGTTTCTGAAGTAAACGTTAAAGTTGTGGAAATCCCTTCCGGCTGCACCCATTATAACAACATTAATCTTTTGCATGATGCGAGTCCTTCCTCAAAACCGCAACTAAGCGGGTTCAATATACGCCAGTTATACCATATAAACCTTGACTAGAAAATTGATGATTTCATTAGTATCATTCTAGCTTTTGGAGAAGAGACTAAGTATTAAACAAGCGATTGCGGATGACCCTAAATTGTCGCTTGAGCCAAAATTAATCTTAATTGTTAAAAGAAATTCTATGAGAGCTGTTTCCAAAACTTCTGAGGAATATACGTGTGGCCAAAGTTTCTATGTATTAAACATTTGATTCTGTCATGACGATTTGACAACTTTTATATTTGTTGAGGTTCGTAGTTAGGCTCAAAAAGGCGAACATCATGGACTTCACTTTCAATGAAGAACAAGAGCTCTTTCGCAAAGCTGTTCGTGAATGGTGTAAAAAAGAACTGCCTTTAGAAAAGATTAGAGAAATGGACAACAAGGGTGAGATTCCACGGGAACTTGTTAAAGGCTTGGGTGAATTAGGTCTTCTTTTAATGACTATTCCTGAAGAGCATGGTGGAGCTGGTTCTGACTGGGTTACAGCTTGTATTGCAGCCGAAGAGCTTGGCTATGCTGATATTAGCATTGCTCTGCCTGTGTTGTGGCTTGTTGGCTCATCTTGGGGTTATGTTGTTGATAAATACTGCAGTGAACAAGTGCGGGATGCTGTCATCCGTAAAGCTGTTAAAGGTGACGCTTTTATCGGCATAGCTTCCACCGAGGCTGGTGGCGGCTCAGACGTTGCAGCTTTCAAATCTTCAGCACGCAAAGAAGGAGATGAGTGGATTCTTAATGGCGAGAAACTATATATCAGCGGCACAGAAGAAGCTAAGAAATGGGGCGGAGGCTACTTTGTTGTGGCTAGAACTTCCCCTGCACCTCCTGAAGCTTCGCATCGCGGAATGACCGCTTTCTACTTACCCATCAACGCGTCTGGCGTAGAAGTTTATAAACGATTTGAGGACATGGGTAGAATGGCAATCTCAACGGGTGGCTTCGCAATGGATAACGTTAGGTTGCCGGATTCCTATCGTATTGGGGAGGTTGACAAGGGTTTCTATTTAACTATGGAGGGCTTCGATAATGCAAGGATATTAATTGCTGCTGTTTGTGTAGGCGCGACTCAGCGGGCATTGGAAATTGGCATGGAATACATTAAAGAGCGAAGAGCTTTCGGCAGACCAATTGGCAAGTTTGAAGGCATCCAATTTGAGTTGGCTGATGATTGGGCACAGCTTGAAGCATTACGCTCACTTGTCTATCGCACTGCTTGGATGAATGATAAACGATATAAAGATAAGAAATTTTCAGCTTTGGAAGTTAGCCGAATGATTGCAGCTTGTAAGCTTATCGCGCCGCATTTCGCGTTTGACGTGTTCAAGCATGTTATGCTATGGCATGGCGCTTATGGCTACACAAAAGAATGCCCATTAGAAATGGGATTACGAGGTATAATGAGCTATTGTGTGGGAGCAGAAGGCACAAGTAATATTCAAAGAATAGTCATAGCAAGAGAACTGCTGGGCAAAGAATACATACCATACAAATAACCAACATCTTTTCCAATTACTCGCTCCTAAGCTGATGAATAATTCATGCAAAAAGAACCCCAACAATCCCCTTAAGCCTACCCTCCGATTCAATCTATATATAAGGGGGGATAGCTCACAGAGAGTACAGAACACCAGCAATTAATCGTTATATGTTGTTCAAATTTTGAAGGTTAATATGTAAAATCTTTTATTAACCACTTAAGTATATCCAATACAGAAAGGAGAATAGCCATGTTCAAGCTCAAAGTAGCAGACGCCAAACTACTCAAAGACATGATAACATCCATATCCATCCTCGTAGACGAAGCCACTTTCAAACTAGACCCAGAAGGCGTAAAACTGCGGGCAATGGACCCATCCCGCGTAGCCATGGTTGACTTTGAATGGCCTAAAACAATTTTTGAAGAATATGCTTGCACAGAACCAACAAAAATGTGCATAAACATAAGCGAATTATTGAAACTGCTCAAAAGAACCGGCAAAGATGAGGTTGTAGAGCTTTCTCTTGACGAAAAGACTGGACGTTTACAAATAAAAATAACTGGAAAATATACACGAAACTTCACAATGCCCACACTTGAAACTTCTGATGAAGAGGTGCCAACACCAAAAATCACTTTCAACGTGAGAGCAAAAGCCACAACAGAAGGCTTAAGCCAAGCAATCGAGGACGCTCAAATTGTAAGCGATCATGTCAAAATCGAAGCAGATTCTGAAAAATTGATTTTCCATGCAGCAGGCGACCTTATGGGTGCAACAATCACACTTCAGAAAGGGAGCGACGCCATACTAGATTTAGAAGCCAAAGAACCTTCAAAAGCCACATTCAGCCTAAGCTATCTCGCAGAAATTGTAAAAACAGCCTCTGCCACATCTGACATTGCTACTCTTGAATTTTCCACAGACATGCCAATAAAAATGGATTTTCAACAGGCAAAAGAAGGAAAATTAACATTCTACCTAGCGCCAAGAATCGAATCAGAATAACGTGAAAAACAAAATGCAAACCTCGTTTTCAAAATTTGCCAAAAGCGATTATGCAAAATACCCTTTTCTGAAAGCAGCAACCCAACACATGAAAATGCTTGATTTAGAAATTCAAGATTTAACAGAACTTGGGTTAGAGATTCTCAAGCGTGCAGAAGAAAGACTAGAGGAAGCAATACTAAGCAAAATCGTCAGCAGGAATATACAACGTAAAGAAGAGATTGAAATTATGTCTTTTCCAGCCGCAACAATGTTAGCCATAGCAACTGAAAATTCCTTTATCAAAAAAAGATACGCATTAGCTGAAGCAAACCAAGCTTATGAAAATCTGAAAGAAGAATCGGAAGAAAAAATTGTTGAATTTGCGCGAAACTTTGGATGGAAAATAACACTAAACACTTCAATTAACATTCCCTACAAGTTTTCATTACATTTCGCTGACTATCTCCGAAACATTACACATCTACGTGGAAAAGGATGGAAGCTTGTTAACCGCATTTTATCTAACGGAAACGTCTACTTAGGGAAAGACGATGTTGCTAGACTATTGAAAGAAGAGGTTCGCAAATATATTGAAAAAAAATTGGATGTTGAAGAGTTGCCTGATTTTCCACCAAAAATAATAGAGATAGCAGAAAAAATAAAAAAGCTATCCGAGGAAACGATAGGCAAGAGTGAAATGGAAGGTTTTCCAAAAATTGTGGTGCAAACTGCATTTCCGCCATGTATAAAAGCCCTTTACGATGCTTTCTCTTCTGGGCGACACCTTTCACATGTTGGACGTTTCACCTTAACAGCCTTTCTTGTAAACATTGGCATGCCCTCGGATAACGTGATTGAGCTTTTCAAAAGTTTCTCCGACTACAATGAAAGAATGACACGCTATCAGGTTGAGCACATTGCTGGAGAAAGAGGCTCAAGAACACAGTACATCCCACCGAAATGTGAAACATTACAGACCCATGGAGTCTGCATAAACCCAGATGAACTATGCAGAAAAATAATGCATCCACTCGGCTACTATAGAAGAAAAATAAGAGCTCAAAACTACATGACTAAAAGTGCCTAATAACGGTAGGTTTTATATACAAGCCACTGAACAAGTTGATAACAACACAATCCATAATAAAATAAGAGTCTCTTTAACGCATCAACTACTATTATGAACGGTGGATTGAAAACATGCAGTGGAGAAACAGGCGTGTAATAATCACTGGAGGCGCAAGCTTCATTGGAAGCCACTTAGTTGACAGACTCGTCGAATTAGGAGCAGATGTTACTGTAATAGATAATTTCAGCAGCGGTACACGCCAAAATCTTTCACAATCCCTACCTAAAATAAATTTAATAACAATGGATTTGGAATGGTGCAATTTAGACGAAATTACAGAAGCCTTTAAAAATCATGAAATTGTTTTCCATCTCGCTGCAACCCACGGTGGCAGAGGTTACATACATACACACCCCGCAGATGTAAGCTCGAACTTCGCTATAGATCACCACGTATTTGAAGCCAGCCTAAAAGCAGGAGTAGACAGAATAATTATTGCAAGCAGTGCATGTGTATATTCTCCTAAACTTCAAGCCACTGTCGGCTCAGACTACCTTCTGAAAGAAAACGACACTAACCCATTCAAATTAGATGAACCTCTTAGCGCTGACATTGAATACGGTTGGGCTAAACTTATGGGTGAAGTTCAACTGATAGCCTTCATAAAACAATATGGAATAAAAGGTTGTAGCCTCAGATTTGTAACAGCCTATGGACCCAGAGAAAACGAAACACATGCCATAATTGCCCTAATTTACAAGGCATTTGAAAAGATGGATCCTTATGTGATCTGGGGGTCTGGAGAACAAGATAGAGATTTCACTTATGTATCCGACATAGTTGAGGGAACAATTTTGGCGGCAGAAAAAATAACTGATGGAACACCGATAAATTTGGGAACGGGTGTAAGATACAAGGTCAAAAATGTAGCTGCAAAAATATTTGATATAATGGGCTGGAGACCCAAACGTATAATCTTTGATACATCTAAACCAGAAGGAGTCGCAAGCAGAGCCTTAGACATTACAAGAGCTAAACAGCTTTTAGGATGGGCGCCCCAAGTCAGCCTTGAAGAAGGCTTGCGCAAGACAATACAGTGGTATGTAAAGACACACGAACCCAAGGGATACGTCGATGAAAAAGTGTTGATGGAGCGCCTAGTGGTATGACTGAAAGAATAATTGACACATTTACTTCTAAAGTTGGAAAAGCAGAAATCGCTGTACTTATGCCTGTGCATAATGAAGCTGAAACAATAGAAGAGACCGCTATTGAAATCTACAATGTTATAAGCTCTAAGGTGCCGCTGGAACTTGTCTTAAGCGAAGATGGAAGTAGGGATAACACACAACAAGTAATTGAAAGGTTGAGTGTAAAGATACCGTTAAAAGCTATGCTTTCTACTTCACGTAAAGGTTATGCAGGTGGAATAAAAGACGGACTGAAGCTTGTTAAGGCTAAATACGTGCTAATAACAGATTCCGACGGACAGCAAGACCCAAAAGATTTCTGGAAACTGTGGAACTTACGCATGAAGTATGACATAGTTAGTGGCTGGAGGAAGAAAAGGGCTGACGCCTTTTACAGAAAGATTATGTCCAAAATTTTCCAATTAAGAGTTAAAAATGCCTTTAAACTTCCAAACTTAATGGATATTACAGCTCCATTTAAGCTTATGAAAACAGAAATAGCCAGAGAAATAGCCGAAGAATGCAAGTACATGAGCGAAAGCTTCTGGAACGAATTTACTGTGAGGGCTCATGTAAAAGGTCTTAGAATAGGAGAAATTCCTGTGACACATAGAATTAGGGCAGACAAAAGTGCAACCCGCGTCTACAAACCATGGAAGATACCTAAGATTGCCCTTGCCCAACTTACGGCTTTATCGAAGCTTAAGCTGGAACTTGGAATAAAATAAAGGAATCAAATGATGGGGAAATTTAAACGGGTAAGAATTCTTGTTCAAGTAGCTATTGGTGTTGCCATCATACTTTGGCTAATTCAATTAGCCGATTTAAGTAGAGTGTACTCCACAATATTAGGAATGAATCCTATAAACATAATTATAGCGTCGTCCTTTTTCATCGTGGCTTCTTTTTTTGTGGCACTTGCATTTTATGTATCTTTAAAGCGTTCTCATCCAACCGCACCACTGCGCAAAGTAGTGATGTCTAGCTTTGCAGGACAACTGCTTAGCGACATAACTCCAGTTCGTTCAGGCTACTTCTTAACACCCTTCATTCTTAATAAGCTCTCCGACGTGCCTGTTGAAAGAGGCATGACTGGAGTTCTTGCCACTGGTGGAGTTAACTCTATCGTAAAGGTTGTATTATGTTTAGTAGGAATAGCATATTTCATAAGGTTTTTACCGCTTGAACCATGGATCATCAATGCCTTGCTAGTTGGTGCGTCGTTTCTGCTTGTTGCAGGACTATTTCTGCTATTACTTATGTGGGAGAAGCGGTTATCAAGATTGGTTGAAAAGTTTGAGACATTGCCCTTGATTGGAAAAAGTATGCATAAACTTATCGAGATGTTTAACAATGTTCAGAGAGAAGGACAAAAAGTTAAGGGTTCTTTAATACAAGTAGCAGTTCTCATATTATTCTCGGTAATAACGAATGCTACTGCGTTATACTCTATCTCTCTCACTCTTTGGAATAGCTCATTAAGTATAGTTGACTTCTTTTTCATGACTTCGCTTGCATCAGCTTTGATGTACATTCCAATAACAATTGCTGGACTCGGGGTGCAAGAAGCTGGTTACGTAGTTCTCCTTTCACTATTACTTAAGCTGCCTCTTGACCCCCTTGATTCAACCCTAGTAGTATTTGCACTAATAACCAGGGTTCTTTTCACTGGCACAGATATTATAGGCATCGTGCCTCTGCTCAAAGTGGGTTTAAAATATAAATAATAGAATCAGATTTTTGGCATAAGCTTCAATTTATGTCATTCTTATCATGTTACTTATCTTAAAGATGTAAATTCTATTTCAAGTGATATGTTTGCTTGTTCTACATAATCATCTCTGTAAACAACTAATATAGAGTATTTTCCAATTGTTAGAAACATATTTTGAATCGAGGGATTAACCTCTCCAAAAGTTTCGTTAAGGTCGGGTTGTCGCCTTAGCATATAGTATTGTTCACTCCAATTCATTGCAACAGTATTTGGTACATAATCTTGGAAAATTTCCAAGCTCATCTTTTTGCCAGAAGTTGTGCAGTTGATACTTAAAATAGATGGTTCATCTACTTCCACATATAACACCTTTATCAACGGAAATGTCTCCTCTAACATTGTAGCATTGTAAACCTCCAAACCTCTCGATACAAATAATGATTTAATATCCCAGTAGTTGTAAAATCTTAAATCCACAGTCACGGTGAAATTCTCTTTGAATGGTTCTCGGCCAAAAACCCAAAATGTGAAATATCCTGCCCTATCTACCTCCCATACAAAAGACGGGTTCTTCACACCCGTGTCATTGATAGATTGAGGCCACCTTTTAATAACCTCAAATTTTTCCTCTACGCTTGAGTTTGTGTCCGAGTAAATACCAGTCCATAATTCAGTGCTGACTAAATGTCCATAACTGTTTACCGAAGCTATCATTAAACCTTCCCCATAATCAACAGGTATGGGCAAGTAAAATTTGCCATGGGGCAAATCTGAGTTATTTGTTATTGTCAAATTGAATCTTGCATGCTTTATAGGTGGAACAAGCTCTTTCTCAGAGAAAAATTCATATAATATTTTTTCTTCGAGTCTCCCAACATGGTAGACGGTTGCACCTCTTGGATCCACATAAACAGGTGGTAGATAACGTGGGTCACCCAGATATCTCGTAAGAATACACCATTCATATGCTGGTGGCATCCTAAAGTCCAAGGGAGACGCCCAAGGAACGCTTAAAATATGTGTAACATTTTCTTTTTCAAGATAATTCATCAGTTCTTCTACTGTGTCCATTTTATATAAAGGAATTGCTTCATATCCATCAAGCGACATGGTTTCACGTTCAATATAATATTGTTTGATATCGTACGTGGCGATTTTTGCATCTTCAGGTGTGTTTTCATTAATCCATCTCCATGTGTCACCTTCATCAAAAAATTGAGAGAGATAATCCCACTTGTTCTCTGTATAATATGTTGGTTTAGCAATATTTATAGATGGAAGTATGCTGGCGACTGAAATAGTTATTAATAAAACGAAGGTTAGAGTTATTTTATTTTCTATGAAATTATGTCTTACAAAGAAAGATTTGATGCCTTTGGAAATAGCCACTGACAATATAGGCAATGATATCATCAAATATCGGGGGAATGGGATGTGGAATGACATTATTGAGAAACCAGCAAACACCAGATAAAGAAAGAGAAGCATATCAAAATGCCTTCGCTTCACAAAAATGAGATAAATGATTGTCGACGCTGCAATAATTGTCACAAGTTTGCTGATTAAACTAGCTAATCCCCAAAAAGGTTGCTTTGTCCAATTTTGAAAATGTTGCATTGAAGACGCAAACAGTAATGGGTCTAAGTATTTGCCTATACCGAAAAATGGATAAAACGGGTTTCCTAACAACAGAAAATTCCGTATGTACCATGGAAACGCAATAAACGATGCTAATGCTATTAACCAGACGAGGCGTTTTGCACGTAACCTTCTATTTATAGCATATAGCAGTAAAATGCCTAGAGAAAATATTCCCATATAACTTGTAAGTGTAGAAAAACCACAAAATAGTGTTCCAATTATTTCATATTTTCTTGCGCTAGCATCTTGTGAGTTATATGCTTTAAAGAAGAAATAAGCAGCTAATGTCAGCATTAATGTTAGATACATGATATAAGTTTCTTGTATAAAAAGTATCCAAAAAAGCGGTATTGTACTTAATATGACTACTGCAAAGAGGGAAGCTATTTTGTTCTGGGATAGACTTAATGAAAATTTGTATGTGGCTATTATTACTAGTAAGCCAAATATTGGTTGAAGTATCTTGTAATAGAAATCATTAGAAACTCCAGCGAACGCGTATAAATAAACAGCAATCAATTGAATCCCAGGTGGATAGTTAGCACTCATTTCTAAACCGATTGAGGGACCAGCAATAAGAGGCACTTTTTTATTTTCAAATATTATTTTTGCATAGTTGACTCCATATGCCAATGTGTCCCAATCCACAATCGGGTAGGCTACTGTTCGATATATCGCTAAAATAATACATGTGCCTATTGCTGTGCATAAAATTACCTTTGGTAAACTAAAATTTGACATGTGAAGGTTTTTCTTCAAAAGCTTTAAGCGTGTCTTAAGGTTTAGCTTGATTTTTTTGTATGTTATTGTTACCAATAGTATTGTCAGCAGAGTTGCTTGGGTTAGCATTATTGTTAATAAAGATATTTCCCATAATAGTCCAAGCAAAAGCGTAACTAATGAGGTCATACCAAATCCCAAACTTGTGGAGAGAATTAATCTTTCTATTGAGTCCACTTCGTCCCTAGCTAAAATATGAGAAATCAAGAATCCATTAAGGAATATAAAAAGAAATCCTATTGTACCTGTATCTAATTGAATTTTTTCGACTGGTGCATGCATATAGATGGCAAATATGTTGAGTAAAGACGCTAATATTATCCCGAGTATGATTATCATAATTATATATCTATCGAGTTTCATAGGCTTCCCGTATTTTTAATTCCGTGTCAAATAGCGACAGCGTACTGGTCAGAATTTCAAAGATGTTGTGCTTAATCAATGAATCCCAATAGAGAAATTTCTCCAAATACTCTACATTGAAGCAAGTTTTTGTTGAAGAGAGTGTTTTATTGAGCTTGGGCAAGTGGTCATCTCTCTATTGTCTTAATTTGGAAATGTATTCAAGTCATGTATTTATAATTTTAGTTTATGGGAGAAATATAGATTATTAACTAATGTTATTTTGGGAAGGAAGAGGTATCTTATGGGACACTAAATGATATGGCGTGGTATGCTAATATAGTGGAGTCGACTTTCAGTTTTTTATAAACGTAGGTATGAACCAATTTTGCTTATGGCATGGCGTGTCTTCTCTACGAGCATAAATCTTTGGATGCAGATGATTAATACAATGTACAGTGATATCCAAGAAAAGAAGTATAGTTCGCCGTACATGTCATGAAAGGTTTTAGCTGCAACAGCATCATTCAGTGCAATAATGAGGTAAGAGTATATTCGGAGGACATTTATCATATATGTTCCTAGGGCGCCAAGAATGAAATATATTGATTTTCGGAAACTAGACATTTCAGACTTTTTGAAGAACACTAAAATGATTAATATGAAAAGGAACATGCTGTGAACGCCGGCGCATGGCCAACCGATGAGTGCAGATGCGCTTTTAGTTCCAGTTCTTATAGTTATTTTGGGGAAATAGCCGCCCTCGAAAACTGTTGGGTAAGATAGGGTAGTTCGGTATCCTAAGATTTCGCAAAAAGCTGATGCTACTCCTGCTGTTGGGAGGGATAGTAGTTGGATGGGTTTGAAAACTCCAAAGGGGTAAATGGTGTCGATCATGTAAAATGTGGTTATTCCTGCCATTAGAGCTAGTGCTATAGAGAAAACTGATAAGCCGTTTTTTTTGTAAGCCAGAATTGTGGCAATGAAGAAGGATATTGTTAAAACGAGATATTCAAGGGATAAGGGCCAATGAAAGTATTCAAAACCGGAAACAATCCCTAAATCTCTGCCAAATGTTACAATCGAATATCCTCCACCGAGAAGGTTCACGCTTAAGACGTATATTGTTGGAAAAATTGCGCACGCAAAGAACGCTAGAAGTCTTATGCGGTTTTTTGGTTGTTTTCTAACTATTTTTTCTTTATCTATTAATGATTCTAAGAGTAGAAGCCAGAGGAAGAATAGGTAAAACATTCTTCCTTTCCATGTTTCTTCAAAAACAAATTTTTGGTTAAAGGTGCCCTCAAAGGGCGAAGGTGGGAAGCTTTCGATGTTAAAGTAATCAAAAGTCATTAGCAAGATTATAGGCAAAGTGAAAAGAATCAGCAAAACGATGTAAAAGGCATATTTTCTCATCGGAACTGCAATTTTTTCGTGCATTTGGCTTACCTTTTCGTTAGTTCTGTGGTTTAGAGTTCTGATATAAAGTTCTGCATTAGCTTTAAGTCTTTTCTCAAGATTTAGTTTTATATTTCTCTGTAATAGCATGTTCAGAGTGAGGTTTTCGCTCAAAAGCGAGCATCACTGTTTTGATCAAAGAAAAATCACGTATAACTTTGGACAGTAGCTTAAATAGGAAATTAACTATTGGTTGATAAAAAGCTGCATAGCTAAATTTCAACTTATCAAGCACACTAGGAGGAAAGGCAAAATATAGTTTCTCTTTTCTTATCAATTCAAAGTTTTTCTTCTTAGCTACTTGTTCAAATTTAATACAATCAGGTTCAGAAATATGCTCAGGATATCTAAACCCAAGAGCGTTTTTAAGTTTCTCATCAGGGAAACTTGTGAAAACCCAATGCTTGGAAACATCTAAAATTTTATTAAAACCAATTTCGGGATGAGAGATGTGCTCAAACACTTCACTACACATAACTATTTCCGCAACGTGTGGTTTAAATGGCAAGTGTTGGATGTCGCATATAATTCGCTCTATACCTTTATTTTCACGTAAAGTCTCTACATTAATGTCACATCCAATGTAATGAGTCACATGTGTGCCTTTTTGTTTTAGCCATTTATGAAAAATTCCCTTGCCACATCCAACATCAATCAGCATGCTAATCTTCTTTCCTGCACATTCCTTTATCATTGTGGCGAGCAGATCGTATCTGGGTTTATGAAATAGCTTTGCCAGATAAGTATTTGGTTCTGGATTTGACTCTGCCTCGCTAGTAATCAATGGTTTGAAGAGATGCTGAAAATTTAGCTTGGTATCTGTCAGCGGAGCCAAAATTAAAGCTCCTATGAGGATGAGAAAAGCTAATGTTAATATGGAGTTGGTGTATGCTGGGTATGGATTGAATTTGTGAAAAATGTAAAGCTCATATCTTACTTGGTGATTATCTGAAACATTAGGCGGTATGATCGTTATTTTGTTTCCATTTTCAATTTTAATCTCTCCAATTCCTATTTTAGCATAACCTTCTTCCCCAGTCCATTGAGTGGAATCGAGGCTGATGCTTACTGCAATGTATTGTATTTGCTTTCCGAGATGTTGAGAAAATGTTGGTCCAAAAATACTTTGGTTATAGACGTTTACTTTAAAATTAACTGTTTCCTCTGCAGTTATTACTGTTTCCGGTGCCAGTTGATAGGCAAACCACACTCTGTCTCTCGTTCTAAGGATAAGGTTTACGTAGCCGATTTTGCCAGCAATTAATTTTAGTGAACCATTAATTTGAAAATGTTGGTCAGCAATTTGGTTGTATGAGTAGAACAACATGACTTGTTGAAATCGACTATTTTGTTTTGTCGGAGCTTGAACATGAACTTCTAAGTAGTCTACGCTAATTTCGTCAACATATCTAGATAAACTGTAATTTATTATTCCTTCAAAGACTTTGGCTGCGTATGAAGTTTCTGGATTTTTAAAGGTTACAGATAGACTTGGATTCGCTGATTCTTTAGCTATAAAGAGAAATCTTTGCTGAAGCATTATCCAATCTTCATATTCAAATGGCAGGCCTTCTACATCAAAGGGAAGTTGCTCGAATGCGTTTGTAGGTTCTGCTTCTACTATAGCATCCGATGAAGTATTAAGAACCAAGTAGATTCTGTCAGATTTGTTAACTTGAGGAAGCAGTATATTTTTCTGAGAACCTGTTATAACATTTAAGTAAGAGCTTGTATGAAGAGTTTCTGATCTTGTAAAACCTAATAGCATGTTAATGATGATGCCGCTAATGATGCAAGCTAAAATTACTGTGACAATGAATGCGATGGTGAGAATCTTTTTTATCATTTTTTCCTACTCCTCGCAAAAATAGAGAAAACTACGATGTACATTATTGTTCGAGTGACAACTGCTATAGTAAGCGGAAGTTGAGTTCCTGTGAACCAGAAGATTGGTGTGAACCATACGAGAGAATGAAATATGTTAATCACTTCGAAAACAACAACCATAGCTATTTGTCTGCGCAAATTCCAATTCAGCGTAGCCAACAGAAGAAAAGGCATTTGTACCGAATGAATTCTTGGATTATAGAATGTTGAAAAGGCAAAGTATGAGAAAATTGCTAAGGAAATCAACATTATCGACTCTTTCTTATCTTGTCTTTTTTTGGCAATCCAGCTAAAACCCAATAAACAAACCATCTGCAATCCTAACGATATGTATGGAAGAGCAGGAATGTTCCATACATATCTAAAATGGTCATAAGGCGACGGGTTATATATAATCGCAAACTGCCAAGAATAGATTGCTGCATCAAATGTTGGATGCAAAAAGCCAGTGTGTCCATAATATCCATCTATTATTGAAAAAATCGATTCTGATGGTCCTCTCGAAGTGTGACTTAGAAAAACAGATGTGTACATAAGCGGCTCTGATAGCAAAAATGGTATCGAAAACACTAAAAAAACTAGCGCAAATGAGTATAGTAACTTCACTCTATTCTTGACACCCTTATAGTATATCATTAAAGGAATCAAAAGAATAGCTGGATACAATTTTATAAGTGCACCAATACTGATAAGCGCTCCACATATCCATGGGCTATCAATAAAATATATGGCGCAAAGCAACACTGCAATCGCAAGAGCATCTGCACGAGAGTATACAATAGTCAAATAAATCATGGAAGGCATCATAATGAGGATTAAGGCTAATCTCAAAGCCTTTTTTGGGTTCAGTTTTGATATGCATAGAAACAAAATCGCACCTAAAAAAAGTAAAGTAGCCAAATTAAAGAAAAACGTGCAAAGTACATATCCATGAGTTTGTGAAAGTAAATTGTAAAAAAAATAGTAAGGAAATTTGCCTAACGGGGGATATCCTGGTCGAAAGTCAACATACGGTAAAAGGCCAGTTCTCTTCATGAATATGTCGTCAAAGTCTGGTTGAGGAGTAAGGCTTAGCAAAATCATTATGGCTGAGAGCACGAAGAAGTAAAAAATTTCAATCCAGATGAATCTGCGTATTGTTGACATGAGCTTTACCCTTGTGCATAATCTCTCTTGAGAAACATTTTGTCTAGATTGAATTTTTTAGTTATACTCAATGAGCTAATTCCTAGCTTTCCCATTTTGAAAATTCAACTCGTTTAGTAAACTCAAAAACTCATCTGAGCTTTTGTCCCAGTTATATCTGCTTGCATTTTCCAAAGCTCCTTTCTCCAATTTTTCCCTTAATGCCCTATTTTCACATATAATCGCCAAAGCATCCGCAAAAGCATTTAAATCACCATCTTTCACTAAGATACCAGATTTCAAATGATTAACTGAATCTCGGATTCCTGGAACATTATATGCAACTATTGGAAGCCCAAAAGCTTGCGCTTCTATCACACTTATACCAAAACCTTCTTTCATTGAGGCAATCGCATACACCCATGCGCTTTGTAAAATATCAACTTTCTTTTTTTCATCAACTTCTCCATAAAACTCGACAACGTTTCCTAATCCGAGATTATTAGCAAGAGTGAATAATTCTTCATAAGCTTCAGCATCTCCTCTTCCAGCAATTTTAACTTTTACACCATGAACCTTTAAAGAGATTTGTTTGACAGCCTTAATTAAATGGTCCAATCTCTTATATTTCTTGACTCTGCCGAAGTAAATTATGAGCGGATATATTACCTTCTTTTTAGGGAAAGGACGCCATTCCGTATCAAAATTCAAACCATTACTTATCACCTTAATTCTGTTTTTGTCAAAACCAAGGGAAATCAGCTCACACTTAGTAGATTCGGAAACTGCAACAACAAAAGGATTAAAAAATGAATAAAATTTCAATCCGAACAATTCAAAAAAATACAACAAGATGTTGAGAGGAGAAGAAAGCTCCTTAAACAAAGTTTTGCCGTGTAAATGATGGACTATAATCACAAATGGTCTTGAAAAGAATTTTGAAAGAAGCAAAGGCCAAAACATTGGAAACTTGCTTATATCTTCGATGATGACGTCAAAATGATTTGGAGAAATTCGGCGCAAAAAGAGCAATGAAGAAAGCGGATAAATCATTTCGTTTTTTGTAGTGTGCAAAACTTGTATTTTATCTATCACAGTGTTTTTTGACTTAGTTGAATCGTTACATGAAGCAATCAAATGAACAGAATTACCTTTATTAGCTATTCTTTTGAAAATTTCATAACAGTGGATTTCTGCGCCACCAGCGTTACGACTTAAAATACTCCGCCAGTTAAGCACAAGTATGCGCATTATCAATCACAAGACAAAGGTATTATGCTCTAAGCACTAAAGCATTTCCTTTGTCACTAAAGTAAATCCTTGAAAAATACGTTTTTCAACTTGTATACATGTCATAATGTTGAAACCTTAAAGTTCGCTATTTAAACCTTTTACTCGACATTAGTTTAATTATGTAGGACAGAAACTGCATCACTTCATTGAGAGTCAGTTTTGATTTCCCCTTTTTCCTGCCAATAAACGTTATTGGAATTTCTGTCATTTTGAAACCTCGAATGTTTGCTTGTCTTATCGTTTCAATCTGAATTTCATAAGTTTCACTGTGCAAATCTCTTATAATGCTTCTCACCAAAGTTATCGAATAGCAACGCAGCCCACTTGTATAATCAGACACTTTTGCTCTTATAGTGAGAGACGCTATAAAATTTGCGATTCTACTTATAGCAAGGCGTAATGCACTCCAATTAACTGTATTTCCTCCATAGCAATATCTACATCCTATAACCAAGTCACAACCGCCACGTAATTGTGATACTAAACGTACCAAATCTTTTGGATCGTGCGAAAAATCAGCATCCATAGTAACTATGCAGTTCGGTGGCTTTTTTAATGAGAGGAATATCTTGAAACCGTCTGTTATTGCTGTTCCAAGTCCAGATTTCTTTGGTCTAACAAAAAGTAAAATGTTGTCATGTTTCCTTTGCAGTTCTCTTACAGTATTGGCTGTCCCATCTGGACTAGAATCATCAATAACCAGTATAGAGATATTTAAGCCCAAATTTTCAATTTCACGTATCAGCTTTTTTATATTTGCATTTTCACTATAAGTTGGTAGAATTACTCCAATTTCTGAATCTACATCCGAATTTCCCTCAACCATCTTGAACAACTCTGACCCAAAATCTAAATCAACCATCTATCTTTTATCCTCCTACACACGAATTATAGAGAGGAGAATTTACAACTATAAAGCATCACCTTAAATAGTTTTAAGCTAATCAAGGA
>Ga0129301_1000068_pt1 | contig 47218 bp, 35 predicted proteins | sample ConPoolayeHmetaG_FD_94489 | JGI IMG/M metagenome (GOLD analysis project Ga0129301, IMG submission 94489) | Hot spring microbial mat communities from California, USA to study Microbial Dark Matter (Phase II) - Cone Pool mat layer H metaG ...
CAACCCCGTAGATTTCATTAAAGTAGGCGCTCATCTGCTCAATGATTGCCTTCTGGTGTTTGGCAACTCGCTTTTCAATCACCTCTGGGTCTATTTTCGCCTCATACTTCCGGAGGCGATTTACGGTATCTCTAATTGGCATAAACCCTCCTTATAAAATATAAGTTATTGATTTAACAATACTTAATAAAATTAGTCTTTTTCCCATATCTAAATATAGAGTAAAAATCCGCTCAAAGTGTTTCACAGAATTTTAATTGCCCAAATGGGAAAAATATGGTTTTGGCATAAATTTTGCAAAACCTCAGATAAAAAATTGGTTTGATTTTTTAGTAAGAAGTGATTATAATTTATTATGGTAAGTTCTTATATTTTCGCCCCGGTCTTTTTTAGCCTCTTTTTAACCTCTTCTTTAAGGGAGGCGATGTTTTATGAAACCTTACAACAAAACCGGGTGAGGTGTAATGTCTGCTTTCGGCGGTGCCTCATCCCTGAAGGAAAAAGAGGGTTTTGTCGGAATAAAGAAAACAAAAAAGGAAGACTTTACAATATCGTTTATTCCAAGCCATCAGCAGTGCAGATTGACCCGATTGAGAAAGAGCCCCTCTACCATTTCTTGCCGGGGACAAATATTCTATGCCTCGGAACCGCGGGCTGTAACTTTCGCTGCTCCTTCTGTCATAACTGGCACCTATCACAGCGGTCAATTGAAGAGATGGAGTATTATCACCTATCACCCGAGGAAGTTATCAAATTGGCCAAGAAGAGAAATTGTCCAACTATATCCTTTACCTATAACGAACCAATTTCCTTCTATGAGTATATGTATGATATCGCCAAAATCGCCAAAAAGGAAGGGCTTCGGGTAGTCTTCCACACTAACGGCAGTATGACGGAAGAATCGCTTCGGGAGTTGTTAAAATATACCGATGCGGTTACCGTTGACTGGAAGGGGTTCTCAAATGAATTTTATCAAAAGGTTTTAAGAGCCGAGGTCGCTCCGGTGACCAGGTCACTTAAAGTGATAAAGGAAAAAGGGGTTCACTTAGAGATTGTGAATCTAATAGTTCCCGGACATAATGATAAGGAGGAGGAGATAAAAAAGATGTGCCAATGGATAAAGGATAGTTTAGGAGAGGATGTCCCCTTACACTTCTCCCGCTTCTTTCCTAATTATCGGATGATGAATTTATCACCGACACCGATGAAGACCTTAGAGCGGGCTTATGCAATTGCCAAAGAGGTTGGACTTTACTATGTGACATTAGGGAATTGTCCGGGTCATAAGTATAACTCAACATTCTGCCCGAAGTGCCACAAGCGGTTGATTCATCGGATTCATTTTGCGGTCTTAGAGAATTTGATAAAAGAAGGGAAGTGTCCAAAGTGTGGCTTTAAGATTAGCGGTATCTGGAAATAATCGTATCACCGATTGACAAATTGGAGATTTTTGGTTACTATCTATCTTAATATTAATTTTTAAGGAGGAATTTATGGCGTATGGTAAGATAAAAGATTTTTTGCAAGAAGAATTGAATAATACAAAAGCCGCTGGTCTATATAAGGAAGAACGTTATATCCATACCCCGCAGGGTCCAGACATTAAGGTTGAATATCCAGAAAAATCGCCGCTCAAAGATGTGATAAATATGTGCGCCAACAACTACCTCGGTCTTTCCAGCCATCCCAAGGTGATTGAAGCCGCCCATAAGGGATTAGAAAGCCACGGTTACGGAATGTCATCGGTCCGCTTCATCTGCGGCACCCAGAATATCCACAAAATTTTGGAACAGAAGATAGCAAAATTTTTAGGAATGGAAGATGCCATCTTATACTCATCCTGCTTTGATGCCAATGCCGGACTTTTTGAACCGCTCTTCACCGACCAGGATGCAATAATCTCGGACCGGCTAAATCACGCCTCAATCATTGACGGTGTCCGGATGTGTAAAGCCGAGAGGCACATCTTCCAGCATAACGATATGGCGGATTTAGAAGAGAGGTTAAAGGCAACCCAGAATAAACGTTTCCGCATCATCGCCACCGATGGCGCATTCTCAATGGATGGTGATATTGCCCGACTGGACGACATCTGCGACTTGGCCGATAAATACGATGCCTTGGTAATGTTTGACGATGCCCACGCCACCGGTTTTTTAGGTAAGACCGGCAGGGGAACTCATGAATTTCGTGGAGTTATGGAGCGGGTGGATATTATCACCACGACCTTTGGTAAGGCAATGGGTGGTGCCTCCGGTGGCTGTACCGCCTCAAAAAAAGAGATTGTTGAAATCCTCCGCCAACGTAGTCGCCCCTATCTCTTTTCCAATACCGTGAGCCCAGCGGTAATCGCCGCCACAATCGCCGTTGTTGATTTGCTCTCTGAAACGACTGAACTACGGGATAAATTGGAATGGAATACCAAATATTTCCGGGAGAATATGACCAATGCTGGATTTGACATTAAACCGGGTATCCATCCGATAGTTCCGATTATGCTCTATAATGCCAAACTCGCCCAGGACTTCGCCCGAGACTTATATTACGAAGGGATATATGTCATTGGCTTCTTCTATCCGGTCGTCCCGAAAGGTGAGGCAAGGATCCGGGTGCAACTTTCCGCTGCTCATAATAAAGAGCACCTTGACCGGGCAATTGAGGCCTTTAAGAAAGTTGGAGCCAAATACGGAATACTTGGGAAAAAAAGGGAAGAGATTATTGAAAAATACGGCCTGTAAGATTATCGGTCGTTTGACTATTTCTTAATAGTCCGTTATAATACAAAGATTTTAGAAATTTTTAAGGAGGAATGATATGAACGAGAAAGTTACGCTTTCAGTAATTAAAGCCGATATTGGTGGTTATGTTGGTCATTCATCAAGCCACCCCCAGATCTTAGAAGAGGCGAGAGCCAAATTGACCTTAGCGAAAAGTGATGGGTTACTTATTGATTTTTATGTTACAAGTTGCGGCGATGACTTAGAACTGATTATGACCCACCAAAAAGGGGTTGATGCTTCAGAAATCCACCAACTCGCCTGGGATACCTTTGTTGCCTGCACCGAATTGGCAAAAGACTTAAAACTTTATGGTGCGGGTCAGGACCTATTGGCTGATGCCTTCTCTGGTAATGTGAGGGGAATGGGACCGGGTGTCGCCGAAATGGAATTCACCGAGAGGAAGAGTGAACCAATTGTTATCTTTATGGGTGACAAATGTGCCCCCGGTGCCTGGAATTTTCCTCTCTTTAAAATCTTTGCCGACCCCTTCAATACTATTGGTCTAATCATTGACCCTTCAATGCACGACGGTTTCCGGTTTGAGGTCCACGACTTCAAAAGAGATATTAACTATCTCCTCTCCTGTCCGGAGGAGATGTATGACTTATTAGTTCTAATCGGTTCCCCGGAAAACTACGCGGTGAAGAATGTCTACAAAAAATCTGGGGAGATTGCCGCTGCCGCCTCTACCCAGAAATTAGCCTTAATCGCTGGCCGTTATGTTGGAAAAGATGACCCGGTGCTGATTGTTCGGGCACAATCCGGGATGCCGGCGGTTGGCGAAATCTTAGAACCATTTGCCTTCCCCCATTTAGTATCGGGCTGGATGCGTGGTTCCCATTATGGACCTTTAATGCCGACCAGCCAAAAACAGGCAAATCCTTCCCGCTTTGATGGACCACCCAGGGTAATTGCCCTAGGCTTCCAAATAAGCCAGGGGATGCTTATTGGTCCCCGGGATTTATTTGACGACCCGGGCTTTGATTATGCCCGCTACCAGGCAAATCTTCTGGCTAACTTTATGCGCACCCATGGCCCATTTGAGCCGCACCGTCTGCCTCTCCCGGAAATGGAATATACAACTTTACCGGAAGTATTAAAAAGATTAGAGAATAAATTAAAAAAATGAAAACAAAAATTAAGAAGGGAGCACCTCTCTTTTTTCTCTCCGGACTCTTTCTTCTATTTCTTCTATTAACCTGCGCCCCACCTAAACCCTACGAATTCCGAAATTACTCCTTACAGGAAAAGGCCCTTCTTGACTTACGAGACAAGCGAATTGCTGTCTTACCGTTTGAAAGCCCCTATGGTATTGAAATCGGTAAAAGAGCTGCCGAAGAGATGAGCTTGCAGATTGGCAAAGTAGGGAGATTTGACATCGTTGAGCGAGAAAGGATTGAAGAACTCTGGAAGGAACAGGACCTGGATAAGAAACGGATTGATGAAAATACTGCAGTGGCGATTGGTAAGATGCTCGGCGCCCACGGCGTCATCTTGGGAAACGTTAGAGAATACAAAAGGGATAAGATTGGTTTATCTTGCCGTCTGGTGAGTGTGGAAACTGGCCGGCTAATCTGGCAGGCGAGCGATGTGATAAGTGGTAGCGATAAAAGAGTTCAGGCTCACTTCCAAGAGAAAGAAGACCAGAGGCGACTGACCGAAGACCCCGATTTTCTCCTCTCCTTCCTCTGCCAACTCTTCGCCGCAACCTGGCGGTAGCGCTCTCACTTTGCAATAGAGATTAAATTCCCCACTACGAAAATATTATGAATGACCGCTACGGAAAGAGACCATTTGTCATATTTCTTCTCTTATCTTATCTCCTTTGGGTCAACTGTGCCACAGTCCGACCCTATAAGATAACCAATTACTTCCTCTCCCCAAAATTCCCGGAAAGAAAGATAAAGCGAATTGCGGTCCTGCCTTTTGAAAATCTGACCAAGGAAGAAAAGGCAGCAAAGGTCGTCCAGGAGGAATTCTCCCTACAGGTCGGTAAAATCGGGATATTTGAACTCTTAGAAAGGGCAAGGATTGAAGAACTGTGGCAGGAGCAAGACTTAGATACCCTATATCGTTTTGATGCCACAACCGCGGCCAAGGTTGGTCGGATGCTCGGTGCCGAGGGTGTTATCTTTGGCAGTGTAACAAAATTCTCGCCTTACCCGGAAAAGGATACGACAAAGGTGGTAAAAGAGAAAGAAGTCGAACCTTCGGTCATCGTCGTTGACGAAGATAACTCCGCTTGGAAATGGTTACTCATCGGTGTCTTAGCAGTTACAGTTGTTGGGCTGGTCGTCTATTTAGCCACCAAACCTTCTCCCCCATCCGCCGAGGTTGGCATAAGCGTTAGGCTGGTTGATGTTGAGACCGGGGATATTCTCTGGCAGGCAAAGGACAGTTTCCGGGGAACAAGAAAGAGCATCCAGGCACTGGTTGAAACAAAAGAGGATAAGGAGCGATTAGTGAAGGATATTGACTTCCTCACCTCCCTCCTCTGCGCAAGCCTCGCCGCTACGATAAAGACTGAGCCATAGCCTTTAGTCAAAAGAGACGGGTAGATGAAAAAAGTCTTATTACTTTATCCCGAGTTACCTCCTTTCGGATTCTGGAACTATAAAGAGGTTTGCCGTCTGCTGGGGGCAAAATTTCCGGCCGCGCCTTTAGGAATGATTACCTTGGCCGCCCTTTTACCCCAAGAATGGGATATGAGATTAATTGACCTGAATACCACAAGATTAGACGATTCAGCGATTGACTGGGCGGATTTGGTTTTTCTTGGTGGTATGCTGCCTCAACAGATTAACCTATTGAAATTGATCGACCGCGTTCACGCGCGCGGTAAAAAAGTGGTCGTCGGCGGACCCGACCCAACATCCCAGCCCAAGACTTATCAGAAAGCCGACTATCTGGTTTTAGGCGAAGCCGAGGCAACAATCTACCCGTTTTTGGCGGATTTAGAAAAAGGGGTGCAAAGTGGTATCTATACCAGTGAGCATAAGCCCGATATTAAAAAAAGCCCAGTGCCCCGCTTTGACCTCCTGAATCTTAAAGACTATCTAATGATTGGTATTCAGTTTTGTCGGGGATGTCCCTTTAACTGCGAGTTTTGTGATATTATTGAACTGTTTGGTCGCATCCCAAGGACGAAGACCCCGGAGCAGGTTATTAAAGAATTAGAGACCCTATACCAATTGGGCTACCGGGGGCATATTGATTTTGTTGACGACAATTTTATCGGACATCGCTCCAAGGTGAAAGAACTTTTAATAATGCTTAAAGACTGGTCAAAAAGACATAATTTCCCTTTCTTTTATTCTACCGAGGCCTCGGTAAATCTGGCTGATGATGAAGAACTACTTGGGTTGATGCGCGATTTAGATTTCCGTTATCTCTTTGTCGGCATTGAATCACCCGACCCGAAGATATTGAAATTCGCCCAGAAAGGTCAGAATATTGACCGAAGATTGATTGAGGATCTGTCCAAGATATATCAATACGGAATGATTGTCAACGCCGGTTTTATTTTGGGATTTGACAACGAAGATACCCATTCCGCCAAACTAATCACGGACATCGTTCAAGATAGCAAAATTGTTATGGCGATGGTTGGACTTTTATATGCCCTGCCGAATACCCAATTAACCCGAAGGCTCAAAAAAGAAACCCGATTACTAAAAAACATAAATCCAACGGATGAGAAAAGTCAGGCATTACTGGTTGACCAGTCTTCCAGCGGGCTCAATTTTGTTACCCGCCGCCCCCGAACCGAGATTATGAGAGACTTTTTATTCATCATCAATACGGTTTATTCCGATAAAAACTATTTTGACCGCTGTTTAGAATTAGGCAGGGTCTTGCAAACAAACTACCGTTATCAACCTTCATTAAAAAGGATATTAAATTCGGTTAAGGCATTTATCAAATTAGTCGCTAAATTAGGTTTCAGGAAATCGGCCGCCTTTTATTTCTGGCGGAATATCTTCTGTCTCTTATTTTCTAATCCCAAGGCATTAGAAGCCATGGTAAATTTAATGGCGATGTTTATTCATTTTTCTAAGGAGACAAAATTTATCACCAACATTATGAACGAAAAGATTAGAAAGATTGAAGAAATCGGCGAAGCGAATTTTTACAAAGAACTACTGGATAATCCACGATAAAATAAAATACCAAAACCAAAATTACCCGACGAAACGAAGCGCCCGAGATTAAATAGTAATTTTTATTAAATGACGTTAAGAGGTAAATTGACATTTCTAATTCCTCTATTAAAATATATAGAAAGCCGAACGCGACGCGGTAATAATTCTTAAATCGGAGGGGCGTCGCGGCGGGGGATGTCGTTTTGGGGTGAACGTCCCAATTTTAATGGGGCGGGGCTACTCTTTCGGCCTAACCCGTCAACTAACCCCGTAGGCTAATGAAAGAGGCACTGGTTGCCTCAGGAGAAAAAATGAAAACGGTAATTCTTGCGGCCGGCGAAGGCCGAAGGATGAATAACACGGTTCCGAAGCCATTGACAAAAATTTTAGGCCTCTCCCTAATTGAAAGGGTTATCCTCTCGGTAAAAGAATGTGGACTGAAGGATTTTATCATCGTCCTCGGCTATAAAGGGGAAGAGATTAAGAGATATATTTCCGGGCAAGAAAAGTTTACTGATTTAAATCTCTCCTTTGTTCTTAATGAAAGTTGGCACGAAGGAAACGGCCGTTCGCTCTTTAAGGTTTGGGGATTGGTAGAAGGGGATTTCTTGCTCCTGATGGCTGACCATATCTTTTCGCCCGCTCTCTTAAAGAAATTCTTGGAAGATGAAGGTGAGGCACCAAAGATGGTGATTATCAAAAACCAGAAATTTATCCCCAATATCGTTACGGAGACAAAGGTTAAGATTGTCAATGGTAATGTGTTTGACCTGGGTAAAGACCTGAAGGAGTTTGACGGAATTGACGGTGGCATCTTTCTTCTGAACCAAAAGGTTTTTCTGACCTCTTTTTTCTTCGCGCAAAATACCGAGGGCGGAGAGGCGATTCCCCTTTCTTTAATCATCAAAGATTTTGCTCTCCGACACCCCTTAAAGGCATTCGTCGTTGAAGATGGTTATGTGATAAATGTCAATACGAAAGAGGCACAAAAATTTACCGAAAGGGTATTATTAAATGACCAGACCAAAAAAGACGATGGTCTAATCTCTAAATTGATAAACCGTCGTATCTCAAAATATCTCACCCAGTTACTGCTTCTGACACCACTCTCGCCCAATCAAATATCTCTTATCGCATTTTTAATTTCCCTACTTTCCGGGGTTTCTTTTATCTTTTCTTCGGTATTAGGAGGAATTTTCGCCCAACTCTCCTCCCTATTAGATGGCGTTGATGGGGAGGTTGCCCGGCTGAGGTTCCAGAAATCTTCCTTTGGTGCGTACCTTGACCCAATCTTAGACCGTTATGGGGATAGTTTCATCATATTCTTTATTGCCCTTTCTCTTTATCTCAAGTTTCCCAACCCAATAATCTGGTTGGTCACCTTCTTTGCCCTTATCGGTTCCTTTATGTCCCAAATAACTCGCGACCGATTTTTTGTGGTGAGAGGTAAAGAATATCCCAAAATGAAAGAAAGCTGGCTTCGTTATCTTCCGATTACCCGCGACCTGCGTCTTTTCCTCATAATGCTCGGTGGCTTAACCGATAAATTATTCCCTACCTTAATTTTATTAAGTATCATTACCAACTTAAAGACCATCCTTCGTCTTTTATTTGTTAAGAGGTTTTTAAGAGAATCAGCCGAGTCTCCTTGACTTTTCTAAAATTATTATTATTATTAAGTCTTGATGAAAAAACTATCAGTTAATCTTGACCATATTGCAACTTTACGGGAAGCGAGAAAGGAATTATTTCCTGACCCGGTGCAAGCCGCGGTGCTGGCCGAATTAGGCGGTGCCGATGGCATAACGGTTCACCTCCGAAGTGACCGAAGACATATAAAAGAGCGAGACTTAGAACTCCTGCGGGCGACCATAAAGTCCGAATTAAATCTGGAAATGGCTCCCTCCGAAGAGATGACCGGCATCGCCTTAGCGATAAAACCGGACATCGTAACCTTGGTCCCGGAAAGGCCGGAAGAAGTGACGACCGAGGGCGGGCTGGATGTCATTAAAAACCTCCCGGTTATTAAAGAAGTCCTCACTAAGTTAAAATCGGCCGGAATTGTTACGAGTATTTTTATTGAAACGGATATTGAACAGATTAAAAAGGCGAAAGAGGTGGGGGCGGATAAGATTGAGTTAAATACTGACCTCTATTCAAAACTCTGGCGTAAGGAAGGGGAAAAAATCTTTAATAAAATTAAGGATTGCGCCTCTTATGCCCGGGGAATTGGACTAGCAGTTCACGCCGGTCACGGCCTAAATTACGATAATATCTCCGCTATCCGTCAAATTGAGGAGATTGAAGGTTTTTCCATCGGTTTCTCTATAGTTGCCCGGGCGGTATTCGTTGGGCTGAAAGAAGCCGTCTCCGAGATGAAGCGATTATTATGAAATACGGCAAAATAAAAACCGGGCTGATTATCGGGGTAATTATCCTTGCCCTCTATTCTTTATATCCGACCTACCAATTATATAACTCAATACCAAAGAGAGAACAATCCTTGCGCCATCTCTTAAAGACCGCTGGTTCTAAGGACGACAGTATAAGGTTGGAATCGGAATTAGCCGAGTTAGAGGCAGAGAAAGTTAGACTGCATAAACGGGCGCTCCATTTGGGGTTAGATTTAGTTGGTGGTATGCATCTCGTGTTAGAAGTTGATAAGTCAAAATTGGCCAAAGGGGAAGTGAGGGATGTTGCCGACCGCGCCCAGGAGATTATTAAGAACCGGATTGACCAGTTCGGGATATTTGAGCCAGTGATTCAGAAACTGAGTGAAGATAGGATTCTCGTTCAATTACCCGGTGTTGACCGCGCGCGGGCAAAGAGCATCATCGGACAGACCGCGCAATTAGAATTTAGATTAGTGGCTGAAGAACGAGTAACGGCAGAAGTCTTAAAAAGAATTGACGATTATTTCAAACGGCAAGCCGCCGGTGATACAACAAAGGAAAGAAATTTTTTGAGTTATCTAATTGATATCGGAAGGATAGAACAAGGGGTTGATGAAGCCGATTTGCCGGTCTTTATGAGGATGCTAAAGGAGGTTGATACAATAATCAACCCGCCTTCCCGGCCGGAAAGGGACCAGTATGAATTTCTCTTCGGTCCGTTGGAAAATTATCAAGGGAGGAGAATAAGACGCCTTTACCTTTTGAAGAAAACGGTTGAGTTAACGGGTAAAGAGATTGCCTCAGCCCGAGTTGATAATTATGCGGGAAGTGATGTTAATCTTACCAATACCTGGATTGTCAGTTTGAAACTAAACCGCGAGGCTACCCGAACTTTTGCCTCAATTACCGGGAGAAATATCGGTCGGCGACTGGCAATTGTTTTAGATGGCACGGTCCGTTCGGCACCAATAATTCAGGAGAGAATCCCTTCGGGTGAGGCGATGATTACCACCGGTGATGTCAATCCGGATAAGGCGAGAGATTTAGCAATCGTCATCCGTTCCGGTTCGCTCCCTGCCCCGGTTTTTATTGCCGAGGAACGGTCAGTTGGACCAACCTTGGGTTTAGATGCGATAAATAAAGGTATAAAATCAGCGGCGATTGGTGCTATTTTGGTCATAATCTTTATGCTAATCTATTACCGACTTTTTGGTTTAATTGCCGATTTTGCCATTCTCTTTAATGTCCTTTTTACCCTCGCCATCTTGGCCTCGCTGCGGGCAACCCTTACCCTGCCTGGTTTAGCCGGTATCGCCTTAACCATTGGTATGGGGGTTGACTCTAATATCCTGATATTTGAGAGGATCCGGGAAGAACTACGTTGGGGGAAGACGATAAGAACGGCGATTGAGCAGGGGTTCCAACGGGCATTGAAGACAATCATTGATGCCAACATCACGACGATTATCACCGCCGCTGTCCTGTACTTTTTTGGCACCGGACCAATAAAGGGATTTGCCATAACGCTTACTTTTGGTTTACTAATCAACCTTTTCACCGCGGTCTTTTTGACAAAATTTGTTGCCGATGGCATCTTAACTCAGTTTGAATTTAAAAGTCTTCCGATATGAGAGAGATAAAAAGAGAAGAAACTCACGCCACCAACTAAATAAAAGGGTATGATAAGGCTGATTAAAGATACAAATATTGATTTCATCGGCAAGCGAAAGTATGCCTATATCCTTTCGGCAATTATTATCTTTGCCGGTATCATATCACTCATTATCAAGCGGGGATTAAACTACGGAATTGATTTTACCGGTGGGACGATTATCCATATATCTTTTCCATCAAAGATTGAGACGGAAGATTTAAGGGGTGTGATTGAAGGAATGGGTGTGCGGGGGGCAACGGTGCAAAAGTATCTTGAAGGCTACGAATTTATTGTGAAGATTGGTCCGAGTGATTATCCGAAGGGAACTTCTTTTTCGGCTGACCTCTTAGAAATACTAAAAAATAAATTTCCCAACAACCTCCCGGAGATTCTTAAAGAAGAGACGGTCGGTCCGAGAATTGGTAAAGAATTACAAAGGAACACCTTAATCGCGCTCATAATTGGCCTATTCGGAATTCTTGTCTATGTCAGTTTCCGATTTGACTTTCGCTTCGGCACATCAGCGGTTATCTCCTTGCTTCACGATACCCTAACCACCATCACTTACATATCCCTATTTAATATTACGGTCAATATTCCAGTAGTGGCCGCTCTCTTGACGATTATCGGCTATTCGGTAAACGACTCAATTGTCGTCTCGGACCGGGTGCGGGAGAATATAAAAAAATTCCGCAAGGAAAACTTTTTAACTCTACTCAATCGGAGTATCAATGAAGTCCTTTCCCGAACAACCCTTACCTCAATCACGGCTTTAATCATCACCGTTATCCTGGCGATATTCGGAGCCGCCGATATCCGAGACTTCGCTCGGGTGATGAGTTTTGGTATCATTACTGGAACCTATTCCAGTATCTATGTTGTCTGCGCCATCGTCTACGATTGGCAACAAAGATTTCCGAATAGATAAAATTGACCAATTTTCTAAAAATCCTTTTCGGTAGTTTCTTTTTCACAGGATTTTTTCCAATTGCCCCGGCTACTTTCACATCTTTTTTTTCCCTCGCCTTGCCGCTTTTACTCTATCCCTACCCAATTTTCTACTTGATAACAACAACCTTTATCTTCTTTATCGGCGTTCATATCGCAACCGATTTGGAAAAAATCTGGGGAAAAGATGCCCGGCGGATAACGATTGACGAAGTATTAGGAATCTTAATCACATTTCTTTTTATCCATCGGATTGACTGGAAGATTTTACTGGTGGGCTTTTTTCTCTTCCGCTTTTTTGATATCGTGAAATTGCCCTTTATTAAAAGGGTTCAAGAGATTAAGGGTGGCTGGGGTGTGATGCTTGATGATTTATTGAGCGGCGGTTTGGCAAATGGCTTCCTCCGCCTCTTTATTTTTTTCAGGATGAGATGATTAAGGCCTCAATCATCGCTGTCGGTGATGAAATCTTAAAAGGGCAGATTTATGAGCGCAACTCTTCCTATATCGCTAACCAACTCTTTAATTTAGGTATCGTCCCTCTAAGAATTTCGGCAGTCGGTGACAACAGGGAGGTAATTCGAGAAGAAATCGCTTACCACCTGAAATTTTCCGATGTCATCTTCATTACCGGTGGTTTGGGTCCAACCCCGGATGATTTAACCAAAGAAGTTGTGAGTGAGATTTTTAAGAAGAACCTTCTTTTAGATGAAACTACCTTAAAAAAGATTGAGGAGTGGTATAAAAGGATGAATACCCCGGTTCCGGATGAGGCAACAAAACAAGCCCTTTATCCCCGGGGCTCTCTCCTTTTAGAAAACCCGGTCGGCATCTGCCCGGGGCTTATCTTAAAAGAGAAGGATAAATATCTAATCCTCTTACCCGGCATACCGACGGAACTTCAGAAGGTCTTTGAGACCGGTGTCCTGCCGTTCTTAGAGACGCAATTCCCCTTAAAACCACTTTTCCACTCTTTAATCCGAACAACCGGCATTACCGAATCGGAAATAATGGAAAAGATTTCCCGCATCGCCAGTAAAAAGTTTAGGGATTGTCTCATTAAATATCAGCCTTCCCATTTAGGTGTAGATATCAGTGTAATCACCGAGAAGGACAAAAACCGATTGTTAGAATGTGCGGCGGAGATAAAAAGTCGCCTGACACCTTTTGTCTACGCGGTTGGGAATAAGACATTAGAAGAGAGAATCGGAGAGATTTTACGACAGCGGAAGTGGACAATTGCCACCGCGGAATCCTGCACCGGTGGACTTGTCGGTGATCGAATAACCAATGCCATCGGCAGTTCCGATTATTTCGTCGGTGGGGTAGTTGCCTATTCGGATGAGATTAAAAAATTAATCTTAGGGGTGAGAGAAGAGACACTCAAAAAATACGGAGCGGTGAGTAAAGAGACCGTGAGTGAGATGGCCATCGGGGTGCGCGAGCATTTTAAGGCCAATATCGGACTTGCCCTTTCCGGAATCGCCGGTCCAACCGGTGGCACACCAATAAAACCGGTTGGGTTGGTCTATATCGGGCTCTCAACCATTAAGAAAAATACTTATAAAGAGTGCCATTTTTCTGGTAATCGGTGGCTGATAAAAGAAATAGCGGCGCAAACCGCTCTGGACTTATTGAGAAGGTATTTAGAAGGTTATGATTAGAAGTTTCATTGCCATAATGATACCCGAGAAGATAAGAGAAGAGATTGGAGAAATCCTAAAAGAATACCAAGAGAAAAGATATCCTTGCCGCTGGGTTGCACCGGAGAATCTTCATATCACCTTGGTCTTCTTAGGGGAGGTTTCAGAAAAATTCTTGGCGGAGGTGAAAAGAGAATTAGCCAAAACCACCCAGCAAACGAAAGAGTTTCTAATTAAATTGGGTGGCTTTGGCGCCTTTCCTTCAACCAAAAACCCTCGGGTATTTTGGATTGGTGTTCCCTTGGGCACAAAAGAGATAGAAGAATTACAAAGGGTAATAGTAGAAAGTCTGGCGAAAATTGGGTTTAAACCAGAGGAAAGGAGATTTCATCCCCACCTCACCTTGGGAAGAACCAAAGACTTTATTAAAGATATTGACCTATTTGAAAGAAAATATGAAAGTGAGGTAATTAAGGTAAATTCTATCACCTTATTCAAAAGCACCTTAACACCGGAAGGACCGATCTACGAGAAGATTGAAGAATATCCCCTGCTAAAAAGACCGGATACTTGATGCCCGTTCTATGCACCTTCTGCCTCTTCTTCCATTCTCAACGACTAAAATAAAAACTTGCCTTTTTCAGTAGACTCGGTATAATTAAATTTATGAAGAATAAAAGCGTGCCGGCTTTTATTTTAATCCCAGTCTCTTTTCTCTTTGGGGTTGAACTGGGAAAACTCCCGGTCAATAATTACACCCTGAAAAATGGTCTACGGGTATTAATCTACTCCGATACTTTAACGCCAACGGTTTCAACTCAACTCTGGTTTAAGGTTGGCAGTTATTATGAACCATCGGGTTTAACCGGCATCTCCCATCTCTTAGAGCATATGGCATTTAAGGGAAGCAAAAATTATCCAGGTGATTTGTATTCCCGGTTGATTTTGGAAAATGGTGGACAGAGTAATGCCTTCACCTCCGAGAATTATACTGCCTACTGGTCAGACCTCGCATTTGACCGCTATGAACTGGCGCTAAAATTGGAGGCGGACCGAATGAAAAACCTCCTCTTGGATTCTTTGGAATTTGAGAGTGAGCGGAAGGTAGTGATGGAAGAGAGGCGATTGGGAGAGAATTCACCTTATGGTATAATGTGGGAAAACTTTTACGCGGTCGCCTACCTCTCCCATCCCTACCGAACCCCGGTGATTGGTTGGATGGATGATATAAAAAGAATCCGGGTCTCCGACTTACGAAACTGGTATCGGCATTACTACCAACCAAAAAGGGCGGTCTTAATTCTCGCCGGCAATATAAAGCCAAGCTCAGCAATTAAGAAAGTGGAGAAATATTTCGGAAAAATTAAAGGGAAGGATGTGTCCGAACTTGTCTTCTCCGAACCACCACCCAAAGGCGAAAGGAGAATTAAAATCAAAAAGGCTGTCAAGACCCCATTCCTTATGATTGGTTATCGGACCTGTGATATCTCCAATCCCGACTATTTCCCCTTAGAGGTCTTAGAAGGGATTTTGCTTGGGGGAAGGAGTTCCCGACTTTATAAAAGATTAGTTTACGAGAAGGGGTTGGTGACCGATATCTTTGGTGGCTCCGACATCGAAAAAGACCCAGGGCTATTTTATTTCTTTGCCGTGGTCAAGGATACAACAAAAATTAGCGAAACGGAAAAGGCAATCGATGAAGAGATTGAAAGGCTAAAAATTGACCCGATACCAAATCAAGAGTTAGAGAAGATTAAAAACCAGGTCTTAGCCAACTTCTTCTTCCAACAGGATCGAATCCGCTCTATCGCCTTCTCCTTAGCCAAATGGGAGATTCTACTTGGTGATTACACCTTCTTTGAGCGATATCCGAAAAAGATTGCCGAAGTGAAAGAAGAAGATATTAAAAGGGTCTTAGCGAGATATTTCACCGAAGACCGAAGGACCGTTGCCACCCTTTTCCCTAAGGAGGAGAAGTGAAGAAAATATCCCTTATCTTTTTCTTTCTCCTCAATTCCCTCTTTGCCTTTCTAATTCAAAGGGACGCTTTAAGAAATGGACTGATTATCCTCTCGGCTGAGGACCACAAACTACCAATTCTAGAAATCCGGGTAATAATTAAAGCCGGCAGTGTCTTTGACCCAAAGGGAAAAGAAGGATTAGCCAACTTAACTATCAAATCCCTTTTGCGCGGCACAAAAAGATATTCCGCCTTAGAGATTTACGAGGTGATCGAAGCGGTTGGGGCAAGGATTGGGGAATGGGCGGGTTATGACTATTCCCAAATCTCGATCTCCTTACTGGCCAAGGACTTAGATTTGATACTGGATATAATCTCCGACTTGCTTTTTAATCCCTCATTTCCCGATACCGAGATTAAAAAATTAAAATCGGAGATAACCGCCGGAATTTTAAGGGATGAAGGGCAACCGTATTATCTCTTAGCAAGAGAATTTTACCAAACCCTCTTCGCCGCTACCCCCTATTCTCATCCCACCGTTGGGAAAAAGGAGAGTGTGGAAAAATTGACGAGAGAAGATGTCCTTGATTTCTACAACAAATACTACATCCCCAACAATATCTTCCTCGTTATCGTTGGGGATTTCAAGCGAGAAGAACTTATAAGCAAAATAGAAGATATCTTCGGCAAGGTCCCGAGGGGGGAGCCATTGGAATTCTCCTTTCCCGAAGTTAAACGACTATCCGGCCGAAAGGCAAAGATTATTACCAAAGAAGAGGTGAATCAATCCTATATTATGCTCGGTCATTTCGGTATTAAAGAAGGGGAAGAGGATATGATTCCGGTTCGGGTCTTAAACTTCATCTTCGGCGCTGGGACATTGACCTCCCGGTTAGGGAAGGAGATTCGGGAAAAAAGAGGGCTGGCTTATGATGTCGGCTCCTATTTTGACCGAAGGCTTTATTCCGGTGCCTTCGTCTGTGAGATGCAGACCGAAATAAAAAATACCCAGGAGGCGATTAAGATTATCTTAAATGAAATTGCGAAGATAAAAAAAGAAGGGGTAAAATTAGAAGAATTGAAAAGGGTAAAAAGGTTTTACACCGGAAACTTCCCCTTAACCTTTGATTCCTATGGAGAAAAGGCCGGGTTAATGACTAATATTGAGCTATACCACTTAGGTGAAGATTATCTCGGAAAGTTTAAGGAAAGAATAGAAGGATTGAGTTTAGAAATGATAAACGAGATGGCAAAGAGATACCTTGATTATGAGAATCTCCTCTTGGTTATTGTCGGCAATGTGAGGGAAGAGGATTTAGATTTGAGTGGCTGGGAAGTCATTAAATAGTATGATAAGCCAAAAGGAAAGGGTTTTTATAAATTATTTAGGATTGGTCAAAAGGATTGCCAATGATTTATCTAAGAAGAGGATTGGATTACGATGAAATATTTAGGGAGGGGACAAGAGGACTTTGGGAAGCGGTCTTTAGATTTGACTTTACGAAAGGCAGGAGGGGTTTTTATTCTTATGCGGTTAAAATGTCAATAAGAAACAAGAGTTTAAATTTTAGGCAAAGTCGGTCATTTTTAAGAAATAAAATAATTGGATGGAGGTTTATATGTTCATTATTTTCATCATCAGTTTATTTCTTCCCTTGATAATGAGTGGGGAAGATATTAAAGAGTTATTAGCCAAAGGTGATAAACTGAGGCATGAGGGTGCACTTGATGAAAGTAAACTTCATGAAGCAATTTCCTATTACGATAAAGTGCTTCAGATTTCACCAAATTATATTCCGGCCTTAAAAGGAAAAGCGGATTGTCTAGGTTCGCTTCGTCGCTTTGAAGAAGCAGAAGAGATATTAAAAAAGTGTTTAGCAATTGATTCTAATGATTACGAGGTCTATCGTTTGAAGGCGACTATAATTATAGAAAAGACCGGAGACAAAGAGGAAGCAAAAGAGGAGGTTTTAAAGGGAATAAGGGTATTAGACCAACTTTTAGCTACTAATCCCGACTCTTCTAATCTTTGGTATGGAAAAGCCCATATGTTATGGACAATTGACCGGCATAATGAGGCATTATCTTCTCTTGACCAGGCCATAAAAATAAACCCAAAAAGAGCTGAATACTGGTTGCAAAAAGGGGTTATTCTTAAAGACCCAGAAGTTAGAAGATACGAGGATGCCCTTAAGGCCTATAATGCCGGTCTTAAAGTAGCACCCCAGGATGGTCTCCTTTGGACTCATAAGACGGGTCTACTCCTATTTCTAAAAAGATACAAAGAAGCACTCCGATGTGCCGAGAAGGAAATTAGTTTACAGCCCAACCTACCCCGGGGCTGGCGACACAAGGCAAACACCTTACAGATGCTCAAAAGGCACAAGGAGGCGGTTGAGTGCTATAAGAAGGCATTAGAATTATCTTTCCGGAAGGATTATGCGGCATACTATGAGATAGGCTGGTGCTATTTAGAAATGGGTAATTTTGATTCAACTATAAAATATGCCGAGGAATATGCGGAGACTCTTCAATGGAAAAAGAGAGAAGACCCGATGTATAAGGCATTTCCGGAGCCAGAACGTTTTCTTCGGGTACTCAGCCGACCGTATTATCTTCTTGCTTGTGCCTATGCGGGTAAAAATGATGATAATAAAGCAATAGAATATCTTAAAAAGGCGGTTGAGTTAAATCCCCAATTGAAAAATTTAGCAAAGAAGTCGAAATATTTTCAAGGTCTTCTCCATAAAGAAAAGTTTAAGAAAATAGTAGGAGAATAGATAAAAATAATAATTTGGCGGCACTTACACCTTTTATAAAAAAGTTTCGTTCTTTTACGGGTAGGAACTATATTTACAACGTAAACACGAATTCTATTTTAGAGGTTACAAAAATCTTGTATGATATTATAGACAATTATAAATCAATTCTCTCAGCAAAAAGTAAATATAGTAAATATTATTCAATATTTGAAATAGAAAATCTAGTAAAAGAGATAGCCGAAGTTTCCCGGGAAAAAGGATTATTTTCTCCACACAAACCAAGAAGAATGGTTGTCCCATTTAATGGAAAGAGAGAGCTCGAAATTTTACTTAAAGACATTAAACATATGACCTTACTTCTATCTGAAAATTGTAATATGAGATGTGAGTATTGTATTCATAGTGGTTTATATTTCTATGAAAGACCGCATAGAAATGTATTTATGTCTTTGGAAACAGCGATGAAAGCAGTTAATTTTTTTATGATGTCCTCTGATATCTAACAATTTTACCGATTTATCCCTTTAAAAAATTCATTGCTGACTTCATAATCTTTGTAATTAGACCAACCCTTCCATCCTTTGTCAAATATGGCGGCTTTTATTTATAAAATGAGACTTTTGTAGATTGCTTCTAATTTTTCTATCCTCTTTTTGAGGCTAAAATTTTTCATAAACTCCCTTCCCTTTTCTCCCATCTCCCGACGCAAGGCAGGATTTTCAATAAGAAGGGAGAGTTTCTCTTCTATTCCTTTAATATCCTTCTCTTTAACTAAAAATCCGGTTTCACCATCCTGCACAATCTCGGGAATTCCGGAATGAAAAGTGGAGATTACCGGCAGTCCAATTCCCTGAGCTTCAAATAAGGTATAGGGAGTTCCTTCTTGATTTCCATCGGCAGTTTTATAACTGGGGAGAATGAATATGTCGGCTTTCGTCATCTCTTCCAATGTTTCTTTATTTGGGAGGGCGCCCTTAAATATAACTTTTTCTTTTAACCGGTAGCCTTTAATCTTTTTTAAGACCTTTTTCTTTAATTCACCGTCCCCGACGATTATTAGCCTTGCTTCTTGATATTTTTGAGCGATGTTTTGGAAGGCGTCAATTAAGAATAAAATCCCCTTCTTTTCCGTCAGCCGACCAACGAATACGATATTCACCGCTTTATTTGAACTTCGCTCTTTTACCGGTAAATTTTCTAAGTCAATTCCTAAATAAAGGGTGAGGACTTTTTCCGGCGGGTAGCCAAGACTTATCAAGTCCCTCTTTGTTGCCTCGCTCACGCAAAGAAAGATATCGCCTTCTTTAATTAATTCTTGATAATAACGGCAATAATTGTAGAAGGTTGGGTTGGCATATTTCCGATGGAAGGGGACAAAGAATTCAAAGCCATGAAAAGAGACAACGAGGGGAAGGGAAAATTCCTTTTTATAATATAATCCATAAACGCCCTCCACACCAAAATGGCAGTGGATTAACTTTATCGCTTTCTCTTTGATGATTCTTTTCAGGGTCGCTGATTTCCGCCCGAGGCGATAGAAAAAATTCTCCCAAAAAACTGGCTGGTATAAGTTATCCCAGGGGAATATCTTTTCGTTTATTCGCCGCAGACAGAAGAGATTAATTGAGAAGTTCTTGATATTTATGATGTCTTTATAGATAAAGGTCTCGGATAGGGGAAGGAAGTGATGTCGGATGTGAAGGATTTCTTTCAAATGTTTCCTCACACAAAAGCGAAGCGACTGAATAGGTAAATTTTGGCGGAGGAGAAGAGGGATTTATACTTAAAGGGATATTCTTTTTGGAGATTGGGATGCCCGCAAGGCGGATTATTTTTATCCGGACAGAAACGGAGGCAATCACCCGAACAAGGAATTGGCTTAAATTTACCATTAAAGTCTTTGATATGGACGAAGATATTTTTTACCCCTTCACAGGATGGGATATCTTTTGAATCGTATTCCCGGGGGAGTTCCTGACAGACGGCATAGGTCATACCACGATTTTCAACTTCTTTTCTGAGCCAGGTGTGGAATTTTATGCGCAAAGAGATTGGACAGGTGAATCGCTTATTATCTTGATACTGGTCAATCTTTTCCGGCGCAAAACGATAGAGACGAAAGAACTCCTTAAGCCGTGAGGCATAGGGTGAGTGGGCAATCGCTTGCCCGACCCGCCGGATTGAGATTTTATTAAAATAGCCGGTTGAACCAATGATATGCGGCGAACCGGCTTCTTTTGCCCGATTGAGGAGATAGATGATATCTTCTGGCTCAATAATTCCTAAAAGGGTTGGGTCAATCCGGCAAATCCCCGAAATACCAATTTTATTGAAATAATTTAGGGTTCGGAAGCGGTCGAGAATCTTAGAGGCGAAAGGACTGGTAATCATCTGCTTTTTCGGAGTTGACTCAATCGTTAAGGTCAAAAACCAGTAAGGATATTCCTTTAATTGGGGCAGTTCTCTTAACAACCAGAGAGGACCGGTAGCACTTTTCGTTACGATGCCGAAACTCAACTCCCATTCCATAAGCAGTGAGATAATTTTAGCGGTTAATTCTCTTACCTCTTTTATCGGCTGTAAAGGGTCGGTAACCTGACTGAGATAAATTGGAAAGACGAGGTTCGCCTTCTGTAACTCTTCTCTTAATTTCTCAACGATATTGGAATAGATGATTACCTTATTCTCTTTTGACCAGGGATAAGCCCGGGCATAACAGATTGGGCAACGAAAGATACAGCACCCGGATTCGGTCGCCGAGATTAAGATACTGTGGGGGCATTTTCTTCTACTCTTTCCATAAGGAAAGTCGTGCAGACAATTACCCTTTAATTCTCTCTTTTCAATATTCATCGGTTTCGGTAAATAATCGTCAGTCTTCGGTGTTTGGTTTTTGACCGGCAACTTCTAACTGACCCAAGGTCTTTAAGCAGACCCGAGCGGTATTGATATGGATTTCAACGGTGTCGGCAACATTATGGGCATAACCACCAGCGAGAACCACACAACTGGGGATATTTCTTTCCCAGGCATTTAGAATAACAATCTCATCCCTTCTCTTTAAGCCTTCCTTAGTTAATTGGAGGAGACCAAGTTGGTCTTCTTTATAGGGGTCAGCCCCAGCAACATAGATAACCAGTTCTGGCTTATGGGTATCGTATATCTTGGGGATGGCATCCCTTAAATGATTTAAGTAGACCTCATCGCCGGTGTAGTCTAAAAGACCGATGTCCCAATCACTTCTCTCTTTTAGAGGATAGAGATTTTCTTGATGGATGGAGAAGGTAAAGACATCGGGCTCTTCTTCAAAGATGCGGGCGGTGCCATTCCCTTGATGTAAGTCGCAGTCAATAACCGCGGCTTTTTTAATCCTTCCTTCCTTTTGCATCTTTTTTATCCCAACCGCAATATCGTTGACATAACAGAAGCCCTCACCGTGATTGGGAAAGGCATGGTGAAATCCACCGCCGATGTGTAAGGCAATCTTCTCTTTTAAGGCATAACGGGCGGCAAGGATTGTCCCGGCCGCGGCTAAGAAATAGGCATAGATAATCTCCCAGGTGAGGGGTAATTCGGACCGTAATGTCCTTGGCGTCCATCTTAAATTTAGCATATCCTGAATATATTCTTCGGTATGGACGAGCCTTATATCGTCTAAATCGGGTTCCATCGGTTCAAGGAAATCTTCTTCCTTCGCCAATCCTTCCGAAAGAAGTCTTTCTTTTATCAGCCGATACTTTATCGTTGGGAAGACATGAGGTCCAAGGTCGACATAATATTTATCGGAATAGATGAATTTCATAGGTAAATCATTAAAATATCCTCTGATGATTTTCCTTTCGGTATTTAATATTCATTTAATACCGCCTTCAATTTATCCAAGACAATTGGGTTAGTTTCTTCCTCTAATCGTATCTTTAAGATATGCTTCGTATATTCGTCCGGGAAATTAGCAAGGGCCTCTACGGCCGATAGTCTTATCTCGGTTTTTGGAGATGAGAGGAAGGGGATTATTTCTTTTCTGATTTGTTTTTTGAGCAGTTCCTTCTCTTCTTTTAAGGACCGGGCAATCTTGCCCAGAGACCGGAGGGCTGAGACAACTCCAGTGCCCTCTCCTACTTTCTTAGCGGTAAGGTAAGATATTAGTGGTTCAATTGCCTTTTCGCCGATTTCCACCAGTGAATTTTCTGCCGCCTGACGGATGGTGAAGACAGGGTCAGAAAGATTCTGAATCAAGGCGGAGATACCGCTTTCTTCTTTTATCTTGCCCAAGGCAACTGTGGCGGTAATGCGGGTTGGTTCATAGCGGTCTTTGGTGTAGGTTAAAATGACCGAGACAATCTTCCTTCGTAATAGGGTATCTTCTTTGGTCATAACCGAATCAGGTTTTCCGATATCGCCCAAGGCTGAAATTATCCAACGGGGACGATTCCTTTTGTCCTTCAAGGCCAAAATCAAGGAGTCTACGGCGTCTCTCGCCTTTATCTTGCCAAGGAGATAAATCACATTCAAGCAGGCATATCTCCGTCCATCCCTTAGATATTTGAAGAGATAAGGTTTTATCTTTTCAGGTAGGGAGCAAGAGACTTCCTCAATTGCTCGCAATTCCAGACTGTTTTTTGTATCAATCTTCTTTTCCAAGATATACCTTATGGCTATCGTATCTCTCTTTATAAGTTCCTTGCGGTATTTTCTAACCCTCTCTCGGGCGCTTCCTACTTCCCACTCACTCGCCCCCTTAAAAATCTCCTCAATACTCTTATCATCCAGACTCTCAGGCACTGGCGTTTCTGTCTCCTTTTTTTCATCCTTCTCACCCCTTAAATCCGCACCGGCTCCATAAAATCCTTGGGTGAAATAAGAGTTCTCTTTGACCTTGGAATTTGGCGGATAGATATCTGAACCTTGGAGGTCCAAAAAGATACCGAATCCGCCAAAGCCCCGGGAAAGATTTGCCCAACCCTGTCCAAACTCTTTCTCTCTTGTCAGATAAGAATCGTCACCCTCCGAATCTAAGAATAGCCCAAAGGAATTGGTTAAACCAATCCCTTGGCCACCAGAGGTATAATAGAAATCGTTTCCCTTTTTATCAATTAAAATCCCAACCGATAAATCGTGTCCCTCACCCTGGGCCGGACCGAGCCGAGAGTAATAGCAATCATCACCCTCCTGGTCAATAAGAATACCAGAGGCAAGATGAATCCCAGCGCCTTGGGCATATTCGGTAGCCGAATACTTATCCTGCCCTTCTTCATCAAAAAGCATCCCCAAAGCATACCAATAACTTGCGCCTTGAGTATAGACATCGCCATTATAGAAATCGTTTCCCTTTTTGTCATAGAGAAGTCCAATGCCACCGCCGGCATCGGGTCGGAAGCCCATAGCAAACCCCTGGGCAAAACTACGGAAGTCTTTGGCAAGGAGTGGTGCGTGATAGAATTTACCACCGGCATAATAGACATCCTCTCCGGAAAAATCGGCCAGACAGCCATAGCCAAAGGTTGAGCCAAAACCTTGGGCAAAGTTATCGGCACGGTAAGTATCATTGCCTTTTAAGTCTAAAAGAGCTCCAACACCGTAAAAACCAGAGCCTTGGGTAAAGGTCTTTCCCAGATACTGGTCGTCACCTTCCATGTCAATTAATATCCCTAAACCAAATAACGAACTACCCAAAGAGAATTCAGCCGCGCGGTAGGTATCATTGCCTTTAAGGTCAATGAGGAGACTGGTGCCAAATATACTGCCTCCAAAAGAGAAAGGTCTCTCTGATTGATATAGGTCATTGCCTTCAAAGTCAATGATTGCCGAGAAATGAGAAGAAAGAAAGCCAATTGCGGAATTGCGCGAATAATAAATATCATTACCGCCCAAATCAATAATTAGGTCAAATTTATCTAAATAACAATTGTCCTCTTCACTGCCGATGACGACCTTTCCCCATTCATTCTCGGTATAATAATAGACCTTGCCTTGGATACCGGGTATTTCCGTTTTCTTAAAATCCCTTTCTTTTTCTTTAAGATACGGGCTAAAAGGAGAGTTAGCGAGGTCGTCAAAAAATCTTTTCAGAGAAGAAGCAGAAGCGGCAATGATTTCATTATATTGGACCTTCTTCACCACCTCAAAAAAACTGTCCGAAGGCACTTTAATTGTATCAAATTTTATTGGTCGGCTAAATTCTTTATGGAGCAGACCCTTTAAGTAGTCATCGGATTGGGCCTCTTCATCGGAAAAGAGATTAGGAGAATGATAAAGGAGATAGTCCAGTTCTTCTTCTGACAGATTAGTCACCGCTTTTTTGTAAGAAATATCTGGAATCGGAAAAGGGAGATAGTTTATCTCATTTGCCAGATGGTAAAAAATCTTAAAGAGAAGTCCTTTTAATGGCGGAAGCGATTCTTTTTTTAATTCACCCAATTCTGAGTAAACGCCCGATAGAAAAGAAACAGTTGAGTCTAAATAGAAGGGTAGCCAGAGAGGGTCATCAAGGGATTGGGCAACTCGCTTTAAGAGAAAGGTGCTATCGGTCGCCCATTTCTTTTCAAAAGATAATTCTTTTGGGGTGACCGAATAAGTGCTGAGGATGGTCTTAATCTGGTTAATCTCCCAAGCGGAGAGAGAAGGAGAAAAGATTGATAAGAGATAAAGGGTAATAAAAAACATCGTCAATTATAATTGATACTTTAATTGAAGTCAAGAAGTTGTATTCAAAAGTTAAAATAGGTGGTTAGCAGATACATCAACCCTAAATGGCTCTTGGCTATTGCTCACCCTGGGCATATTTATTCTCACCTGCCCACAACCTAAGCCGATTTTCCTTTGACTATAACCATTCCGGTAGCCCCGAAATTTCTTCATGGGAACTCTAAGTAGGGCCTATTTTTCGTAGAAACCTTCGCCTTCTCTTTTGTTCTTGGCGAACTACTTTGGCTCTTGATTTTTTTGAAGTTTAATATATCATTGCGATACTCCTTTGCCGGTTTTAGTTTGGCACCGGCTTTTTATCATATCATAAAAACCCGGTTTTTCAATTTTCCACATAATTTGATTATATCTCCTTGAAGTTCAAGGTAGAAAATTAGGCTTTGAATTAGACTATCAATTAGATAGAGAATTAGACCGAGGATTAGACCAAGAATTACTAACTCCATTAGGTAAAGAATTAGTCCGACGATTAGACACTCAATTAGCCTTTCGGTTAGGCAGAGAATTAGAAAGAGAATTAGGTTCTCAATTAGGCTTTGGATTAGGCAAAGAATTAGGTTAAAAAATAGACCCAAAAGGCGACCCAGAGGGCTACCCCCTATCTTTCTTAAAAAATCAAATAAGTTATGTTAAATCAAAGACTTAGGAGTAAAAATCGGACCTTGCAAACTATAACTATTGTTATAGAACTTTTGTTTGGGTAATTGACCGGAGGCAGAAGGAGATGTTAGAGAGGTATGAGGAGGGTGAAGAGATAAAGGATAGGGCTATCAAGATGGTGTAGGAATTCTTATTTCAAAAAAAGAAGGGATTATTTTTGATGAAATTGAGAGAAAGTCAGTTTAATCTTCATTTTAACCGACTTCCGATTGACACTCCATACCCGTCTTTATCTCATCCAAAATTTTATTGTAATTAAAGCCTGATTGGCTCATTATAGCCAAATGAGAGTTTTGACTTTTAATTATATTTCCATATAATTTAGGAATGGTTGACATAATTATTATGATTTTTTTCGTCAGCGGTTTTTTTGCCGGCATCAAGATGGGGTTTTTGAAAGGTATCTCCGGCCCCCTAGGGATTGTCTTAGGACTCTTCGTTGGCAGAAGGGTCTACCCCCATCTTGTCCCTTACTTAAAAGATACCCGCCTGATGAAGATTATCATCTTTGTCATTATCACGATAATTGTTAGTCTGATTGTCATCAATTTAGGGAAGTTTCTCAGTAAACTTTTGCAGACCTTTTTGTTGAACTGGCTGGATAGTCTCTTAGGCGGGGTGTGGGGTTTTCTTTTAAGTTTCATCCTCTGCGGATTTTTGCTTCACCTCTGCCTACTCTTCTTTCCACCAACGAAACCAATGATTGAAGGTTCAAGACTTGCCCGAAAGGTCTTGACTTTCTGGTTTGCCGTTCCCTTCCCCAAACCCAAAGCACCGGATTCAAAACCACCGCCTGGGTTCCAGAAACAGAGGGCAGGATATCTAATACCTGAGCCAAAAAGAAATAACCGGGGAGGTTATTCGGCTGAACCGCAGGGCAGAAATGGTAAGATTTGACCCGGTTAGACCTCTTAAATAACTAAATATATTTTATGATACCTCATAGCCATTTGCCAGAAAAAGAAACAAAACAGAAGACAGGTCTTTTGGAAAAAAGACTAAAGAACTTCTTTGCCACGCCCGTTCTCTCAAAACCGATTGCAACCATCGCCCAGATATTAAAGGATAAAGGTTTTTATTTAGTTGGCGGAACCGTTCGTGATATTCTGCTTAAAAGAAATCCCCTAGACTTTGATTTGGCGATCGAGGGAAAAGGGGAAAAGACCGCTTGGCTCTTTTCTCAGGCTTGCCGGGGGAAATTCATCCTCCTCTCGGAAATGGATGATGAAGCCCGGGTAGTGATTAAAAAAGAGCCGAGGAACCTCACTTTTGACTTTAAGGGGATAGTCGGAAGAGATATCCGGGACGATTTAGCAGACCGGGATTTCACAATCAATGCTATCGCCTTTGGTCCATTGAACGACCTAAATACCGCTTCCCTGGTTGACCCATTTTTTGGTTTGCGGGATATTAAGAAAGGGATAATCCGAACGGTTTCTCCCTTTGCCCTCCAAAAGGACCCGAACCGTTGCCTCCGGGCCGTGAGATTTGCCCTGGAGTTAAATTTTAAGATAGAAAAAGACCTCTGGGAAAAGAGTAGGAATATTTCACTAGCCAATGTCGCCCGGGAGCGAATTGCTTATGAACTCCTCCGGATTTTAGCGGTCAATAACAGTTTTCCCTATATTAAAAAACTGATTGATATTGGAATCTTCCAACAAATCTTCCCAAGCGCCGGTTTCTTTTTCGGTGATAAAGAGACATTAAACCATTCCCTCGCCGCTTATAAAAAATTGGAGGCAATCTTAGGGGATAAAAAAGATACCCTCCATAAGTTCTTCCAAAGATTTAAGGAATGGAAGGAGTACCTCACTTCACCAGCCGTTCCTATTATCCTTAAATTATCCACTCTCTTTCATGACCTGGCCAAACCCTGCACCCGACAGGAAGGTGAAGATGAGGTCCATTTTTATGGACACGACGCCTTAGGGGCAAAACTTATCTTCCAGTCATTAAAAGAAGAGATTGCCCTAGCCAATAAATTATCGGAGAGGGTGAAAAAACTTGTCCTCTACCATATGCGCTTGCATCTTCTCACTACCCGCTCAAAAGAGATTACTCCCCGGGCGATGCGCCGCTTCTTGCGGGATTTGGGTGAAGATGCCATCGGCTTAATGGCCATTACCTGTGCCGATGGCTACGCGACTGCCCGGAAGACAAAACACCTCCAAACGGCGATTAAAAAGATTATTGAATTCAAGCGGGAGGAAGAGAAGAAAAAGAATATAAAAAGACTGGTCACCGGCTATGATTTGATTGACTTAGGGCTCAAACCCGGACCGCTCTTTAAGAAGATATTGAGCGAGATTGAAGAACTCTCCTTAGAGGAGAAGATAAGGACAAAGGAAGAAGGGATAGAATATGTTAGAAGAAATTATATATTTTCCCCAAGGAGTTAATCGGTTCTTCCGCGTTTTTCTCTAAAAAAGATTATGCAATAATAAAAAGATGATTAAAACGATTAAAAAAACAAACGATGCCGGCGATTATCGCTGGAATCGCTATTTTCTCTTTTTATCGCTGACATCATTTATTTTAAAAGGCTCACGCCTTACTGCTCGGCAGGGAGGCACTACCTTGCAGGGACGAAGTCCAAGTTCTAACTCCAGCAATATACCAAAATAAGTGCTGGGTAAGGAGGAGATATGCTCTTAATGATTGCCCTTTTATTTAATTTAACGGTTGAACCAAAGATTACATCGGTCGTTGTCTATCCGGACCGGGCACTCATCACCCGAAGCGCATCCTTGGAACTTTCCGGAGAAACCGAGGTTGTAATCCCCAATCTTACTGGATTCTTGGATGAGCGGAGTGTCCGAATAAGGGGGGAAGGCTTAATTATCGGTGAGGTAAAAGTGAGAAGGGGATATGTCGAAAAACCAGCCCCGGACATCGTTGAACTGGAAAGACAAATCAAAGAATTAGAAGAGAAAATAAAAGAGAAAGATAATGAGCAGGAAATATTAAAAGCCAAAGGGGATTTCTTAAATTCAATAAAACTCGGCACACCGGAGATAATCGCTAAGGAACTACGGGAAGGAAAAATTTCACCGAGCGCCTGGCGCGATGCGCTAAACTTTTTGGGCACCGAATATTCCCAATTGAAGTCATCATTACAAAAAGTGGAAAGGGAGAAAGAGGAATTGAATAAGAAGTTGACCGCGTTAAAAAAGGAACTTCAGGATAAAAGGGCGCTGGTTGAGAATAAGAAAGAGATTACCTTCCGGGTGGCCGCCCAAAAAACTGAGCGGTGTAAGATAGAGATTGAGTATCTCGTCTTGGGGGAAGTTTTCTGGTTACCAATTTATGAGATATATTCGGCGCTGGCCGAGAATTCCGCCTCCCTTTTCTTTTATGCCCGGGTCTGGCAGAGAACCGGTGAAGATTGGGAAGGGGTTAATATGAATATCTCAACCATCCGTCCCGAACAATATGTGGGACTACCTGAAACCTATCCTTGGTATGTAGACTTGATTGAAGAAATCCCGCTCGCCCATCCAGGAAATTTCCAAATGGAAAAGGGGGCAGTGATGCCGGAACCACTTCTTTCCGGAACCGAGGCAACCGAAGCGGTCAAAAGAATTGAGACCGGAATTTCCCTCCATTACTCCTTACCCGGAAAGGTGAACTTAAAATCCGGCGAAGTGGCAAAACGGTTTCTCATCTCTTCGGTAAAATTGCCCCTCCGATATGAATTCTTCTCCTTTCCGAAATTAGTGGAAAAGGTTTTTATGAAAGGACGTTTATTTAATAATACCGAAAGTGTCTTCCTCGGCGGTGAAACGGATACCTACATCGGCTCCGAATATACCGGAAGGATTACCATCCCGGATTGGACACCGGAGGAAACCTTGGATATAAACTTTGGCACCGATGAACGGGTTAAGATAAAAAGAGAACCGGTCAAAATCTTTACCGCAAAAGTCGGTGGTTTATTTGGTAAAAGGGAGAAGAAGGAATTTTTATACCGGCTGACACTAGAAAATCACCGCCCAACCAATATCAAGTTCTCTATCTTAGACCAGTATCCAATCTCCCGGCACAGTGATATCGTTGTGAAGGTGAATCGAATATATCCGAAAGAATTTGAGGAAGATAAAGAACAGGGGACAATAACCTGGAAAGGGGAGTTGGCGCCCGGCAAGAAGCAGACCTTTGAGTTAGGGTTTAGTGTTGAATATCCGAGGGGGAAAAGGATTTCCGGATTGTAAGATACCTAATCAGCCGGCAATTCTTGGACGGATATGATAACCGTCATTGGTGGTGGTCTCGCCGGAACCGAAGCCGCCTACCAGATAGCCAAGAGGGGAATAAAGGTCCGGCTCTTTGAGCAGAGACCAAAGAATTATACCCCGGCTCATAAGAGCGCCGATTTAGCCGAACTGGTCTGCTCCAATTCCCTAAAATCAACTGAGTTAACTAATGCCCACGGTCAATTAAAGGAAGAACTAAAAATCTTAGATTCCGTAATCCTCAGGTTTGCTTATAAGAATCAGATTCCCGGAGGAAAGGCACTGGTCGTGGACCGAGAAGCCTTTGCCCGGGATATAACCGATTTTATCACCAATTTCCCCAATATTGAGGTAATAAGAGAAATAGTTAAAGAAATCCCGGACGGCATCGTTATCCTAACGAGCGGTCCGCTTACTACCGAAGACCTGGCAAAAAATATCGCGACCTTCTTCGGTGAAGAAAATCTCTATTTCTATGATGCCATCTCCCCAATCATCGCTTATGATTCAATTGATAAAGAGAAAATCTTTTTTGCCTCCCGTTATGGAAAAGGGAGAGATTATCTGAACTGCCCGATGACAAAAGAAGAGTATGAAAATTTTTACTCGGCATTAATAACCGCTGAAACATTTCCCCTCCACCCCTTTGAAGAAGAAAAATATTTTGAAGGCTGTCTGCCAATTGAAGAGATGGCTAAAAGGGGGAAAGAGACGCTACTTTTTGGTCCAATGAAGCCGGTCGGCTTAATTGACCCAAAGACCCAAAAAAGACCTTATGCCTGTGTCCAGTTAAGGAGAGAAAATGTTGAAGGGACGATGTTTAATATCGTTGGCTTTCAGACGAAATTGAAGATTAAAGAACAAAAAAGGGTCTTTCGGATGATTCCCGGATTAGAGAAGGCAGAATTTTTAAGATACGGCAGTGTCCATCGGAATACCTTTATCAATTCACCAAAGTGCCTCTGCCCGACATTACAGGCAAAGAAGAACAAGAACCTCTTCGTTGCCGGACAACTTACCGGGGTTGAAGGTTATGTTGAATCAACCGCGATGGGACTGGTAGCGGGGATAAACGCCGTTCGGTTATTTAAGGGAGAAAAGCCTTTAATATTCCCGGAGGAGACAATGATTGGTGCCTTGATCAAATATATCACGACCCCGAAGCAAAACTTCCAACCAATCAATGCCAATTTTGGGCTCCTCCCTTTTGGCTTTAAGGAGCAATGGTCGGAAAACCTTCTCCGAATTAGCCGGCGCCTGACGGGATGAGGATAAGTTTGGACTGTGGTGTGGGTGTGGACCTAGTTGACTTTTTTTTATCTTCTTATAAAATAAGAGATGGCAGAAGTCTATGATGCAAAAGAGATACATATCCTAAAAGGTTTGGAAGCGGTCCGTCGCCGACCGGCAATGTATATCGGTGATATCGGCGTCCGCGGGCTCCATCACCTCCTTAACGAAGTTATTGATAACTCAGTAGATGAGGCGCTCGCTGGGTTTGCCACTACAATTGATGTGACCCTCCATAAAAACCATTCGGTCTCGGTTGAAGATAATGGCCGGGGTATTCCGGTTGATATCCATCCGACGGAAAAGAAGCCTGGTCTGGAGGTGGTTATGACAATGCTCCACACCGGGGCTAAGTTTGAAGGAAAGATTTATCGGATTGCCGGTGGACTCCATGGTGTTGGGGTCTCAGTCGTCAACGCCCTATCCGAATATCTTGAAGCCTATGTCTATCGGGAGGGAAAGATTTATTATCAGAGATACGAAAGAGGCGAGACAAAAACACCGCTTTTGATTAAAGGTAAGACCCAGAAACAAGGCACCCGGATTACATTTCAACCGGACCGCAAGATTTTTAAGAAGATTGAATTGGATTATGATATGGTGGCGATGCGCTTGCGAGAATTAGCCTACCTGGTTCCAACCCTTAAAATATCTCTAAGGGACGAAAGAAGCGGTAAGGAAGACCTCTTTCATTTCCCGGGTGGTTTACTAGAATTCCTGAAGTTTCTTGATGAAGGGCGGCAGAGGCTTCATAAGCCATTTTATTTTAAGAAGCCAAAGGATAACTTAGAGATTGAAGTCGCTTTCCAGTATAATGACTCTTTCTTGGAGAATATCTTTTCCTTTGCCAATACGATAAACACCCATGAGGGAGGAACCCACCTCTCAGGATTTAAGGCCGGACTCACCCGAACTTTAAGCGAATACGCCCGGAAAAATAATCTCCTGAAAGAAGGACTGGAGATTATTGGTGAAGATACCCGAGAGGGAATAACGGCAATCGTTTCGGTAAAAATCCCTGACCCCCAATTTGAAGGACAGACGAAGACAAAATTGGGAAATAGTGAAGTGAAGAGTATTGTTGAGTCTCTCCTGCAAGAGAAACTATCCGTCTTCTTAGAAGAGAACCCCCGGGTTGCCAATATTATTATGAACAAAGTGATGCAAGCGGCAAAATCCCGGGAGGCGGCTAAGAAGGCAAGAGAACTGGCAAGAAGGAGAAACCTCTTGGAATCAGACACCCTGCCGGGAAAATTAGCCGACTGTGCCACCGATAACCCCGATGAAGCGGAAATTTATATCGTGGAAGGTGATTCGGCCGGCGGTTCGGCGAAACAAGGAAGGGATAGAAGGTTCCAAGCCATTCTGCCCCTGCGCGGAAAAATTCTGAATGTAGAAAAATCGGGTTTAAATAAAACCCTGGCTAATGAAGAGATAAGGACAATCATCTCCGCCATCGGCACCGGTATCGGCGAAGAGGACTTTACCCCGGAAAAGGTCCGTTATAAAAAGATAATAATTATGGCCGATGCCGATGTTGACGGTAGCCATATCAAAACCCTTCTTCTCACATTCTTCTATCGGTTTATGCGCCCCCTTATTGAATTGGGCTATATCTATATCGCCATGCCTCCTTTATATCGGATTAAAATCGGCAAGGAAGAGCACTACCTCTATACCGAAGAGGAGAAGAATAAATTCCTGAAAAAAGGAAAGGAGCAAAAGGTTGAAATTCAGCGGTATAAAGGTCTGGGCGAAATGAACCCCTTGCAACTCTGGGAGACGACGATGAACCCAGAGCGACGGATATTAAAAAAGGTAAAATTAGAAGATGCCGCGGAAGCCGATCGAATATTCTCTCTCTTAATGGGTGAAATGGTTGAGGCGAGAAGGGAATTTATTGAAAAGAATGCACGCTTGGTTGAAAACCTGGATATCTAATTTTAAACCACTACCAATTCCAAGATACCGAAAAATACAAATCTCTACTCTTTTATATCTTTCGGAAGGATTTCACTCGCCTAATTATTAGCCCCAGGGATTTATCTTTGCTTCTTAACCTTACATAACGCCGCGCTGACCGAAACCCGAGAGAATTGACATATAGGGCATAATCACCGCGATAATCAGGAATACCACCGCCACACCCATAAAGAGAATGATAATCGGTTCAATCATCCCGGTTAAATTCTTCACCGCATATTCTACCTCACCATCATAATAGTCGGAGACCTGACGTAACATATCATCCAGAGCGCCCGATTCTTCACCGGTTGCCACCATTTGCACAACCATTGGTGGGAAGACCCCACTTTCTCTCATCGGCGTCGCAATCCCCCTTCCCCGACGCACATTCTCGGCAATATTGTCAATGTGCGAGGCGAGATAGGCATTTCCGACGGTCTTGGATACGAGGGCCAGACTGCGCAGGATGGGCAGACCGGTTCGGTCCAGGGTCTCAAACATCCGGGCGAAACGGGACATTGTCAGATTAAAGGTTATCTTACCAAATACCGGAATTCGGAGTTTAACCCTATCCCACCATAATCTCCCCTCTTTACTCCGGGTGAAGAGATAGAAGAGAATACCCAAAATGGCGATGAGCAGAAACCCGAATAACCAAAATCGCTGAGAAAAATTAACAAAGGCAATAAGGATCCGGGTAGGCGTTGGTATTTTTGTGCCGACACTGGTTAAAAGCATAATAAATTTCGGTAGAACAAAAGTGGCAATAACCACAACCGCAATAAGAAAACCAACCATTAGGATTATCGGATACCGCATAGCGCTTTGCACATCGCTCTTTAATCGCCTTTCATGTTCCAGAAGGTCACCAAGGCGGGTTAAGATTTCATCAAGCACACCGCCGGTCTCACCGGCCCAGACCGAGTTGACATATAAATCTTTGAATATCCGGGGGTGTTTGGCCATCGCCTGGGAAAGGGAAGCACCACCCATCAGGTCTTTTCTAATCATATCCAGAGCCTTGGCCAGGGTCTTATTTCGGGTCTGTGCCTGAAGCGCGCCAATAGTTGAGAGCATCGGCAGACCAGCCCGGTGTAAGGTAACAAATTGTCGGGTAAAGTTTATCAGGTCAATAAGTTTTACCCTCCCACCAAAGAGTGGACCAAGATTTATTGAGACCGGCGCTCTCGCCTTCTCTTCCTTTATGGAAATTGGGATATATCCCAGGCGGTCCAGGTTTTCCAAAACCGAGGCGGTATCAGTGCCTTCCAAAGTTCCTTGGATAATCTTTCCGGTATTATCCCTTACCCGATACTTAAATAAAGGCATATCTACCTCTCCTTAAACTACCTTATAATTAGAGGATGCCACCTCTTGATATCTTCAACCTTTTCAATTCAATTTCTTATGATTTTATCTGCTCCGCTTCCCTGGCTACCTCTTCAATTGTGGTAATTCCAAGAAGGACCTTTTTTATACCGTCATCCCAAAGGGTATCCATACCTTTTTCCATTGCTAGTGCCCGAATCGCACTGGTTGGTGGTCGGGTGACAATCAATTCCCGCATCCGGTCATCAACCCTAAGAATTTCAAAGATACCAATCCTTCCCCAATAACCGGTCATCCGGCAGTGACTACACCCCTTTCCCCGATAGAACTTGGTGCCCGGTTTTAGACCCAAATCTTTCAAAAGCGATGGGGGCGGTATATATTCTTCTTTACATTTTGGGCATATCTTTCTTACCAGTCGTTGGGCAACTGCTCCTTCCATTGCTGAGGCAACTAAGAATGGCTCTACCCCCATATCAATTAATCGGCTAATTGTGCCGGCGGCATCGTTGGTGTGGAGTGTGGAAAAGACCAACTGTCCCGTAAGAGCGGACCGAATGGCTACCGCCGCGGTCTCACCATCACGAATCTCACCAATCATTATCACATCCGGGTCTTGGCGGAGAATATGCCGTAGTCCAACAAGATAGGTATAACCGGCTCGCTCATTCACCTGCGACTGCGATATTTTATCAATATCGTATTCCACCGGGTCTTCAATCGTAATGATATTTTTTTCCGTGCCCCTTAATTCGTGCAAAATTGAGTAAAGGGTCGTCGTCTTTCCCGAGCCGGTAGGACCGGTGATCAGAATCACGCCGTGCGGTTTTCTAATCATCTCTTTTAAGATTGCCAGCCTCTCAGGCAAAATACCCAATTCATCAATACTAAGAAGTCGCACCCGGTCAAGAATCCGCATTACGACGGTCTCGCCGTAGGTGGTAGGAAAGGTTGAGACACGAAAGTCAATCTCCCGACCATCAACGATTGCTGCATATCTTCCATCCTGGGGTAGTCTCTTCTCGGCAATATTCATCTTGGACATTATCTTAAGTCGGGAAATTACCGCTAACTGTAATGCCTTTTTGGGGGCAACCACCGGGTGTAAAATACCGTCAATTCGGAATCTTACCTGTAAACCTTCCCGGGTCGGTTCAATATGAATATCCGATGCCCTTTCCCTGACCGCCCGGATGATTAACTGATTAACCCAACGAACAACTGGTGCCTCGGAGGCTAACTCCTCTAATTTCTGAGGGGCAAGTTCTGCCCCGGGTAGTACCTCTCCTTCACCAACCGGTTCAATTGTTGTAACGGACTCTTCATCTGGCATCTCTGGTGCTTCACTCCCTGTATAATATTCATTCAAGATATGATAAAGGTCCAATTCCCGACAGACCATCGGTTCAATATCCATACCCGTCAGTTGACGAACCTCATCAATTATATAGATATTTGTTGGGTCAACCATCGCCAGAACCAAGGTATTTCCGGAGCGAAAGAGAGGGCATATCTTACGGCTGCGCAAAAATTCCTCGGTAAATAACTGTAAAAGGTCGGGTTCAACCCGAAAGGTTGTCAGGTCAACAAACGGCACTCCATATTTTTGCTCTAATTCTAAGGCCTCTTTCGCATCAGCCATTTATCTCCTCCTCACCATAATTTATCCCTTACTTTTATTTAACTTATATTATATCCTATTTTCTCTTTTTTGTCAAGAAGGCGGCGAGAAATTTCTAAGTAAATATAGTCCATTTTTGATAAAAAGCGGGTTATTGACTTCTAAGTTCCGTTCCAGTAAAATAGAAGATGGTTTATTTTGACAGGAAAGAAACATATTTTTCCCCAGAAAGACTAATCGCCCAATTTGAAAAAGGCGAGGTGCGCGCCCTCTCCCGGGTCATATCCTTAGTAGAAAACAATCAAAAATTAGCCCAAAAAATTCTCTCCCTCCTCTATCCCCGAATTGGTAAGGCCTACCGAATTGGAATTACTGGACCACCTGGTGCCGGGAAGAGCAGTTTAGTTGAGAAGTTATCGTTTTTCTTTATTAAAGAAGGACTTAGCCTGGGAATTGTCTGCATTGACCCAACTTCGCCATTTAGCGGTGGGGCAATTCTGGGCGACCGGGTAAGAATGTCTTCCCTCTTTTTGGAACCCCAGGTATTTATTCGGAGTATGGCAAGTCGGGGCGCTCTCGGCGGTCTTGCCCTGCGCACCAAAGAGGTCTGTGATGTATTAGATGCCTTTGGCAAGGATATAATAATCATTGAGACGGTCGGTGTCGGTCAGGTCGAGATAGATATTACAAAGACCGCCTACACGGTAATCGTCACCTTGGTCCCAGAATCCGGAGACACCATCCAGACCTTAAAGGCTGGTCTCTTAGAGATTGGCGATATATTTCTTATCAACAAGGCTGACCGAGAAGGAGCCGATCGGTTAGCAATGGAATTAGAGACAACCCTAAGGATGAAAGAGAATAATAACCACTCCCCGCCAATTATTAAGACCTGTGCCCTCAGTGGTGAAGGATTGGAAGAGCTCTTCTCCGCAATTAACCGCCACCGCAATTTTATGGAAAAAAACCACCTAATTGAAAAGAAACGAAAAGAGATAATCGCCTCCGAGATAAAAGAGTTAATTGAAGAGAAGGTTAGACAAAAAATCTGGGAAAGTGATGAAATTCAAAGAATTGTTAGTAAAATGGTTGATGAAATCTGGCAGAAAAGGAGAACCCCTTTTGAGGCGAGTGATAATATCCTGGAAATATTAAAGTGCCCCCCAACACAAAAGGAGGTAAGATGAAAAAGGAGACAGTAAAAAAAGGAGTTTTAGCCCAAGAGGCATTTTCTTCGGAAACCATCTCGGGGATCCCCCTCAAACTCTTCTACACCCCGGATGATATAAAGAATCTTGACTACGAAAGGGATTTGGGTGCCCCGGGCCAATACCCCTTTACCCGGGGGATAAGAGAGACAATGTATAGAGGAAGGCTCTGGACGATGCGCCTCTTCTCCGGCTTCGGCACGGCCAAAGATACGAATCAGAGATATAAGTTTCTCTTAGAACATGGTGAAACCGGTCTTTCAGTCGCCTTTGATTTCCCCACCCTTTATGGCCGAGATTCCGACGACCCCCTCTCCCACGGTGAAGTTGGTGTCTGTGGTGTTGCCGTCTCTTCGCTGGCCGATATGGAGACCCTCTTTGATGGTATCCCCTTGGATTCGGTCTCAACCTCAATGACCATAAATGGTCCGGCCGCGGTTCTCTGGGCATTCTACATCGTCGCTGCTGAGAAACAAGGCGTCAGTTCCGAAAAACTGCGCGGCACAATTCAAAATGACATACTAAAAGAATATATCGCCCAGAAATCCTGGCTTTTTCCACCAGAACCATCGTTAAGAATTATTACCGACATAATGGAATATGGCACAAAATATTGTCCCCAGTGGAATACTATCTCCATCAGTGGCTACCATATAAGAGAAGCCGGCTCAACCGCTGTTCAAGAACTTGCCTTCACCCTAATGGATGGTTTTACCTATGTTGAAGCCGGGATAAACCGAGGACTGGATGTTGATAAATTTGCTCCCCGGCTCTCTTTCTTCTTTGACTCCCACCTTGACTTCTTTGAGGAGATTGCCAAATTTCGTGCCGCCCGGCGCATCTGGGCAAAAGAGATGAAGAATCGCTACGGGGCAAAAAAGAAGGAATCGCTCCTCTTACGTTTCCACACCCAAACCGCTGGTTGCACCTTGACCGCCCAGCAACCAGAAAATAATATTGTCCGCACCGCCTTCCAAGCATTACAGGCGGTTTTAGGTGGCACCCAGAGCCTCCATACCAATTCAATGGATGAGACCTGGGCCCTGCCCACCGAAAAGGCAGCGCTCATTGCCCTCCGCACCCAACAAATCCTCGCCTACGAAACCAATATACCAAATGTTATTGACCCACTGGCTGGTTCCTATTATGTTGAATATCTCACTAACCGGATGGAGGAGGAGGCATATAAATATTTTGACCAAATAAGAAAGTTAGGTGGTATGATAAAGGCGATTGAAATGAATTATCCCCAAAGGGAGATTGCTGATGCTGCTTACCGCTATCAGAAAGCGGTAGAAGAGAAGAGGCGAATCATTGTTGGTGTTAATGATTTTATCCTGCCCGATGAACAATTGGAAATCCCTATCTTAAAGATTGACTTCCGGGTAGAAGAAGAGCAGAAGGAGCGATTGGCTACCCTGCGAAAGAAAAGAGACAATAACTTAGTCAAAAAACGACTCCAAGAATTAAAAATGGTCGCCCAGAGTGAAGAAAACATTATGTTCCCGATTCTGGAATGTGCGCGGGCCTATTGCACCCTGGGTGAAATCTGTGGAGTATTAAAAGAGGTTTTCGGTGAATATCGGGAAAAACCAATATTTTAATATAAGAACGATGACCGCGATGAGAAAATACGATTACAGCGATAGAGACCCGATAACCAACAAAATAATTGGTATTTGTTATAAAGTTCATAACCTTCCTAAGACGCTGATTTATCCTGGTAATCGTTCTTTTTATCGCTGTAATTATAATATGTTAAATTAGGAGGAACGATGGAAAGAAAGTTGCGCATCTTAATTGCCAAACCCGGTCTTGATGGGCACGACCGAGGGGCCAAGGTTGTTGCCCGGGGATTAAGGGATGCGGGCTTTGAAGTGATTTATACCGGACTACATCAGACACCGGAGATGATTGTCAAAACCGCAATTGAGGAAGATGTTGATGCCATCGGTCTCTCAATTCTCTCCGGTGCTCATATGACACTCTTTTCCGAGGTTCTCCGACTATTAAAAGAGAATAATGCCGAGGATATTCACCTCTTTGGCGGTGGTATCATCCCAACCGAAGATAAAGAAAAACTCTATGCGATGGGTGTCGGCAAACTCTTTGGTCCGGGAACCGCTATCGCCGAAATCGTTGACTACCTAAATCAATTGTTCGCCAGCCAGCAAACGAAATAGGGACCGGGTTTATCCACTTTTACACCAGCCGAAATAAAGAGATTTTGTAATCCTTGGGGAAAATTTAATCCCATCTCCCCCACTCTACCCGCCTGAAGTAGCCCTCAGGACAGGTAAGAGAATAGCATTTATAATAGGATAGAAAATAGAACCCCCAATAGCACCCCGAATAGGACGGAGAATAGAATTCCGAATAGGAAAGGGAATAGAACCTTCAATAGGGTAGAAAATAGGATCCCCAATAGGTAAGAGAATAGAATCCCGAATAGGAGAGAGAATAGGACTTATAATAGGTCATAGAATAGGGCTTTTAATACCATCCCCAATAGCACCCCCTATACGACCCAGTATCTTTGGGGAAAAATCCCTTAAGTTTTGTATAATCAAGGACTTAGCACAAAAAAACGGGCTTAAAAGATATTACTGACAGTAATATTTTCCGGTATCCCTTTATGCTGTTCAGGGACCATCTGGATAAAAAAACGTCCCACCTTTTGATGGGGCGGCTATTTTTAGGTCGTTGGCTATTTCACGACAATTAACTTTCTCTTCTCCTTATAAGTTCTTGTCTCAAATTGTAAGAAGTAGATTCCGGCGGGTAGATTCTTAACGGTAAGACCTCCTTTATCCATCTTTGCTTTGTAAACAATCTCGCCGAAAACATTGTAGATTTTTAATCTCGCGCTCTCTTTTGGGGGTAAGTTGTAGTGGATATTAATCACCCCTTTTGTCGGGTTTGATTTCCCATTAAAGGGGGATAGGTCTGATGAGATAAACCGAGGCTCGGTTATCCCGACTAACCTCTGGACAATAACCGAATCAATAACAAAGTCATTTACCGGGTTTATATCACCGCTTAATTCCGTTGTGCATTTAATTATATGCGTGCCAATTTGAACTGCTGTCCAGGGCAGAAATTCTACGGTATCCACCCCTCCGATTGGTAGATTGATTACCGTATCATCTGTATAGAAAGTGCCGATTTTAAACCTCACGGAAAACCTCTCCGCGTTTGTGCCAAAATTCTCCACCACCGCTTTGGGCGTCACCACTATCCCAGAATCAATCTCTCCGCGTGGGGAGAGAATTGCTGAAATGCCGACATCACTGCGCATCGGTCCTTTTGAGAAGAAGATGTCAGGGTTATCAGGTGCCCGTCGCGCATCACACCATAGGACATAGACATAATAAGAATCCGCGGCGCAGGCGGTGTAATCGCCGATAAAGGTTGAGGAATAAACCGCAGTATCAGAAACCCTTTGATTCTCACTCCAGGTTAACCCAAAATCCGTAGAATAAGAATAGTATTGACCAAGTCTGCCACCACCGGTCCGGGTATCATGCCAGGTAACATGGATCCGATCAAAAGGGTCTACCGCTAGCCAGGGATAGAATTGTTTCGTTGTATCCCCGGCCGGAGTATCATTCACCTTCACCGGTGTCATCCAAGTCTGTCCGCCATCGGTGGAGCGAGAAAAGAATACATCTAACTGTCCTGACCTTAAACGGGAATCCGCGAAGACGCAGTAGAGTTTTGTTCGGTCCCGACTCGTGCCAAAAGAAGGGATGTTATTCAAACGCCAGGGGGCAGAACCTGGGCCCCAGGTTACAGGGATTATCGTCCTCTGCCCCTGCCAGGTTCTTCCCATATCCGTAGATTTATTTAATCGCACATCCTGCATCCCCCAGCCAACATAGACCGTAGAATCCGTTCCCCGGAATGGGAATGTGCCATTACCACCAGAGCCGACCGTAATTCCGGTTGACCAGGTATTTCCTCTATCGGTTGAGCGAGCAAATTTTAAGACATTGCTCGTTCCATACTCATACCAGGTGACAAAGATATTATTCCCATCAATTGTTGCCCAGGGTTTGTCATCTAAGGAACTTGGTGAATTGGGCGTAACGCAAATGAAAGGCCCCCAAGTTCTTCCACCATCCCGGGATTTGGTCAAGAAGATATCGCCCGTAAATGGGGAACGATTGAAGGAGAGCCAGAAATAATAAACCGTTCCGGAATCATCAATACAAATAACCGGGTCAGCATCTTCGGGATAGGTCGGCTCAATCATCAGTGTATCATCAGACCAGGTTAAACCACCATCCGTGGAGAAGGCAAATCCAACATGATAGACACCGGTTCGATTGTCATTCCAACCACCGCAGACATAATTTCTCCTAAAGATACCAATCGTTGTCTCATTCTGATTTCCCCTCCCCGGGTCATTAGAAACTGGCACATTGGGTAAAAATGGTGGGTCCTTAGGCAAATTGCCGGCCGGCAAAATAGAAGGTCTTCGCTTCTCTTCCTCCTTTCTTCTCTCATTCATCGGTAGATTTGAAGAACCCCGGAGAAGTTTCTCTTCTAAATAAGAAAATATCTTTTCTTCCAAGAGACCATTGGAATTAGCCAAAGTCCAGGCCGGTGGAATGAGCAAAAACTCCGATGGTACACCAAAACGTTCAATGCGGGTGGTAATCACGACTTTCGTTTTATTCTTACTTAAAGGTTGGAAGGTTAAAACAAAAGAGAGCCTTCCTTTCTCCCATTTCGGCTTCTCAGAAGATATCTCTTCCTTTATATAGTTCGTTATTACAGATAAATCGGTCTCCACCCATTCTGTGGAAATGGAACTTTTCTTTGCCTCTTTTACCGGTATATTCATATCCGCTAAAACTTCATAGGCTGCTGTCCAAACCGCACCCTCCGAGAAATCATAGACCTTTATCCAAGATGAATCCTGGGTAAGGGTGAACGCACTTATTAACAAAAGCGTAGAAAAGTTCATAATTTACCTTCCCTAAACAGTAAGTATTTATTATATACATAATACACCTTCTGTCAACCGTGAACGGTAACATAGTATCTACTCGATTAGAAATGGCAGTTGAAATAAGAAGGAGAACAAATTTAAGAAAATCAACCATCGGGGGATTTTTAACGAGTTCTACCATAGAGAAATCTTTTGGGTCCCTGGCTTAAAAAGGTCGTAGTCAATATCTTCTTTGCGGGTCTTATCAGAGAAATTATGAACCGAAAGGAGAGAGGATTGAGTCTAAATAAATAGATATGAAACTTGAAAAATTTACCGAAAAGGCCCAAGAGGCATTATCCAATGCTCAAGGGGCATTAGTTCGTTTTCGCCATCAAACCCTTGAGCCGGAACATATCCTCTATGGCCTCTTAGAGGTTGAAGATGGCATTGCCGTCCAAATCTTGCAAAAATATGGGATTGCGCCAAACCACTTAAAAGAAAGAGTTATCTCGGAATTAAGAAAGTTTCCTGAGGTCTATGCCCAGAATACCTATATCTCTGCCTCCGCCCAAAGGGTATTAGAAAACTCCTTAGAAGAGGCAAAGAAGATGGGCGATGCCTTTGCCGGCATTGAACACATCCTTTTAGCCCTCTTTGATGAAAGTGCAACGAGAAGAATCCTTTCTGAGTTCAATCTAACTAAATCAAATGTCTCTCAGGTATTAAAAACGATTCGGGGCAATCACAAGATTACCGATGCCACCGCTGATGCCAACTATCAGGCATTAGCAAGATTTGGTCGGGACATCACCGAACTTGCCCACAAAGGAAAACTTGACCCGGTAATCGGTCGGGATGATGAAATCCGAAGGGTAGTCCAAATCCTTTCCCGCCGGACAAAAAATAATCCCGTTTTGATTGGTGAAGCCGGTGTTGGTAAGACCGCAATCGTTGAAGGTTTAGCCCAGAGGATTATCCGGGGCGATGTCCCGGAAAGTTTGAGGGAGAAAAGATTAATTGCCTTGGATATGGGTTCGTTAATCGCCGGCACAAAATACCGCGGCGACTTTGAAAATCGGATGAAGGCGGTCTTAAAAGAGATTGCGGAAAGTGAAGGGAATATCATCCTTTTCGTTGACGAACTCCACACCATTGTTGGTGCCGGTCAAGCCGAAGGGGCAATCGATGCCGGAAACCTATTAAAACCAATGCTCGCCAAAGGTGAACTCCGTTTAATTGGTGCCACGACCCTTGATGAATACCGAAAGTATATTGAAAAGGATAAGGCACTGGAAAGAAGATTCCAGCCGGTCTTTGTTGACCAGCCGACCGTGGAAGAGACAATCTCAATCTTACGGGGGATAAAAGAGAAATACGAGGTCCATCACGGTGTGAAGATTTCCGATTCCGCCTTAGTCGCCGCCGCGGTTCTTTCCAACCGTTATATCTCAGACCGCTTCTTGCCGGATAAGGCAATTGATTTGGTGGATGAGGCCGCGGCAAAGTTGAAGATGGAGATAACATCCAAACCCCTGCCCATTGATGAGACGGAAAGAAAGATAATGCAATTGGAGATTGAAAGACTCTCTTTGCAAAAAGAAGAAGACGAATCGGCAATCAAAAGGAGGGAAGAGATTGAAAGAGAGATTGCCAACCTAAAAGAAAGACTAAAGGAACTGAATCTCGCCTGGCAGAAAGAGAAAGAGGTGATTGAACAGATGAAAAGGATTAAAGAAGAGATTGACCGAGTGAATACCGAAATCGCCAAAGCGGAAAGGGTCTATGACCTAAACCGCGCCGCGGAGTTAAAATACGGAAAACTCGGACAACTGAAAAAAGAGTTGGAGAAATTAGAGAAGGAATTAACCAACCAAACCGGGATGCGTCTTCTCCGGGAACAGGTTGGTGAAGAAGATATCGCCGAGATTGTCGCCAAATGGACTGGAATCCCGGTGAAAAATCTCTTGGAATCAGAAAAGGAGAAACTAAAAAGATTGGAAGAATATTTAAGGAAAAGGGTTGTTGGTCAGGAAACCGCAATCACCGCAGTTGCCGATACCGTCCGGAGGGCAAGGACCGGCTTGAAAGACCCCAAAAGACCAATTGGCAGTTTCCTCTTCTTAGGACCAACCGGTGTGGGCAAGACCGAACTAGCTAAGACCTTAGCCTTTGTCCTCTTTGATTCCGAAGATGCCTTAATCCGAATTGATATGAGCGAATATCAGGAGAAACACACCATCTCCCGATTGATTGGTGCACCACCAGGCTATGTTGGTTATGAGGAGGGTGGACAATTAACCGAGGCGGTAAGGAGAAGACCTTATCGGGTCATCCTCTTTGACGAGATTGAGAAAGCCCATTCCGATGCCTTCAATCTTCTTCTGCAAATTCTGGATGATGGCCGACTTACCGATGGACACGGAAGAACCGTTGACTTCAAAAATACCATTTTAATTATGACCTCAAACTTAGGAAGCGAACTCTTTTTAAGAGGACGATATGATAAAGAAGAAGTGATGAATCTCCTTCGGCGCACATTCCGTCCGGAGTTCTTAAACCGAATTGATGAAGTCATTATCTTCAACCCCTTGACCAAAGAAGACCTGCGAAAGATTGTTGACATCCAGTTGGCCTATTTAATTGAAAAACTAAAAGAGAGAGGAATTGAAATCTCCTTTACCCCGGAGGCAAAGGAGTTCTTAGCCCAAGAGGGTTATGACCCGGAGTTTGGTGCCCGACCATTAAAGAGAACCATCCAAAAATACATTGAAAACCCCCTGGCTTCTTATCTTTTGGATAAAAAGCCGGAAAAGGTTTTGGTCACCCTAAAAGACGGTAAGGTTGAATTTAGCGAATCTGCCCAAGCCCAATCTTAATCCGAAAAGTTTATTCGCCGAACCCCTCAAAGTCCTCAAATTCCTCGGTCTTACTCTCGGTTTTGATATTTATCCGACCGAACAACCTTTGGACTTTTTTGCTCCGGCACTTTGGGCAGGAAGGAGTTAAGCCCTTTTCGTACTCTTCAATTGTGGCGTAGAGTTCAAACCTTTTCTTACAATTTAGGCACCGATATTCATAAACCGGCATAAAAATCACCTCCGTTATTTAAACTTTGAAAAGTATTTATCTATTTCGGGTCGTAACTCTATACCTACTCTTTCAAAGCAATCAAGCAATTCGAAATAGCACCCTTCACCACCAAGAAAGACCCAGAATTCCTCAGCAACTTTTAACTCATTATCTAAATCCAACATCCCTTTTAATGTCCATCTTTCATAAGGTTTTGGTTCATACGGATTATAAGGAATGGCAATATAAGAATGAATGTTCGCATCTGAATGCTTTGATAAATAAATCGCTATCCATTCTAATAATGTTCTCTTGAAGTCCTTAAAATTACTGATGTTAGGCTTAGCGGTTTTTATATCAAATAAATGAATACTTCCATCATCGCTCTTAACAAATAAATCCACTTTTAATGTCCTTAATCTATTTATCTTGCCCAAAGTAGCAACTGTTTCCGCTACCGGTTCAAAAATAGAAGTGCCAAAAGTGGTATTTAGAGAGTGAATAAAAGAAAATAATGCCATTCTATCCCGACCAAGTAAGCGATAGTGAAAAGGCATGTTGCTTGTTTCTGGTTTATATGTCAAAAATTTGTTTCTTAAACTTTTCCTAATAGTATCTTCAATCTTTTTTATTTGTTCTTTTGTAAGAGCCATTTTTTTCATCTTTCTTTTAAGTGAAATATTGATTCCGAATAAGGTCTTTCCCTATCTTTTTCTACTCGGCATAAAACCGGACGTTTAAATTCGTTAACAATTTTCATTCCCGCTAGTTCGGCAATCATCGGATAAATGTTATATTTATCATTAGCCACTAAAAATACATCATAATTATCCCGAAGATATTTTTTACAATTTTTAAGAACTTCTCCTATATCTTTAATATAAGATTTTTTTTGCTCTTCCCCTTGTCCTTTGGATAGCGATCCTATCTCCAACTCGTCTCTCCGTTCAAATCCAAATATCTCGTAGGCATAGGCATGCTGTTCGTGGTAATCAATGAGCCCAACATAGGGTGGACTTGAAAATATTCCTCTTATCTTCTGCTTTAATAACATTTCCGCAAGCTCTTTGTTTATCTTTTTAATTTCTTCATAAATATCTATTGTTCTACTATCCCCTATTAGACAGACTTGGAAGGTGTTTGTTCTCAATTTATCAAATTCTTCAAGACGATTTATGCTATCTATTGCATAAAATTTCCACCACTTATTGATGGAAAATATCGGTTTACATATTTTCCCATGCTTTTTACAATAGTAGGTAGTGGTAACAGGTTTTTTTAAGGTGGCTAAGTCAGCATGGGTAGTTGCCCGACAAGAACGAGCAGTTCGACTTAAAATAATAATTAAAACATTTTTCACATCTTTATCATCTATTTTCTTTATTTCTTCCGCTAAAAATTCTATTTCCTTCCTTACCGGGTCTAAAAACCACTTATCTAAAAATGTCTCACTTTTATCCTGTTTTATCTTAATTTGATATTTTTGTAACAACCCTTCATAAATTGGGATAAAATCTTTTTCTTTCTCTTTTGCGTATTCTTCCTCATCAATTATTCCATTCCTCACCTTTCTTTTATAATCGGGCGAAGGAAAATACTGATTATTAAATTTCGTAAGTTCTGAGAGTAAATGTTCTTCAAAAACAGTATTGTTTTTATTCTTTTGAAATTCTTTTAATTTCGAAGTTAATTTACGAATTGTATTTTTAATCAAAGTTAGATTATGCTTTTCAATTTTTACATTAGAAATTAAGGCGTTGAAAAAAGAAATGTCTATTCCGATGGCATGTATTCCTAATTCGTTTGCCTGAACTAATGTTGTTCCGCTCCCACAAAATGGGTCTAACACTATGTCTCCTTTCTGAAAGTAAACTTCTTTTTTAAACTCATCCGTGTGGGAATCAAGGAAATATTCTAC
>Ga0129301_1000069_pt1 | contig 46768 bp, 43 predicted proteins | sample ConPoolayeHmetaG_FD_94489 | JGI IMG/M metagenome (GOLD analysis project Ga0129301, IMG submission 94489) | Hot spring microbial mat communities from California, USA to study Microbial Dark Matter (Phase II) - Cone Pool mat layer H metaG ...
GCAGAAGACATTTCAGACCGGTCATTCTCGATATTTGATCAGCCTCCGATAAATCTTGTCGCGCTGGTAATTGCATTCCTAAGCAAAAAGATGAGAAACGGTTACCGCAGTATAAGTTCGTGAGATAGGAAAGGAAAATGCTTGGGAGCGCGGCCGGACCGAATAACAGGATCATTTCAGACGTCTTCATTGCCTTCATCCGATATGAGCGTTATGGCGGTTTCGGGCTGCGGCTTGTTTGCTTCACGCGGGGGGGTCGCTCGGCTTCTCGACGCTAAGGTGAGCTTGGCGGCGGTGGGAGTGCCTCATGACCTTGGCGGTATCCGGACTACAGAAGGCAGCATCGACTGGACGTGCGTGTTACCCGGCTTGCACCCTTCCCCGGCTTGCAAGATCGTCCCTTCCAAAAACCGCCACGAGCAACCCTGCCACCAAGACATAGATCGTCGTCAGTGCAACGATGGACACGCCTGAGATTACAGCGCCAAGCGTGTTCCCGAGAACGTGAAACAGCGTCACAACGAGCAGGCTGCCCTGGGTACTGTTGTACAACCACGTATAGATGAAGCAGAGCGCAACCGTGCCAATGGACCATGGGAGGAACGGATAAGCGGACATCGGGTTTTCCTTCCAGAAGAAAAGCGGGAGGTGCCACAAGCACCACAAGACGCCTACGGCCAGCGTTGCCACAAGTGCACTATGATGCTTCTGCAATCGCGGCAGAGCAAATCCGCGCCACCCGACTTCTTCCCATGTGTTGGAGAATAGTGCTATCACGAGAGCCCCGATTGCCACTCCAATGATGTTCCTACCTTGTGGTGGGGCTGTCGGGGCTAGGCCCAGCGCTTGGGTTACTATTTTCCCTGCAACAAGAAGCACCGCAGGAGACGAAATGGCAATGATCAGCCAGACCTTTCCAACCCGCCATTGCAAAAGCGGTTTGAACAACGGGTTGATGGCTGCTCTTCCATCGCTAGCCGCAGTCACAACGACGGCCGCCAACGCAGGACCTATGGCTGGCAGGAGGACCAAGGTCTGGAATAGCGGATTGTCAAATGGCGAAATTCCCCGCGATCCAGCCACCACGGGCCACCAGCCAAGCCACGAAATCCCAAAAGCCAAGACATAAAACCAGAAGACGGGGTGTCTCTTCATTGCTCAGTCCTCACGCGATCCGTTCCGCATTCGCATCTTCATAAATCAGATCGTCGAACCACTTCTAGTGAGGTCGGGTAGAATCTAGAAGCATCTTTGTTGGATTATTAGTATGACGCCAATGAGAATCATGAGCGCGAAAAGAGTTGCTCCGAAAGGATTTTGAGACGCCAGATTTATCGCTGCTCCAGAAACTCCAAAGACCGCCATGAGCAAAGCAGCAATTGAGATTCCTTTTCAACATGCTTCGCCTAGTGGCCTAGTGGTGTGCCTATATCTCTGTGATGATTTAGGTTTACGTAACCACTTCTTGCAGCCGTTTCCGGCTCAAAGCCTCCCTTATTTCCCGTGCGATACGTCTTCCCGCGTACATGTTCTCGCCGTATCTCAGATAAGCGTAGGGCGAAGTGCCTATCCCAGCGTTTGTGCCAGCTACGATCCGGGCTGAAATCTCAAAAGTGTAGATTTCTAGCTGATCACTTATCACAGTTTCAAGGCAAAACGGTCCGATGATGCCTGGGGGGGCTATCTCTGCGGCAGCTTTCTGTACGTTATCGCCCATGTTCAAGAGCTCTGGAAGCAGCGATTCCCTGAGAGTTAGGGGGATGTTACCGACAACAGTATACGTTGAGCCCATTCCTGCTTCTATTTGCTCGTCTGCAGGAACTCTGCCTATTCCGTCCGCCGTCGATTCATAGCGCTTATCCACGCCTAGGAACTCCACATCATCTCTAATTATGGAGGAGAAGTAGTGAGGGTAAACGTTAACCCCCAGAACATACTCTTGCAGGTGAATTCTCTCAACATCCTCGACGCTTAGGAGACCCCGGCCTATCATCTCGCGCACCTTTTTCTGGAAGCCTTGGGGAGAGTTGGCTAGAAAGTAACCTCTACCACCTTTGGCTCCTGGCAGCTTAGCAATGACCAGCCTGTCGATTTCTTCAGGGCTTTTGAAGGTTTCAGGGAGTCGAAGCCCGGCCTTTCTGAGCCATTGTTCCTGGCGTTCGCGGCTGGCTTCCCAATGGAGAAGCAGCCGGTTTCCTAAAATGGGTACGTAAAAGCTGTCAGTCAGCTGCTCCGTGCTCAGGTAAGCTGTGAAGGAGCCGTGAGCCACTACAACTGTGTTTGCAGCTCTCAGGTTCTCCTGCACACGGTTCCCCAATATTTCCGTGAAATCGTCCACCACGATGATCTCGTCGGTCAAGGGGAACTTCTTGTAAACTATAAGGTCCTTTTCCTTGCAGATGCACACGGTGCGGAAGCCCTCTTCCTTAGCTCCTTTGAAGATGTTTAGAGCTGAATGGGAACCTATAGTGCCTATCGCCAACCTATCAAGATCATACTTGGCCACGAGTTCAGCTATTTCCTCCCGAGTTATCATGTCACGATGTCCTCAAGCCTACCTTCCTTAAGGGCGCGTTTGATCTCCATGGCAACCCTTCTTCCGGGGCCGACTTCCATTCCGTACTTGTACTTCATGTAGGGCGAAGTGGGCTCGACGCATGGGCAGCCAGGCACCCTTGGGCTGACATCGAAAACGTAGAATTCCAACTTCTTGTTTATGGCGCCTTGAAGGGCGAAAAGTCCTATCATGCCGGGTGGGTACTCATCCCTGCAAGTTTCCGCGAAGCGCTCTCCTGCTTCAAAGATCTTCTCCAGTTGGCTTTCCCGGATGGTGGCGCCCATGTGCCCTATCTCAATGTTCTGGGTTGCGATTCCAAGCTCTAGCTGCTCCGCGGCAGGTAAGTCAAGCACGCCGTCCAGGTCTGTTTGGATGCGTCTGTCAAAGCCTAGAAGATCAAGCTCCCCGGTCAAAGGTGACCAGAAGAAGTTAGCATTAAACTTCGCTCCTATGACGTATTCTTCTATCACTGCCTTCTCAAGGGCCTCAGGAGTTATCATGTTCTTTCGGATACGCTGCTCAGCTTTTTTCCTGAACTCCTTGGGCGACGAAGCATAGAAAAAAGCCCTTTCTATGGCACGTTCTTTCTCTGGAACCTTCACTATGACGAGGCGGTCTATTTCGTCGGGGCTTTGGAAAATCTTGGGCGTGGGGATGCCTGCCTGCTGGAGTAGGTAGTACTGGTTTCGGGGTGCGTCCCGCTCCTCTGCTCTCAGTATGAAGCGGTTTCCAAAAATTGGCACCGTGAAGCGGTTTTCAATGTTATCGTACCCCACGTAAACCGAGAAGGAGCGGTTGGGCACGAAAACAACATTGAGGACTCTAAGCTTTTCGAGGTTCTCCTCTTTAATGACGTCAACGAACCTGTCCAATAGCAGGACGTGATCAAAGAGTGTGCGGCAGTACTTCGTGTAGGTCTTTTCGCGACCCTTCTGACATGCCACAACGGTTTCGAAGCCTTCCTGCTTGGCACCATAGGCGATTTCTAAGGCTGAGTGGGAGCCCAAAACTCCAATGCGCAGGTTACGTTCATCATACTCACTCGCGATGCTGCGGAATATGTTCCGATCTGTCATGAGTTTCTACCCACGTATTCCTCATACTTCTTGAGGGTTTCCGCAAGGCTTGGGACATCAAATAGCTTGCGGTTTGTTAGTGCATTGGCCGCTGCCATATACATCTCGTCCGTAATCCTCTTAAGCTCAGCGTCAAGGTTCGGCGGCTCCATCCTGCATAGGCTCTTCCAGTCCTTAATCCCTTTTTGCGCCGCTTCCTTTTTGGCTTCCTCAACGGCCCGGTACCATTCCGTCCGCCGGTAGTAGATTCGGGCGACCTCCTTGCTAACGTGAAAGCCCTCATAGGTGAACCGGCACTCGTCCAATGTGCCGACAACATCCACCACCATCAAACGCCTTTGAGGGTCGAAAGCCAGCTCTATTTTCCCGTCCTCGTTTTCCAGGCCGGCTCTTGAGGCGACCTCCGTTATGGTTTCATCGACCCTTAGAAGGACCTTGTTGATTTCTTCGAGCTCCTCATCCCTGAGGCCTGCGATCTTTCTGGCTTCTTCCCATGTTATGTATCGGTCGCCTTCCTCGAGTTTGGTGCTCACGTCGAAAATCGGCTTGGCAAGCTTCTCGCCTGGTTCAGGCATGTGGTCTAGACCCAGGTCCTCGAGGGTTACGAGACCCTTCTCAAGCCTCTTGAATATGGATGAGCCTTCAGGAAGCCCATTGCGGTAAATGATTTCCAGTGGAATTAGGTAGTTTGTTAGGTTGGGCGTATAAACGCCATAATCGTATTTTAGCATGCCGCGTTCCACGTAGGCTTTCGGCCTGTAAACATTTACCAGTTGGATTTCCATGATGTTTGTGGGTTGTTCAAGCTCGTCGAGATGGACAAGCCTACCCTCAGAGTTCACCAAGCCCCGATAGTGCGTTAGCATGCCTTTGTCTTCTAGCCTTTCAAAGCAGTACGCTCCCATAAGACAAAGAGCAGCCCCCTTTTGCTTGATTGAGTCTGGCATCTTTCCCCAGTCGAAGACAGAGTAGCGATCGGAGAAATGGAACCGCCCTATGCCCATCTCGTCTCTCGTTGGTCTCTTTCGAACCTCTAAATCCTTCACGCTTCCCATATCGCGTTCCGCCCCTGACTATTCCCTACCCTAGATAAATTCATCCGCAACTTCAACTTCTGTGTCCTTCTTCCTTGGTGCTTCCTCGACTTTTTCCTCAGGCCTGCGATCCTTCAAAGCAAGAATCTTTGTAGCCGGGATGGCGGCGCCTGTTGCCCTCCGAAACGATGACCAAGAGTCGTTGCACAATTTGGGGGATTCGACTTCGCCTTGTCGACCCAAGGTTTCTCCAAGATCTGTTGAATCATATCGGCAAGAGAACCTGAAGGCCCCCTTAGGTATCGCAGCTTTCTCTCAACGGTGCTCTCCCTATTTCCCTTCCTGATCAACCAGAGGGAAAACTCGACCAACCCGCTCGACGCAGATCCAGATGCGCGGGTTCCAAAGAGGTGCGGGGGGTGGGGTTCGAACCCACGCAGGCCTTTGCCACTGGATCTTAAGTCCAGCCCTTTTGACCGGCTCAGGTACCCCCGCAGCCTGTATCGAAGTGTCCCGCGGGCTGAAAACTGTTACAACGAGCCGAGCCCACGGCAAAGAGCTTTATCTGTCCAAGGCCCCCAGCTCGACAGAGGAAGGAGTGCTTGTTGATCCTGGGACGGGCGCAAGGGCTGACGGACATCCTGTTGGTCATCATTCTCATCGTCTTGGGGATTATGCTCTTCAAGGTCATCAAGCACAGGTGAGGCCCGACGTTCCAAGCAGGGCAGAAGTGAGGTGGACACGCTGGTCAAGCGGACGCGCTACGGGTCGTACCTCGTTGGCGATCTGCCCGAGGGCTGCCGCCTCTGCACGATGGGTGCAAAGCTCGTGCTCTTCGTCACCGGGCTCTGCGGGCGCAGATGTTTCTACTGTCCGCTTTCTCCGGAGAGGAAGGGAAGGGACGTGGTCTATGCGAACGAGAGGCCGGTCCGCCTACGATCCGACATCTTGGAGGAGGCACATCTCATGGACGCCTTGGGAACCGGGATGACGGGGGGTGATCCCTTGACGAAGCCCGCCCGGACGCTCAGGTTCCTCGCCCTCATGAAGTCGGAGTTCGGACCTGAACACCACGTCCACCTCTACACCGCCCAGTCTAGGATAAGCCGGGCCCTCCTCGCCTCGCTGAGGAGGCGTGGTTTGGACGAACTGCGGTTCCATGCAACGAGGGCCCATCGGGCTTCGATCCAGAGGGCAGCCGGAACGGGCATCACGACTGGGGTGGAGATACCGGCCCTGCCGGAGAGGGTCGAGCAGATGAAGGCGATCGCAACGATGGCCGATTCGGCCGGTTGCCGCTTCATGAACCTAAACGAGTTGGAGATGTGCCAGAGCACGAGCGAGGCATTCCGAAAAAGAGGCCTCAGGCTCGTCAGCGATGTGTCCATGGCCGTGGCCGGAAGCATCGAGGCCGCCCTCGAGGTTGCCGAGTTCTGCGAGGAGAACACCTCTCTGAACGTTCACGTATGCCCATCGAGGCTGAAGGATGCTGTGCAGCTGAAGAACAGACTTGGCCGCATGGCCCGCGGCGTGAGAAGGCCCTACGAGTGCATCGACGAGGACAACCTCCTCGTCAAGACCACGCTGACCCCACGTGTTCCCATGTCGGCGCGGCAGATGGAGGAGCTTGCCGAGCGTCTCAGAAACGATCTTCGCATCGATCCCGAGCTCCTTGTCTACAATCGGCGCCTGAACCGGATAGAGACCCTGCCCGAGCTCGGCAAGAGGATTGCCCGCCTCGTGGACGCAAGAGAGATCGAGGTCGCGCTGACTGAGGAATACCCGACGTGGGATCGCCTACAGACCGAGAAGAGGCCGTTGAACTAGAGGGGGATGGAAGGCCTGACGACTCCAGGGGGGGCGGATAGATGGTGCGCAGGGATGGTCGTTGGGCTCTGCCTTGCCGCAGCAGCAACGTCCATTCTCCTGATTCGGACGGGGGATGCCAGGATCGATCCGGCTACGGGCAGGATAAGGCTGCTCTTCGTTGGACAGTGGCCGTATTCAGGTCGGCCCCAGTACCTCGTGGAGGATCCGCTCCTCTCAACCTCCGTCGTGCCCTACTACGAATTCGGGGCCCAGCTTGAGCAGATCCGTCGATACATGAACATCAGGTATCCGAGGACTTCCCAGTTCCTGAGGGAAAACTACGACGTCGTGGCCTTCTCTAACGTCCAGCTCCCGGCGTTCACTCCCAGGCAGATCCAGATGGTGAGCGAGGCAGTTGTGAATGATGGTCTCGGCTACATGATGTCAGGGGGGCACACCAGCTTCGGCGGGACGGCCGGCAGCTACCCAACATGGAAGGGGACGTCCATCGATGAGATACTGCCGGTCGATGTCGTTGACGGCATCTACCTGAAGGTGGCCTACAGGCTTGTCGTGCACGACCCGGACAACGCCTTGATGAAGAGCCTCCCATGGGGCCAGTTGAGGCCGTTCACATACACCATCAACCCCGTCGTGATGCGCCAGGCAGGACGTCTTCTTGCGGAATCCGATCTGGGGGAAAGGTGGCCCATCTTGGCAAGTGGGGAGTTCGGAAGAGGCAGGTCGCTTGCGTTCATGACCCCGCTTAACACCTACGACAACCAGAACCTCCTCGAATGGGGATTCTTCGACGACATGTGCGCGAACATGGTCTACTTCGCATCCCAGGCCGAGCTTCCCACGGATCCGGTTCAAGTCCATGAACTCAGGCGTCTCTTTCGGGACTACCATGATCAGCGGCTTCTATATCTGTCGATGGTCGAGTTCGTGGACAGGTTCGGCGCAAACACGGCGCAGCTTGAGGATGAACTGGCCAAGATCGAGAGCGTCAGGAGCGAATCCTACGCGGCGTACACGTCATGGGAATTTGACCGATCGCATGAGCTCATGATGCAAGCCTTTCAGATGCTGAAGGAGGGCCAAAGCCAGGCGCTGCGCATCAAAGATGTCACCTTAGCCTGGATCTATCTTTTCGAGTGGCTCACGGTAACCGCGACGCTTATGATTGGAGGTTCCGTGCTGTGGCTTCTGATGGTCAGGCGAAGGCTGTATAGGGAGGCGCGGTCAACCCGAATGCTCGGTCCCGGGTGACCCCGGCGGGTGCCAGATGGATCCATAGAGCACCTCGCATATCTGGGCCGGACATCGGCGGGATCGCTGAGCGCTGCCGAACGGCTTTTCGCAAACCTGGTTGGGCGGCCTGCCAACTGGCACGCCGACCGTCTCGCTCACGATTAGAGATATTAGCAGCGTCCAGATCTCTAGGTGGGACGTAGCTTGCCGAAAACTGAGATGAGGGTTGAGACGCTTGACTACGGCCCGGACGTTCTACTCAGGAGGAGGGGCCTCCGCGACCAGATGGTCGAGGCCGTCCTGGGCCTGGACGTCGTGGTCGAGACAAGTCCGGGGCTCGACGAAGATTTCTGGGGGCTTCTGAAGTCGGAGATCGCAAGAGCTGGGCTGAACTGCGACGAGATGCCCAAGCCTGCGGGGGCGACGGCGCTCAACGCCACTGGTTCGTTGATCATTTTCGATCAGGCCAACCTCCAGAGGGTGCTGAACGGGGTTCAGTCGGCGGTCAATCACTGGGTGGCGCGCGGGCACTCGAGGGAGAGAGTGATTGAGCTTCAGTTCTTCGTCGCCAAGGGAAAGGGCATGGAGCGCGCAGAGTTCCGCGGGCCAGCGCATTCCATAGGTGATGCGCTCAAGGTGGGGAGGGGCGGCTTTTCAGATCTGGGCACCAATCGGCATAGCTAGCTCCCCCGTAGCAGGGTGATTTAGAGAGCGCCAATACCGCCTATAGATTACGAGTCGCCTTTATATCAAGTCACATTTTTATATACAGGGGCCGAGGCGTGGACGCCACCGGTAGTTACCGTGGAGACCAGGCGCGTTCAGCTCATCGGCGGTTCGACCTATGTCGTGTCCCTTCCCAAGCGGTGGGTCCGCGAATCCAAGATCGCCAAGAAGTCTGAGGTAGGGCTGATCTCCCAGAAGAACGGTTATCTCGTCGTCGTTCCCGAACCGAACGCCCTTGAGAGTCAGAAGGATGGAGTGGTCAGGGTCAGGGATGGGGACGATGACAAGTTCATATCGAGGTCGATCATCGCCAGGTACCTCAACGGGTGCGACGTGATCAGGGTGGTCTCCGACAAGCGCTTGACCGTCGCCCAGATCGAGGAGATCAAGTCGACGTCCCGCAAGTTGATAGGCTTGGAGACGATCGAGGAAAGCTCAAACGAGATAGCCCTCCACAGCCTGCTGAACCTTCAGGAGCTTGAGATCATGAAGGGCATCCGTCGGGCCCATGCCATAGCCTCCTCGATGCAGAGCGATGCCATAAAGGCCCTCCGGGAGTCCGACCCGGAGCTTGCCCGGAGCACCATACAGAGGGATAGCGACGTGGATAGGCTGTACTTTCTAACCCTTAGGCAGCTCAGGCTTGCCTGCCTCAACCCGGACGTAGCCAACAGGCTCGACCTAGAGCCGGTCAACTGCCTCGACTTCGAGTCAGTCATCAAGCGAATCGAGCACATCGCCGATCACGCGGAGCGGATCGCCGGGCACGTGCTCGAGCTTTCGGATGTGGAGGTGAACGACGGCATCGTCGAAGCCCTCGTTGACGTGAACAACGACTCGCTCCACATCCATACGGGCGCGATGGAAGCCCTCTTCAACGGGAACGTGGAGCTTGCAAACGAGGTCATAGATCTTAGGGATGGCATAACGCAGAAGAGGGCCGGGCTTGGCAGGCACCTGTCGAAGGCCTCCGTGGTTGTGAACATCAGGGTCAACGCCATGCTGGATAGCATGGAAAGGATCGCCGACTACGGCACGGACATAGCGGAGGTCGCCATAAACCAGCTGCAGGGCTAGCCAAGCTTCCTGATCATGTCCGCATACGAGCACTTGAGCGCGTCCTCATCCTCGATGCCGAAATGCCTCATGAGGTCCTTGACCCTGCGAACGGCGCTCCGATGTTCGCCTTCTCTGACTCGCGCCTCGAACTCGATGAAGCAACCCAGCCTTTCGACCTCGTCTAGGTTGATCTTGATGCCTTCGAGCCAGTATACCTCCCGCCTCTTGGCTACGCGCACGTCAAGGCCGAGGGCGGAGGTCAGGACCGCTCGGAGCCCCGATGGGTCCGAGACTGTTGCGATCTGGTAGGCGCAGTCCATTCTCGATCGGGACTCATCTCTGCGGTAGTAGATCAGTTGCGCTCTGGCCCCCGTGATCTCGCGCATCTTCAGCCTCCCCAGAGGCACCTTGAAGTATGTATCGACCTGATCCTCCAATCCTCCGAAGGTCGCCCCAAGATCGTCAAGGGCCTGTCTGGCTTCCCTCAGGGTTGGCAGACGAGCTTTCACTTCGACGTTTGATCTCGTCAGGACTTCCCCCAGTCGGGCCCTAGAAGCCGGGGCTCTTTAGATACTTGAAGATCTTGTCTATGTCGCCAAGAATGGCGTTCATCCTTTCCACAGTAGCCTGAATCTCGTGTATGTCGCCGTGGGCGGAGTGGAGCTTGGTCTTGATCGCTGGCATATCGGCGAGCTTGGAACCCATCTCATTCACCGCGATCTCCATCGCGGCAACCCTATTCCTCATTTCCTCGAGCTGGGCCTTCATCTCAGACGTCATCTGGTCCACGGCCGTCGTTCGTTCGTCCAGCCTCAGGAAGATGCTCTGCAGCGTTTGGTAGTCCTGTCGGGCCTTGAGCAGCTGTTCGGTCACATCGGCAAGCTTGGCCAAGATGTCGCCCGCGGTCAGCTCTCGGAGCTCGGTTTCCTCCGCCTTCTTTCGGCCCAACCCCAGCGGCATCAGCGATCCTTCCGGCCCCTGATGGATAAAAAAGTTTCTTCGCGATGTAGTTGCCACGGCGCAATAATGCAGTCGTCCGGCCGCGGAGCAACATATATAGCGCATCCCGGAGCTGATGGGTGAAATGGCGAGAGAGATATCGCTCCAGGAGCTTGTTAGGGGGCTCGCGCTCCGGAACGCGCTCGATCACGGCGGGCAGGCAAGGCCATCCTCGGTTCTAGGGGCCGTCTTCTCGGCAAGGCCGGAGGCCCGGGCGAACGTTGGCGAGGTGGCGAGGCTTGTCAACGAAATCGTCGATCAGGTCAACGCGATGGGCCCGGAGGAACAGAGGAAGGAACTGAGCACCCTCGAGCTGCCAACGCTTCGCAGGGAGGAGGGCAGATACACGTTGCCGGACCTTCCCGGGGCCGTGAAGGGAGGCGTGGTCATGCGGCTGGCGCCCTATCCCTCAGGCCCTCTACACCTTGGAAGGGCCCGGATGGCTATCCTCAACGACGAGTATGTGAAGCGATATTCGGGAAAACTCATCTTGGTGGTGGATGATACCGCAGGGTCCGCTGACAAGATACCGATAGCGGAGGCGTACGAGAGCTTTCCTAGGGACATGGAGTGGCTGGGCATCCGGGTCCACCAGACCGTGTACAAATCGGACAGGCTTGAGCTCTTCTACTCCTACGCTAGGCAGTTCATCGAGAGGGGTTGGGCATACGTATGTACGTGCAAGGCGGAGGACCTGAGGAGAAATAGGTCTGCCGGCAAGGAGTGTGCATGTCGGGGAAGGTCGCCCGGGTCGAACTTGGAAGAATGGAACAGGATGCTCTCCGGGCACTACTCCGAGGGAGAGGCGACCGTGCGGCTGAAGACGGACATGAAGGATCCGGATCTGGCCTTCAGGGACCGGGTCCTCCTGAGGATCAGCGAAAGGCCCCATCCGAGGGTCGGGACCAAATACAGGGTGTGGCCGATGCTTGAGTTCTCGTGGGCGGTGGATGATCATCTGCTGGGGGTCACGCACATCCTGCGTGGCAAGGACCTCATGATGGAGGACAAGATGGAGCGCTTTATGTGGAAGCTCCTCGGCTGGCCGGAGCCGGTCATCGTCCACCACGGCATGCTCAGCATCGCAGGGGCCAAGATCAGCAGCTCGGAGTGCAGGAGGAGGATACAGTCCGGCGAGTACGAGGGCTGGGACGACCCCAGGACCTGGACGATCGGGTCGTTGAGGGCACGCGGGATCCAGCCCCAGGCGATCAGGTCTTTCATCGTTTCGTGTGGCCTGACCCTTACGGATGTGCAAGTCCCGGTGGAAAGCCTCTACGCCGAGAACCGTCGTCTCATAGATCCCATCGCCAATCGCTACAACTTCGTCAGGGATCCCGTCAGGGTGGCGGTCGCAGGAGGACCTAAGATCGATTCCGTCAAGCTGAAGCTCCACCCGGACTTTGAGGACCGTGGATCGCGACCAGTACCTGTCTCGATGGATTCGATATTCGTGGACGGGGAAGACTTTCGGCGTTTCAAGGGTCAGGAGGTCAGGCTAAAGGAACTGGGCAACGTGCTCTTGGGCGAGACGGCTCAGCATCTGGAACCCGATCTTTCGCCCTCGATCCCCAAGGTCCAGTGGGTTTCCGTTCCCAACGTCAAGGTTGAGGTGATCATGCCGGATGGATCCAGGGTGATGGGAATTGCCGACCCCGGGGTAGAGGGCCTTGAGATCGGGGCGCTCGTGCAGTTCGTGCGCTTTGGCTTCTGCAGGCTCGACTCCCGCCGCGCAGGCACGCCGGTTTTCAGGTACGCTCACAGCTAGGTCGCTACGGTCTGGACCCCCTTCAGGTAGGATGCCAGAGACTCGACATGGATAGCCCCTTTCTTGGTCTTCTCGATGGCACTAACCGAGGCGCGAGCTCCGGCCAGGGTGGTCACGTACGGGATGCACAGGTCGACGCTTTGGCGTCTGATTTTGTAGCCATCCCTGAAGGCACTGCCGCCCTTGGTCGGCGTGTTTATGATCATGTCGATCTCGCGCCTCCACATCATCTCTAGTATCTCGGTGCTCCCTTCGGATATCTTGCGAACGACCCTGATTGGTATGTTGGGGTACTTCGCCTGGATCGCTGCGGCCGTGCCGTCGGTCGCCAAAAGCTCGAATCCAAGCTCGTGGAACTTCTTGGCGATCTCCGGGATCTCGGCGAAGTCCTCCTTCTTGACCGAGATCAGCACCCTGCCCGACGTCGGAAGAGCCATGCCGGCCGCGACCTGCGATTTGAAGAACGCCAGGCCGAAGTCATCATCGATCCCCATGACCTCGCCGGTCGACTTCATCTCGGGCCCTAACTTGGGATCCACTCCCGGGAGCTTGATGAAGGGGAAGACAGATTCCTTGATAGAGAAGTGTTTGATCTCCCGGCGGCCGACTAGGCCAAGCTCCCTCAGCGTATGGCCCACCATCAACTTGGTCGCGATCTTGGCGAGCGGGATCCCCATCGTCTTTGCCACGTAGGGTATCGTTCTGGACGCCCTGGGGTTTGCTTCCAGCACATAGACCACCCCGTTCCTCACCGCGTATTGTACGTTAATCAGGCCGACGACCTTTAGCTCCAGGGCAATTGCCTTCGTGTACTCCTCGACCGTGGCGATGGTCTCCTTGTCCAACGAGCACGTTGGGATGACCATTGCCGCGTCGCCCGAGTGGACGCCTGCCTGTTCTATGTGCTCCATGATCGCGCCTATGAAGACATCCCGTCCGTCGGCAACGGCGTCTACGTCCAGCTCGATCGCGTTGTCTAGGAATCTGTCAATGAGTATGGGGTGCTCGGGCGACACGGATACTGCTATGTCCACATACTCTTTGAGTTCCGCTTCGTCGTGGACTATTTCCATCGCTCGTCCGCCCAAGACGAAGCTTGGCCTGACCAGGACGGGGAACCCGATCCTCCGGGCGACCCTGAGAGCGCCCTTGCGATCCATGGCCGTGCCGTACGGTGCTTGAGGGATCTTCAGCTTGTTTAGGAGCTTCGTGAACGACCTGCGGTCCTCGGCCCTGTCAATGCTTTCGGCCGGCGTGCCTAGGATGTTGACTCCCGCCTTCGCGAGCCTTGAGGCGAGGTTTATGGGGGTCTGGCCGCCGAACTGGACGATCACCCCCCAGGGCTTCTCCAGGTCAACTACGTTCATGACGTCCTCAAATGTGAGCGGCTCGAAGAAGAGCTTGTCCGAGATGTCGAAATCGGTGGAGACCGTTTCAGGATTGTTGTTGATGACTATTGCCTCCAGTCCCTCCTCCTTCAGCGTGGTCACGGCGTGGACGGTGCAGTAGTCGAACTCTATGCCCTGGCCTATCCTTATCGGTCCGCCGCCGATGATGAGGACCTTCTTCTTGGGGCTTTCGGTCGTCATCAGGGCCTTGTCTGAGTTCGGTTCGTACGTCGAGTAGTAGTAGGGCGTCTTGGCCTCGAACTCGGCCGCACAGGTATCAACCATCTTGTAGGATGGTAGTACGCCCTTCTCCTTCCTCATCTTCCTGACCTCGTCCTCGCGTTTGCCCAAGGCATAGGCAATCTGCGCGTCTGAGAAGCCAGCCCGTTTGGATCGGAGAAGCAGAGACCGTGAGATCGTGTTCTTTCCTGACTGTCGGACCAAGCTCCTTTCGATCTGCAGAAGGTTCTTGAGCTTGTACAGGAACCACCTGTCGATCTTGGTCAGCTGGTAGATCCTCTCAGGCGAGTATCCCCTCCGCAGTGCCTCGTGGATGTAGAAGATCCTCTGATCCGTCGGCCGTGCCAGCTCCTCAAGAAGCTCCTCTTCCGTCGCCTTGGCGAAGTTGGCCTGCTTTGCCTCGCAGCCGAAGCCGGCCCTGCCGATGTCCAGACTTCTTATCGCTTTCTGGAAGGCCTCCTCGAAGGTCCGCGCCAGGCTCATGACCTCGCCCGTTCCCTTCATTTGGGTCCCGATCTGGCGCTCGGCGGTGCGGAACTTGTCGAACGGCCACCTGGGGATCTTCACCGCTATGTAGTCCAGTGCCGGCTCGAAACTGGCCGGCGTCGTGCGAGTGACCCTGTTTGGTATCTCGTCAAGGGTCATCCCCACCGCAATCTTCGCGGCGATCCTTGCTATCGGGTAACCTGTTGCCTTGGAGGCCAGGGCGGAACTTCTGGAGACCCTGGGGTTGACCTCGATGACGTAGTACTCCCCGGTGTCCTTGTTCATTGCGAATTGTATGTTGCAACCGCCCTGGATCTTCAGCGCCCGGATTATCTTGATGGAGGCCGTCCTAAGCTTCTGATGATCCGGGTCGCTCAGCGTCTGAACGGGCGCGACGACGATGCTGTCGCCGGTGTGTATGCCCATGGGATCGACGTTCTCCATGGAGCACACTATGTTGCAGTTGTCGGCGGCGTCGCGCATGACTTCGTACTCTATCTCCTGCCAGCCGATCACCGACTGTTCGACGAGAACCTGGTTGACTATGCTTGAGCGCAGGCCGCGATCCACTATCTTCCGCAGCTCGGTCTCATTATAGGCCATGCCCCCTCCGGTTCCGCCGAGCGTGTAGGCGGGACGCACGATCACAGGGTACCCGATCTCTTGTGCCGTGAAGACGGCCTCCTCCACGGTGGCCACCGCGCGGCTCCTCGGTATCGCCTCGTTTATCTCCAGCATCAACGCCCTGAACTTGTCTCGGTCCTCCGCTGCTTGGATCGTCTCAAGCGGCGTTCCCAGAAGCTCGACGTCGTACTTCTCCAGCACGCCCAGCATCCCGAGCTGGGCCGCAAGGTTTAGCCCGGTCTGGCCGCCCATCGTCGGCAGCAGTCCGTCGGGCCTCTCTTTTTCGATTATCTTCGTGACGATATCCGGCACCAGCGGTTCCATGTACACAACGTCGGCCATGTCGGTGTCCGTCATTATCGTCGCTGGGTTCGAGTTCACTAGGACTACATGGTATCCCTCCTCGCGCAGTGATCTGCAGGCCTGTGAACCGGAGTAGTCGATTCCGAGGGAAATCCCTATTCGGCGGCTTGTCCGATCACAATCGGCCCGGATCCGATGACGAGGATCTTGTGGATATCCTCTCTCTTGGGCAAGGCTGTTGCTCCTCCGTGGGATCTCGGTCGTTCTGGCGGTGCGCTAGAAAATGAGAATAAAAATTGGTCTGATTGCGCGACCCAGATAGGGTTGCCGCCTGAGGGGAAGCCGCGCGGTTGGACGTTCTCGTCGGAGTGCAGCATGCTCCTTTGGTTTGAACAACCCCAGCATGGAGTCGCACCATGCGTGCCTGCGGTGCATCTTCGCATGGATGCGAGCTTCTTCGCCGGGAAACCGAAATGGGCCGAAGTCTAGGGGGAGACAGGAGGACCCGATGCCCCTTGGCTCTAGGAGAACGCCGGATTGGAGCAAGGGCCTGATTATACTTATCAGCATGCCTTTCTCGTTTACCTCCAAAGGCGATCCCCAAGGGACTACCCGTGAATCCGAGGGAAGCATGGAGAAAGGAGTCGGTCGTCGCGCTTGTCCTCCTCATGGCCTACTTTTCCGCCGCCCTTGGAAGCTCAGACCGCCGGGAGGCGGCGATCGCTCATTTTCACGATCTCGCCTCGCTGGAGAGGCGACTCGGCATCTTCGTCGAGCTGGATCTCCAGAGAATGCTCTTGAGGACGCCGTTCGTTGCACTGGTAAACGTCTTCTATTTTCTCCTCCATTCGATGATAGTGCTGGGCTTCGTCTTGGTGCTTTTCCTCAGAGGGAGGGGGGAGTACGCGCGCGTGCGCAATATCTTGGTGTGCTTTTCGCTCATCTCCTTTCTAATATACTGGCTATATCCCCTTGCACCTCCGCGGATCATGCGCGAGTATGGCTTCGTTGACACCGGGGATCAGAGTCCCGGAATGGACTACGAGACCGGATTCCTCAGTAGGTTGGTGAACCCGTATGCAGCCATGCCGAGCGTCCACATGGGCTATTCCCTCATAGTTGGCGGCTTCATCTACCTTAGATCCCGTGCCAGGCTCCTCAGATTGCTCGCCCTTGCCTATCCCGCGTTGATGCTGCTGGCCGTGACATCGTCAGGCAACCACCTCTTGATCGACTGCATCGCGTCCGTTCCTCTTCTGCTCTTGACGCTCTTGATCGTCGATCGGTTGGATCTGCAGGGATGGTTGGCGAGATATTTAAGACGATGAATGGAGGCAGCAGGTCGACCCGAGGGGGCAAGGCTTGGCGTTCCACATTGCCTCTGAGTCGGAGATAAGGAGCGGCGGCACGACCGACATATACTTCCGGCGCGCCCATGAGATAGTCACGAAGAAGAAGTGGGATGCGAAGGTCGTTGCTGAGGTTTCGGCTTCATCTTTTCCCAAAGGATGGGGATGGGCGGTCCTTTCGGGGATCGAGGAGGTGGCCGAGCTTCTCCGGGGAAGGGACCTGGACGTGCTGTCGATGCCGGAGGGGAGCATCTTCTACCCGATGGAGCCGGTCATCAGGATCGAGGGGATGTACTCCGAATTCTGTGAAATGGAGACCCCCTTGCTCGGGCTCACCTGCCAGGCTTCAGGGATCGCAACCGCGGCGGCACGGTGCAAGATCGCGGCCGGGCTCAAGCCTGTCTACAGCTTCGGGATAAGGAGGATGCATCCAGCCTTGTCTCCAATGATAGATCGCTCCGCCTACCTCGGCGGCTGCGATGGCGTGTCGGGCATATCGGGTGCGAAGCTCATCGGCATCTCGCCCTCGGGCACGATCCCTCATGCCCTCATCGTACTCGTGGGGGACCGGGAGGCCGTGTGGAAAGCCTTTGACGAGGTGGTGGAGGAAAGCGTGCCGAGGATAATGCTGGTCGACACGTTTTCAGACGAGGTTGTGGAATCCCTGTCCGCGGCCCGGACCCTCGGCAAGAGGCTGTACGCGGTCAGGCTGGACACCCCGGGAAGCCGCAGGGGCGATATGAAGCGGATCGTGCAGGAGGTTCGTTGGAAGCTCGACGTGGAGGGGTATGACCATGTCAAGATCTTCGTTTCCGGCGGTCTGGACGAACGATCGCTGTCCGAGCTCTCGGGCGTTGCCGATGCCTTCGGCGTCGGAACGTGGATCAGCTCGGCGCGCACTGTGGACCTGGCGATGGATATCGTTGAGGTCGAGGGCAGGAAGATATGCAAACGCGGGAAGCTCTCGGGAGCCAAGAACGTCCTGGAGTGTCCGTCATGCTTTAGGAGGAGTGTGACCCTTGCTCGCGAGTCCAGATGTGAGTGCGGGACGCAGATGGTCAGCCTCCTTGAGCCGCTGATCCAGAAAGGAGAGGTGTCCAGGCTGCCCACCGTGGGCGAGATCCGGAAGAAGGTCCTGAGGACGCTCAAAGAAAGGAAACTAAGTCTGGAGCCTAGAGGTGCGGAAGATGGATACGTGTATAACCGAGGTTAAGGCTAGGGAGATCCTCGATTCGAGAGGCAACCCGACGATCGAGGTGGATGTTCGCACGAGGAAAGGGTTCGGGCGGGCGGCCGTCCCATCGGGCGCTAGCACCGGCCGGCACGAGGCGCTTGAGCTCCGCGACGGAGATCCGAGGCGTTTCGCCGGAAAGGGGGTGCTCAAGGCAGTTGAATCCGTGAACCAGATCATCCGGCCCGCAATCGTGGGGAAGGATTCGGCGGACCAGAACGGAATCGATTCCCTCTTGCTGAAGCTGGATTCTACTCCAAACAAGTGTAGGCTCGGCGCCAATGCCGTGCTCGGGGCGTCGCTGGCTTGTTGCAGGGCCGCCGCCGATTCGCTGGATGTACCGCTCTACGAGCACATCGCCAAGATCGCTTTCGGGAGATCTTTCCGCGAGTATCTCCTGCCGCTGCCCATGTCCAACGTCGTCAACGCCGGCAAGCATGGCGGCGGGAAGCTGGAGCTCCAAGAGTTCATGCTTCACCCGGTCGGCGCGCCCAGCTTCTCCGAGGGGCTGAGGTGGATAGCCGAAATCTACCAACAGCTGAGGAGCGTGCTCGTCTCAAAGTATGGGATCTCCATGAGGAATGTGGGAGATGAGGGGGGCTTCTCGGGTCCGATAGACAGGGTAACCGATGTGTTGGATTCGCTGGTCCAAGCCATCGAGAAGGCCGGCTATGTTGCGGGAAAGGAGGTCTCGATCGCCTTGGATCCGGCGGCGAGCGAGTTCTATTCGGCAGGTAGCTACACGGTGGAAGGCAAGCCCCACAGCGCCGGGGAGCTAATCGACCTGTACGCCCGACTGGTGGACTCCTATCCCATAACCTCCATAGAGGACCCCATGTCGGAGGATGACTGGGGTGGGTTCGTCCAGATCACGCAGCGGCTGGGGAAGAAGGTCCAGATCGTTGGGGACGATCTCTTCGTCACTAACTGCGCGCGGCTGGAGACGGGGATCAAGATGGGGGCTTGCAACGCTTTGCTGCTGAAGGTGAACCAGATAGGAACGCTTACGGAGGCGATCCAGTCGGCGAGGATGTGCATGGAGAACGGCTACGGCGTGGTGATAAGCCACAGGAGCGGTGAGACGGAGGACACGACCATAGCCGACATCGCAGTTGGGCTGAACGCTGGCCAGATAAAGACGGGGGCCCCCTGCAGGTCCGAAAGGACAGCCAAGTATAACCAGCTGCTGCGGATACAGGAGGAGCTAGGGGAGAGGGCCAGGTACCCGGGCCGCGATTTCCGAACGGCCTATAGGGATTTCATCCAGCCTTCTCCTTCGGGTAGACGAGCGAGGAGCAGATGATCCCTACCTCGTAGAGCAGGTACATCGGGATCGAAACGATTATCTGGCTCACCATGGTGGGGTCCGGCGTAATCACTGCCGCTATGATGAGTATCGCGATCAAGGCCAAGGCGCGGTTCTTTCTGAAGAATTGCGGCGACACTAGTCCTATGCTGGAGAGCAGCGTCGCCAGAAGCGGGTATTCGAAGATCAGCCCGAAGACCAGAAGCATGAGGAAGACGAAGGAGACGGTCTGGTCGACGGACCACAAGTTGACGATGAGGTCCTCATTGACGACGGTTTTGAGGAAGTCCATCGTGAATGGGACCATCACGTAGTAGCCGAAGGCAAGGCCAACCAGGAAGAGTCCAACCGCCGGGAGCGCCAGCTTGAATACCATCTTCTTTTCCTTAGGCTTGAGAGCTGGGATTAAGAAGGCGAGCGCCTCGTACGCAATCACGGGGGATGCAACTGCCACCGCGACGACAAGGGAAATCTTCATGCGAGCCAGCGCAGCCGCGAGCGGCGTCAGCGCCGTTAGCTTCATGCCGCCCAGCATGTTTGCCTCTATGGCCAGCAGTATCTTCTCTGCTAGGTAAACCCACCCGAGAACGAACCCCGCGCCCACGGCGATTATGCAGACGATCAGCCGACGGCGAAGCTCCTCGAGGTGATCGAAGAAGGACATCTCCTTGGCCAAGGCCCAGATCAAGGAAATCGGATGCCCAAGGGCCTTAAATCTGGCATGTTCAGGCACCGCCAGCCAGCCTTCCGGCCGCCCAACCGACTGCGGGATCACGACCGGCTCAGACCGCTGGCGGAGGGCCATCACCCAGCTTTCTGCCCAGAGGCGCTCGATCGGGCTCCGTCCAAGCTCACCCTCGAGACTATCTCGGCGCGCAACTGGTCCTCGGTCTTGCCCTCAACGCTCAGGCCCAGCTTCCTTGCCGCCTCAGCCAACTGCTCGTGGGTGAGGGCCTTGACCTCCTCCCCGGCGGGCTTCTCGGCCGGATGGCCCCTTTGTGGTGACAGTTGAGTTTCTTGGGCTTTCTTGGGAAGGGGGGGCTTCTCCAGGTCGACCTCCTTAGTCAGCTCTCGCATGAGGTCATCGCTTGCTGACCTGAGTTGGTTTAGGGCGGCGCCCAGCGTGCGAGCTATCTCGGGTATCCTCTTTGGGCCGAAAAGGATCACCGCGATGAGGATGACCAGGATCTCCATGGTCCCCACGGGTGGCAATCTGAACCCTTTCCCGATTGAGGGGAGGTCTTACGAACAAGAAAAATCTTTGGACCCGGCTCGGCTCTGCGCCCTTCTAGGGGGTCTTGGAGTCGTAGTAGTAGAGCACGAATAGGCTTGCCACCATCGCCGATCCGGTGGCGATGATCCCCAGCTCCATTTCCTGCAGGTAGCCAAAGAACTGTCTCTGCGAGACACCGCGGACGATCCAGGCGCTCTGCCCGTATGAAGTGATCTGGCTCGAATCTATCCGAGATTTGAAAAAGCGCATGCTCCTTGCGTCCTGGATGAGGAGGGTTACTGCGTAGTCGCTGCGGATGCTCTTGTCCGCCAGGATGAAGGCAGTCGGGCTGTCCCCGTATGCGGATCGATAGTAGGCCGACATGGTCAGGTACCCGCCTCTCAGGAACCCTCCCCCTCCGCCGATCTGGTACATACAGAGGAAACTGGTTACGAGGAACAGGAATATGCATACGGCTGCCAGGGTACTTCTCATCAGGCTGCACCCCCGGGGGAACCTTCAAAAATGTTAATCGACCTTCTCCGGGCGCGCTGGAAGAGCTCTTCCCAACGCGATGTATCCCGTGTGGACGGTCTGCGTCGTCCTTGGACGCGTGCCGTGGCTTGAGACCTCGTAGTCCCGGTGTGAGACCTCCACCATCCGGACGTCGAAGCACTTGAGCGCCTTGAGCTTCCTCACGCAGCGTGCACCTTCCTCGAGAAAGGGGACGAAGGCGCAGATCATGCCCCCTGGCTTCATAGAGGAGTAGGCAGACTGGATGTACTTGGACGGCGAGGCAAGGTCGAGGAAGAAAAGATCTGCCTTGATGTCTTCGGCGATGTTGCGGACGTCATCGTTGATGAGCTCGACGTTGCGGCATCCGAAGCCTTTGAGGTTTGCGAGCGCTATGCCGTGTATGTCGGCGCGAATCTCGAACGAGTACACCTTCCCGGCCGGCCCGACTGCTTGGGAGAAATAAAGCGCGCACGCGCCGCTCCCAGTTCCCGCCTCGACCACGGTCTGTCCGCTGCGGAGCCCGGCGAGGGCCAGCACGAAGCCGATATCCTCAAAGTACGGGACCGAGGTGGGCCGTGCCATCTTCTCAACATAGTCGCGCACGTTGGGCTCCAGGGCGAATGCCTCGTGCCCTAGATGGCTTCGGAGCAACTCTCCGGAGGCGTACCTGCGAGGAAGGTTGAAGATGCCGAGGTCCGTCTCCAACCTGTCGCCCGGGACGGCGAGATGTTTTCTGCCTCGCTCGTCCACGATCACCAGCCTGCGTTCCACTGCCCTCCCCTCCCCGATGCTAGCAGCACCGTTTGAAATCGGCGTGCGGCGGCCAAACGAACGCGGGGACTCGGCATTCGTCCATGGCAGGATAGCGCTAAAGAAATAGGTTTGCGTTACCGATCCACCACGGTCTGGGGATCTTCTTCGGGTGGAAGAGTCGTGCCACCGAGCCACGCCTTTGGCGGCCTGGTGACGAACTCGTGATGAAACCCGGCGGCAGCGCGCGCCGCTCCCGGAAACGTTTATCAACCATCCATCTGCGGCAAGGACCCAAAGGATGGCGTATGGCAGACACGGCAAATCCTGCGCCGCTTGGGCTTACGGGGTTCGGCATGACCACCGTCCTGCTGAATCTTCACAACGCGGGGCTGTACCCATTGAGCAGCATGATCCTGGCGATGGGCGTGTTCTACGGTGGCCTAGCCCAGGTCATAGCCGGCATCATGGAGTACAGGAACGGCAACACCTTTGGGACGACCGCCTTCACGAGCTACGGACTTTTCTGGCTCTCGCTCGTGGGGCTCCTCGTATTCCCAAAGCTCGGGTGGGCGGATGCCCCCGATGCCGCTGGCATGGCAGCCTACCTCGCGATGTGGGGATTCTTCACGGGATGGATGTTCGTCGGGACCCTCAAGCTCAGCCGCGGGCTCCAGGTCGTGTTCGGCACCCTAACGGTCCTGTTCTTCCTGTTGGCCGTGGGGGAGTTCGTGGAGTCCGAGGTCTTCCACACGATCACAGGAATCGAGGGCATCGTGTGTGGGTTCTCGGCGATCTACGTTGCCATCGCCAGCGTGTGGAACCAGCTTTACGGCCGCACCGTGATCCCAGTATAGATCTCTGGTGAGCATCATGTCTGCCACTATAGAAGCCCTGATGAAGGAGAAGAGGTTGTTCGAGCCCCCCAAGGAACTGGTGGAGAAGAGCAACGTCAAGAAGTTCATGGACAAGCACAAGATAAGGACCGTGAAGGAGCTCTACGAGAGGGCAAAGGACCAGGAATGGTTCTGGGGAGAACTAGCAAAGGATCTCCACTGGCACCGAAAGTGGAAGACGGTTCTCTCCGGCAAAGCCCCCTACTTCGTCTGGTTTGAAGGCGCAAGAACGAACATCGCCTACAATGCCTTGGATAGACACATGGAGGATGGTAGGGCGGACAAGGTCGCCTACATCTGGGAGGGCGAGTTGGGCGAGGTTCGCAAGATGACCTACCGGGAGATGTACAAGGAGGTCAACCGGTTGGCCAACGCCCTGAAGAGCCTCGGGATAAAGAAGGGCGACAGGGTTGGCATCTACCTCCCCATGATACCCGAGCTTCCCATAGCCATGGTCGCGTGCGCGAAGATCGGGGCTGTGCATTCCGTGGTCTTCTCGGGTTTCGGCTCCAAGGCGCTGGAGGAGCGTCTGGTGGACGCCGAGTGTGTGGCACTCATCACGGCTGACGGCTACTACCGAAAGGGCGAGCCTCTCAATCTGAAGGCGATGGCAGACCAGGCCGTGGCCGCGTCACCCACGGTGAAGAAGGTGGTAGTGGTGAGGAGGCTGGGCGACAAGATCAAGGTCAACATGGTCAAGGACAGGGACTACTGGTGGGAGGATGTCACGAAGGGTCAACCCGATGAGTGCAAGACCGAGGTCATGAACTCCAACGACCTGCTCTTCATTATGTACACCTCGGGCACGACCGGAAAGCCAAAGGGCGTCATGCACGTGCACGGAGGGTACCAGGTCGGGGCCGCGTCAACGCTTTCGCTGGTCTTCGACCTCAAGGACGATGACGTCTGGTGGTGCGCTGCGGACATCGGCTGGATCACGGGCCATACATACATAGTCTACGGGCCCCTGATGCTGGGCGTTACGTCGGTTCTTTACGAGGGCGCGCCGACCTATCCCGAGCCCGACAGGTTCTGGCAGATAGTCGAGAGATATAAGGTCTCCGTCTTCTACACTTCTCCCACGGCAATCCGGCTCTTCATGCGCTTCGGCAAGGAATGGCCGTCCAAGCACGACCTGAGTTCTCTGCGCCTCCTCGGATCGGTGGGAGAACCGATAAACCCGGAGGCATGGGTCTGGTACCATGAGGTGATCGGCGGCAAGAGGTGTCCGATCATGGACACATGGTGGCAGACCGAGACCGGCCATTTCATAATCACGCCTCTGCCCGTTACGCCTCTGAAGCCCGGGTCCGCAACCTTCCCCTTCCCGAGCCTTGAGGCGGCCGTCTACGACGACACCGGCAAGCAGGTCATCGGCCAGGGAGGAAACCTAGTACTCACCAGACCGTGGCCAGGCATGTTCGTTGGATTGTACAAGCAGAAGGAGCGGTACGAGCAAACCTACTGGTCAAGATTCCCTGGCGTATATCTTGCTGGGGACGTTGCGCGTGTTGACGAGGACGGGTACTTCTGGATTCAGGGCAGGGCGGACGATGTGCTCAAGGTTGCCGGGCACCGAATAGGCACGGCCGAGGTTGAGTCGGCGCTCGTCTCGCACCCCAAGGTCGCTGAAGCCGCCGTGGTCGGAAAGCCCGACCCCGTCAAGGGCTCTTCCATAACGGCCTTCGTCATACTCGTGCACGGCACGGAGCCGACGGATTCATTGAAACAGGAGCTCATCAGACACGTCTCGAAGGAGATCAGCCCGATAGCGCGGCCGGATTATGTCATCTTCGTGCCGGATCTGCCCAAGACTAGAAGCGGCAAGATCATGAGGCGCGTCATATCCAACATGGTGAGGGGTGAGCCCACCGGGGACATCACCACGCTGGGCAACCCGGAGGTCGTCAGCGAGGTGAAGAAGATCATCGACCGGGAACTTCTATCCCGGCCAGAGGTTTGATTCCGACCCGGCCTTCTCGTAGGGATCGGCAGAGAGCCGAGGAGCGTGCCGGCCGGCTTATCCCACTGGGGCTAGATCAGCACGGCTCAGCCACAGTTGGGTCCGGACGCCGTTCCGGCCGATCTGGGAAAGGCTAATTAAGCACCCTGCGCGGGCGGATTTGGGTTGGTTATGTCAGACCTCTCAATCGCTTTGCCACTGGCAACGGGGCTCCTCTCAATTGCCTACCTAGGATACCTCGCTAGGCGAATCCTTGCCGTTGGCGAGGGAACCGACAGGATGAAGGAGGTCTCGTCGTACATCAGAGAGGGCTCCAAGGCTTACATGAGCAAGCAGTACAGGTTGATCGCAGCCATAGTTGCCATTGTCTCGGTTGCAATCGGCGTCTTCCTCGGGCCGCGCGTTGCTCTAGCGTACGTGGCAGGAGCTGCCTGTTCCGCGATTGCCGGGTTCATCGGCCTGCACATCGCAATAAGGGCCAACTCAAGGACCGCGAACGTTGCCAGAACGGAAGGTCTGGGCAAGTCTCTGGACATCGCATTCAAGGGGGGAAGCGTCCTAGGCTTCGGGGTCGTCGGGGTTGGGCTGACTGGGGTCGTGCTGCTCTACCTGGCGTATGGTGGCATGGATCTTGGAAGGGCCTTGGACGTCGTCAGCGACATCGCGGGGTTCAGCTTCGGCGCAAGCACGGTAGCGTTGTTCGCCAGGGTTGGAGGCGGAATATACACCAAGTCAGCCGACATCGGGGCAGACCTCGTGGGCAAGGTCGAGAGGAACATACCTGAGGACGACCCAAGGAATCCGGGGGTCATAGCCGACAACGTCGGGGACAACGTAGGCGATGTGGCGGGCATGGGCGCCGACCTGTTCGAGTCCTATGTCGGCGCGATGATCTCCACCATGATACTGGGGGCTGCAGTCTACGGCGAGCGTGCAGACGGACTCAACTGGGTTCTCTTGCCGCTCGTCATCTCGGGGATAGGCATACTGGCATCGATCGCGACCTCGTTCACCGTTAGGGGCGAGCCGGAAAGAGCCCTCACGCGAGCAAGCGTCATTGGGACCGTGATCGCAGCCATCGCTTGTCTCTTCGCTGCCTCCGCGCTCATGGGACCGGACTGGCCCGGGCCCTACACGGCCATGCTGTGCGGACTCGCGGTGGGGGTCGTGATCGGCCAGACATCGGACTATTTCACCTCCAGCAGGTTTTCCCCCGCAAGGACTGTGGCTAGCTCAGATCAGGGTGGCCCTGCCCTAGGGCTGCTTGCGGGTTTCTCGATGGGGTTCTACAGCACCTTCGTGCCCATCGTGTGCGTTGCCGTGGCCGGCCTCATCTCCTTCCAGGCGGCAGGGGTCTACGGCGTTGCCATCTCGGCAGTCGGCATGCTCTCGATCGCGGGGGTAATAGTGGCGGCAGACGCATACGGGCCCATAGTCGATAACGCGGCGGGAATAGCCGAGCAGGCCGGGCTGCCGAAGGAGGTCAGGGACATCACGGACAGGTTGGACTCGGTCGGGAACACCATGAAGTCCGTATGCAAGGGTTTCGCGATAGGCTCGGCCGCGCTCACGGCGATAGCGTTCTTCGTCGCTATCACCCGGATACCGGCGTTCGTCACATATGCTGGAAAGGTGGGTGGGCTGGACAAGGTCTTGAGCCTCCTGAACCCCAGGACTTTCGCAGGCCTTCTCATCGGTTCGGCGCTTCCCCCCCTCTTCACAGCCATCGTGGTACAAGCTGTGACAAAGGGCGCCTACGCGACCGTGGATGAGATAAGGAGGCAGTTCCGGGAGATTCCAGGCTTGATGGAGGGACGAGCAAAGCCCGACTACGCCAAGTGCGTATCCCTGGTCACATCGAACGCGCTCGGACATCTGGTTTTGCCCGGGACGCTCGCGATAGCAACCCCGCTTCTAGTTGGATTCGTCATCGGCCCGGACGCTCTGGTGGGCATGATGGCGGGGTCGATCGCGAGCGGCCTGCTTCTTGGGCTCTTCCAAGGCAATGTTGGAAACACTTGGGATAACGCGAAGAAGTATATCGAAGCGGGCAACCTGGGCGGCAAGGGAAGCCTGGCGCATTCCGCAGCCGTGATAGGGGACACCGTGGGTGATCCGATGAAGGACTCCTCCGGCCCCAGCCTGAACATATTCATCAAACTGATGTCGATCACCGCGCTGCTTTTCGTTCCGCTCATACTGAAGTTCCATCTGTGACATCCACGCGCTTCGGCCCAGGAAGGGGGTTGGAGCCGGGGTCCGGAAGGGACGGGGGCTGCGGGACGGCGAGACGAAAGTATTTAAGAGGCCAATTATGGAACTGGCGCTAAATGGCCAGGGAAGGCCAGCGAAACCAAGCAAGGCAAAGCCATCGTACCTCTTGACCCTGGCGGTGAACACTTGCGACAAGGAACGACCCCGGGCAGTCTCCCTTCTTTCCTGGACGTCACGCGTCTATCTTGGAAGCAGATGCTCGTCGTACCCTTGGCGTTGCTTCTCGTCTGTGCTACCCTGCTAGCCTGGAACGCCGCCAAGACGGGCAGCCTGTTCAACTATGGAATCGACTTCACGGGCGGCACCCTGATCAGCTTTCCCGGGTCATACGACCTGTCTGCGCAAGAGATCGAGGCGAAACTCAGGGAGAAATTTGCGATCAAGGAGATATCGGTGAAGAAGGGCGGCGGGGTTCTCAGCGTCGAGACCCAAGGAAAGGCGGATGACATCCTTGCCTATATGAAGGCAGAATACGGAAAGGAGGGCACGACAACGGCGCTCGATGTGCCCCTTGCCGTGACCTTCAAACGCCAGGCGCCCGCCGTTCTGGTTGCCGCGTACATTGGGATGTTCGTCGTGGTCTACGTGGTGTTCAGGTCGTTCTTGCCATCGGTGCTCGTCGGAGCCACGGCGTTTCTGGACATGTTTGCGGCTGTGGCATTCATGACGGCCTTGGGCGTCAGGCTTTCCCTTGCGACCGTTGCGGCGCTGCTCATGCTCATAGGGTATTCTGTGGACGACAACATCATGCTGACGACGAGGCTCCTCAAGAGAAGGGAGGAGTTGAATGAGCGGATCCGGGACAGCATGAAAACCGGACTCACAATGACCATGACGACGCTGTGTGCCCTGATCGCCCTTTACGCCTTCACGACATCCGATGTCCTGAGGGACATCTCCATCGTCCTCATACTTGGGATGAGCGCGGACATCGTCAATACTTGGTTCTTCAACACAGGGGTCATGCGCGGCTATCTCAGCAAGAAGTACAGGCTCCTGGAGGAGAGGGCGAGGAGAAGATGAGGCTGCCAACCGATCTGTTCAGGGACTGGCGAATCCAACTCCTCATTTTGATAGATATCGGTGCGCTGGTTCTGCTCATGCCGATGGTCACTAGGTCTACCACTGAGCTGACGGTTGAGGACGTGAACTCCTCACAGATCGTTGAACGCATGCTGAAGGCCAGCTACCAGAACGTGTCACGCCTATCGTCGACGTTTGATGAGGGTTTGTGGGTTCACAGATTCTCCTTCTCGGTTGTGACGCCAAGGGAAAACGAGACGATCGTCAGCGAATTGAAGGCCAAGTTGGCGGGCATGATACCCAGGGGCATTCCGCCCGAGGTCACCGTCTTGAACGGTACCTTCGTTCGCGCGAACGTGACGGTCACCGACAGGGACTGCATCGTCACGCTGATCGAAAGCACCCTGGGGCCGAAGGGCAAGGTCACCTACGTTGAGGTTCTTGGGAGCTCGATTTCGATGGTGGTCGATAAGAGGCTCGACCAGGCTGAGCTGCAGGAGTTCTTGGGAACTTCGGCAAGGATAGTGAAGTTCAACACCCCGCGGAGCCTTAGGACGAACCTCAAGTTCGGGATAGACTTTGTGGGCGGCTTCTATTACAACGTGAAGCCCGTCGGGGTTACCTTCACGGTCAGGGTTGACGCCGGGAACGTCACGCAGGCCCTTCTGGGGCAGTTCCTGAACACGACGGTCACCCTGAAAGACAAGGGGGAGGCGGGACTCCTGACCGTCGAGATCGCGACCATGGGGGCAAATGCCTACTTGATGGAGCTTGCCGTCGATGACTTCTTCTCGACGTATTCGAGCCTGAGCAAGATATCCTTCGTCTTCGGAAACGAAACCTCCGAGCTCGTGTTGAATGCCACCAACTACCATGCCCTCGAGGCGGTCCTGAACCTCAGCTTCCCCACGAGATACGACATCGTAGGGGGCAGCGAATCGTCCGGGATCTTCCAAGTCGAGGGCAGAGGCTCCGAGGCGACCAGGGAAGAGCTCGAGGCAGCCTTTGGGAGGTATCTGAAGATCCTCTCCTATGAGACGAAGGTCTCTGCAGAGACCATGAGCGAGGTGGAGAAGATGATCGAGTCAAGGGCGGACTTCATGGGCGTGTCCGACCTCAGGATAAAGAGGGCGGGGGGCGAGTACATAATCGTGGAATCCCCGGAAAGGATCGCCGGCAACAGCTCCGTCCTTGAACCCCTCGACTTCGAGGCGCGCCTCTGGACATCCGGCAACATCACGGTCAGGGCGTTCACCTCGGAAGACGTCGCTAGGGTTGACCATTACTACTATGCTTCCGAGGCGGGTGGTTGGGCGGTTCCAATGACGCTTAAGAAACCAGCGGCGGAGCGGCTGCGCGACCTCGCCCTACTTCACGGCGCGATAGACCCAGATGAGAGCGTTCGGCGGAAACACCCCCTCGGGATGTTCTTCAACGGGATCGAAGTGTACAATGCATCTTTCTCCGCCGATCTCGCGGAGAGCATGAGGGAGCAAGCCGTGGTCAGCTTTCTGGCGATCACGGGCGGTCCCAGGGATAACGACCAGGCCAGGAGGAGGGCTGAGGAACTCTACATCAACTTGGAGGCATCCTTCCCCACGAAGCTGAGGACGGCCGGCGAAGGGCAGATTCCGGCCGTCCTGGGCAGGGATTTCGCGAGACAGGTAGCTTCTGCCGGGGCGGCAGCGGTGATCGGGGTGCTGACGGTGATATATCTAAGGTACCGAAGGCCGAAATTGGTGGCCGCGGTGATGGGAGTGAGCTTGAGCGAGGTACTGATAATGCTCGGATTCTCGGTGCTGATCCGGCAGTACCTCGACCTAGGAAGCGTCGCGGGCATCGTCGCGGCAATCGGAACAGGGGTGGACGAGCAGATAGTTATAACGGACGAAGCCCTATACCAGGGGCAGGGAAAGAGAAGGCTCGTGATGTCCACGCGAATATCGCGCGCTTTCTTCATAGTCTTCACGGCTGCCGCAACCACCATAATCGCCATGGTTCCGTTGGCCTACGTGGGGCTCGGCCGGCTACGCGGCTTTGCGATAATGACGATCGTGGGGGTCTTGGCTGGCATTACGATAACCAGGCCCGCATATGGCAGAATGGTGAGGTATCTCATCGAGAGGTGATGTGAACGTACGTCATAATCATAGGGGCGGGCAGGATCGGGTACAATCTCGCGAGGATGCTCATCGAAGCCGGGAACGATGTCACCCTGGTCGAAAAGGACGAGCGGAGGGTTCGCGAGGTCAGCTCCCTCGACGCATTCGTGTTCCATGGCTCAGGCACAAACCCAGCCCAGCTGCAGTCCCTCAACGTCGAAACGGCAGATGCCATCGTGGCGGTGACGGGTGATGAGGCGGTCAATCTGACGTCCTGCCTCGTCGCCAAGAGGCTTGTTGCAGATGCCAAGAGGGAGAGGCCCCTGATGACGATCGCCCGGGTCTCCAGCCTGGAGATGGAGAAGCCGTTTCTTGAGCTTGGCATCGACCGGGTCATCAGTCCGGAGAAGGCGGCTGCCGAGTACATTTCCCGCCTAATAAGGAGCCCCGGGGTCGTCGACGTTGCGGGCCTGACGGGGGTCAGGGGCGAGATGCTCGAGCTACACATAGATGCGAAGTCGCCCGTTGTCGGGAAGACCCTTGCCCAGGTGTCGGCGATGGGGGACATGTCTCACGCGACGGTGTTTGCGGTGGTCGAGGACGGTGAAACGGTGATACCGCACGGCGACACCACCATGAGACCGAACATGACCGTTCTGATCTTCTGCAAGACCGAGGAATCCAACAAGGTTAGGAAGTTGTTCCTGGGCCCCACCTAAAGGGGAGAGGGCGGCTCGGTCTTGTATTATCCGAAAATCCTTTCGCCGCCCTGTTTTGGGCGTGTCGGTGGCCAAGCTAACCGACTCAAAGATCCGGTGGATGATGCGGCGCTAGGAGGAGGGCGGGAAGAGCAGGATGACCAACGGAAAGATCGCCGGGGTCTACCAGATCAGCACAAAAGACTCCAACAGCCGTGGGCCCGCTACAGATCCCTACGGATCCGCTACCGATGACAGGTCCTCTACAGATCCACCGGACAGATGCCCACCCTCCGCAAACCGGGCAGACCCTGCAAAATGCACGACCCAGAACAGGAAGAGCCGGTCTTGTAGGCCTGGAACAAGCACCATGTCTGCGCAGTCATACTGGAACACCTCATCCAGAAAGAACACAACCCAAGGATCCCTCACAACACCACACGGATGCCGAGAGCCTCGCAAACAGAAGAGGCGCGGGTGGATCAGGTACGAGCCCAAACACTCCATGTCGCTGGGGCATCTGGACTGGTGCGAGGTGAAGAAGATCGATCCAGGGCTTGGTGAATGGCTTATAACGGTTCAGGACGACGCCTGCAGGAAGGTCATCGCCTGGGGGATCTTCGAAAACCCTACCATAACACAAGGGCGGGCTCGGTCTAGAAAAGACTAAAAAGGCAACATCCCTGCGTGGGTTCGGAGGACACCTTATTGATTCCTGAAATAGCCTTGGTCGGACTCGCGATAGCTCTTGCGGTCGCCGTCCCAGGCATAATGGCGGCCATCGGCGTCTCGATGACCGGCGTCGCCGCCGCAGGGCTTGTGTCGGAGGATCCCAAGAAGTTTTCGAAGGCTTTCATTCTTGAGATCGTTCCGGGCACGCAGGGATTCTACGGGTTCATATCGGGCATGCTCATCATGATTGCGACCAAGATGCTGACCAAGCAACCCTCGGTGGTGGCCGGGATGGGCATCACCGTGATCGTTGCCGCGATCCCTGCCATCCTCCAGGGCTTCACCGCATACTACCAAGCTCTGGTGGCGACGGCGGGGGTTTCGTCAATAGCGAAGAAGGAGGAGACCTTCGGTAATTGTGTGCTGTTGGCCATCATGGTCGAGACCTACGCCATCCTCGGATTCCTCAGCACATTCCTGCTGCTGATCGGACTTGGGATCTGGGGGGTATAGGCGCCAACCCGTGACTGCAATGGCGAGGGTGAACGATTGGAGGATGAGCTTAAGCTCGTCTTTGAAGCAGAGCAAAGATCCAAACAGATACTGGCGAGGGCTCAGAGGGAAGCGAGCCGTCTCAAAGCCGAAGCCGTGGTCGAGGCGGAGCGTCTCATTCAGAATGCAAGGGAGGAAGCCCAGAAGCAGTCTGAGGATCTGATTTCGCGCAGGACCTCCGAGGCGGCCGAGGTGGGTCAACGGCTGACCTCAGAGTACGAGGGCCGGATTGAGCAAATGAGGCGGCATGCCGCATCGAGAATGAAGGCGGCCGTCGATCTCATCGTTCGCTCGATCCTCGAGGAGGGCTAGGATGTTCAGGCCGGTGCGGATGAAGAGGGTCAACGCTCTCGTATTGGACGAGGACCTCCAGACGCTAACCCGAGTGCTCCACGAGGAGGGAATAATGCAGCTTTCCGAGCCGCCCCCGGCCCTCCCTCTGCAGAGACAGGCCTTGGAGGAGTTCGAGAGGAAGGCGGAAGGAATTGGATCAAGGCTTGCCAGCATGATCTCACTCCTAGAGGAGGCCTCAACGCCACGCGGTGAAGCCAAGAGCCTCGTCGGCAGGATTGCCGGCCTCCTGAGGGAGAAGCCTGCCCCGGAGCCCGTCGATCTGGGCGAGGCATGGGGCGAGGAGCTTATGGCTTGGTGCAGCGGAGAGGTCGACTCCGTGTCCAAGGAGCTCGACCAGCTTGCGGCGACCCTTGGCAAGGATACCGAGAGGATGTCCGAGCTGGAGGAGCACCTGCGGCTACTGCGGGATCTTTCGCCGCTCAACGTGCCTCTGAGCAGCTTCCGCAGGTCCGAGCTTACATGTACGCTGTTTTTCTATCTCCCGGAGGACCGCGTGGCGGATTTCTCCCGCGCCTGCAAGGAGGAGGTAGACCCAGTTCAGGTGTCCGTGATCTCGGGCAGAGCCCTGAAGCTTGTCATGGCGATGTGCTTGGCCGGCCAGAGGACCAAGCTCTTGACCCAGGTGCACCGCTTCGAGGGAGAGCTGGTGGAGCTTCCACCGTATGACCAGGTGCCCCGAGTGGCTGAGGAGCACGTGCTTAGCGAGAAAGCCCGGCTGGAGGGCGAGATCAGGGAGACGAGGGATCGGATCGCGCTGATCGCGGAGAAGCATCTCGGCATGCTCAGGGTCATGCATGAGGCCCTCGCGATCGAGTTGGAAAGGATCAGGGCGTTCAGGCTGTTTGCCCGAACGGAGAACACCGTCTTTCTCAGCGGTTGGGTTCGGGAGCAGGACGTGGGGAGGTTGGACGAGGCGATCGCGTCTTGCACGCGCGGCCGCTACGTCCTCAGAACGTGCGACCCGACGGACGACGATCTGGCCCGGGTGCCAGTCAGCCTAGCCAACCCTAGCCCTTTCAGCAACTTCGAATGGATCGTTAAGATGTTCGGGATGCCAAATTACGGCGAGGTAGACCCGACGCCCTTCGTCCTCCCCACGTTCGCGGTCTTCTTTGGTACCTGCCTAACCGATGCCGGGTATGGAATCGTGCTGACCCTGATAAGCTTCTTCCTACTGCGTAGGTTGTGGGGAGAGAAACTGGGCGGGGCTTTCACCATTTGCGGCCTCGCAACGATACTGATGGGTTGGCTGATGGGAGGATGGTTTGGCGACTTCCTTTTCAACCGGGAATATGGGCCCCGGATAGCCTTCTTCCGAGCGGCTTGGAGCAACCCGCTGGAGAGCCCGACAAGCCTTCTTGCCCTCGCGCTCACCATGGGGGTCATGCACTTGATGCTGGGGCACATCACCGCCATACTCACTGCCGCACGCAAAGGAAGGCTGGCTCAAGGAGCTGTGACCCATTTGGGTTGGTGCTTTACCCTGGGGTTCGGATCCATATTCGTCCTCTGGTACCTAGAGATAACGAAAAACACATCTCCTGCCTGGCGGACCCTCAGCACGTGGGGGTTGGCAATAGGCATCGCGATGGGAATCTTGGGAGGGGTCTGGGAGAGAAAGGGTTTGATGCGGCTTGGTGCACCGGTACAGTTCATTTACAGCATCCTTTCACACACAGCCGATGTGATATCCTACTCAAGGCTCTTGGCTCTGGGAATTGCGAGCTCGGTCAACGCCATGCTCATCGACTACATCATCATCGGGACGGCCTGGCCCGGCCTCTCAGCGGGGGCCTCGCCCCTGAGGGTCCTGACCGTCGTGCTGGTTTGCACCGCGCTTGTGATAGGTTTCGTGTTTCTACACCTAGCCAACATGGGGCTGAGTTGCCTTTCCGGGTTCGTTCACACGATGAGGCTGCATTTCGCGGAGTACTTCGGCAAGTTCTACGAGGGAGGCGGCGAGGAGTTCGCGCCCTTCAAGTCCAAAAGGTTGCTGACCAAGGCAAGCATGGGCGGGGGTAAACCTTGAGCTTCCAAGCCATCCAGAACAGCATACTGGAGAAGGCCATGCGCGAAGCGGCGAGGCTTGTGAAGGAAGCCTCCGACGAGAAGGCCCGAAGGCTCACGGAGGCGCGGCGCGAGGCAAGCATCCTTGCCTCCCGGATGCTTGAAGAGGCGAAGGCCGAAGCGGAGCTGCGATACCAGGAGAGGCTCGGCGCCATCCGGACGGATCTGAGGAGAAGAATGTTGGTTGCGAGGGAGGAACTCATAGAGCAGGCCTGGGCGCAGGCCATGGAGAGGCTGAGGAGCTACGTGCGTACCAATGAATACAAAGTTCGTATGAAAGAACTGGTCATCGACACAGCCAAGCTCCTTGACAGCGATGAGTTCAGGGTGGATGCCAACCCGAGGGACCTGGACGCGATAGCGGGGTTCAAAGAGGAGATCGAAAGTACCCTCGCTGCAAATGGCTTCCGTAAGAGACTGATCCTGGGACGGGGCATGGACTGCATCGGCGGCTTCGAGCTCTCCGACCCTGAGCGGAGGGTGGTCTTGGATCGAACCTACGAGGCCAAGATCCGGAAGCTGAAGCCCCTGCTAAGGCCAAAGCTGGCCCAGCTGCTGAGCGGAGGAGTCCCCGAGTGATAGCGGACTACCAGATCTTGGCGACGGTGCTGGGGATCGTGGCGGCCGGGGCGGCGGCGGTGGCAAACAACGCGCGCCGCGTTGCGCCCTACGCGTACCCGATGGCCAAGATCCGCGCCTGGGAGGCTAGGATGCTGGACGAGTCGAAGATCGAGACGCTTCTAGAGTCGGCTTCGCTACAGTCCCTTGCGCTTGGCCTTAGGGGCACTGATTACGAGTCAGAGCTGAAGGAATCCGTCGAAAGCGTCGAGCAACTGGAATCTGCCTTGAATCGTCATCTCCTCGGCGCGTACGAGGAGCTTTTCAGCATAGCACCCAAGCAATGCGTGCCGTTTCTGAAGAAGTTCGCGGAGAGGCTGGATCTGGCCAACTTGAAGTTGGTGATCAGGGCCGCATCCGGGCTGGTGGAACGTGACCTAGCCATAGCCCATCTCGGTGCCGGCATGATCTTCTCGAAGGCGCGGCTTGAGGTGATGGCTCGGAGCGAAAGCATCAAGGACTTGATCAAGCAGCTCAGCGAGACGGAGTACTACCAGCAGCTGAAGAAATACCTGGAACCCGGCGAGTATGACCCGCTTGATCTGATGAGAGCCGTCGAGCAGTCCTACTACGCCGCAGTGTGGAAGAGGGCGAGCGATTTGGGCAGAGCGAACTGCAGGATAGCCAAGAACATTCTCGGCAGGGAGGTGGACTTGACGAACGTCAAGCTGATCCTAAGGCTCAAGCGCCTGGGAGTTGAGCCGGATCTCATACTCAAGAACTTAATCCCCATCGAAGCCGAGGTCAGCCTCAGCGTCCTGCGTGAGTGCGCGAGGTCAGAGACGCTTGAAGGCGTGAGGAATTCGTTGTCCGGGACGCGCCTCAAGTCGATCCTGATTCCCATACTTTCGTCCGCAGGGGAGGACATCGCATATGCAGAGAAACTCCTTGATGAGTCGCTGCTTGATTTCTGCAAGAGCGTCTCGGTGTTCAAACCCTTGACGATCGCCACGCCGTTGGCCTACCTCTATGCCAAGCACGCTGAGGTGCGCAACATCAGGGTATTGGCCAGGGGGATAGCGGATCGGGTGCCCAGCGTCGAGATGAAACGCATCCTGTTGAGGTCGGCTAGGCTTGAGTGAGATCGCCGTGATTGCAGATGAGGATACGGTTGTAGGATTCCGCCTAGCGGGCGTTGTCCGAACGCACGTGCACTCCGACCCCGCGAGAACGGAAGCATTCATCCGCGACATGATGACGAAGAACGTTGGAGTCGTGGTGATAACGCATGCTGTTGCGGCTCAGATCCCGGGCTTCGTTGACAGACTCAGGAGGGAGAAGGGGCGCGTCGAGCCCATCATAGTGGAGATCCCCGACAAGGGGGGTCCCCTTGAATACGATGACGGTCTTCGCAAGATGATTCGGCGGGTGGTGGGGACGGACATGGTTTTGGAGGTTTGACGATGATCGAGGGAAGTGTCGTGAGCGTGGCCGGTCCCGTGGTGAAGGCGGGCGGCATGGTCGGAGCCAAGATGTACGATATTGCAATGGTCGGGGAAGACAAGCTGATAGGCGAGATCATAAGGCTTGCCGGCGACAATTGCGTGATACAGGTCTACGAGGAGACCACGGGCGTCAAGCCCGGCGACAGGGTGCTCTGTACCGAGAAGCCCCTATCAGTCGAGCTTGGGCCTGGGTTGATAGGCAACATCTACGACGGCGTCCAGAGGCCCCTTGAAGCACTGAGGACGCATGCAGGCGACTTCGTGAGGCGGGGTGTCTCGGTCGACTCCCTTGATCGGAAGAGGAAGTGGCGTTTCATCCCCACGGCCAAGGAGGGCGACGTGTTGGCTGAGGGGCAGCAGCTTGGAAAGGTTCAGGAATCGAAGATAGTGGAACACATCGTCTTGGTTCCCATCGGCGTCTCGGGCAAGTTGGAGGAGCTAGCGCCCGAGGGCGAGTATCGAATCGAGGAGGCCATAGCGACCATCGGCGGGTCCAAGGTTGCGATGCTGAGGACATGGCCGGTGAGGCGTCCGAGGCCGATCCAAAGGAAGTTGGACCCGACCGTGCCCCTGGTGACCGGACAACGGATCTTCGACACATTCTTTCCCATAGCCAAGGGCGGCACCGCGGCCATCCCAGGAGGGTTTGGGACCGGGAAGACCGTCTCGCAACATCAGCTCGCCAAGTGGAGCGACGCGGACATAGTGGTCTACGTTGGCTGCGGGGAGCGCGGGAACGAGATGGCAGAAGTCCTCAAGGACTTCCCCCGGCTTGAGGACCCTAGGCACAAGGTTCCCCTGATGGAACGGACCATCCTGATCGCAAACACCTCGAACATGCCCGTTGCGGCAAGGGAGGCATCCGTGTACACCGGCATCACGCTCGCGGAGTACTACAGGGACATGGGATATGGCGTTGCACTGATGGCTGACTCGACCTCCAGATGGGCGGAGGCCATGAGGGAGATCTCAAGCCGCCTCGAGGAGATGCCGGGGGAAAGGGGTTTCCCGGCCTATCTGGGAGCCCGGCTCGCCGAGTTCTACGAGCGGGCCGGAAGGGCAATCACCCTCTCGGGAAAGGAAGGATCGATATCGATCGTTGGGGCGGTTTCCCCGGGCGGGGGCGACTTCTCCGAACCCGTCACGCAGAACACGCTCAGGATCACGAAGTGCTTCTGGGCCTTGGATTCCAACCTGGCCCAACGGCGGCATTTCCCGGCCATCAACTGGCTGACGAGCTATTCTCTGTACGTCGACCAGTTGGCAGACTGGTATTCAAAGAGGGTCGGAGACTGGGTGGGCATGCGATCGAGAAGCCTCCAACTTCTGCAGCGAGAGAAGGAGCTACAGGAGATAGTGCAGCTGGTCGGCCCTGACGCGCTCCCAGAGAACGAACGCCTCCTCCTGGAATGTACACGCATCATACGGGAAGACTTCCTGCAGCAGTTCGCATACGACGAGGTCGACACCTACTGCCCGTTGGAGAAGCAGATGGGGATGCTTAGGTTGGTGCTCGCTTTCTACGATCGCGCAATGGATGCCGTGCATAGGGGCGTGGGCGTGGACCGCATAAGGGAGATGAAGGTCCGTGCTGAGCTTGCCAGGATGAAACTGATACCGTCGGACAAGTTCGAGGCCGAGTCGCGGAGGATCGAGAGGATGATGCAGGATGAGTTCGGCCGGGTGATGGAGGGGGTGGCCACATGAGTAGCGACGTGATCTACAACACGGTGGCGGAGATATCGGGACCTCTGATCGTCGTCGAGGCCGTCAAGGGCGTTGGGTACAACGAGGTTGTGGAAATAAGGATGCCTTCGGGGGAGGAAAGGCGCGGCCAGGTCCTCGAGGTCAGCAAGGACGCCGCCGTGATAATGGTGTTCGAGGGCACCGGGGGCTTGGACACGAGGCACACGAGCGTGAAGTTCGCGGGCGAGAGCCTGATGCTGCCCGTGTCGATGGAACTAGTCGGGCGCATCTTCGACGGCATGGGGAGGCCGTTGGACGGCGGCCCGGAGGTCGTGGCCGAGGACAGGCTCGACATAAACGGTGCTCCGATGAACCCGGTCGCTAGGGAATACCCCGAGGAGTTCATACAGACCGGCATATCCGCTATAGACGGGTTGAACACGCTGGTGCGGGGGCAGAAGCTTCCCATCCTATCAGCGTCGGGCCTGCCGCACAACGACATCGCGGCCCAGATCGCGCGCCAGTCCACGGTCTTGGGCGAAGAGGAAGAGTTCGCCGTCGTATTTGCTGCCATGGGGATAACCTACGAGGAGGCAAGCTTCTTCCGAAGGGACTTCGAAAGGACGGGGGCGATCGAGAGGATCGTGATGTTCCTCAACCTGGCAGACGACCCAGCCATCGAGAGGATAATCACGCCCAGGATGGCTCTGACCGCTGCAGAGTACCTTGCTTTCCGGCAGGGCATGCACGTCCTGGTGATCAGGACGGACATGACGAACTACTGCGAAAGCCTCCGCGAGATCAGCGCGGCAAGGGAGGAGGTCCCAGGCCGCAGGGGATATCCGGGTTACATGTACACGGACCTTGCGACGACCTACGAGCGGGCGGGCAGGATCAAGGGCAAGAAGGGCAGCATAACCCAGATACCGATCTTGACCATGCCCGACGACGACATCACGCATCCCATACCGGACCTGACCGGGTACATCACCGAGGGCCAGATAGTCCTGTCCCGGGCCTTGCACAGGAGGGGCATCTACCCGCCGATCGATGTGCTTCCCTCGCTGAGCAGGCTGATGAAGCGAGGAATAGGCGAGGGGCACACGCGGGAGGACCACTCCAACGTGCAGAACCAACTCTACGCTTCGTACGCCGAGGGCCGCGATCTGCGCGACCTAGTTGCGGTGGTTGGCGAGGAGGCTCTCACGCCTAGGGATCGCACGTATCTTGAGTTCGCCCACCTTTTTGAGACCAAGTTGCTGAGCCAGGGCAGGTACGAGAACCGCAGCATCGAGACCACCCTATCGAAGGCCTGGGAGATACTCTCCACGCTGCCCCGCGACGAGCTCAAGAGGATAGAGGATCGTTTCATAGCCAAGTACTACGTGCCCGGGAAAACCTAGGTGAGGGAGGGCCACCGTGCCTCAACAGCTGATCGAGGGCCTGAAGCCCACGAGGATGGAGCTCATCAAGCTCAAGGAAAGGGTCAGATTGGCCGAGAGGGGGCGGGACCTCCTCAAGCAGAAGCGGGATGCGCTGGTAAACGAGTTCTTCGAGGTGATGCGCATGGTGAAGGAAGCCAGGGATTCGGCCAACGGGGCGGTGGAGAGAGCTCATCGCGCCCTCTCGATCTGCTACGCGGCCATGGGGACGGCCGAGACGAGGCAGGTATCGACCTACACGAAAGGTCAAATAAGCCTTTCGGTCAGTTCGAGGAACATCATGGGGGTCGTCGTGCCGGTGCTGGAGTTCACCTCGGCCGAGAGGGATGCAACCAGACGCGGGTACTCCTTCGTCGGCGGTTCGAGCCTGCTTGACGATGCTGCCTCGGCGTTCGAGAAGGCGCTGGATGCGGTTCTGGTCCTGGCCTCGGTGGAGGAACGTGCGAGGAGGGTCGCCGCGGAACTGGAGAAGACGAGGCGCCGTGTGAGCGCGCTTGACCACGTCGTAGTGCCCAAGCTCCAAGGCTCCATCCGCTTGATCGAGGATAGGTTGGAGGAACTGGAGAGGGAGAACTTCTCGAGGCTGAAGAAGATCAAGGCAATGCTGGTTGCCGAGTCCGCGTAGTCAGCGCCCCGTGCATCACTTGAAGGGTCTCGTAACATTTTTGTGCGCCAGATGGGTGGGATGGCGCGCGCAGCGACGTGGCATCTGCTGGCTGAGGTTGGGTTGGTGTCAGGAAGAAGCTTGGGAACTGAACTCACGGTCGCCGCGACATTGGCCGCGCCGATTGCGAATCTCGTCCTTGCGTCTGGAGCGCTCGGCGCCGTCCTAATTCTCCTACGGGTGGATGTCGAGCTCCTCGGCACAGCGCTGTTTGGGCTGTACTCGCTCGGATTGTTAGTGATATACGGCGTGTTGCGCCCCGCGCTGAGGTTGCTGGGCTTTTCAAGGCATTTCCAGGCGGCCGTTCTGCCGTTTGGGATCGGGTTCTTCTTGTTCCTGGGCGCGTATCTGACCTAGAAGGGGACTTTTGAATGGTGAAGACTGCATACGATCTTGGGACGGCCTACGACATAGGCAGAAAGGAACTGGTGTTCTGCGATGTCAAAGACCCAGTCCGGAAGGTAGCCCGGGAGTTCCGCGAGCGAGGGATAGGGTCGTTGATAGTGATGGACGGAAAAAGGCATGTCGGCATCGTCACCGATGAGATCCTCTTTCGCGCAATAGAGTCCGGCGTCGACCTGCTCTCCGCCAAAGTCGGGGACCTGAAGCTTGAGCCAATCCATACCGTTCCCAAGGATGCTTCGCTGACGGAGGTTGCTCAGCTTTTCAGGCAAACCGGAACCTCCCGCCTCGGCGTGGTCGACGAGGAAGGGCGCATCGTGGCGCTGGTAAAGAAAAGGAATCTGGAACTCCTGGATAGGTTCAGCTTCGTCGATCGCGCGCTTGCGCGATTCCCGCCAGGCTAGAGGTGCTTTCCCTCGGTCTCTCGCTGCCCCTCGCCTTGATGACGTAGTAAATGATCGGGTTCTTGATCCTGCGGCAGAGAGCATCCGGCTTGCAGAGCATCGGCACCTCGCGCTGTATCTTCTCACAGTTAGGGGGTATGTACCAAGTCGAGTTTCCTGAGTCCTCAAGCCGCGGGTTTTCGATCAGCCCGAACCCAAGATGGTACATGATGTTGGCCTTCTCTACCGGCTGATCATCGAAGAGGGGCGGGTTGCATCTCGCCCCTGCCTCGTATATCCTAGGCAAGATCTCAGACGTGATAACTGACATGTCATCGATGAAGTCTGATATCTTGGCATCGCCCGCAAAGGGGGAGATCCTTGCATGCGAAAGGAAGGACGTCAAGAGAACCGTTACGGCGTAGTTCCGACTTCCGGCGTCCACGCCCTGTTCAGCCTGTTTGATGCAGGGCGGGTAGAACTCCTCCCTCAGCTCTCCGCCCATGCCGACTAGATCCTCATGGCTCTTGGATGACAGATCCGAGATGATCTTTCCAACGCTCCTGAACGTCGGATGGGGCTTGACCTTGGCTGCGTCCATCTTCTGCCTGACTTGGGACATGTATAGCTCCATTCTGCGCCCGATATCCTGGGATAATAGTTCCAAGAGGTCATTTGCGGACAGGTACGCCCAGCCGTCCTTTATGTAGAAATCGGTCAGATCGTAGGTGGTTGGAAGTATGCGGGTCCAGTTGGCTTTGAACTTGATCTCGTGGAGCGTTGAGGAGGTGACGGACGCACTGCGCATCTCAGCGAACTTTCGCAGTGCCATGATCTTGTAGAGATCCTGCCGCGGTATCTCATCGGGGCCGGCTTTGGCAACTCCGATGTCAGGGAGCAGATCGAGGATGGCTTCCTGCGTCTCGGCGTAGCAGGCCTTGAGCCTCCTCCGAAATATCTCTCGGTTCGCTGAGATGACGGTCCTGGCCTCAAAGGACCCCGGCGGAAAGCAGGCGGCGCACGACTGCATCAGGAGGTAGAAAACCGAGATGTCGAACTGAAGATCGGGCGGCTCGATCAGGACATCGGGAGGCGATCTCTCGATCTGCACCGGGATGCCGTCCTTCTCCAGAAACGGGGAGGCGAACCATTCTATCCTCTCTCTGCATGCTTGGATGTACCTCTGCCCAAGGGCATCTAGCGGTGGCGTTTTCTTGGCCAACTCGCGGGCCTCGCGGCTGAAGGGATCGAGGACTATGAGTTTCCGATCGGACGGGTTCACTCGTTGTTGATAGCGGAAGGAGACATAAAAATTGCCCCCCCGGGTTGTTGCACCTCGGCTGAGTGCACAGGCCCCATCACAGCATCGCGGCCAAACCCGAGGTACCCCGCCACGCGAAAAGGAAGCCAAGCGCTATCAGGAAAATGCTGCACCCGGCCAGTATCAACCTATAGCCCAGGCCTGTAACGCGTCTTGTGCCAACGACTACGCCCGCCGCCACAGCGCTATACCAGGCAAGATCCGAAAGTATGTGTCCGCTGTAGAAAGCGGGGATCCCAAGCGGCCCCGACTGGCTCGCTATCGCGATGTAGGTCAAGCCTATGGTCGCCCACCAGAGCGTCCAATAGGGGTTTGAGGCGCTCAGCACGATTCCTTCCACGACGGGCCTAAGTAGTGATTCCTGAACCTGCCGGGACGAGGGGTCCGGCCCCCCAGGAAGGGCGGCCTTGCCCGTCCTTACCTCGTTCAGGATGTTGGCGCCCAGGACGATCAACACGGACCCCCCCACCAGCATTATCGGCTTGATCAGCAGCGGCTTCTGGAGGGCCGCGCCCAAGCCTAGGATCACGGCTATGACGAGCGCCGCCTCAATGATCGCATGGCCAAGGACGACGAGCGGACCGGCCCTGAAGCCGATCCTGGCCGATCGATTTATCGTTGCGACGAGAACCGGCCCCGGCATCATCGCGCCCGTAAGCCCGATGACGAAGGCCGATGCGAAGATGAAGGGCAGCGACTGCACTCAGCTTGGAGGCCGCAAAAGGCTAATAACTCTCTTCTCCCTCTGCTTGAGCAGACTTGCACACCAGCGGCTGGAGCGTGAGTGGGCCAGAACGGTGCACACCGGGGCTCCGGCTCGCAGGGGGGTGTCGGGTCGGGGGATGTCCTTGGTGAAGCCAAGTGCCCCCAGTTCGCCCGATATCAGGTCGCGGGGAGCGTAGACTATCCTGCGTCCCCAAAATCCAGGGGCGGCACGCACGGACGGTGGCCCCTGCCCCCTGCAAGACCTCACATGCGCATCGAAAACCCCCACGCCGGACGCCCTCTCCACGACCTCCAGGCTTCCCTGGATGCGCGGGTTCACCTCCAAAACGTTGACGCGCCCACCGGCTATGATGAAGTCAACGCCGTTGGAACCCTTGAGGCCGAATTCCGTCGCGATTGCCCTAGCAACGTATTCCATCCTTCTCTTGATCGCAGGGGGCGCGTCGAGGGGCGCAATGTTGCCGACGTACCGGAAGGCAGAAAAGGCGGTTCCGGCAAGCTGGCGGGTCGTGGAAAGCAGGCGGAAGCCCCGATCTCCCGAGACGAACGAGGCCGATGCAAGGGTGCCCTGAAGGACCCTTTGAACAAGCACCGATCTTTCACACCATTCATCCCACGCATTCGGCGATGCAGCTATCTCGTCGAGAAACCGTATCCCGTGCCCTCCTCCGCTTGACGTGGGCTTCACTATGAATTTGTGAGCGTCGATCGATCCAAGGTTAAACTTCGATACGTCTCTCACGACATACGTCTCCGGGTGGTCGATGCCTCGGGAATCGAGAAAATCGAAGAGCTTCTGCCAGTCTCTGACCGCTGCCAAGGACTCCGACTCGTTGCCTATGACGGTCTTGCCCATCGACTCCCATTCGCGAACGCACTCCGGGTGATTCTCGAACCCGGACCCGTAGACGACCTCGTCGAAGTCCAACAACTTGCTGCACAGGAAAAGGCGCATGGTCTGCGACCTGACATCGGGGTAAAGGTGGCGAAGCTCGTCCGTCAGGGAAAGGGTGGGGCACGTTGCGCGCAGGTCGGTGTCGCCGAAGACATCGAGGGCGCTCACCTCGTAGCCCGACCGTACGGCCGATTCCGCGGCTGCCCTGACCGATATCCCCACGAGAAGAATCGTCATAATGCTTCCCTTCATGTGAGATTAATAAGCTGCTAACCGCCAGGTGTGTTGGGTGGATGAGGACGCCTACAGCGGAGGAGATCTACTCGATGACTTGTGATGGGCGGGCCGACACCCTCCATAGCGTCAGAACTCCGTGACCTCCCCGCCGCCCCTTATCGGCCTCCTTTTTCGGGTGTTCATGTCGAAGGTGTATCCAGGCTCGATTTCAGCCTCCCGGCTGTACCCGCGGTCCTCCCAGTAGCCACCCTTCATCCGGTCTGTCAGCTCGATCTCAGATAGCCACTTGACGCTCTTGTATCCCCACAGGTGCGGCACCAGCAGCCTAAGGGGCCCTCCGTACTCCAGCTCTAGCGGCTGTCCTTCGACGCCGTAGCACAGGATTACCCGCGGCTTCAGGAGGTTCTCCAGGCTGACGGTCGATTCGTAGCCGCCGACGCTCCTGAAGGTGGCATGCGAAGCGGATTCGAGGGGCTCGATCCGCTTGAGAAACTCGGAGAAGGCCACGCCGTCCCAGGGCGCCCTGACCGAGAAGCCGCTGACCGACGTCAGCCGCGCGTCCACGGTCACGGATGGCATTGCTCTGACCTCCTCGATGGTGAAGACCCGCCGATCCCTTACGAGCCCCGAAACCTTCAGCCTCCAGGTCGCCGGATCGATCTTGGGCCATCCTTCGGCGTGGAATGCCGGCATTCCCAGATCCTTTAGCAGCGTCAAGGTGACCGGCAGATGTGGTCGGTTCGATGTAGATAAATGGTCGTCGATCTCCATGGTTGGCTTGCCCGTCTTGGGCTGAAGAGCTGGTGAACGACGACAACCTTTGCTCGGGCCAAATTCCCAGTCCAAGGCCGGAATACGCCCGAGACGCGACGCGACCTCAAGCGATGGGCTGGATCCCTGGGACAGCGATTTATAAGCGGCAAGGGGTGAGCGGTGCACGGAGCCGATCGGAAAAGGAAGGCGCCAGGTGTCGAAAATGGAGGAGATTCTGGAACCTGAGGACAAGTACGCGCTGATCAGGGATGCCCTCTTTCGCCTTGGGGGCAGGGTGAGGAGCGATGTTCTAGAGGGCGAGGTGTGCGGCAGAAAGCACCGATGGAGGGCAGAGCCGCTCGTGCTGTCAAGCCGCACATACAGGATCTACATCAAGATACTGGTTCTCAAGGGGGACGTCCTGAAGACGGAGACGGACTCGCCGGTTGGCAAGAACATCTACTATGAGCTCGTCGGAAAGCTGTCCAAGAGACTCGAGCTTCACCGCTGTGCCCTGATCGCCGGGCTTGTTGAGTCCGGGAAACAGGTTCCCCCGGTGCTGGAGACGTATCGGAAGCAGGGAGAGACCCTGTTGAAGGACTTTCCGGACCTGGTGCCGAAGGTGGGAGAATACGGATCCAAGCGTTTCGTGACTTGGATGTCCACGGGCTGGAAGCCCCAGGCCGCCAGCATGCTGGGACCCCTCTTGGCCACCGAGCACGTGCTCATCTCCGGAGAGGCTGTAATCCCTCTCAAGTCGCTGACCCCCGCTCTGAGGGAAGCGCTCCTGCTCGAATGAGCGTCGCCCCAAACCTTGATCACGGATGAGCACTAGGTTGGCGGGCACGATCATCCGGGAGGTCACGAGTCGGAGCGGACTTGGGCACTGTGGCCTAGCCGGCTTCAGGTACTCCGTGAACCCGTACAGAGGCTGCCAGCACGGGTGCGTCTACTGTTACTCGCCCGCCGTCCTCAGGGAGGAGAGGACCTGGGGCAGCTTCGTGGACGTGAGAGTCAATATGCCGACCGTCCTCGCGCGGGAACTGGCAAGAAAGGAAAAAGGGCCGGTCTGGCTGGGGAGCGTCACGGACGCCTACCAGCCAGCTGAGGCAAAATACTGCCTGACCCGCAGGTGCTTGGAGCAGTTGGCGAAGGCCGACGTGCCAGTATCGCTTCTCACCAAATCGGCGTTGGTGACCAGGGATTATGATCTGATGAAGCGATTCTCGGAGTTCGAGCTGGGCTTCAGCATCACGTGCTCAGACGAGAGCATCCGCAGGGAGATGGAACCCGGAGCATCGTCCCTCGATGATAGGCTGAGGGCAATGGCCCAAGCCAGCGACGCCGGCCTTCGACCGTGGGCCTTCATAGCTCCCATCATGCCCGGCATCACCACGCGGCCGGGGGAACTGGAGATCCTGATCGAGAAGCTCGCTGCAGCGGGGATCAAGAAGGTGGGCTTCGACCCTTTTCGGCCCAAGCCGGGCATCTGGGCCCGGCTGAGGCCCTTCCTTTTGTCCCGCTTCCCCGAGCTTCAGCAAGCCTATTTGAGTCCTGACCCAAGCATCTATTCTGAGGCGGCTACGAGGATCCAGAGGGAGTGCAGCAGGCGTGGAATTGTGGTGGTGGGGTAGATGGCGGGAAAGGCAGTCGTCGTGATCAGCCGCGATGCGGCCGCATGGTCGAGTCTGAAGGCACGGCTAGCGCGGGAGGGATATCAAGTTCACTCGTTTCAGGCCATCAGGGATGCATGCCACTGGATCCATCTAGGGGGACGCGTTCCTTCCGCCACGATCATCGACATCTCCAGGGACACCACGAATCCCGAGAACTTGGGCTGGATTAAGGATCTGTCGGACAGGTGTCCCCTATTCTTCATCGCTGGGGCGCGGGGCCAGATTCCATCC